>Ga0105099_10001388_pt1 | contig 15263 bp, 11 predicted proteins | sample PPLLak3cmMay2015_2_FD_79138 | JGI IMG/M metagenome (GOLD analysis project Ga0105099, IMG submission 79138) | Freshwater sediment microbial communities from Prairie Pothole Lake near Jamestown, North Dakota, USA - PPLs Lake P8 Core (1) Depth... | ecosystem: Environmental > Aquatic > Freshwater >... | reverse complement strand
CCTCCCAACCACTTCAGCAAGAAGGGGACGCCGACCATGGGCGGCTGCATAATCCTCTCCGTTGTCATGATTTCCCTTCTGCTTTGGATGAAGATTGAGAATATCTATATCTGGATCTGTATTTTTGCAGTCCTTGCCTTCGGCCTGATAGGCTTCTCGGATGATTATCTCAAGACCATCAGGAAGAGCAGCAAGGGACTGAGCGCAAAGGGCAAATTTTCCCTGCAGGTTGTAGCCGCCCTGATCATATCTGTAGCGCTGTACCTTTATCCGGGCTTTGACCACAGTCTCACGATACCGTTTTTTAAGAACATAAAGCCGGACCTGGGCATCTGGTATATACCCTTCGCGGTAATCTTTATAGTGGGGTTTTCCAACGCGGTGAATCTTACTGACGGCCTCGACGGCCTTGCTATCGGGCCTGTAACAATCGCATTTTTCAGCTATCTTGTTTTTTCCTATATCACGGGAAATATCAGGATAGCATCGTATCTGCAGGTGCCCTACATCGCCGACAGCGGGGAGCTGACCGTGCTGTGCGGCTCAGTCATAGGGGCGGGGCTGGGGTTTCTGTGGTACAACACCTACCCTGCCGAGGTGTTTATGGGCGACGTCGGCTCTCTCCCTCTGGGGGCGCTCCTGGGAACGGTTGCGGTAATAACAAAACAGGAACTGACGCTCGTCCTGGTGGGGGGATTATTCGTTTTCGAGGCCCTGTCGGTGATATTCCAGGTGGCCTATTTCAAGATCACAGGAGGCCAGAGGATATTCAGGATGGCGCCGATACATCATCACTTTGAATTAAAGGGATGGCCGGAGTCCAAGGTGACAGTGCGCTTCTGGATCATTGCCATCATACTGGCCCTGCTGTCACTGGGGACCCTCAAGCTGCGCTGAGGGGAAGGGAGAGACATAAGGCTGCTATGGAATTTTACCAGAAAAGGGTCCTTGTAGTAGGCATAGGCAAATCAGGCATATCCTCTTCGCTCTGGCTGGCCGGCCGTGGCGCTGATGTCGTTCTTGCGGACATTAAAGAGGAGTGCGAGCTTGACAGGGATGCATTGACAAGGATCAGGGTTGCCGGCGTCAGGCTGGAGCTGGGCGCCCACCGCATGGAGACGTTTCTAAATTCCGATCTTATCGTTGTAAGCCCCGGGGTCCCGCTTGACATGGAGGTCCTCATTGCCGCGAAGAAGAAAGGCGTCCCCGTCATAGGTGAGATGGAGCTGGCTGCGCGTTTTTTTGATACGCCGGTTATCGCCGTAACGGGGACAAACGGCAAGACCACTGCAGTTTCACTCCTCGGGGAGATGATAAAGCGGTCCGGCAGGAGGGCCTTCGTGGGCGGCAATATCGGGACCCCTGCAATGGAGTATGCGGCGGGCAAAAAGGACTGCGATTACGTGGTCCTGGAGGTAAGCAGCTTTCAGCTCGACACGATAGAAAGGTTCAGCCCGAAGGTCGCCCTTTTATTGAACATAACACCTGACCATCTTGAACGGTATGCGGGGTTTGACGGATACGTGCAGTCGAAATTAAGGATATTTGAAAACCAGGGGAGGGGAGACTGGGCGGTGCTGAACGATGACGATGAAGCGCTGCGCCGATTCAAGAAGACGGACGGCCCGATGCTGCTTCGCTATGGCATGAAAAAGGAGGGCAGCAGGCGGCAGGCCTACATGGAAGGCAGGAGGCTGATCGCCGGGCTGCCTGGGGAAAAGGAGGTCTCCTTTGATACCGAACATTTCCTGCTGCCCGGGACCCATAATATAGAGAATCTCATGGGCATTGTCCTTGCTGCCCTTGCTGCCGGGGTCGATCAGGAGACTATACAGTCCTGCATTTTGAGCTTCAGGGGGCTTCCGCACCGCATTGAACCGGTCGGCGACATCAATGGAATAGGGTTCTATGATGACTCCAAGGCAACGAATGTGGATGCGGCACTAAGGGCAATCCAAAGCTTTGAGAGGCCTATTGTGCTCATCGCCGGGGGCCGCCATAAGGGCGGAGAATACAGACCCATGGTTGACGCGTCCCGCGGGAAGGTTAAGGCGGCGATACTCATGGGTGAATCAAAACAGCTTATGGCTGATGCCTTTGAAGGGCTCATACCATATGCCTTTGCTGAAGACATGAGGGATGCCGTATCCAGGGCGTCAGGCATCGCGGTTAAGGGCGACATTGTCCTGCTCGCGCCTGCATGCTCCAGTTTTGACATGTTTACGGATTATGCCCACAGGGGGAATGTATTTAGAATGGAGGTGGAAAGGCTAAAAAGTGTCGCTTAAAAGACCAGATCAGGGGGGATACGATTACCTCGTTCTTGCGCCGGCCATCCTGCTTTTCGGCCTGGGGCTGATAGCCATTTACAGCGCCAGCTCCTATCTCGCGGCAAGGGAGGTCGGTGACAGCTATTTCTATCTTAAGAGGCAGGCATTTTTCGGGTTTCTCGGCATCTGCCTTCTCATAGTGGCTAAGAATATCCCGCCCGGTTTTTATGGGAAGCTGGTCTATCCGGCCCTTATAACAAGCCTGCTCCTTCTTATAATGGTGCTGATACCGGGGATCGGGTCAAAGGTGGGCGGAGCGACAAGATGGATAAGGATCGGGGGCTTCTCCATTCAGCCGTCGGAATTTGCGAAGCTGTCGCTGGCCCTGTACATTGCCTATTCCATGGCGAAGAAAGGCCCCGTAATGTCCAGCTTTACAAAGGGCTTTCTGCCGCATCTTATAGTAGCAGGGTCCTTTATGTGCCTTATCCTGATGCAGCCGGACCTTGGAACTACAGTCATCATCGGATCCTGGCTCATGATCCTCCTCTTTGTAGGCGGCATAAATTTCCTGCAGCTGCTGCTAATGGCCGTTGCAGCATGCCCGGTGGTCTACTGGCTGATTACAAACGTAGGTTACAGGGCCAACAGGATGGTAGCTTTTCTCAATCCATGGGACGACCCGCAGGGGCTGGGCTTCCAGATCATCCACTCATTCCTTGCGTTCGGTTCAGGCGGTATCCTGGGCGTCGGCCTGGGCAACAGCAAACAGAAGCTCCTTTACCTGCCGGAACCTCATACTGACTTTGTCCTCTCCATTGTGGCGGAGGAGCTCGGGCTCATAGGGGTTGCGGCGGTTATAATCCTTTTCAGCATACTGATTATAAGGGGCATCAAGATATCCCTTGATGCGCCTGATCTTTACAGCAGCTACCTGGCCCTTGCCATAAGCGTACTCATGGGGCTTCAGGTGATTATCAATATGGGTGTGGTCATGGGCATGCTGCCCACAAAGGGCCTGACCCTGCCCTTTCTCAGTTACGGAGGGTCTTCGCTGCTGGTCAACCTGATAGGCGTCGGTATACTGCTGAGTATATCATCGAGGTCGTAGGAGGACAGAGGTCAGAGGACAGAAGACAGAGGTCAGAAGACAGAGGTCAGAGGTCAGAGGTCAGAAGACAGAGGTCAGAGGTCAGAGGTCAGAAAAAAGCAATCTCTCACATATAATACAGATTGCGCTACGAAAAATGGCATAAAACAGAGAGGCCTAAAACGATTGAAGGATAAGGCATTCAAAGGATTGAGGCTCATAATAGCCGGTGGAGGGACGGGCGGGCATATCTTCCCGGGCCTTGCGGTAGGAAAGGAAATCCTTAAAAGACATCCTGCGTCAGAGGTCCTTTTCGTCACCGGTGACAGGAAGATCGAGGGCGATATCCTTAAAGACGCAGGAATCAGGCGCGTTTCAATAACCGTGGAGGGGATCAAGGGGCGCGGACTGATGAAGACATTAAGGGCCGCACTGAAACTGCCCTGCGGGTTCTTTCAGTCGCTTTCTGTAATAAAAAGATTTTCGCCTGACATCGTTCTCGGCGTGGGCGGCTATTCGGCAGGCCCGGTCTGCCTTGCGGCACGGATCATGGGCATCAGGACGGCGATACATGAGCAGAATTCATATCCGGGTGTAACAAACAGGCTGCTGTCCAGGTTTGCGGACAGGGTCTTTGTATCCTTCATGGACAGCGGGAAATATTTTCCCGAAGGCAAGGTCCGCGTTACCGGCAACCCTATCCGGGCCTCCTTTATAACCTGTGCAGAGGGCGAAAAGGGGCGTGCGGGGAGATTTACAATCCTCGTAACCGGGGGAAGCCAGGGGGCATCGGCGATAAACGGCGTCTTCATAGCTGCGCTTAAAAGGATAAGGGAAAAGGGGCTGGACCCGCTGGTTATACATCAGACAGGCCAGGCAGATTTTGAAAATGCAGTTCAGGCATACAGGGACAACGGGCTTGAGGGCGACATTAAACCCTTTATACAGGATATGCCCGCGGCATACGGGAAGGCGGATATTGTCATAGGAAGGGCAGGGGCCGGGACGGTTTTTGAACTGGCGGCGATGGGAAAGCCTTCGATCCTGATACCCTATCCCCACGCGGCGGACGATCATCAGACATGCAATGCCAGGATGCTTTCCGATGCCGGAGGGGCAATAATGATACCTCAGGATGAACTGGATCCTGACAGGCTTGCCGGGGTCCTTGCCGGTTTCATGGAGGACCGGGGCCCCCTTGAAAAAATGGCCGTGCAGGCAGGGAAGACAGCGAGACCTGACGCCGCAAGGGATATCGCAGACCAGATAGAGGAGATGATTGGTGTCCGGCAGGACGCCGGCGCAGGGCGCAGGGCGCAGGACGCAGGGGAAAAGCAACAAAACGGATTCAACGGCAATTAAGCCGTGGTTTGAGAAATTTTGAGCAATGGATCAGGTATGAAAATATTAGGCAAGACAAAACACATCCATTTTATAGGCATCGGCGGCATCGGGATGAGCGGCATTGCGGAGCTGCTTATAAACCTCGGCTATACCGTAAGCGGGTCCGACATGAAAGACACCGGCGTCATCAGGAGACTGGAACAAATGGGAGGGAAGGTCTTCAGCGGCCACAGGGGTGAAAACGTTGAGGGCGCGGATGTGGTGGTCTACTCATCAGCCGTGTCCTTTGAGAATCCCGAGATCACTGAGGCCAAAGACAAGGGCATCCCTGTAATCCCAAGGGCCGAGATGCTCGCTGAGCTGATGAGGCTGAAATACGGCGTTTCCATCGCAGGGGCACATGGAAAGACAACGACAACCTCCATGGTCGCGGCTATCCTGACGGCTGGAGGGCTTGACCCGACCGTGGTCATAGGGGGGAGGCTGGATATCTGGGGCGGCTCCAATGCCAAGCTGGGCCAGGGCGATATCCTTGTGGCGGAATCGGATGAGAGCGACGGGTCATTCATGCTGCTTTCTCCGGCCATAGCGGTCGTGACCAATATAGATTATGAGCATGTTGACTATTACGGGTCCATGGAGAATATCAGGAATACCTTTACCGGCTTTATAAACAAGATTCCATTTTACGGGACGGCGATAGTGTGCCTGGATAACCAGGAGATCCAGAATATAATCCCGCTGATTAAGAAAAGGCATATTACCTATGGCCTGACGTCCCAGGCTGACCTGAAGGCCAGGGACATCAGGAAAGGCCCTTTCGATGTGGATTTTGAGGTTGTGAACCGCGGCAGCTCCATGGGGAGGGTAAGGGTCAGCATGCCCGGTAATCATATTGTCCTGAACGCGCTGGCGGCCATTGCTGTGGGCCTTGAGTTTGAGATAGGCATGGAAGACATCAGCAGGGGGCTTTCCTCCCTTGGAGGGCTTGAGAGGCGGTTCCAGGTTAAGGGTGAGAAGAACGGGATAATGGTCATTGATGATTACGGCCACCACCCTGCCGAGATATCGGCAACCCTTGAAACTGCCAGGGAGTGCTGGCCGGAGAACAGGCTCATAGTCGTGTTCCAGCCCCACAGGTACAGCAGGACAAAGGCGCTCTATGACCGCTTCGTCATATCATTCAATCAGGCGGACATGCTCGTGCTTGCACCGATATATCCTGCCGGAGAAAGGCCCATGGAGGGTGTTGATTCAGGCTGGCTTTATCATGGAATAAAGGAGCGCGGCCACAAAGATATAAAACTCGGCGGCAGCCATAATGAGATACTGAAGCTCCTGCTGGAGGTTGTCAGGCCGGGTGACAGGGTGATAACCCTCGGTGCCGGGGATATATACCGCATAGGTGAGGAGCTCCTGGGAAAGATATAGGGATGGATGATCGGCAGAGATCAGGACTTTCGGATTTAATGCAGGGAGGAATAGCCTTTGACCTCCCCATGGGTCACATGACTACCTACAGGGTGGGAGGAAATGCCGAGGCAGTATGCTTTCCGGGTGAATTGCCGGTCCTTTGCAGCCTGATAACCTGCCTGAACAGGGAAGGGATACCCTGGACGGTCGTGGGGAAAGGCAGCAACCTGCTGGTGGGCGATGGAGGCATTAAAGGTGCAGTCATTGTGCTGAAAGGCAGCCTGGCCTCTGCCGAACAGGCCGGAGCCGGGGAGCCCCTGCTCATTGCCGGAGGCGGCCTGACGATCGCAGGGCTGCTGGGCTTCTGCAGAAGGAACGGCCTGTGCGGGCTTGAGTTTATGGCCGGAATACCGGGGACCCTGGGAGGGGCTGTGTTCATGAATGCCGGCGCGTACGGTATGGAGATAGGCAGCCTGGTCCAGGATGTCCTTACGGTAAATGCCGACGGCACACCTGCTGCCATAGGCCGGAAGGACCTTGGATTCTCCTACAGGTCATCGTCCATTGCCGGAGGGGCCGTCATCTACGGGGCAAGGCTCAGGATGCAGAAGGGGGAACGGGAAAGGATCGCAGAGGCGATCGCATCAAATCTGAAAAGAAAAAAGGCGGCGCAGCCGCTGGATTATCCGAGCGCCGGCTCCGTGTTTAAGAACCCCCCCGGTGATTACGCAGGGAGGCTTATAGAAAGGGCCGGGCTCAAGGGGGCCAGGATAGGCGGGGCAATGATATCTCCGAGGCACGGCAACTTTATCGTGAACACAGGCGGGGCAAAGGCCTCCGATATACTGGGGCTTATTAACCTCGCAGGGAAAAGGGTTGAAGAGGAGACGGGGATCACTCTTGAGACGGAGATAGTGATCCTGGGGGAATTTTAAGGCATCATCCTGAACGGCAAGGACATGTACATGGCAAAGAAGGCTTTACTCTCAAATCAATCGGTAACGAGAAAGAGGACGGAAGACAGGCGGCCTTTTTTCAGGGACCTGCTGAGGTTTCTGACGTCGGTGTCCTTCAAGGTTTTGATCCTTATTGTCGGGATGATCTCTGTAAGTCTTTTGTTCGTGTATCTGTATAAGGTGCTGATCAACTCGTCCTACCTCAAGCTCAGATCTATCGAGGTGACGGGAGTGGATGACGGGCTGAAGGGCCAGATTATAAAGACGGCCGGGTTAAATAATGACCTGAGCCTGCTGACGATAAATCCCAACGAGATAAAGGCGAAGATCGAAAGGCATCCGTGGGTCAGGTCCGTGGAGCTGGAAAAACAGTTTCCCCACACCCTTATAATCAAGGCGGAAAAAGAATCGCCGAGGGCGCTGGTCCTTTTTGACAAATTATTTTACATGAACAGATGGGGCAAGGTGTTCAAGGAACTGGATCAGGGTGAGAATGCCGATTACCCGGTTATATCAGGCGTCTCAAAAAACGCGGACAATGCCGATGAAAAGCTGGCACTGGCTGCACGCATTCTTGAAAGCTTTGCCGGGGAAACCGGGCTGCTGTCCCTTGACGACATTTCAGAGATACATATGAATGATGGAGGCGATGCCCTGATATATTCCCTGTCCCTGCCGATTGCCGTGAGGATGGGAGTGGAGGACCTGGATAAGGGGAAAAGCAGACTTAAAACGCTGGTCAGGTATCTTCAGGGGTCAAGGACAATTGATACCGTTAAGGTGATAGACATGAACAACCTTGACGGGGTTGTGGTTTCATTTAAAAAAGCGGACGGTTCAGGTCAGCAGGTTGAAGATGGCGGCCTTACTGTAGGGCTTTAACATTATGAATAGAAAATAGAAGATAGTGAATGAAGAATTCATGGCGCAGGGCTCAGGGCTTAAGGCGCATGGATTCAGTTGTAAATGATTAATGGAAAATAGTGGATTGATTCTATTCACTGCATACGGTTTTTGTCAGGGGGGAAGTGATAATGAGCGGAGAGATAATAGTTGGTCTGGATATCGGCACAACAAAGATATGTGCGGTGGTCGGTGAGATAGTTCATGGGGGTGTCGAGATTATCGGCATAGGAACGCACCCGTCCGAGGGGTTAAGGAAGGGCGTGGTAATCAATATTGAAAAGACGGTCAACTCCATCAAGGAGGCCATTGAAGAGGCCGAGACCATGGCAGGCTGCGAGATAAGCTCTGTCTATGCCGGCATAGCGGGAGGCCACATCAAGGGCTTTAACAGCCACGGGGTAATAGCCCTCAAGGAAAAGGAGGTAACCAAGAAGGACATCGAGAGGGTTATCGAGGCGGCCAGCGCCGTTGCGATCCCCATGGACAGGGAGGTTATCCACATCCTGGAACAGGAATTCATCGTTGACGAGCAGGACGGCATCATGGATCCACTGGGCATGTCCGGCGTGCGCATGGAGGCCAAGATACACATCGTTACAGGGGCGGTAACCTCGGCACAGAATATCATCAAGTGCGCAAACAGGGCAGGGCTGGATGTGCATGATATCGTGCTTGAATCACTCGCCTCAAGCGAGGCTGTCCTTACCGAGGAGGAGCGGAACCTCGGTGTTGTCCTGGTCGATTTCGGGGGAGGCACAACCGACATGGCTGTGTTTTCCAAGGGCGCCATCAAGCATACGTCGGTACTGGCCCTGGGAGGGGACAACCTCACCTATGACATCTCCATCGGCCTGAGGACTCCGAAGCTGGAGGCGGAAAAGATCAAGATGAAATACGGCTGCGCCCTGACATCCATGATAGGAAAGGACGAGACCATTGAGGTCCCCGGCGTGGGCGGCAGGACCCCCCGCGTCCTTCCAAGACAGATACTGGGGGAGATACTGGAGCCCAGGGTGGAGGAGATATTTACCCTGATACAGAACGATCTCATACGGTCAGGGTATGAGGATATAGTCAATTCGGGTGTTGTTATTACAGGGGGGTCATCCGAGCTCGCCGGGGTGGTCGAGATCGCGGAACAGATATTCAATGTCCCGGCCCGGCTGGGGTATCCCTCCAGGATAGGCGGACTCAGTGAGGTTGTAAACAAGCCCATGTACGCGACGGCCGTGGGTCTTGTTCTGTACGGGGCCAAGCGGAAGGATGTGGAAAAGAAATTCAGGATAAGAGACGGCAATATATTCGGAAGGGTAGTTGATCGTATGAAGAAATGGTTTAAGGATGTTATCTGACGACAAACAGAAGGCAAAAAAGAAGGAGGGACGAAATGAAATTTGAATTTATCGACAGCAATGAAAGGTACAATGCAAGGATCAAGGTCGTAGGCATCGGTGGAGGCGGCGGCAACGCTATCAACAACATGATCGCCGCCCAGCTCAAGGGGGTGGAGTTCATAGCGGCCAATACGGACAGCCAGGCCCTGGAACGCTCCTCATGTCCCAACAAGATGCAGCTCGGGGCGAACATCACCAGGGGGCTGGGCGCGGGGGCGGACGCAGAGGTAGGCCGCACTTCCGCCGAGGAGAGCATCAATGACATCAGGGAGGCCGTTTCAGGGGCCGACATGGTGTTCATTACCGCCGGCATGGGCGGAGGCACAGGGACGGGCGCGTCGCCCGTGTTTGCGAGGGAGGCAAAGGCAAGCGGGGCACTTACGGTTGCCATAGTCACCAAGCCCTTTCTGTTTGAGGGCGAGAAGAGGATGAACAGGGCCCTTGCGGGGATTGAAAGGCTTAAAAAGGACGTGGACACCCTGATCGTCATCCCGAATGAAAGGCTGAAGGCCATCGGCGACAGGACCGCGATGTTCAGGGACCTGATAATAAAGGCAGACAATGTCCTGCTCAACGCCGTCAGGGGCATATCGGACCTTATTATGAGCACGGGTTTTATCAACCTGGATTTTGCCGACGTAAAAAAGGTCATGTCCGAGATGGGCACGGCAATAATGGGCACAGGAAGGGCAAGCGGGGCAAACAGGGCCTCCGAGGCCGCCCAGCAGGCGATCAACAGCCCGCTCCTGGAGGACATCTCCATCAGCGGGGCAAAGGGGCTTCTCATGAATATAACCGCACCCCCGGACATAACAATGGAAGAGATCGACCAGGCAAGCAATTACATCAAGGGCGAGGTAGCCGAAGACGCAGAGATCTTCTGGGGTGTTGTGTTTGATGAGAATATGGGAGAGGAGGTTCAGATCACCGTTATCGCAACGGGAATCGACAGGCCGCAGTACAGAAAGGTGGTTGTCAACCTGAGGGATCTCACTCCCGACGAGGTCAAGGACCCCTGGACGGTCAAGGTGAAGGGCGAGGCGGTGGATGAGTTTGAGTCCCCGGCGTATCTGAGAAAGAAGTCAGGCATGGAGATCCCCGAGGTCGAAGATGACGAGGATTTTGAACCCCAGAAAAAGGGCTTTTTCAAAAAGGCGTTTTTTAAGGACAATCTTGATTACCCGACCTTTTTAAGGGCCAAGGCCGACTGATTGAGAGAAACGGATTCAAGAAAAAATACCGGCCCCCTTTTACGCGCCGTGCTTGAAGGTGAAAAGGGGACCGTTAAAAAGCATTGGGGCGGCAGGATATCCGTTGCCGTTGTCTTCCCCAGCTATTATCGCGTTGGCATGTCCAACCTGGGATTCCAGGCAGTCTATGCCTTATTGAATAAACGGGATGATGTAGTCGCAGAAAGGGCCTTCCTGCCTGAAGATCAGGAAACGTCCCTCCGCCTTCGGGCAGGAAAAGGCCTTTTCACCCTGGAATCCCAATCCCCCCTCCGGGATTTTGATATTGTCGCATTCTCCATCTCCTTTGAGAATGACTATCCCAATATACTCACCATACTTGAATCGGGAAAGATCCCCATTCTCCAGGAGGAAAGAAATGAATCCTGCCCCATTGTCATGGGCGGCGGCATCACGACGTTCCTGAACCCCGAACCCCTTGCGATGTTTTTTGACCTGTTCCTGCTTGGCGAGGCCGAGGCGAACCTTGAGCAATTTATTGACGGCTTTAAAGAGGCCAGGGCCGCCGGCGCAGACAGAAAAGAAACACTGGAAGGTCTCGACAGCGCCATCCCGTCCGTATATGTCCCGTCTCTCTATCACGTTGAATACAACGGTGACGGGACAATCCGTTCACGTTCGCCACTCCGGCCGGACGGCCAGGCCAAAAAAATAATAACATGCCCCAGGTCATCGCTCCCCTCCGTGAACAGGTCCTGCATCCTTACAAAAAATACGGAATTCTCCGACACGGTCCTGGTTGAACTGGGCAGGGGGTGCGGACGGTCCTGCCGCTTCTGCGCCGCCGGATATGTTTACAGGCCCCCACGGACGCACGGGAAAGAGAGGCTTGTTGAATGCGTTGACGATGCCCTTAAGGAATCGGGCCGGCTGGGCCTTTTAAGCGCATCCGTCCTGGATACGCCGGGCATCAGCGATGTCTTCAGGGATATAATCGAAAAGGGCGGGAGTTTTTCAGTGTCATCCCTGAGGGCGGAGCTCCTGACCGAAGAGATCCTGGAATGTCTGAAAGCAGCAGGGCAGAAGAGCATTGCCATAGCCCCGGAGGCAGGATCGGAAAGGCTCAGGAAGGTCATTAACAAGCATCTCACCGATGAACAGATAATAAATTCCGTAAGGCTCATGGCAAGGGTAAGGGAGTTCTCTCTGAAGCTCTACTTTCTCATCGGGCTCCCTTCAGAGACCAGGGATGACGTGGAGGAGATACTCAGCCTTGTCAAGGTAATCAAGCACCACATGGTCAGGGAGTCAAAAGGCCGGGGCACCATAGGCAGGATACGCCTGAGCGTCAACTGCTTCGTGCCAAAGGCGTTTACGCCCTTTCAGTGGTTCCCCATGGAAGGCGTCTCCACCCTGAAGGAAAAGCAGAAATGGCTGAAGCGGTCAGTCGAGAAGGAAGGCGGCATGACAGTCAGCTTTGACGTGGCCAGGTGGGCATATCTTCAGGCGCTCCTTTCCGCAGGCGACAGGAGGGTGGGCTCCATACTGATGCTGGGGCATCAGTACCGGGGCGACTGGTCCATGGCATTCCGCCACTCGGAGATAAATCCTGACTTCTTTGTCCTCAGGTCCAGGGGGCTTGATGAGGTCCTCCCCTGGGATTTTATCGATCACGGCATCCGCAAGGAATATCTTGCCAGGGAGTACATGCTGGCCCTGAAGGAAAAGGAGTCGGATATATGCTCGGTCGGCAATTGCGACAAATGCGGAGTATGCAGACCCAGGCAGGTTTAGAACCTGCCCCTACGGGGGGAATGGGTTGTGTTATCCACTTCCGCTCCAAGCCTTTCCCCGATTTTCCTCCACTTAGGGTAAGGGGAGGCCAGGAGGGGTTACGTCAAAATAAATTGCCTTCCTCACTTATCAGAACTTTTAAAAACCCTTGTCCTCTATCCTCTCCGATCTGCCGCGCCGTAGTCCGGGCAAAGACATAAGGCTAAATCCAGTCTTTTCAGTTTGTTATATCCATGCGCCCCGGCCTTCACCAGGGTCGTCATTTTATAGCCTCCTGTCTTCCCGGTATATCCTTCAATTCAACCACCCTATATTGTGGAAAAAATATGTTATAAACACAGTATATGGTATTTTTTATTGACAACTATCCGGATTCATGATAGAAATAACAGAATATTGAGGTTTGTCAAAGGGAAGGGGGGAATCCTAAAAGGCGTCTGTCTTAGAGGTCGTGAAATATGGAAATGGATATTGATGTCATATGCTCATGGTGCAGCAAACATCTGGGCAGGAAGAAATTTTTTACGGATGACATGCAGAACAGACACCGTGTGTCTCATTCCATATGCGGCAACTGCAGGGACAAGCTTATGGACGAGTATAAAAAAGCCCTTCAGGGCCAGACCCACCGGCACTCTTAAATCCTATATTCTTATCTTCTTAACTTCTTAACCTCTTATCTTCCCGCCTTTCAGTTTCCCTGTTGACCCCTTTAAATCAAAATGTTAAGAACCGGCTGTGGGCGATTAGCTCAGGTGGATAGAGCGTTGGTCTCCGGAACCAAAGGCCGCGCGTTCGAGTCGCGCATCGCCCACCACCTTCAACTCTCCCGGCGCGCCGTAACGCTGGTGAAGGCGGAAGTTCATAGAGCAAAGGCGGCTGCCCTCTGACCTCCGACCTCTCTTTTTCGCCTTCTTCTCCCTTTCCCCGTTTCTCCGATTCCCCCGTTCTCCGTCTCGTATCTTCTCAGCTTCTCATCTTCTTAACTTCTGCATTCTGGCCTGCCCGCCGTAGCCTTGGCAAAGGCGGCTGATCTCTGACTTCCGATCTCTGATGCATGGTCTCAGCATCCCAGCCTCCCTGTAAAATTATCCCTGTTATGCTACCGCAAATTGAAGCCTGATGCTTAAAACCTCATCATTTTCCAGGTACTCATCAAACCCCATTGACCTGTCAATAATCCCGGAAGAAGTGATTTCAACAATCCTGTTCGCCACGGTGGACACCAGCTGGCGGTCGCGGGATGAGAACAGCAGCACCTCCGGAAATGCCGTCAGCCCGTTATTCAAGGCGGTAAGTGATTCAAGGTCCAGGTGGTTTGTCGGTTCGTCCAGGATAAGGACATTGGCCCCGCTGAGCATTATCTTGGAAAGCATGCAGCGGACCTGCTCCCCGCCTGAAAGAACCCTTGTCTTTTTCATGGCCTCATCCCCGGAAAAGAGCATCCTTCCCAGAAAGCCCCTGGCAAAGCTTTCCCCGTCACAGGGAGGGAACTGGCAAAGCCACTCCACAAGGCTCATATCGTTGCTGAAGTAGGCGCTGTTTTCCATGGGGAAATACTCTGCCTTGATGGTAACTCCCCAGTTGACGCTCCCGCTGTCCGGAGATGTTTCACCTGCGAGTATCTGAAAAAGGGTTGTTTTTGCGTGGCTGTCCACGCCGACAAAGGCGATCTTATCACCCCTGTTCACGGTGAGGTTAAGATTGTCTAAGACGGAAACCCCGTGTATCTCTTTGCACAGACCTTTTATCTCAAGAATCGTGTTGCCGCACGGGCGTTCGGGCTTGAAGCTGATGAACGGGTATTTCCTCGATGAAACCGGCATATCCTCTATGCTGAGCTTGTCCAGGAGTTTTTTCCTGGCAGTGGCCTGTTTGGATTTGGATGCGTTGGCGCTGAATCGCCGAATGAATTCCCTGAGGTCCTCTGCCTTTTCAAGGGCCTTTTTATTCTCATTCTGTTTTTGTTTAAGCATGAGCTGGCTTGACTCGTACCAGAAATCGTAATTTCCCGTATATACCCGGATCGCCCCGAAGTCTATATCCGCTATATGTGTGCAGGCCTGGTTTAAAAAATGGCGGTCGTGTGATACAACGATGACCGTGTTCTGGAACCGGCAGAGAAATTCCTCCAGCCATGAGATGGATTTGAGATCCAGGTGGTTTGTGGGCTCATCCAGCAGAAGCACGTCGGGATTGCCATACAGGGCCTGTGCAAGAAGCACGCGCACCTTGTCGCCGCCCAGGAGGTCTCTCATCCTTTTCTGCAGAAATGACTCGGGGATGCCGAGTCCCTTGAGGAGTACCGCTGCCTCAGCCTCTGCCTCATAGCCGTTCATTTCAGCGAATTCACATTCAAGTTCGCCGCAGAGGATGCCTTCTTCCTCGGTAAGTTCAGGCTTTGCGTAGATCGCTTCGCGCGCCGCCATTACCTCGAAGAGCCTTTTGTGACCCATGATGACGGTGTTGATGACCGTTTCATTATCAAATGCAAACTGGTCCTGTCTGAGGACAGAGAGCCTTTCCTTCGGGCCGATTGTGACCTCGCCCTTATCCGGTTCCACATCACCTGATAGTATCTTTAAAAAGGTGGATTTACCCGCCCCGTTGGCGCCGATCAGCCCGTAGCAGTTCCCCGGGGCAAATTTTATATTTACTTCCTTAAACAGCACCTTCTTGCCATAAGAAAGGCTGACATTTGTTACATTTATCATGCTTTTATTCCCCTCATAAAAATAAAAAACACCGCAGGGGGTGATCCCTGCGGTGTACAGAAAACGTGCCTTTATACATCATTGCTGTTCAATCTGCAACCTTTTTCGCATCAGCCCCGCAAGATTTACCGGCCTCCGGCTTCCTGTCTCTGTTTTTCGTCTTCTTCTCCCTTTCACCTATTCTCCGTCTCT
>Ga0105099_10001387_pt1 | contig 15286 bp, 14 predicted proteins | sample PPLLak3cmMay2015_2_FD_79138 | JGI IMG/M metagenome (GOLD analysis project Ga0105099, IMG submission 79138) | Freshwater sediment microbial communities from Prairie Pothole Lake near Jamestown, North Dakota, USA - PPLs Lake P8 Core (1) Depth... | ecosystem: Environmental > Aquatic > Freshwater >... | reverse complement strand
TACGATTCATTCTCTTTCTCCTCGGGAAGGAAAAAACGTTTTAAAAGCTTTCACAAAGACGAACTGTCTGTTTTTTCGCTTGCGCTGGTCTTGTGACCCGCGGCGGCTTCACTGTGCTTCACGCGGTGCAGGGCGGTTTCATAGGCTTTTTTGCCCTTTTCCAGGGTCAATTCGTATTCCTCTTTGGCCTTGTTCATCCATTCCCCGGTTTTCTTGGCGATCTGCTCGCGGGTTTCCTTGCCGCTTTTAGGCGCAAATAGAATTCCGATGACGGCGCCGGCGACACTCCCTATGATCAAGCCTTTTAAAAAGTCTCCTGTTCGTTCAGACATGATTTTATCCTCCTGATTGCATTATGGCGTTTATAGCCTTCCAACCGATTGGCTGGCGGGAAAGGTATTTTAGAGTGCTTCAAATGTAGCAATCAGAAAGGAATTAGGCTATTGGGGAATTCCTTTATTTAGGGCTTGAAAAACCCGTATTCCGGGTTTTATGGTGTTATTCAGCAATGAAAGATTTAATAGGAATATTTTTTATTACAAACCAGCTCGAAAATCAACACTGAAGTTTTACCATATCAAAAAGGGCCGGGAAAGTAATTGCGATTTCCTTAAAATATTATTTATAAGCGGCTATAATCCGCCGCTTTTTTTAAGCCCCCGAGTAATGACATGATAGTAACCGTTATACAATCTTTTCTTTGGCGAGGGTCTTCAGCCTTTCCCTGAATTCCATTTCCGTCAGGGACTGCCACCCCGGAATTCTCTCTTCTATGTTTATTTTCACACCTCGGTCGATCAACGGGATAATCACAACAATCCCGGGGCCCGTGATATTGGAAAAACGGCCCAGGCGAAAAACCACCAGCCGTTCGGAACCTTTTACGGCTTTAATGGATTTGAAGAAAAAGAAAATAATGAGCGCGAATAGGATTAAACGGATCATGAGCTTTCCCTCCTAATGACTTTAGGCGTTTATATCTAAAACATCGACAAAAGATTGTAGATATCTTTAAATCGTTGTCGCCATCGTTAATCAAACTCTTCCATAATATAATAAAACGAATCGACCACGATAACGACAACGATGGTCAGTCTGCCCCGCTCATTCCACCGTTTGATGAAGCAAATAATGTTCGATAAACTCCGCCACCTTTTCAGCCGGTTCTACGATCCCCAGATGCCCTTCGCAAAGCATATCCGCCCGGAGGGCCAGTAATTTTTGCATGGATTGCCGCCACAAGGTTTCATCGCTCCGATATGCTCTGATAATCGGGGCATGAATATCCTGGCCGAACAGCACCCGTTTGCCTTCCAAATCCGTATAGATCGACAGCGAACCGGGCGAATGACCCGGCGTGTGCAAGCAATCAAGCGTATGCGGGCCGAACTCCAATCGGTTCAACTCGCCTTTGAGTTTCAGGTCAATGGGCGTGGGTTGCAGCGGAATCCGGAACCAGGCGCCGGCTGAAAGCCGGTTATCCCCGCTTTCGAGCACCTCGGCATCGAGCTCATGCATGATTAACCGGCAGCCCAATTGTTCCTTAAATCGCCAGGCGCCGGCGCTGTGGTCCACATGGCAATGGGTCAGAATAACGGTTTTGATATCGGCTGGGTCAAATCCGAGTGCCTTCACATTATCGAGGATGTCTTGAAAATTTTTACCGGTCCCACTGTCGATTAAAACCAATTCGCCAAGATTCAGGAGATAAACATGGCAGCTTTTACTGTCGCCCTGATCCGCGTCGCCGACCAGAAAAAGATTTTTTAAGATTTCTTTCACTTTCACTATTCCGGACCCGTACCGCTCGAATCATGACATTGTCGGCCCTCTTTATTGGCGAATCCGGGACTATCTTATTGAATTTAATCGGATAAATATATCAAAAAAAGGGTTAACCGAAAAATCGGTTAACCCTTTGAGTGATCTGGTGCCGGAGGGGGGAATTGAACCCCCACGAGCCAAAGGCTCACTGGATTTTGAGTCCAGCGCGTCTGCCAGTTCCACCACTCCGGCCAAAAAATGGAAGCCGATTATAATGAAAACATTATGAAAATGTCAACCCACAAAAAAATGTATATGAAAAAGATTGATTTCCCAATTTAGGTATGTTACAAATTTAAACACTATCTAAATTTTTTCGGTTCTCTATTCCCCTTGATTCAATTCATCGAAAAAATCGTTTGAATCCAGGAAGGCTAAATCAAAAACTTAAGGCAGCAAGACACCAGAGGTTAAATAAACACCGGCGATTACCCGGGACCCTCTGTGGTGTGATAATAAGGACGAAACTCCCTTCATAACCCGCTGGGGGTCTCTTCATAAAAAAATCCGCTAAAAGCTGATTTTTTTAAAAATAAAAATCGAAATTCGCTTCGAGAAATTCAACTGTTGAAGGAGTTATTTGTGGAAGAAAGAAAGCGCAACGAATTGGAAACCAAACTCAAAAAAATGTTTGATGATTTCATGCAAACCGAGACCAAAAGAAAAGAACCTGCCATTCAAAGCGGTACCGGCAATATTATCCGTCGCCGTGAAGGCCAAAAGGAAAAGCGTTTCTCGATCTAAATCGACAAAATTTTAAAAACGCTTTTGGCTTATCTCTTATCCGTTTGTATATAAATTTTATTTATCCGCAATAGGGCCAGGATTCATCTTCGATTCGGACGGCTTCTTATTTTATTTCCTTAAGAACGGTTTGGATCAAAAGATCGAGCCGCTGCAGGAATCGGGAACGGTCGCGTTTGGCGTAAGGCGCCGGTCCGCCGGTGATATCTCCCATGTCACGAAGATAAGCCATTAATTCTCTTTGCGCGAGCGCATCCCCAATGGCTTCCGGAGTGAAAATACGCCCTTTCGGATCAAGGGCTCGGGCGCCTTTTTTCAGACACCGCGCCGCCAAAGGGATATCCGCGGTGACCGCAATATCTTTATCCGTTATATTTTCGACAATCCAATCGTCGGCCGCATCGGGCTGCCCGGTCACAACTTTTATCGTGAACAGCGGATCCTCGGGAATTTGCATCGTGGAATTGGAAACCAGGCGAACCGGGAGCACATAGCGTTTGGCCACGCGATAGACTTCGGCCTTGACCGGGCACGCATCCGCGTCCACGTAGATCATCAGCTTCCGCACTTTACCGGCGTCACGAAATCAACCGCCAGTTCGGTCCGGCCGCACCCCGTGCAAGCCAGCACAAAACAATAACGTTGTTCAAAAGCATCGTGAAATTGAACCAGGGCTTCCATGGGTTGTTCCAGGCAATCCGCATCACCTACCACCAGCGACCCTCGCCGCACCTTTCCCCCGCAGTGCCTGCATTTAAAAGTGGGGTTCGCGGCCAACTCACTGAGCCCGATCGGATCGGCATCTTTGATGAACGGTTCCTCGGCCGGATCATCTACAGGAACCTCCCAAGAAATTCGCCGGGATTTTAGCTCCCGGCGCGCGATCTCCAATGATTCTTCATGATAATCGGCTGCATGAACCTGAACCATGTCCAACAACTCTTCATCGCTCAAGAGCCGGATCCGTTCCTCCAATTCTTTTAATTCTTTTCGATCCATAACACCCCCATAAAATACACCACGTTGAGGTTAATGCACCAACTTTAAAGAAATGCCGTTAACGGCGACGGCTGCCAAGGTCGCCAAAATAAAAGTCCCGGCAATGCCGAAACCGGGCAGCAACCCACCCACCACCCAAAAAAAACCGGCAAAACCGAACAAACTGATCGCGGCAAAATCAGGTCCCTGTTGCAGGGCCAGAATCAAGGCAATCGGTCCGGATGTTAACGGAAACCCGATCAACCAACCGCTGACCCCCGGACCCCAGCGCCGGCCGGTCAAAGTGGCGGCGGCAATTAAAAAGGGGGTTAAAAAAAGTTTGAGGACCAGGACCATTTTAGCGGCTCTATCATGTTTTTTTGTTCCTGCAAAAAAACATTTAGCATCTTACGGTAAAAGAATCCAATAGATACTTCAAGCCCTGAAAAGACAATGGATAGATTTCCGTGAAAATTTTCAGTGCATGGTAATAAGATATTGACATCAAAAAAGCACGTTGATATTATCCAACGCCTTTGGGGCTGTAGCTCAATTGGTAGAGCGCATGAATGGCATTCATGAGGCCGTCGGTTCGATTCCGTCCAGCTCCACCACCCATATAAACCATAAGGCCATCCCGCGAGGATGGCCTTTTTATTTTACCCCACCCCGAGTTCACAATCCGGCACTATCCTCATTTAGGTGCTTAACACAGAAACATCGACAACTTTTAATCGATAAATAAAAAATGGATAATCCGCTTATTGCCATCCCACGGGTTTATTCCGGCGACCTTGCCGGAATTCATTTTTTATCGATCCTCGATAAAAAATTTAGGCGCTTATCCAATTATGCCGATCTACAATAAGGAAAATCTTGCGTTTGTCGCGAACGATTAAATAATTTATGCGCTTAATTAAAAACCATTATTAATTTCAGTTGGTTATAAAACAATGGCCCTGTACAGCTCAGCCACTGCCAAAACCGAAAGCTTTGCGCCGCCAAAGCCGGTTAAAGATTACCCTAAAGATTCCATTAAAAAAATAACGGTTCTTTTTACCGACATTGTCGGCTCTTCCCAATTTTTTAAAACCTTTGGGGATGTGGCCGGCACCCGCATGCTCAAACAACACCAAGACCTGGTTTCTCCGGCCATTGCCGAGCATGGCGGAGCGGTGGTTAAATTCCTGGGCGACTCGGTTATGGCCTATTTTATGAGCCCCAAGGAGGCGCTCAAGTCTGGTATTAAAATCCAACAACGCTTTAACCAATTTAACCTAAAGAGAGACCCCACCGAACAGATTCATATTCGACTCTGCATCCATTATGGAAACGGGATCATAGAAGAAAAAGATATTTTCGGAGACGTGGTCAATATGGCCGCCAAGCTTCTGCCCCTGGTGGATGGCGACCAGATCCTAATTTCCCAAGAGGTTCAAAACCAAGTTAAGGACCTGCCTCTGATTTATTTTGAACCGGTTAAAAAGCCCGATAAAAAAGAATTTTTCAACGCCGTCAACATCTATCAGGTCCATTGGGATGAAAAAGTCGAACTCCAGCCGCTCCTGAAATCCATGCTGTACATCAAACCTCTTTTCAAAATAGGACGCAGTCTTTCAAAGGTTTGGGATAATTTGCTTCGGGCCAAAAATGACTTATGGACCCGCAAGGTCGAAAAAGAGAAACTCTTGCCGGACCGATCCATAGCTCTGCTGATGGATTCACCGGCGGTTTGCCTGGAAACAGCCAAGAGCTTGATGGAATTGATTAAAGTAAGCTTGGGGTATGAAGGCGTTTCCGTTCTGCCGGTTCAGATGGTCATCGATATCGGCCCTTTTTTGATTGCGGACCGCCTGGCTCCCGAAAACTTGGAAATCGATTGGGAAGGCATTGAACCGGGTTCCATCTATATCTCGGCCCATGCTTATAAAGATATCGGCAAAGGCGCCTTCCCGGTCACGCCCCTGCCCACCCATTCCCAAACCCGTTCTTTTTATCGAATCGGAAATCAAAAAGACAATAAAGCCTCCATAGACCAGCTTTTTTTATATCAAAACTCCATGATCCAGGGTGAAAATTCACCCTGCTTCTACTGCGGCGACAAGCGCCATTTATCCCTGCATTGCCCTTCAAAAGACTTGACCGAAATGACCCAAGGCCTGGAGCAGTTGGGCTATTTCTCGCTGAATGAAATCAATAATATGTATTTCCAATTTCTAACGAGTTCGGGGCAAAGCCACGAACCGGCCGCGGAAAACGGCACGCGCAAAAGTCAACCGGCCCAATGGGCCAACCTGGCTTTTTATGACCTCAGAGCCGTGTATCAACTTCGCTTTTTCAGGGCCATCTGGGACAGTAAATATGACGAGTGGAATAAAATTAAGGAAAAAAAGAGCGAAGGCGACAAAGGCGGCATGATATGGATCGGTCAGGACTGCCTGCGCGTGGGCAACCACGAGCAAGCCGAGAATATTTTAAACGAAGTCTTGCGCAAAGACGCTTATGATTACAAGATTTACTGCGCGCTGGGATTGCTGAAAATGGAACAGGACAATTTTTACCAAGCCGAGCTTTTTTTTAAAAAAGCCTTGAACCATTGCAAGTCCGGACCGCAAAGCATCCTGCTCAATTTTCTTCTGGCCCGCCTCTTCGCGTTAAAAGGAGACCTCGCCCTGGCCGAAGACCGCATCCGCAAGATCCTCCACCTGGACCCTTTTTGCCATGAGGCTATTTATCAGGAAATCATCTTCCAGTTCAAAAAAGGCCGCAAGTCTTCAGCCCTCAGTCAGCTGATCAAACTGATCAAAAAAAGCCGGGAGTATTTTATCAACGCCTTGATCGACCCGGAACTGTCGCATTATAGTGACCTCATTCATCCCAGCCTCCGCGGCCTTCTAAACGAAGCCAAATCCGAGGCTCTGCAGCTTCTGGATTCGGCCAAAATCGGTTTGGAACGGCTTGATAAATTCCTGGGTCCGGATGCCAAAGAAGTAATGGAATCCAAATCCCTTTGGAACAAAATAGAGGAGTTACTGAAAAAAGACAGCTACTTCGGTTATCTGGATATGGCCCACTATGCCGGTTCCATTTTGCACATGAGCCACGCCGGCCTCGAGGAACGCCGGAAAAAACTCATTTACGTTGTCAACGACCTCAACCGGAGCCTGGATGCTTTTGACGATTATCTGGCGGAATACCCTCATAAATTTCTTATGGAAAATTTGACGCACGACTTGCGCCGCATCCGCCAAAAAATAGAGCAGAACATCCACATTCAAGACCTCGACCTGCCTCAGGGTTTCAAGGAAAGCATGGTTTTGCTCGACAGACTGCAGAAAGACTTGGCCCATAATGAGGCCAAAATCATGCGGCTCGAAACATTCCGCAAGATCATTTTTTACATCAGCCGGTTCAGCAAGGCCTGCCTGATCTTTCAGAGCGTGAACTTGCTTATTTCCCTGGTCCTGTTCCCGATTATCACTTACTACTTGAGTTTTGTTATTCCCAGATTCAATGTAAGCCCGCAAAGCATCTGGTCTTTCCAGAAGAGTGTCCTGATCCTGGGCGCTATTTCGGGCCTGTTCCTCTCCGTTCTTTATTGCTCCAAAAGAGCCCCAAAAAAACGGCTCCCGTTCCGATGACGCAGAATTCTCTCTAAAGTAAATATTAAAGCACATCGGCAGGCAAACCGCCTTTGACTGTCATCGGAAGGCCGGCGACCGTAAAAACAACCTGATCGGCCAGGACCGCGACTTCCTGGTTCAAACGGCCGGCCAAGTCCCGGAATTGCCGACCCAAGGGGGTTTCCGGCACAATACCGAGACCCACTTCGTTGGCCACGAGCACAATGGCCCGGCGGCGCTTTCGTAAAGCCTGCAAGAGTTCCTGCTGATAGGCCGGCACGGCTTCCGCGCCTTTTTGCAGCAGAATATTGCTGAGCCACAGAGTCAGGCAATCCACCAGCCCGACTTCCACGCCCTCGCAGCGCTTTTCAAGAACTTGCGCGATCTCCAGGGGTTCTTCCACCAAACCCCATTGCGGGCCGCGGTCCCGGCGGTGGTGTTTAACCCGGGACGCCATTTCGGGGTCGCCGATTTCCGCGCTGGCCAGATAAAGGTAGGTATGATAATGGTCTTCAATATAATGAAGGGCAAAGCTGCTCTTGCCGCTGCGCGCTCCGCCCAAAACCAGTATAAGATCAGGATGGGTCGATGGGGACATGGCCGGCGCCTTTCATGCCTGAAACGAATGGTATAGCTAAAAAAACGATTAAAAAAATAACCTTATTTTTAAAAATAAACTTGAATGCTAAATGAAAAATTTGTTATAGACAACTAAAATCATATTCCCAAATTGGGCTGAATGCATCTATTGATGCTCTTAATCAGACAGACAATCCTATGATTAAAAAATCGGTTTTCAATCTCTCCATTATGACGATTCTGTCGTTCCTGACTATGTGCACGGCCGTGCGGGTCAAGGTGCAGCCGCCTGCGCCCGATATCCGAATTGCGCGTGAGGCGCAAATGATCGCCCAGGTAACGACGCTCGGTGCGGACGGCGACTGGCTTGTCGTCCGCGGCTATAAAGACAGCGACAACCGGGTGGTCCGGTTTACCGGCATGCCTTTCAGCCACACCGCGCTTTACGATGCCGGCCGTCAAGAAGTGATCGAATCGAACAAGCAAGGCGTGCATATCACCCCCCTTGCCGATTTAGTGCATATTGTCTGGCGTCTTCTGCTGGTGCGGCCGGCATGGGCAAAAGACGGAGCCGGCAACCAGGCGGTGATGCGCGCCCGGGCCTTAATTGGAAAGCCTTATGATAATTGGGGTTTGATCGGGTTGAATGACCCGGATAAATATTACTGCAGCGAGTTACTGCTGGAAGTCTATAAAGACTGTATTCCGGCCGATGAGCCTATGCCGGCGATTATCGCCCCGGGCCAGTTCCTTTTCTGGGGTAAGATTTTATACGATTCAGGACCGCTGAACTAAACTCAAGAATGATTATGAGATGAAAAAATAAGCTGACCCTCGGAAAATCCAGGTTAAACAACCCATTCCGAGTTTTCCTTGGCCGATTCGATTAGGAGGCCGGCATTTTGCTCTTTTGCCAAATGCCGGCAGGCTTCGGTCAACCCGGCTTGTTGTGTATCAATGCGGGAAGGGTCATGATGAAAAAGAACCAATTTTTTGACATGGGCGGCTACAGCCAATTCCAGAGCCGCTTGATAGTCCGAATGTCCCCAGCCCCGGCGCTCCCGGTTCTCTGCGGGTGTATATTGGGCATCATGAATCAACACATCTGCTTCGCGGCAAAAGTCGACCTGTTTTTTAAAGGCTCTTTTCCGGTCTGTTTTTAATTCATTGTCCGTCATAAATACCAGACTCTTGCCTTGTTCCCAAATACGAAACCCGAGTGCGCCTTGCGGATGTTGCAACAACATGCTTTCAATGCGCATTCCGTCTATTTCAAGCTTATCTTGACCGACTTTTTTAAGAAAGGTGATCTTGGCCTTTAGGTCGCTGAATTTGATCGGAAAAAACCCATCGCCCATTTTATTGTCAAAGGCATAGCGCAGGCCTTTAATGCAGCTTGGCAGGCCATCAATGACGATTTTACTGCGGGAATCATAAATCGGAGCAAAGAATGGAAACCCGAGCACATGATCCCAATGAATATGGGTTATTAAAAGGAGAATTTCGGTTGCCGGACTTTCTTGAGCCAGCTTGGCGCCCAGCGCCCTGATTCCGGTGCCGGCATCGATAATGACCCGACGACCGTTGGCCGGCGTAATCTCGAGACAAGTGGTATTACCGCCATAGACAGTCGTCTCTGCTCCCGGTACGGCTATGGATCCGCGTGTGCCCCAAAACTTGACTTGCATGAAAACAACCCAGTCTCTTTTAAATAGACAGTTTTGGCGAAATATGATTAAATTCAGCTTTAAAATTTATAATTTATGCAATTCTAATATCTTTGTCAATTTAAAAAAATCTTGCATAAAAATCTTAAATCTACCCAATTGATCCAATATACAACAAGAGGGGATTTCCAAAAATTCACTTTATCGACCACGGGACCCTTAAAAATAGACAAAATATGAACCGTAAATTCCTCAAAAGGCCAATTTTTAGAGATTCCGAAGAGGGTTTAAGACCAAAAGCTCATAGGCTTTCTTCTTTTTCCGATTGCCCCTTTATGAGCTATCGATTCTTTTTGGCCCGATTAGCATTGTCCCTTGCGATCTTTTCAACAACCCCGGTTTTTGCCGATTCTCCGGAACAATACCGGGCTTATCCGGGTCTGATCGATTTACGCTCAAACATCAGCGACGGCGAACACACCATTGCCGAATTGGCCGGTATGGCCCGTGAGCGCGGGTTTAAAATTTTGTTCTTTAATGACCATGATCGGGTGGAAATCGCCTATGGCCTCCCGCCTTTCCGCAACCTCTTGCGTTACAAACAAAGCCGCAAATCCATTATGACCCGGGGACCGGAAAAATATTTGGCGGAGATCCAAGAAGCCGGCCGCCAATTTCCGGATATGATTTTGATTCCGGGTTGCATCACCTCGCCCTATTACTACTGGACCGGTTCCTGGTTCAAAGGCGATTTGACCGTGCACGAATATGACCGCAAATTGCTTATCCTGAACCTGGAAAAACCGGAGGACTATTCCGGCCTGCCCAATATCGGCAACCGCTTGTCCTTCAAATACACCCGGGTCTTATGGCCCGGCTTGATCATCTATGTGATCCCGCTGGCGATCGGATCTCTGCTGCTGGCCGCCAAGGGTCGGCGGCATTTCTGGTGGAGTCTCTTTCTGATCGCCGGCTCGATTTTTGCTATGCTGGATTACAATCCGCTGCGCAGTTCACGCTTCAGTCCTTATCAACCGGAACCCGGCCTGGAACCGTATCAGGAAGTAATCGATTATGTACACCAACGGGGCGGCCTGAGTTTTTGGAACTATCCGGAGCAGCGCTCCGGTGTGCGTGAAGAGAAGTCAATCCGCCTCTCGACCCCGCCCTATCCCGAGCTGATTCACAAAACACAAAATCAGACCGGCTTTTCCGCCCTATATGGAGACGCGATCTTTGCCATTGATCCGGGCCGGGAGTGGGACCGGGCTTTAAACGATTACTGCCGCGGCCAACGAAAAACCCCGCCCTGGGGCATTGCTACGGCCGATTTTCACGCCGACGGTCGGCTCAATCTGAAATTAGGAGCTTTCCCGACCACTTTTTTCTTAAAGGAATTTTCAAAAAAAGATGTGTTGGCAGCCCTGCGCCAAGGCCGTATGTACGGCTCCTTTACCGACGGCAAAAGCCGGCCCCAAATCGAAACTTTTTATCTTGCAGGCGACCCGGAGCAAAAAGCAGTCATGGGCGAAACCCTGGTCACGAACCAACAGCCCCGAATTTATTTCACGATTACTGATCCGATCGATCCGCAAACCCCTGCTACCCTATTTTTAATCCGGGGCGGTAAGCGGATCAAGACCTTTGCCGGACCGCAACCCCTGGTGATCGAATATCTGGACAAGGAAATCCCGCCCCAAACCTTGACCTATTATCGTTTAATGGATAGCCGCAAACGATTGGTCTCCAACCCGATTTTCGTGAAATATGCGGCTCCGGCATCGGATATTGAAGACGCAAATAAAACCGAATAAGGAAGGATAAACCACCAAGACGTAAAGACACAAAATCAAAAAAAATAAATAAAAAACCTTGGTGTCTTTGCGTCTTAGCGGTAAAAAAATCTTAACCATTTCGAACGAAATTTTAGCAGTATTTACCCGAGCCATTACCATAAGGAACCTCTATGTGCGGCATATGCGGAAAAGTGGATTTTGAAGCTAAAACGGTTAACGCGGAAGGGATCCGAAAAATGTGCCGGACCATTCTCTACCGCGGCCCGGACGATGAAGGCATCTATGCCTCTCCCATGGCCGGATTGGGCCATCGCCGTCTCAGCATTATCGACTTGAGCGCGGACGGCCACGAACCCATGAGTAATGAAGACAACACGCTCCGGATGGTCTATAACGGCGAACTGTATGATTTTCAAGAATTACGCGAACAGGTACTGGCCAAAGGCCATATCCTGAAAAGCCATACCGATTGCGAACCGATTCTCCATCTTTATGAAGCAGAAGGCCCGGCTTGTCTGCAACGCTTAAAAGGCATGTTCGCCTTTGCCCTGTGGGACGAACGCCGCCAAAAACTGTTCCTGGCCCGCGACCGGCTCGGCATCAAGCCTCTTTATTATTACTGGGACGGAGTTCGCCTGGTTTTTGCTTCCGAGATCAAGGCCGTTTTGGCCGACCCGGGCGTACCGCGCCGGATCGACACTGAAGCCCTGGATCTTTACTTGACCCTCAATTACATCCCCGCCCCGCGTACGATCTTTAAAGACCTTTACAAGCTTCCGGCCGGTTCCTACCTGGAATGCGAACAAAGAAAAATCAAGGTCACATCCTATTGGAACCTCGCCGAGAACAAGACAAAGCTCCCAGCCTATATGTCTTTCGAGGAGCAAAAAAAGACCCTGCGCCGGCTGCTGGAGGAAACCGTGCAAAACCATATGATCGCCGATGTGCCCCTGGGTGCATTTTTAAGCGGCGGTCTCGATTCCAGCATCATTGTGGCCCTCATGGCCCGGGCCTCGAGTCGGCCGGTCAAAACTTTTTCCATCGGCTTTCCGGACTTGCCGGCTTTCGACGAAACCGAGTATGCCCGCCAAGTAGCCGAGTTGAATCAAACCGAGCACTACCCTTTCCGTTTGACCTGCAAAGACATTCTGGCCGCTTTTCCCGCCGTGCTCGAAAGCCTGGACGAACCCTTTGCCGATTCCTCGGCTGTCCCGACTTATATCGTGGCCCGCGAAACCCGTAAACATGTGACCGTGGCCCTGTCCGGCGACGGCGGCGACGAACTGTTCGCCGGTTATCGCATGTACCTCGGCGAATATTGGTGGCGCTATTACTCCTTAATCCCGGCCTGGATGCGGAATCATCTTCTGCATCCCCTGATCCGCTCCCTGCCGGATGCCCGCGACAAACCGAGCCTGGAAAAAATCCGGCGGATCAAAAAATTCGTGCATGGTATGAGCCCGGATTTTGCGGAACGGTTTTCGGGCTGGCGCGAAATTTTTCCATTCGATTTGCGGCAAAAACTATTGCATAAACCGTTTGACCGAAATCTGTATCTCGAACAAAATCAAGCCACTTTGGCATTGATAGCTGGGCATTTCGAAAAGGAAAACATCAATTTAATGCTCGCCATGGATTCCCAGGGATTGCTTCCCGGCGATATGCTCAACAAGGTTGACCGCATGAGCATGCTCAACTCACTCGAAGTTCGCGTCCCTTTTCTGGACCACCGGGTAGTCGAATACGCTTTCGGACTTCCGGGCTCTACCAAACTAAAGGCCCGACAAGGCAAATATATTCTAAGGGAAACTTTTAAAGACTTGTTGCCTCCGGCTTTGCATCATCGCCCCAAAGCGGGCTTTGAAATGCCGATCGGCGCTTGGCTCAGAAAAGAATTGCATTTTCTAATGGATGAATATCTTGGTCCTCATTCCATTCGGCGCCAGGGCCTTTTCGATGCGGATATCGTTCAAAATCTGGTCCAAACCCATCTGAGCGGCCGCCGGGATACGTCCTGGCAACTTTGGAATCTGATCGTGTTTCAGCACTGGTTTAAGAAGTATATGGGTTAGCAACGAAGGAGTTCACAGGAACGGATGATGAGAAACATCATCCGGGGATGACCAAAAACGATCATCCGGAGTTCACGGTTCACGGCTGGAGAAAACCGAAAACGGATTGACTAAAAATATGAATACCGATCTCGAATCTTGCTCAAAGTCCACTTACATTCGAAATTTCCTAAAAGGCAATTTGCTCCTGTTGGCTTTGTTTCATTTGTTTGGTTGCAGTCCGAGCTATGTTTTCCAGGCCGCGGCCGGCCAATACCGGCTGATGAATCATTCCGTCCCCGTGGCTGAAGCACTGCAAAAAAACAACTTGACCCCGGAACAAAAAGAAAAACTGAATCTGGTCGCGATCGTCAAGCAATTCGGCGAGCGGGAGTTGGGCCTGAAACAGACCGAAAACTACCAAACCGTGTATCTGGAATCCGGCCGAAACCCGCTTTATGTGATTTCCGCCGCGCCTAAAGACCAACTGACTCATAAAACCTGGTGGTTCCCTGTTGTCGGCCGCGTTCCGTATCTCAGTTATTTTGACCGGGGAAAAGCACAAACCAAAAAAGAGCAGCTTCTGAAAAAAGATCTCGATGTCATCATCGGCCAAGCCGATGCCTATAGCACTCTGGGCTGGTTTCGGGACCCGGTCACTCTAAACTTGTTGAACGACTCGACCGTGAATCTGGTGGAAACGATTCTGCACGAATTGACCCACACCACTCTGTACCTCAAAGGCCAGGGGGAATTTAACGAAAGCCTCGCCATGCTGGTGGGCCGCGAAGGCGCCAGACTTTTTCTGGAAGCCCATTTCGGGCCCGATCATCCGCTCAGCCTCGAAGCCCGGCACATTCTGGAAGATCAGCGCCTCTTCTCTTCCTTTTTAGATGATCTCCTGGCCCGGCTGGAAACCCTGTACCGCGGGCCTTTGGCTTACGAAGAAAAAATGAAGCAAAGGGAGCAAATCTTCACTCAGGCCCGAACCGATTTTGCCCGACTGACGACCCGTTTAAAAACCGATGAATTCACCTATTTCGGACACGAAAACCTGAACAACGCTTATCTCCTGGCCATCGGCTTGTATCACCGCCATTACCCGGCCTTTGAGAAAGTATTGCAACAAAAAAACGGTTCCCTGGCTGAAACGATTCTCTATTTCCGGACCTTGGCCAATGATAAAAAAGATCTGCTTCAGGCACTCGACGAATCGCCCGAATAGGTCTTTGGGTCAATTTTATTATTGATAAGAAAAACCGAATAACACCGTCATTCCGGCATGTCATGATTTTGCGGAACAAAATCATCAGTTGGCCGGAATCCATTATCGACACTCGCAAGCATATTTTGATTCCGGTTCATGCGGGTTGGGATTCATTCATGACTAAAATAAAAAAAATTTTTATCATCTCCGGTCTGTCCCTTGTGGGCATACTGCTTATTTTGAGCGCTGCGGTTCTTTATCTCTATTTTCATCCCGATAAACTCTTGCCTTATCTGGTGAAGACCATAGAAAAAAATACTCATACCGTTTGCGATATCCGGGAATTGACCCTAAGCTGCCGCCCTTGGCATATTCGCATGAAAGGCCTGACCTTCAAACCCGACCGGGAAGGCCGCGGGTTTGATCTTTCCATACCGGTCATGGACGTGGACCTGGAATTTACCGGTCCGTTCGGGCAGCGAACTCTGGTCATTCAAAAAGTGCTGATCGGCGGTCCGAGCATAAAAATCGGTCGGGATTTCAGCTTGCCCCAACTAATCGGCGCAACTGAGAAACCTTCTTTTGCCAAGCGAATGTTTGACTATTTGTTTTTCAAGGAGATATTCTTCCAAACCGCCAAAGTGACGAATGGAGATCTAAACCTGACCTGGGACGACCAGACCGTGCAATTGAAAGATATCCAAATGGAATTAAAGCCCAATCGTTTACTGGAACTCACTTGCGGTGGAGAAGTGCAGTGGCTGAGCCGGGGCCTGACCCTCCTCTTCCCGCAGATTTATCTGGCCACGGACCGGCC
>Ga0105099_10001386_pt1 | contig 15293 bp, 14 predicted proteins | sample PPLLak3cmMay2015_2_FD_79138 | JGI IMG/M metagenome (GOLD analysis project Ga0105099, IMG submission 79138) | Freshwater sediment microbial communities from Prairie Pothole Lake near Jamestown, North Dakota, USA - PPLs Lake P8 Core (1) Depth... | ecosystem: Environmental > Aquatic > Freshwater >... | reverse complement strand
CCGTTTGTGAAACAGCAGTTTTTTCCTGTCGGTGGTGCCTGTAATCTCAAGCTGTTTCAACAGGGAGTCCTTATCAACACGAATGCCCATGGAGGATACTTCAAAGACACTTTCCAGCACCGGGTTCCATAAAATAATATCTCCGTTCAGTCCCTTATACCCTTTGGTGGTGTGCGTGGTCCAGTCATCATAGTCGGGAGCTCTCCCGTCATGCGGCTTCCCGTCGGCCAGAATACCTCCGATGCCGATGACAAAAATAGCCCCGTGTTTCCTGGCAGCCTCCGCTTCCCTTTCCCGGGGATCCAGTTTGGGATATTGCTTCTGGAGCTCTTCAGCATGCAGGAAAGTAATATCATGCGGCAATACCGGCCGGAGGTTGCCGTAATTTTCGTGTACCATATATTCAGTGCGTTTAAGCACTTCGTATATCTTCCGGACAATATATTTGAGAAAATCCAGGTTCCTTTCCTTCCGGCTGATCACCCGCTCCCAGTCCCACTGGTCAACATACAGCGAATGTATATTGCTCAGTTCCTCATCAGGCCTGATGGCATTCATATCGGTATAGATCCCGTACCCCTTTGAAATATTATAATCAGCCAGCGCCATGCGTTTCCATTTGGCCAGCGAATTGACAACTTCAGCCGTGGCGTTGTGCATATCTTTTATCGAAAAGGACACTTTATGCTCTGTGCCGTTAAGGTCATCATTGATGCCGGTTCCTTTCAGCACCACCAGCGGGGCCGTGACCCTTCTCAGGTTGAGTTCGGCTGAAAGCTGCTGCTGAAAGGTATCCTTTACCAGTTTAATGGCCTTTTCCGTCTGGTTGAGATCAAGCAGGCTTTTGTACTTTTTCGGGATGATCAACGACTTGGTCATGGGATTATGTTTTACTTTAATATAAAAAATCCGGCACTAAAAGTATAAAGTTAAATGAGAATTGCAAAATTATGCTGAAGGAGTAAAAAATCGCTGCCTGACAGCTTCATACAGGATGACAGATGCCGCAACGCTTACGTTCAGGGATTGTATGGTCCCGTACAATGGTATTTTTACATGGACCTCCGACAATTGCAGCAGGTTTTTTTCAATTCCCGTATCTTCAGCCCCGACAATAATAGCCGTTGGCCTTGTGAAATCTGCCTCGTAAAGGGGCTTATCAGCTTTTTCCGTAGCGGCAATAACCTGCAGTCCGCTGTTTTTTAAAAAGGTGACTGTTTTTGACAGGTTTTCTGTACGGCAAACCGGCAGGGAATGCAATGCCCCTGATGAGGTTTTCACTGCATCGGCATTGATCTGGGCTGAATCGGCCGTGGGAATAACCATGGCATGGACTCCTGCACCCTCAGCCGTGCGCGCTATAGCCCCCATGTTCCTCACGTCGGTGATGCGGTCGAGGACCAGGATCAGCGGTAATTTACCGGCCTCAAACAGCCCGGGCACGATCTTTTCAATATCATTGTATTCAATCTCGGCAACCAGTGCAAGGATTCCCTGATGGTTTTTATGGCATAAACGGTTTATCTTTTCAACCGGCACAAACTGGAATGGGATTCTCTTCTCCCTCATTTCATTGATCAGACCCGGAATAGATTCGCTCTTAAGACCTTTTCTCAGGAACACTTTTTCGAGCTCTTTACCTGACCGTAAGGCCTCTATTACAGGATGAAAACCAAAAATGGTTGTTGTCGTTGATTTCACGCGGTTGATTTTATTCAAGCATAAATACAGAGCCCTTGCGCCAGGTATCAATTGCCTGCCGCCAGTATCCGTCATAACTTTCCGAACGCTGCAATATGAAATTGGCCTCCGTATAGGGAGAAGACTTGTATTCAAAAGTAAAGGTCAGCGTATTGGCAAAACTGTTTTTATAATAGATCCATTGTTCTGCTCCGGGTGTCCGGGCAACCGCCTGGGGTGGCCCGTAGATGACGTAGATCATGCCGCGGTCGGTCTTCCATCCTGGCTTGAAGGTCGTGAAATAATAGTTGGCAAAATACACGCGGTTATAATAGACACGGATGAGTTCACGGGCACGGTCCAAGTTATTTTCTGTAAGCCCCAGCCAGAAATTGTCAACGGCCAGTTTCGGATTATCTGCCTTTTTTATTTCATCATATTCCACCGATGAGGTCAGGTAGGCCAGAGGCTCGATCATTTGACGGGGTTGTCTGATGCGCGGAAAATCAGGACCGAAATTCAGGACGGTCAAACCCTCCCGGAGGGTTGTGTCAAAACGGAAATGAAATATGCCTTCATAACCCAGACCATAGGGAGTACTTTTTTGATAGTTCAGGGTCCACAGGCTGTCAGGTGTTTTCATAAATTCCCGCTCCCGGGTGAGGGAAAATGACGGCCGGGGCAAAGGGCTCTCCTGTCCGTAATAGGAAACAAATACCCGGCTGAAAGTATCGATGCGGTGCTCTATTCTGAAGGGAGCATCTCCTGTAACAAAGGGTTCAAAATAAGGCAGGTTTTGCGAAAAATCCGTCACCAGATAGTTCGGCAGGGAAAACCGTGAGGTTTTATCTACCATCTCAAAGGTAATGTTTTCATCATTCCTGGTCCGGTCAACGGCATTGATCCGTAATTCATATACCTTATCCATTAAGGCTTTAAGCGGTATCTGCGTGATGAATCTTTTGTCTGCATTATCTTTTCTGATAACATAATCATAGGTTCCCGAATCAGCCAGAACTGCAAATGACGGATCGGTAATGTCGGTCATCTGAAAATTGATCCTTAATCTTGCTATCAGGTTCCGGTCTGCATTGGCATCGCTGTATAGCAGTTCCACCGGAAAGACCTTGACCATCAGTAAGGATGAATTATCGGAATTATGGTATACGGTATAGGATGGATGCAGCTTGGTACTGGCAGGATTATACATACCCGATTTTGATCCGGTCTGCGGCCTTACTATATTGGTCTTTGGGGCTGAGCAACCCAGCAATGCCAATAATGTCATCAGGCTAAGGAATAAATTCCGGATCATGGTTTGAGACTCTCTTAAGTAAACGGCCAAAGTTATTTAATTTCTTTTATTTTTAAGCGTATCAAGCTCACTATGCAGTCTTTCCCACCTGGAAAGCAATTCTTCCAGCTCATGTTGAAACTGCTGGTACTTCCGGTAGAAATCCGGATCATTGAGCTGTTCTTCCGAGCCGGATGGATTGGCAACTACCGATTCAAACCTGGCAATATGCTTTTCAACCTCTCCGATTCTTATTTCTGTTTTCCCGATCTGGCTGGTTATTTTTCGCAGTTCTTTTTCATATTCTTTCTTTTCCAGGAAAGCGATCTTGCTGATTGATTCCTCCTTTACCGGGCCGGTTGGTTTTTCCTGGTTCTTCCTTTCCAGTTCTTTCAGTGATGCTATCTTTTTCCGTTGCAGGAAATCATATATGCCTCCCAGATGTTCCCTGATATGATGGTTGCTGAATTCATAGACTTTTGTTACCAGTCCGTCAAGGAATTCACGGTCATGCGATACGATCACCAGCGTACCATCATATTTTAAAAGGGCCTGCTTCAGAATGTCTTTCGATCGCATGTCAAGGTGATTGGTGGGTTCATCCAGCACCAGAAAATTATAGGTTTCAAGCAACAGACGGGCCATGGCCAAACGTGAACGCTCTCCTCCGGAAAGCACCCTGACCTTTTTATCACTATCTTCCCCGCTGAAAAGAAAAGCTCCGAGGAGGTCTCTCAGTCTTGCCCGGACATCTCCCACCGCTACCTCATCGAGGGTTTCCAGCACCGTTTTGTTATTGTCAAGCAATTCATCCTGGTTCTGTGCAAAGTAACCCGTATGCACATTATGTCCGGTCCTGATCTCCCCTTCATAGTCAAGCTCCCCGGCTATTATTTTGGATAGCGTGGTTTTTCCCTCACCATTGCGGCCAACGAAGGCAACCCTGTCGCCACGGTGCAGTTTGAGATCGATATTTTTTAAGACCTCATGCATCCCATAGCTTTTTGACAGGTTCATCGCTTCAAATACGATGGTCCCTGACCTGGGAGCCGGCGGGAATTGGATACGCATGGCAGCTGTATCCTCTTCATCGACTTCAATGATATCCATCTTCTCCAGCATTTTAATGCGCGACTGCACCTGCACGGCCTTGGTGTTTTTATACCGGAACCTTTCAATGAACTCGCGCGTATCGCCGATCATTTTCTGCTGATTCCTGTATGCCGCCATTTGCTGTTCCCTTCTTTCCCTGCGGAGGGTCACAAATTGCGAGTAAGGTACGCGGTAATCATACAAATGTCCGAGGGATATTTCAACGGTGCGGGTGGTCACTGTATCAAGAAATGCACGGTCATGCGATATCAGAACAACGGCCCCGTGATAATTCTTCAGGAATTCTTCCAGCCATTGGATGGAGTCAATATCAAGGTGGTTGGTCGGCTCGTCCAGCAAAATGACATCAGGAGATCTCAGCAAAATCTTTGCCAGCTCAATACGCATTCGCCATCCGCCGCTGAACTCCCGCGTAGGTCGGGTAAAATCATCGCGCCTGAACCCTAGTCCCATCAATACCTGCTCTATTTTCTGGTCACGGCTGCCATCATCCAGCATATGAAAACGTTCATTCTTCTCAGCCAACTGGCCCAGATAATCCATGTATTCCTCAGTATCAGGGTCGGCTGACGACTCGATGATGCGGGTGAGCCCTTCAATTTCCCTTTCAAGGATGTTGATCTCGTCAAACGCACCCGAAGCCTCATCGATAAGCGTTTTGTTGTCGGCCACTATCATCTGCTGAGGCAGATAGCCGAGCCTGATCCCTTTTGGTATGACAACCTGGCCTTCATCGTAGGATTGCTGCCCCATGACGATCTTTAACAAAGTGGTCTTCCCGGCGCCATTGCGGCCAACAAGGCCGATCTTATCCTTCGGATTCACGAGAAAGGAGATTTCACGGAACAGGTATTGCCCGCCAAACATAACACTCAGTCCGCTAAAAGAGATCATCTGAAAAGCTGGTATATTTGCCTGCAAAAATAGACGAAAAAATAAAAGCTTATATTATATTTAGGTTTATCAATACTTTTAATGAGGCTCGGTTTTCAGGAGTTTACTAGCGATCTGAAAACCGAAAGCCGAATTATCCCGATAGCGAAGCGTGTCGGGATCGGTTCAATTCCCCGCTGCTTGCGGCGGAGCAGTTTATTTGACAAGACTATGGATTGACAGTAATTTAGTTGAAACTATATTATAAAGGATGATAAAAAGAACATTTAAAAGGAATGCCCATAATCCGGTTTTTAAAATGATGGCAGGTGCGGGGAGAGCAATGAACCGGCTATACGAGAACCGGAATCATGATATCCAAAGTAACGGCGAGCTGACGGTACTGAAAAAACTTGCCGCTTTCAATCCTCAGGTAATCATGGATGGCGGTGCAAATATCGGAGACTATTCCCAATGGGCCGCCCGTCTTGTTAAGAACTGCCTGATCTATGCCTTTGAACCGGTGAAAAGTACCTTTGACCTTATGACATCAAACCTGAAAGATCAGAAAAATATAATACCGGTCAACAAAGGATTTTACAGCGAGAATGGTATCCGTAAAATCAATTTGTTCCCTTCCCATACACACTCTTCCCTGTATGATATAGAGGGTTTATCCTACCATCCGGTCAATACGATCGACATTGAACTGATTACCGGGGATAGTTTTCTGAGAGCGCAGGGTATAGATCATGTCGACTTGCTGAAACTTGATCTGGAAGGCGCTGAATATGATGCCCTGGCGGGATTTGAAAATGCGCTGAAAAAGGGCAAAATAAATATGGTGCAGTTTGAATTCGGATACATCAATATTACCACAAGGAAACTGTTGATCGATTTTTATAAATTCTTTGAGTCCCTTGGGTATTCGGTGGGTAAAGTTTTCCCAAAGACGGTGGAATTCAGAAAATACGAATTCAAATACGAGGATTTTCTGGGTCCTAATTATGTCGCCGTAAAAAAGTCAGAAACCGGATTGATCGAAAAACTCAGCAGAAGATGAACAACCACAACCATCACAACCATCACAACCTGCCTAGCCGGCAGGCAGGCAATCACAACCATCACAACCTGCCTAGCCGGCAGGCAGGCAACTACACCAACTGATTTCCCCCGCTCTTCACCCTGTTCACGAATTCATTGGCTTCTTTTTCCAGCGGCATCCCGGCACCATATCCCCCGTTTCTGAGAAATTGCGCCCCGTATTTGCAGGCAAAAACAGCTTCGCCCATATCCAGGATCTGTCTGATATGCACCAACTCATGGATTAATAACATCAAACTCGCGTGATTGTGACGGACATGACCGTGGGCAATATATATCCTGTTGCGAAAGGTCATCCCTTCAATCGTTTTGTTAAAAATATGGGCCGGCAGCCAGGCATTAAATACAATCCTTATTTTATCAAATTGCATTCCGGGAAACACGATCCTCAAACGTTTTTCTGTATCAGGCGTTATTTTTTGGAACTGCAGTCCGGAATTTACAATCCACGCGAGCACCTTGCTTGCATAAAACACAAGAATGCCGGCAACATTACCGGCTGCATTAAGGACAAACCTCATTCCGTCTTTCCGTTAAAATTCAATGAATACTTTCGGCCTGATGTTATTCTCCATGGTCCAGAAATGAGCCCTGCCATGGGCTATCCTGAAAATGATCAAACCCGGACTGTCAATGGTAAGTCCGAAGCTTTTCAGAAACGGCCGTTCGCTCATTACCCTCTCCTTTAGCGTCCGGTCATCGAGGAATTCGACTTCCCCAGCTATCCTGAGCATGGTACCGATCATCCCCTCATGATGATAGAAACAAACCTCAGTCTTCCGGTTTCTTTTCAGCTGCCGGTAAAAATCCTTTGCATCGCCGGTTTGAAAATAAAAGCCGGAATCATCGGCAAACCAGAATCCCAGGGCGCGCACATGAGGCTGGTCGCCTTCCGCTGTGGCAAGGTAACAAACCGGGTTGGCATTGGCGAATTGAATACAGTCAATATGATTCATAGTTTTCTGTTTTTTCTGACTTATTTTATTTGCACAATATTTATTATTGCTGTAATTATACTAAAAATTAAAATCAATTAGCAAAAACCATGAAATACAGTAAAAGGTTTATGTCCTTTGAACAAAAAAAGAAAGCACTTCAGCCCTATCCGGAATTCATATTGCGGTTGACAAAGTATTTTTTATTCTCATTCGTATTAATTTTGGTTTCAATATTAATCGGTTGCATAGGATATCATAATTTCGGCAGGATTAACTGGATAGATGCCTGTTATAATTCCTGTATGATACTAACGGGCATGGGACCGGTAGCAGTAATGCATACCAACGCTGCCAAAATATTTTCATCGGTTTATGCTTTATATAGCGGTATTGCTTTTTTAAGCACTATTGTAATATTTTTTGCGCCAATTATTCATCGGCTTATGCATATTTTCCATGTGGAAGAGAATATATAATGGATATTTTTTTAAATAACTTTTTATCATCAAAAAGGAGGATCATTGGCTAAAAAAAGCATAATCATTATCGGAGGCGGGGTTGCCGGATTATCCACAGGCATATATGGACAACTGAACGGATTTGAAACGAAGATCTTCGAGATGCATGCTGTCCCGGGAGGACAGTGTACTGCCTGGGACCGGAATGGGTATCGTTTTGACTACTGCCTGCACTGGCTGATCGGAACACGGAGTTCCGTTTTCAATGATATCTGGAAAGAAACCAACGTGATCAATGACCAGGTAAAAATTATAGACAATGAGATCCATACCATGATTTGCGATGATCAGTGGGGCAAATTCATTGTCTATTCGAATGTTGACAGGTGGCAGGATTATCTGATCAGCAAGGCGCCGGAAGATGAAGCATGTATCCGTAAGATGTGCGGCCACATGCGCAAGGGATCAAAACTTGAACCTTTTTTTAAACCTCCTGAATTGAGAAGATTCAGAGATTATTTTTTGATATTGCTGAAAAAGTCCGGTTTGTTATTTATGTTGAACCGGTATACAAAAATTTCAGCAAAAAGGTATTTTGAAATTCTCGGATTCAGAAACCCCAGACTCATTTTCTTTCTGAACAAGCTATTTGGTGAAAGCAATTATTCTGCACTTATCGTAATCATGATGCTGGGATGGTTTCATATTAAAAATGCAGGTTATCTTATAGGCGGATCTCTCCCCATAGCTCAAAGAATGGCCGCGAGATACCGTGAACTGGGAGGAGAACTTTTGCTGGAAAAAAAGGTGCAAAAGATCCTGGTTGAAAATAACCGCGCTGTTGGGGTTCTGCTAACGGATGATACTGTTCATAAGGCAGATTATATAATTAGTGCTGCAGATGGTCATAGTACACTCTTTGATATGCTGGACGGAAAATACCTCACCCCTCAGCTTGAGAAAGCATATTCCAGCTGGGACCTTTACAAACCATTCGTGCAGGCTTCCTTTGGAATAAGGGATAAAATAGTATCCGATGCCGTTATGATCAGCTATTTAAAAGATAAATTCACCATTGGCAGCCTCGCCGTGAATTATGGCTATTCTATCATGAACCAGTCGATGAATGATCCGAGCCTGGCTCCGGATGGAAAGACCACACTGGTTTTGCGGTTTGACAGTTTATGGGAAGACTGGGAGAATCTAAGCCAGCAGGATTATGAAATGCTGAAGGGACTAATCAGGGACTGGGCTGTTGAAACTATCGAAATGCACTACCCTGGAGTAAAAGAAAAAATAGAGGTAGTGGATATTGCCACCCCAAAAACAACGGTAAAATACACTGGCGTTTGGAAAGGGGCATACGAAGGATTTCTGCCTACAGGCAATATGGTGAAAAAAACACTAAAAAACACAATTCCCCAACTAAAATCCTTTTATATGGTGGGCCAATGGATGTTCCCGGGTGGGGGACTTCCTCCGGCAGCCCAATCCGGGAAATGGGTCATTCAGATGCTACCCCCAGTGAGCTAGCCGGTGATGTCTTTCCCCTCATGGGTTGGGGACAGGCAGGGTGTATTAACATGTTGAATGATGTATCTAAGGATAAAAAAGAGGCGGAGTAATCTCTGCACACAAAATGATCCATTAAAGATTTGCTAAGTTCCTGCTGAGTTCATAACTTTCTCACCCGGTTGCATAAAATAATCCATGTTAAAAAGTAAAATTATCCTATGGAAAAAACCTGTCAGATCAAAAAAAGCACAGAAGCCGATATTCCTGCTATCATCTCCCTGTTGAAGGAATGTTCATTGCCCTTTGAGGATATTCCGCGCGATAACCAGATTTTCTGGATTGCCATAGAGGATGAGCAGGTTAAGGGTACGATCGCGATCGAGGATTATCAGCCCTACGGTTTGCTTCGTTCCTTTGCGGTGCACCCATCCTTCCGCAAGCAGTCCATCGGAGCTGCTTTATTGCGTCATGCAACCGGACAATCCGATAATATGGGTCTTGAATCGCTGTACCTTTGCACGGATACAGCAGCCCTTTATTTTGAAAAGTATAAATGGATTTATATCAATCGGGATACCGTCCATGCTAAGGTTCAGCAATCGGAAGAGTTCAGGTCTTCGTGGTCAGCTGCAACAGCCTGCATGTTTTACCCGGTCAGATGCGGGTATGTAAAAACAGCCGTGGAGAATTTTCAGTCGGGTTTTAACTGTGCCCAGTCCGTATTCTCTTCATTTGCACCGGCAATGGGAGTTGGCTTTAAAGAGGCTTTGAAGATCACCAGTGGTTTTGGGGCCGGAATTTGTTATAAAGGAGAAGTATGCGGTGCGGTATCAGGGGCATACATGGCACTTGGATTAAAATACGGAAGGTGGAAAGCAGAAGATGCGGCTGCGAAAGAGAAAACGTATGACCTGATGAGGGAATTCGACCGTCAATTCATTGCCCTGCATGGTTCCTTATACTGTAACAGGCTTCTTGAAGGCGATATGTCCACGCAGGAAGGTTTAAAAAAGATTAATGAGGAACGAAAGTTTAAAACCCATTGCCCGCGTTTTGTTAAGGATGCAACAGTAATAGCAGAGAAACTGATGGAGCCCTAAGACCCCTAAGACACCCTGACAGGGTGGGGATACCCTGTCAGGGTGTTAATGATTCCAAAATATCAATATCATCAATCTCAAACTGATTTGCATGATATGCAATGAAATTCTTTCGCCCTCCGAACCACTCCATTACCTGTTCGCGCATTAATTGAGTAGGTTGATCAGCAGTCAGTGCATGATACGAGCTAAAGCTCCAGTCACTGGTATTTTCTGCAAATTTATGGTGAACAGGATTATGATGTATATAATATAATACTCGCATGAGGTAATAATTATCAGTAATTCTTTTTCGACGAAAGGGTCGCCGAAACAACCCACCTGTACGATTTGTTTGTCTGTTAAACCATTGAGCATAAGCATTAAAGAGGTGGCTAAGGGAAAGGACACCCTGACAGGGTGGGGGGACCCTGTCAGGGTGTTCAGGGATATAGAATAGAAAATGAAAATGATTTGGCATCAGGCAGTATGCATAAACATCAACCTGGCTGAAGAGAAATTTTTCACAAAGGGATATAAATTTACGGTAATGATCCTCATGTTTGAAGATTCTTTCCTTGTTTATACCTTGATTATAAATGTGGTAATAATACCCTGATACTAAAGGATCTGTTTTCATAATTGCTGCTAACGTGTTGGTGATAATTTTCAAATATAGTAAAAAATTTAAATTAGCGGTTATACACCCTGACAGGGTGGGGGTACCCTGTCAGGGTATTTTCTTATATTTGTCACCTTAAAATGTAAGCTTTGGCGCGAAGAAAGAAAACAATTTTACTGGAAAATATTGAGATTACGGATGTGGCGGCTGAAGGCAAATCACTTGCCCGCGTCGACAATATGGTTTTATTTGTTCCCCATACCGTTCCCGGCGATATTGTGGATGTCCAGGTGGTGCGCAAAAGAAAGCGATATATGGAAGGCTTTCCCCTGCGGTTCATTCAGTATTCCTCCAGCAGGATTGAGCCTTTCTGCCGGCATTTTGGTGAATGTGGCGGCTGTCGCTGGCAGAACCTGCCATATGAAGAGCAGCTTAAGTATAAGCAAAAACAGGTATTGGATCAGTTTGAACGTATCGGAAATATCCAGGTACAGGATGTTTTTCCCATTGTTACATCTGATCATACTACACACTACCGCAACAAGCTTGAATTCACTTTTTCAAATAACCGCTGGCTTACAAGGGATGAGATGCAGCAGGGTGAAGAGATAAGCCAGCGAAAAGCGATCGGATTTCACATTCCCGGCAGGTTTGACAAGGTACTCGATATTCAGGCCTGTCACCTGCAACCTGAACCTTCCAACGATATACGGAATTTTATCCGGGATTATGCGCTGAGGAACAACATCGACTTTTTCAACCTGGTCAGCCAGCAGGGATTCCTCCGGACCCTGATGATCCGGAATTCAATGAAGGGGGAATTCATGGTGGTAATTTCGTTTTTCAGGGAAGACAAAGCCATGATGATCCCTTTACTGGATGAACTTGTGCATGCCTTCCCCGCGATCGTATCGTTGTTTTATGTAATTAATCCAAAGGCCAATGATACCCTTAATGATCTTGACCTTATATTATATTATGGCAAAGATCACCTGCTGGAAGAGATGGAGGGGCTGAAATTCCGTATCGGGCCCAGGTCTTTCTACCAGACCAATCCTGCACAGGCGCATAAATTATATGGTATAACCCGCGATTTCGCAAACCTTAAGGGACATGAACATGTGTACGACCTGTACACCGGAACGGGTACCATCGCGCTTTTTGTTGCTGGACGATGCGCCAAAGTGACCGGCATTGAATATGTTGCAGAGGCCATAGCTGACGCACATCACAACGCTGACCTCAACGGGATCCATAATACGGAATTTTACACAGGCGATAGCCGTGACATTTTGAATGCTGACTTCGTTTCAGCAAACGGGACGCCGGATGTCATTATTGCTGATCCTCCCCGTTCAGGCATGCATGCTGATGTGGTCAGTTCAATCGTGAACTGCCACCCCGAAAGAATTGTTTACGTCAGCTGCAATCCGGCAACCCAGGCAAGGGATATCCGGCTAATGGCCGATCATTACAGGGTGACCAGGATGCAGCCGGTGGATATGTTCCCGCATACGTTTCATGTTGAGAATATCGCATTGCTGGAAAGGATTTAATAATTTGTTTAAAATTTACAGCCAACAGCACCGACCTTATCATGACAATTGATTAATTTAGAATGCATACTAAAAGGCTACCCTGATATTCAATTTATGGGCCGTGCCAACATCTTAAAAGATTACCAATAAAAAGCTTTAACATGGGAGGTTTCTTTCACAGCGTCTTTCAGGTCTTTTTTCTGATCGGGTATGTCCTGATCTTTGTGGTTACGATTATTATCCTCAGACCTTTCCGCGTTCACCGGCGCAGGTTGAAATCGACTGTTGCCCTTAAAATTTCCTACCTGTTGTACCAGATTTCCTTTCTTGTTTTTACCTATTTGTTGTTATTCGGCAATAAAGAACTGGCTGAGGATGAACAACCTTATGATACCCTCTTTAATATTCATTTCATGCTTTTTCTTACAGCCACTATTATACCAAACCTAGGTATCATGATAAGAAAGAAAATCAAAAGGAATCGCATTGAATATAATATTACCGTCACCCTGATCAATATTCTTTATTTCAGTTATCTGCTGTTCTTGTGTTTTTCAAGGAAATGGGCGCTGATGTAAGGAATTTGACGTTTAGCGGTTTGGGGATTTAGGGTTACAGGCTGCAGGCTATAGACTGCAGGCTGTAGTGTGCGTGCAAGCGTTTGGGTTTTGGGGTTTGCAGCAATAGGACCCTCTTTATGATAAAAAATGGTGAACCAGCGTGATATGACGACTGAAAAGGAAATACTGGAGTTGTTAAAAAAGGGTGATGAGGAAGCCATTCGGATTATCTTTGAAGCGTATTTTGAAAAGCTTTGTTTATATGCTGAGGGCATCATAAAGAATCATCAGGCTGCTGAGGACATTGTTGAGGATCTGTTTGTCTCTGTATGGATCCATGCAAAAACCAATCCTGTCCATACCACGATTAAAAACTATTTATATAAAAGCACATATCACAATTGCCTGAAATATATAAACAAACTCAAAGCAGAGAGCAGGAATGATGAATATCTTCATTATTCACTGAAGGATCAGGAAATAATTCATCCTGAAACTTCCGGTTATCCCATTTCCGGTTTATTGGTAAGCGAAATTGAGAAAAAGGCAGATGATATCCTGGAATCAATACCGGAACAATGCCGGGAAATATACAAGCTGAATCGTTTTGAAAATCTAGACTATCCTGATATAGCCGCCCGGCTCAAGATAACAGTTGGCACCGTCAAAACCCAGATGAGCCGTGCATTTCAACGGTTCCGGGAAGGATTAAAGGAATTCATCTCATAAAGGACACCCTGACAGGGTGGGGGTACCCTGACAGGGTGTCTAAAAAAAATCAGTTTTCTTGTCAACCGGAGTTCGTTTTTTTGATCATTAAGGTATCACAATTATTATGAAAACAGAAAAAAATCCATTACCACCCTTAGAGGAAACGCTGGTGAAATATCTTGCGGGATCGGCTTCCGAAAGTGAAAGGGAGCTGGTTCTTCATTGGATCCATGAGCATCCTGACCATCAGCAATATTTCGATGAACTCCGGTCTTATTACCTGCTTACCAAAGTGAACCAGAAGCCATCGGGCTTCAGCAAGGATGAAAGCTGGAAGAAAATACAGGCCCGTTATTATAAAGCACAATATTTTGCTGAAATGGAACAACGTAAAAGAAGTCACAGAAAGACTCTTCTTTACGCTGTCTTTTCTTCTGCTGCCGCTATTTTGATCGCTTTTCTGCTGGGATATTCAGTCTTCAAAGGCTCATGGATCAGACACAATGACCCGTTACGGGTACAGAATGAAATCCTTGTCCCCCTGGGTGCCAAAACCCATGTCACCCTGGCTGACGGGACAAAAGTATGGCTGAATGCCGGCAGCAAACTGAAATATCCCGACGGTTTTTCAAGGGAATCAAGGGAAGTATATCTGGAAGGAGAGGCTTTCTTTAATGTGAAGAAGGATAATAAAAAGATGTTTGTAGTGAAAACATCCAACCTGGACATCAAGGTATATGGCACCGAGTTTAATGTCAAGTCATATCCCGATGAAAATCTGATCCAGACTACCCTGGTGAAGGGATCGGTTGCTATCGAGACGCATTCGGATAATGCCCATAAAAAGGCTGTATTCTTAAAGCCCAATCAAACCGCAATCTTTTTTAAATCAACGCCGGCGGTCCGGGACCTGGAAATTCCCGAATTAAAGAATAAACCGGAAATTGCCGGTGAGTGTGCTGAAAAGATCGTAATTTCTCCGGTAGCGAATGCCGTCCCTATTACTTCGTGGAAAGACAACCGGTGGATTATTGTGAGTGAAGAACTTGATGACCTGGCCATTAAGCTGGAAAGAAGGTACAATGTGAAGATTTCTTTTGCCAGCGAGGGCATAAAAAAATACAGGTTTTCGGGCACGTTGAAAGATGAAACATTTGAACAGGTTTTGCAGGTTATTCAGCTCTCCGCCCCCATTACCTACCTGATTGAGGGGAATGAAGTTATGTTTAAGGAAGATCCTTTGTACAAGAAGAAATATGACAAAATGATAACCAAATAACCGATGAATTTTGAACCTTAACCTGTTGCCTATGGGACCCTGAAATCTTAACGATACAAAAGGATCGCAGAATGGATCAGCACTCCGCGATCCCGGTTGATTCATGCCAGTTTAACGTCATCTGTCTAACTTACAATGATTATTGATGACATTTACTAACACAAAAAACATTCAAATCTATGAAAAAAAATGATGGAAATGCCTCTTTGCGCTTTTTAAGGAGACACAGAAAAATACTACTAAACATGAAATTCACCATTTTTATCAACCTGATCTGTCTTACCGCATTTTCAGCTACCACGTTGTCACAGACTACGATATCCCTGAAAATGGAAAATGCAAAAGTCAAGGATGTACTGGGAAGCATTGAAAATCAGAGCGCCTACCGGTTTTTTTACAATGACGAGCTCAGTGACGTCAACCGGGTGGTTGATTTGCATGTGGATGATTCTGATATCGACGAGGTCCTGGCCCAGCTTTTCAACAATACGGATATTGCCTATACCATTTTGGAAAACAATTTGATCGT
>Ga0105099_10001385_pt1 | contig 15312 bp, 16 predicted proteins | sample PPLLak3cmMay2015_2_FD_79138 | JGI IMG/M metagenome (GOLD analysis project Ga0105099, IMG submission 79138) | Freshwater sediment microbial communities from Prairie Pothole Lake near Jamestown, North Dakota, USA - PPLs Lake P8 Core (1) Depth... | ecosystem: Environmental > Aquatic > Freshwater >... | reverse complement strand
TAATTCCAATATATTTTATTTCACCTTGTGGAAAAGAGTGGCAATCATTATAATTCACAGTATTAATAATAAAAAGAGTGTCATTAATCGGATCAGTGTATGTATAACTTTCTTCACTTTGTATCAATCTTATAGTGCCAGATTTAAATACTTCAGAGTTAGAAATAATACTACCTTTATCTTTTGGAAATATTTTAAAATCATCAGTAACAATTTTCAGAATTGAATCTGTAGGATCTTTCCTAAAGCAAATGTGATTATAGTATTCAGATATTTGAGTTCCATTAGATGTTGATTGTATATATGTTGATCTATTTAAATATATTGTATCTGTTTTTAAAAAACCAAGTATAAAAACGTTCTCATGCAAACTACTTATTTCTGAAAACCAATAGCTACCCCATCCAGCAAATCCATGAACATAAACAATCCTCAATCCGATATCATTAATATTATCTCTATCAATATCAAAATCTATTTCTGACTCTAATCCTGTCATATCCAGATCAGATAGTATTGTATCATATGCATTAACCATCATTAGCGAATAATCACCTAAAGTAATTTTATCACTAATCATTATTTCATCACTATTTGAGTTTTTTTCACAGGATATTAAAAGAGAAAACAACAGAACAATAAAAATTTTTCTTTGATTCATATTGTCAATTATTTTATTTAACAAAGAATAAGAGCCATTATTTTTTTGTTGCAGCTAACGTTTTCGTATATGGCCAGTGGCGGATATCGAAGCGTTAAGGTGTCCAGGTAGCAATGAGTTACCCTTGAAAAACATTGATTAGCGACTTGCTGAGCCCGACATTGGCTATATGCGGTGTTGGGGGCAGTAGTTTTTAATTAAACCATTTGTTTTGAAGTTTAATTGTGTTTTTCTCAATAATGTAATTACTTTGCAAACCTCTCCAATTGAAAGTACTAAAATCAACATAAGGCACATATTCGCAAATAACCTTGACTCTTAATGTATCTGGCATAAATACTGATTCTAAATATGGAATATTTACTTTTTTATAGAGTATTTTATCTCCATCCACAATTAATTTATTAAATGTGATTGAATCTCCTTTGTTTAGTGTAGCTGTAATGCTATCAATATGTAAATTAAATGTATCCGAAAGAGTTAAGAAGGAAGCTTTTAGAGAGTTAATCAAAATAGGTTGACCTGATTGAATGGAATCTTTCTCAAATATTGAACTGCTTGATTCGACAAGAAAGGTTGCCATTGCCTTTTGAGAAATTAAAACAGGACGTAAGCTTTGTTCCATAGAGTTCTCTATGTTTTTTGAAATTCCACAAGTATAGAAAAATAAAACTATCAAAAATATTAATGGAATGATGCTTTTCAATTGGCTTTATATCTTAAAGTGATTTAGTTCACGGTTCGTTTGACTATTGCCCCCAACGTCCGCGTGTATGATCCGTTGCGTGATCAGGGCGCTTTGTGGTCTAGTTACCGCAAGGCAACCAAATGAACCAACCTGTGAAAACCCACGGCCAGCAATGGCTTATACACGTTGTTGTGCTCAGTGCTTTTATTTATCGTATTTATAGAATTTCATTTGCTTTTTTATTAGATCTAGCTTCACAATACCTCCACGAATTCCCATAAAAACATTCTCTTCATTAAAGACTACAATTGAATTTGGATATAAACTACTCCAAAAAGTGTCCTTAAAGAAAAGCTCTTTTTTTAAATCGTTTACTACATAGAAATTTTGGTGTGTCGCAATTAATAGTTTATCCCTGTATATAGCAAACGCTTCTGGAGCATCTCCAAAATCAATTATTTGCTTAAAAACAAAATTTGTATCCGAAATACTGAGTTCAAATAGTGAACCTCCACTATAACTTAGATGAGCGAGTCCATCGATAAGATAGATTTTTTTATTTGATTCAAATAGAAACTTAATGTTTCCGGTTCTAGCTTCAATTGTTTTTAAAGTACTATCATTAGGAATATATTTCAAGTAGCCACCCCATTCACCTCTATCCGTTCCAATCAACTTTCCATTTGCTATTTCCAATTCACAGATATCCTTTTCTTCTGCTTCAGATATTTTTAATTCTCCCTTAATTTTTTGAACCTTAAATTCATGATTAGAATAATTTAACTCCCGCCAAGCGTTAGTTCCGTATTTTGGAGGAGTAGTTTCAACAAAGTCGTCGGGAATAACAATTGGTTTATTGCAGCTTAATACAAGTACTGCCAAAATCAAATATTCCAAAATAAATATAGATCTATTATTCATAGTAGTATTTTTTCAGCATTGAGCACAACGTTTTCGGGTATGGTTCGTTGCCTGGTTCAGGGCGCTCACTTGTCCGGTTACACAAAAGAACATTAGATGAGCATACCTTCGAAAGAGCACTTTGCCGGCAATGAACTATACCCGGTGTTATGGGCAGAAATTTATTCAATGTTATTTATATAGTCTTTAAAATCATTTGTTAATTCTGTTATTGATTTATGATAGATTTGCTTATATCCATTTTTTAATTCTGATTTGGGTAATGAATATAGATTTTTAAATTTCTCTAAACCAAATTTTTCAATCAAATAACTGACCCATGCACCTGATATTGGATATAGTTTATTTGGAGGTATTTCTCTACCACTGTCAATCCTTTCATCAAACCATTTATCAATAGGATCTTTGAAACACAGTTTAACGCTTTCTGGGTCTTTTTTAATTTTTACTGAATCCAGCAAAGACATTGCATAACCAACAATTCCTTCATCAAGTAAAGTACTTTTATTATCATTATTAATTTCATTATTAAATAGTATATGAATGCTTTCATGAATTATAACATCATTATTTCCTGTTTCATTATATATAACATTTATTTCCTTCCATGCCGGATAAGCAACCCCGTATCCTTCATGATAGCATAATTGAACTTTCTGAAACTTGTCTTTGTATATGTAACCTTCTATGACGTAATTAGGACTTTTTAACTCAAGCAATTTAATGATTTTGTCCAGATTAGTTTTAATTTCATTTATACTGGTAAAATAGTCTTCATTATTGGTTAAACGGTTTGGATAATGGATGGTTAAATAGTCTTGTTCGATTTTTTTGTCCAAAATATTAAATCTTTCTTTTATTCCATTAATATGTTTTAAAGAATCAAAACTATTATTGGATAAATTTCCCCACTGAACTCTTTTTGTGTTATCAAGGATAAAATAGTCATATGCCCCCCATCTTCCTCTATCGCCTAATAATGAAGACAAAGAATTACCTATAAATGCAAATCTGTCTTTTGATGAATTAATTAACACAATTGCATGGGTTCCTTTTGTAAATTTTTCGCTGCCTAATGCAAATCCATTATCGAGTTTTTCAATAGGTAGATTATATCTTTCCCAATGCTGATACCAATTTATTTGACCATAAAAGTATAGATGCTTTTTATAGTCTTTACAAACCAATTCGTTTTCTTTTTTTGCTTCAATATTTTTTACCCAACCTTTATGTCTGTCTATTGTTTTGTTATAAAGATTATAATCAGGACAATTTTGACCCAAAACGAAAATTATTTCTTTTTTGTAGAACTTTGAAGTTTTTTTGAATTTCAAGTCTGGTTTCTCAAGTATTATATTATCATGTTGAGAATTAACATTTATGAAAAAAAATGTAAGAATCGGAATGATTAAAAGTGTCTTCATCTTTTTGTAATAATCAATTTAGTTGAAGGGATCCTGATAATTTTTGCCCATAACGTCCGCGTGTATGAGCCGTTGCGTTGCCATAGCGCTTTGTGGTCTAGTTACCACAAGGTAAAAAGTGAACTAACTTTAGCAAACCCCAAGCCAGCAATGGCTTATACACGATGTTAGTGGCTGGCTGTTTTTCAGTCTATTAGTTTTAATTCTCTTAAAATATCTTTAGTAATCGCGTATCGTGCTGGACTCAACTTGATGAAGTCATTTGTCATAAAATTCATGGCAAAAAAATACGGTTTATTATCTTTCTCAATGTATCCAACTAACCACATTATATAATCAGTCTCGGTTAGCATTCCACCACCTGTCTTGCCACTTAGTTTATATGTGTCAGTTTGCTCAAGCACTATAATATTCTTAACCATGTCAATGGATTCTCTTGTTACTGGCAGCTTGTAATTATAAAATTTTCTCAAAAAATCTATTTGTTGATTAGCACTTATTCTAAATAATCCAGCTAACCAAAATCGTGAAGCAGGACCAGTTAAGTCTTTATTCCCGTAATCAAATGATTTTACATATTCGTAATACTTATTAATTCCAATTTGCTCTGCAAATCCAACAAATACCCAAACACACGAATATTTCATTGCTGTTCTTAATGTCTGGTTTTGATTCCATGTGCTATTTGGCCATTCGTGGCCATCCCATTTTATTGTCTGGTTAGTATCTTTGATAACGTCTTCTTCCAGTGCTATCAATGAATTTGGAATTTTAAAAGTTGAGGCAGGAATGTACCCAGAATCGCATATACTCGGATTATATCTCACAAATTCATTGTCCGATTGGTTGAATAAAACAAAACAACCCTCAACTCCATATTTGGCGAATTGTGATTTAAAATCCTTCTCATTCATTCTTTGAGAGTACCCCTTTTGAGAAATTAATACAATTGCGATTATGTGAAAAATCTGTTTCATAATTGTTATCTATTTTTAGGTGTGGCTTTTTCAGCTTGCCACTAACGGTCGGCAATATGAAAAGTTGGGGAGTACGAAGCGATTATCTATCAAACTACACAGTACTTGCTGCGAGCCACAACCCTTGAACAACCTATGAACCCACAATTTTTTATATTGCATGTTAGCAACCGGTTATTTATATTTCTAATATTCTAATTCAACCTTCATTAATGGTACAAAAGGATTATGAAATTGCCATTTTTGGTTCGCATGTTTATAATAAACTTTATGTTTTTCATAATTTTTCGTACAATATAGTGTTATATTCCATTCATTAAGGTAAGATAATGATACCTTTTCCCCTTTTTCATTAATCCAATAATGTTTAACTACATAAGAAAAACAATTGTTTAATTTAGATATTGCTTCAAAAACTACAAAAAAATCATTTTCAGGAATGATAATATTATAATTTGACAAATTTATTCTATTCCATTCCTTATTTTTAAAGTCACCAAACACTATCCTATCTTTGGAAATTAATTTATCAGGTGTGCCGTTTTCTTTCACCGAATAAAATGATAACAATAATGCCGCACTATCACAGGTTTCTCTTGGTTTAACAGAGATTCCCATCAGCTTAGCATTAGGTTGATTCGCTTTGAAATATATGGCTCTTTTACTCCCAACAATTATATTTCCATACCTAAAGAAATCTACATTTCCAATTTTAATCTGTTCCTTTATTCTTTTTCGGGGTTTTATAATTACTTCTGCCAATTCTATTGGCTGAGACACAAGATAGATTATTAAATTGTGGTTATCATTGATGCTTTTAATGTCAATTCTTTTTGTTTTGTAACCAACGCATGAAATGGATAATGAATCAAAATTTGACATTCCTGATGACAGAACCTGCATTTTAAAATATCCATTTTCATCAGAACTGGTACCGATGCTTGAAATAGGATAGTATATATTGGCAAATGGAACCGGTTTTTTTGTTGAATCATCAATAATTTATCCTCTAATCTGAGAATGTATCGTTTGGAAAAACAGATTTAAGCAAAATAAACAAATCACTAATTTCTTCATATTCTTAACTGTAATCATCGCAGTGGGATTTTTTAACTGGTTGCTAACGGTCGCGTATATGAAATGAAGCGGATTGTGGAGCTGCGTCTGTATCCCCCGAGAAAAACGCTGATGCAGGCTGAACTGCTAGCAAACCCACTGCTACCGCTTTATTTTATATACGTTGTTAGCAACAGACATTTATTATTTCATTAAACCTTTTACTTGCTCTATCAGGCTTCCACCACGTAAATTTTTTTCAACAATTATGCCTTCTGGATTAATTAACATAGTAGTTGGGAATGAGCGAACTCCATATTTATCCAATATTTCAGGACTTGCCATTGCGTTTTGATAATTAATTCCATTATCAGTCATACATTTTTTTGCCGATTGTTCATTATCGTGACATATAATTCCAATCACAACCAATTTGCTATCGGATATTTCTTCGGACATTTTTTTAACATTTGGCAATTCTTGCCTGCAAGGTGAACACCATGAGCCCCAAAAATCTAAAAACACATATTTCCCTTTTAAATCGGCCAAACTAATGGTTTTCCCTTCAAGTGTAACAAGGCTAAATGCTGGTGCTGCGACACCTTCCCTTATTGAAAAACCTACCAACATTTTCGAAATTGACCCATCTTTAATCCCACTATATAAAGGATACTTATTTTTTATATCCAACAAAATTTTCTGACTTATTTCAGGAACGTAATTCCCTATCTGTTGGGCTTGAAGCATAAGTATATATCCGCAAATTTCATTATCCTCTGTTTTCTTTAGCACGTTAATGATTGATTGCTTAAAATAACCATAGGGGAGATTTAATTCATATGAAATGCCAAAGTTATTAACTTCATTATCTAAGTACCAAATATCGGATATAATAGATTTAGAAAGAAACAACTCGTTCAATTCTACTTTTGATAGTAGTTGCACCTTTTTTCTAACCTGGTCAATATATGCAGCAGATTTATAAATTTTATTTGAAAGTGACTCATTCTTAGTATTTCTTGCATAAGCACTTTGGCTTTGTACTGGAAGTTCAATCGATGTATACTCTAAACTGGCAATTGCCCATGGATATGTTTTTTCATATTTTTGTTTTAATGTATTAATTACATCCAATTGTTTTTGATACATGGCATTGTAATCGTCAAGTTCTTTCTTGCTTTTTATCTGTGAAATACCATTTCTGATTTCCATGTATATGCTTTGCAATTGATTGCACAACGAATTATAAAGTGTATCATATGTTCCCGAAACTTTAGGCTTGGCTTGGTCATGTTTGAAATCGGATGGGTTAAAAATTAAATCTTTATTTGATTTTACATATAGATTTTGTGGAGATGCCCATGTATTTAATGTATCGAATGGGTAATTGAGTAAATATGCAATTTTATCATTGTTTACATAAAACTTAAAAGATTTAAGATTTGATGGAATCTCCTTATTTGGTAGATACCAATATTTCTTTTTTGCATCATATTTGAAACTTATAGTATTAACATTATCAAAACCGTTGAAATTGCCAAACATTTTTACGCTGTCAATTTTTTCTGGCACAATTAGTCTGTCGAGCTCAACATTAAATTCAATAGTTGAGTTTTTATCTTTAAAGTAAATATTGTAACAAAACGGCTCGAATGTTGGATACAACATTACGATGCTATACCGGCCTATTTCAAAATTAATGTTGAATTTTCCATCTTTTGAATAATAAATATTATCGTATTGCCATCCGTGCGTAAAGGAAATATCGTACTTTTTAACACAAATAGCATAAGGTTGGTCCTTAAATTCCTTATTTGCTTTAAGGTTCACAATCAGTTGTGAAGCAGGTACTGATAACTGAAAAGTACAAAACAGAATAAAAACAAGGATGAATAGTTTTTTCATAGTTTTAATTTTAAATTTTATTTAAATGAAACGGATTTATGTTGATTTATTAGTATTTTTGACATATTTTTTGTTTGTTGCTAAACGTTTTCGGGTATGGACAGTGGCGGAGATCAAGGCGGTTAGGTATCCAGGTAGCACTGAGCTACCCTTGAAAGGCTATGATTCGCAACCTTCAAGACCGCCATTGGCTATACCCGGTGTTGTAAGCTGGGGCATATTTAAATCATTTGTTACATTTGATATAGAATTGGTATAATCATGTAATACTCTATTGGGTAATTATCTTTATATTTGATTTCATAGCATCCACTTTTATTTATTGACTTAATAGATTCTTTGGTTGCTTCTTCATGAAATCCAGCTAGAGGTTCAACATTCTTTACTCTGCCATTTATATCAATTGTTAATTTAAGAATCACTAATCCCTCTAATTGTTTCTCTATTAAAAGTTCAGGATATCGGAATTCTCCAACATTTTTACAATTAGTATAGGTGTTCTGTTCTATATCTTTGAAATCAAAATTCGTTTTTTCAATCTTAAAACCTGCCTTGTCAAATAGTTCATAGTAGCTTGTGCTATCTAGAGAGACTTTTTTTATTGCATATTTACCATCCGGAAATCCATATTTTAAAACTTTTTAATTATCATTTTGGCAAGTTGCTTCAATCATTATCGCTCCATTATCATAATATTTCTTATAATCTCCAAAACATACTCCATTTTTATAATTTGATTCAAAAAAAACTTGTCCAGATTCATAATACTCAATCCTTGTCCCAGTTAATACTCCATTATCATAGGATTTTATTGCCATCAACTTACCATTTCGATAATACTCTTTAAAATCTCCATGCAGTATCTGTTTACTACCGCTTTTGTAAAAAGATTTCTCGGAAGAAATTAAAGTTTTTTTTGTATCATAATAGAAGATCTCGGTTTGAATCTTATTTTTCTGTCCATATCCTTTGATGAATATGAATCCTAAAATCAATATTTGAAACGTTCTTTTCATGCAGAATGTTTTTTGCCCTTGCTTACAAACGTTTTCGGGTATGGTTCGTTGCCTGGTTCAGGGCGCCCACTTGTCCGGGTACAACAAAGAATTTTAGATGAGCTGACCTTCGAAAGCCTGCCTGCCGCAGGGTAGGCCAGTGGGAGGCAGGCAGGAGCACTTTGCCGGCAATGAACTATATGTGTTGTTGTAAGCAGTTTTTATTTTTTTATTATATGATCTCTATATTTTATCCAGTCGTTTAGATTCTTTCTTGATTTCTCTAAGTCAAAAAAATCAGGTGTACTGCCATCTGCTCCTCTCAAATTTAATTTGTCTAGTATATTTGCTATACATCCTAAAACATAATCGTCTCCTCTTACATGTAATGCAAAAGACGTCACAATTTCGTTATGACCCATATTAATCTCTATTGAAAAATGCTCATTATCAATTATCCCCCATGTTGGATCAGAAAAATCTACTGTTGGTTCAGCATTAACTATTTTTGTTATTAATTCCTGTCTTATCCCAATAGGTTGAGGTTTAAAATCATTTGGAATTTCGTCTAATGATTTGTAATCACCCCAATCTTGAACAAATATATCCCAACTCATATTTTTCTAGTTAGAATGGATTCTTTTTATATCCGTAATGCTTTAATTAAATATCCTTCCGAAAATTGCCCCCAAACGTTTTCGGGTATGGACAGTCCCGAGTCCTCGGGATTGGCTATATGCGGTGTTGTAGCACGTTTATATTTTTCTCAGCCTTAAATAATTTTTTCGACCAAAAGTAAAAGGATAAAATATAATTGCTAATAGTAGAATATTTACAATTATGGGGTATAATGGGTCTATATTATGATATTTTTCTAAAGCGTAATATAACCCCAATATGATCAATGCCAATAGAATAAACCATTTTAAAAGCTTTCTAAGTCGGTTTACTGAAAGCTCTATTACTTGAGTATCTGTGTCATTTACTTTGAAGGTTATTGTTTTACTGCTAATCCAGTCAATTTTTGTCCTTAATTGGTGTTCTCCTGACTTTATTTCGAATTCTTTTATCTGCTCATTGCCAATTACTCCAATTTTTTCCCCGTCAAGATAAATACTAATATCTCTTTGCATTGGGTTACCCCACCCGGAGATTCTTATGATTATTAATGCTGCCATCAGTTTATTTTATTAAATGTGCTACAAACGTTTTCGGGTATGGACAGTGGCGGAGATCGGAGTAGTTACGTGTCCAGGTAGCACAAGGTAACAAGGCGTGCAACCTTACGCAAACCCGCTGCCAGCAATGGTTTATACCTGCTGTTTGAAACAGTTTTATTTTAATTCATTAAGTTTTATTTCAACATGTTCGCGATATGCTCCTGCAATATATATAACATAATTATTCTCTATAACCGCTATATTACCAACAACTGGTACAGAATCTTTATAATTGAAAAATATGGTATCATTTTTTATATGAACATATCCTGAATATTCAGCAGGGTTTCTTGCCCCACTAGAAGTATATTCAAATGTACTGTCTTCATAAATTGACAGAATAACCCATCCAATAGGTGCTTCTCTATCGGCCGCTAAAATCTTTTTCTTTTTATTTTCCGGTGTAGGTCTGCAGGCATAAAATAAAAATAGGATAATGAAAAATCCAAGTTTAATAGTAGAACTCATTTATCGGTATTTTTTCAAAATTGTTTCCAAACGTTTTCGGGTATGAGTAGTCCCGAGTCCTCGGGATTGGCTATACCCGGTGTTATAAACCGTTTGAAACACCAAATATTTTACTCAATTCTTTATCTAAGTTATTTATATTGCAATATTTGTCACCAAGGATATAACCATCCGGGGTTATTAAAATACTTTTAGGAACACCCTTTATTCCATACAAAATAAATGCTTCATTTTTCCAACCTTTTAAATCTGAAGTATTTATCCATGTAATTGAATCTTTCTCTATTGCTTGAACCCATTTGTCCCTATCATTGTCTCCAGATATACTTAATATCTCAAAATTAAATGCTTTAAATTTGTCATATAACTTTTTTAACTCCTCATTTGTTACGCGACATGGAGCGCACCATGAAGCCCAAAAATCAATTAAGACATAGCTGCCTAAATAATCATAGAGTTCAATTGTATCTCCTTCGGGTGTGCATTGAATAATATTTAATGCTTTATCCCCAATTTGTGGAATATCAGGTAAGGCTAAAAATTCTTTAATTTCTAAACCTTTAGAAGTCGTTTGCAAAGAATATGGTAATTTTTTATAAATGGACTCAATATCCGATTTAGTTAATAAACTTTTGCCATAAAGCCTATTATATCCATAATTAAAATCAGTATATAGAATTGAAAGTGAGACATATGAATCAATATTTGAGGCTAAATACAATTTAATTCTTAACACAATTTCATTATCAATATTCTTTAATTGTTCTTGGTAATCGAGAAACTCTTGTTCATTATTAAACATTTTATGATTTGAGGAAATTGATTCTTTCTTAGTACTTATACTATCAATAATTTCTTTGAGAGTAACATATTCAATTTGTGACTGTGACCCAATAATTTCTGTATTTGCCAGAAAATCGAAGTTGCCTTTAGCATTTATTTTGCCTGGTTCTAGCCAGATAATTAATTGATCCCTAAAATCGGAGCTTACACTTTTTTTATGTAAAATGAATTGTTTTGGATAAGGCAGATTAAGAGAAAAGTTAAAATTACCATTTTCTATTAAGCAGGAATCAATAAGAACATCTGAATCCAAATCGGTTAAATATAGATATGTATTACTATTAGTATTTAACAAGTTTCCATAAAAATAACAATTGTTATTATCAGTATTGAATGAACTTATAATCAAGAACAAAATACTCAAAATTAGATTTTTCATTTTTCAGAGTTTTAATCAAATGGTTTATAAACGTTTTCACGTATAGCCAGTCCCGAGTCCTCGGGATTGGCTATATGTGGTGTTGTAAACCATTTTTCGTTATTTCTAATATAAATAAATTAACTAAAACCTCATTGCATGTTTCTTGTTAAACGTCCATTGTGGAGTATAAAGATTTTCATTAAAGTCAACTCTAAACCAAGGAGAAATATCACTATTACTTTTCAGTATATTAAGATTTTCAGCAGGATTATAACTTTGTCCTAGCAGCATAATCTTGTCACCAGTTGATGATTCTGCCATATCTAATATTAATACACCATGCCCATATCCAGGAGCCCCACCTTGAATATAAGCATCCCCAATATTCACGTCAGATGCATTTATTATATTCATATCTTTACTTAGTGACGATGTTCCAGCAAACATCATAATATTGAATAAATAATCATGGAAATTTTTATAGGAATCATCATATTCTTCAGTCTTAATCCATACAAAAGAGTCTCGATTATTCTTCTTAACTATTTTGGTTCTCCAACCATTTTTCCATTTGATCCATGAAATCTTGTCACTACAACATGTATAACTAAATTCTATTTCATCAGCTTTACCTATACTCCATAAATATTCTGCTCGTAATCTAATTATTGCATCAATACATTGTTGTAAGTTATTACCAATAAAATCTATATTTACTACCGCGGCATGTATATTTTGATTTTTTTTTAATTGCCCATTCCAGTATTTTACAGGGGTATTTTGAGGTTTTAATGGTAAATTTCGCAACCAGTTTTCAAACGATTCTTCAGCTAATTGTGTTCTTTTATATCCTTGAGGAGCTTTAATTCTTGTAGCTATTGTATTATTTGAATCATAATTTTTTATCCAAGGATAGAAGTTTATTTGTAAAGTAAATGTTGACAAAAACATTGTGCCGATTAATATAAATTTTATCATTTGATTTAATTAATAATCATAAATTATTTAGCTTCAAATCTTTATAAATGGTTTACAAACGTTTTCGGGTATGGACAGTGGCGCCTGCCGGCAGGCAGGGAGATCGGAGCGGTTAGGTGTCCAGGTAGAACTGGGTTACCCTTGAAAAGCTGTGATACACAACCTTCAAGCCCGCCATTGGCTATACCCGGTGTTGGCAGCAGTAGCTTATTTACAGTATCTTCTTTTAATCCGTTTTAATTCCTTGCAATCATTTACATTTAATCCTAGTGATTCAGCTTTCTTAATTTGATGACATGACATATCAAATAAATTCTCATAATAATATACCAAAGCAAGATTAGCATAAAATGTCGATTGCATTGAATCTATCTTAATAGCTTTTTGATAATCCATAATTGCTTTATCATTTTCCTTCAACTTATAAAAAAGTAATCCTCTATTATTATAAAATCCTGGATATGTACTATCAAAGATTATGGCAGTATCAAGTAATGCAATTGCAGTCTCCAAATCATTATTCCATGCATAAGTTTCAGATAAATCGAAAAGTAATGTTGGATTCTTTGGTTCAAGGTTTCTGGCTTGCTCATAAACAAGGATCGCATCGTAATATTTTTTGTTTTTTCTTAATTCAAAAGCTTTAATGCTTAATTGTTCAGTTTCTATAAATTCAAATCCATATGGTAGAGTTACTGGTATACCTTTAGTATCTCCATACCTATCATACCAAGGTTTTGGAATATATTGGCGTGGTGATTTATGAAAATCGAGACCAAATAAAGGAATTGTCAATACAAGATATAGCAATGTAACTGTGGTCAATTTTATTTGTTTGTCTTTTTCTTTTAATAAATATATCAGTGAAGTAAAAATAAAAAAGGGCACAATAATTAAGCTAGGATAATCTCCGAAAATATGATATAAGTATCTAGTAAATAATGAAAATGACATCAATACTATCATAATTTGTAAAACAAATGTTGTTTTAAAAGATTTTGCTTTTATTGATTTAATTGTTTTTATTATGTAATATGTAAAGAATCCAAAGAAGCCAAGTGTTATAAGGATATTTCCAATTGGAAAATCAAATATCCGAAAAATGATTCCGATTGGAATCAATAGAATTGTTGATATGAATACTAAATTTCTAAATATTTTCATTTTTACTTATGTTGTGCAGGATTACGTCATGCTATTGCTGCCAAACGTTTTCGCGTATGGACAGTGGCGCCTGCCTGCCGGCAGGCAGGGAGTTCAGGGCGATCACTTATCCAGATACACGAAAAATGATTCGAAGCGCAAACTTAAGCACTACCAATAGCCCGCCATTGGGTATATGCGGTGTTGGCTACAGTGCATTTTTAACTTCTATTTCTTTATTAATTAAATATCTAAAATTACTATCAACTCCAGTAAATCTATAAATCCAAATCTGGTTGTTGCTGGTAAGGATACTTATTTTAAATTTATTATCCTCAAATGTAAAATCGCATTTTTCAATATCAGGTGAATCAAACATCATACACTGATCTGATGGATAGACTTTGTATCTGTTATTAAATAATATATTTGCATAATCATAGTATTTGGTTTTATCAATTGTATAAGGTACAAAATCCTTCTGTGAAATAGAATCAGTATGCATATGAAGAAAATGCTGATAAGGAATAATTATACCTTGTACATCTTTAAGTGTTGATTCTACAAGTGCTCTTACTCCATCTGTATTAAAATAAAATAATGTGTCATCTACCGTAAAATCAATACCTGTTCCGATAGTATGCCAATCTAAAAGTTTTGATTGTTGATCTTGAATACCTGGTGATAAAGATTCAAAAATTCTTATCCATTTATTTGCAGTTGGATTCTTTTTAAAAATTATTATACTTGGAAATTCTCTGTAAGGCATTTTTAGAACGGCTATTTGCAAATCATTTATTGAAGGAAATAATTCTTTAACTGAAACATCAAATCCCTTTGAAATAATCATTTGATCAGCCGCTTTTTGAACTTCATTTAAGCTAAGACCTTGAGAATAAAGGTTGTAGCTAGTTAGGATATAGATAATAAATCCAAATATTTTTTTATACATAAGAGTTTGTATGCATTGTAGCCAAACGTTTTCGGGTATGGTTCGTTGCCTGGATCGGAGCGCTCACTTTTCCGGATACAAAAAAGGATATTAGATGAATTGACCCTTGTAAGAGCACAAAGCCGGCAATGGACTATACCCGGTGTTGCCAGCAGTTTTTTATTCATTATCAATCAAGTAGTATATTATCGAATCGTAAATCATTATTTTTACATCATTTTGTGTTAATGCTCCAAGTCTCAATACAAATTTTCCTTTTCTCGGAATATACAATTTAAAAAAATCATCTCCTCGAATAAACTCTCCCATTTGAGTTGGAATCCATTCATTTTTATCTAAATCATATAATCTCGTTAGAAGCAAACACTCAAATCTGGGTTTGATATTAATTGTAACTGTATCGTTTTGTACTTTAAAATACCCTTTCTTAGAAATTGTCTCGGTGAAATTTAACTCATGAAATAAATTAGTATAAACTGGAAATCTCATATAATCATCCAGACTATATTTTGTTCTGAGCAATGACCAGTGATAATCCAATGGATAATGGTTTAAAATAAATATCTTGGGGTCTGTCTGGAAATAAAAGTAATTGATTTTTTTATTTAATGTATCTCTTGCCCAAGTTACGTCAAACAAATACCATCTATTATTTAATTTTGCAGAATTCCATGCATGATTTGATTCATTGAGAAAAATCGTTTCAATATCATTTCTAGC
>Ga0105099_10001384_pt1 | contig 15315 bp, 17 predicted proteins | sample PPLLak3cmMay2015_2_FD_79138 | JGI IMG/M metagenome (GOLD analysis project Ga0105099, IMG submission 79138) | Freshwater sediment microbial communities from Prairie Pothole Lake near Jamestown, North Dakota, USA - PPLs Lake P8 Core (1) Depth... | ecosystem: Environmental > Aquatic > Freshwater >... | reverse complement strand
TTTGATTTATTAGAGGAAAGAATAGGATTTAAAATAATATCCAAGAGGGAAAACCGAGCTATTAGAAGGTTTAGAAATGTATCCTTTAACTTTCCAATGGAGAATCTTATAACTCCAAACTTTAAATAAAAATAAATCTCTTTTCTATTTTTTATAAAGGAGAAATAAAAAGATGTCTAACTGTAGGGTATCATGCGAAAACTGTCATTTCTGCCTATTAATTAAAGGCAAATATCAATGTTATTTAGAGCTAAAAAATAGCAGAGAGTATAACTTGTTTCGTTGATGTTGAGTATATAAAGCTTTCTATATCCAACAGAAGGAAGAATTTTCCTCAAAAAAAAGCGGTTAACCATATATATATAATTGAGAAAGAAAGAATTTATTGAAATCGCTATATTTTAATGTGATTTTACCCCCAATTTGCCCTAAGCATTAGATTATTGGAAGTAAAAAGAAACTTCGTTGAGTTTCCTTATGTTTTTATGTGGTTTTAAAAGGAGAAAAGGAAATGCGATTGAGAACAATGAATCTAACCTTTGGTAATCCTAAATTTCAAGAAATCCACAAAGCGAAAAAGTCCACAGGTTACGGTAAAATAAAATTGGAAGACTTTGTGTATGATGCGATAATGTATTTCGCTTTACATCACAAGAAAAAATAAAAACAAAATCAGATGTCTTAATGTATTTTTTATGTAGATGAGTTGGAGATAAAGCATGAAGATAAATATAAAAGATATTCCAGATGAATGGATTACAAGTAAAAAACTTAAAGATGTTCAACGTGGGGATTTTATATTTAATAAAGGTAAAAATAAACATCTTTATAGAGTATATGACTTTGGAAGTAAAACTAAAAGGAAATATGGAAAATACACAAGAAGCAAAACACAAACTTGGTTAATAACAAAAATAATATCCAGCGAGAAAAACGGAAGTTGTTGTAATTATTATACAAACAGTAAATATGGAAATTATAAAATTAAAGTTATTAAACCTAAGTATGAAGACGAATTAAAAGATAAATTAATGGTATTGTTTTTGTAAATGTTTTTTATGTAGATGAATTGAAGAAGAAAATATGATTGAAGATAGCTTGAAGAAATTAAAACAAATAAATAGGGAATTGGATTTTATAGAAGCAACAGAAACAGACCGTATATGGATAGCTATACGAGAACTCCAAGAGCGAGTAGATGTTTTATGTGGTAAATATTATGAAAAGAAATGACACAAGAAAAAGACAAGTTAAAGAAATTTAGGAATAAACATTTCTGTAAACGATGTCATGCAAGTTTTAATGATGAAAAATCCTTAGAGAAACATCGAGAGGATAATCATGGCGAATATTCCAGAGCCAAACACTTACAGGCGAAGGACAGTCCAGACCATAGGATATACAAGAAACATTTTGATGAGCATAAATCCACAAAGAAACACACTAAAGGCAGAAGGTCAAAAGCTAAATCTGTGGATAAATTTAATCCAGTTAAAGTATTGAAAGAGTACCTGTCAACTTGTAAGGTTTCTGAACCAATAGAAGAGCCGAATTATGCAGATATCCCAGAGGAAAATCGTATCTATTCAGAAAATAAAACTTGTTGGTGTTCAAAGACAACCAAAGAACAAGCGGACAGATTTATGAAATCTTTAGATGAACTACATGAACGGATGAAGACCAGAGGAACAGATAATCTAGTTCCTGCAAAAGAAGATATGGTGATGTTGGGAAATATGAAGCATATCCAAACTGGTATGGACATCCAAGTTTACTACATCTATGATATGGATAGGAGATGTTACAGAACATACACCGATGCAACCAAGTTAGGTGAATTGGAAGAAGTAGTGTTCGACAAAGATATTTTCCGTTTGAAGAGATATGTTGATACGGATAAAATTAAGAAGAAAAATAATGGAGCAAATGGTATTCCTGTAATAAAATTAAGGGAGGTGAGCAGGTAAATGGCGATGAAATGTAAATGCGGAGAAGAGTTACAATCCAAATCAACAAGAACCTTAGAAAACAACCAGATTCGTAGAACAAAGGTCTGTCCAAAGTGCAAAGCAAGATACCCTACTATAGAAATCCTAGTAGACGACTACAACGACATGGCAAGTTTCTTTAATGGATTTATCCAGTTAATTGAGAAGTATGCACATCCACAAAAATAGTGTGCAATACAATACTCCTGAGTGATACATACAGTGGGTAAAATGATAGATATATCACTTAGCATTTTAAATGCGGGTAAATGCCCTGTTTATTATGCTCAACAGGAGAAGAGAAGGTTGGGCGGATTCAGTCCGAGGTTAACCTTGTTCGGAATCCGAATGAAGTTCGTTCAGAATCTGAACGAGTTTATCCGTTGTTCAGAATCTGAATGACGGTTGATGTTTTAATGTTAATAGATGAGTGAGATGAATTGGAGAAGAAAAGTAGATGATTAGTAAAAGAGAAATAAGAAAGATAATGAAACAACATCTAGGAGATAAAAAAATAAAAGAAGAATTAGTCGAATGTATATTAGCAGACTGCGAAGCGTATGTAGATGCAATCTGCAAAACCATTGTTTATAAGTTTAATGAACGCAACCAAATTAGGCGGATGGGTGGTCTTAGAGAATTTAAGATTTTGAGCCTGTGCGAATATAAAAAGTTGCTGACTAGACTTTATAAAACAGATTTGGATTTTAATATTGGTGAAGTAGGAAATACCTCAACGAAGGCAACCACTACTTTACATAAGGTGATTTGAAAATGACACACAAAAATAAACCAAATCATCTTACCGAACAACAAAATGAGGCAATAAAGGAATTTAGGACATATCTAGCAAATGTAGAAACCTTGAGGAAGGACACAGTAGACACCTATATAACAACTACTAGGCAGTTTTTACATGAAATAGTGAAAGAAGGAAATCCTTTTGAGATAACCAAAAAACATATCTTTGATTGGAAAGCCTTCTGCTCCAAATATGCAGAATCCTGCCTAAGCACAAAGTTCTCAAGTTTAAACAGATATGTGGAGTATCTAATAAAAACAGATAAAACAAAAGATACAACCTTATTGGGTTGGAAACTTAAGGCAAGAAGAAACCAATCTAGCAAAGATGCAAGAACCATACAGATATTAGACAGGGATTTAGTCCAAAAAATCTTTGAAGTATCCAAAGAAAACAGAGCCAGAGATTATGCAATATTCAGAGTATTATATGATGGAGCATTAAGAAGAAAAGAACTAATAACTCTGAATGTTAATGATGTAAACCTCAAGAACAGAACACTACTCTTAAGAGAAACCAAAAACCATAAAGACAGGATGCCAAACATATCTCGTGATACAGCAGAAGCGATAGAAGAATATCTGAAAATAAGAGAGCAACCACAAGAAGGACATGAAAATGCTTTATTCCTAAATGATGGAAGAAGGATAAGCAAGACAAAACTATTCGAGATGTTCAAAGAATACAAATTCAGACTAAAACTGCCAGTGGACTTCAAATTCAATCCACATCTTTGGAGGCACACATCCTGTAGTCATTTCGGAGAAGAATTAAGCAAATCCAAAAAGAATGAGCCAGAAAAACTTAAATTCTTACAGCAACAAACAGGACATACAGATATTACTATGCTAATGCACTACCTACACTTCAACTCAGGGGAACAGAAGAAATGCTTTGATGAAATCTTTTCAGCAAGAGAACAGAAAATCCAAGAGCAGACACAAAAGCCATTACCACCAATACCACCACAACAACCAGAACCAATATTACCACAGATAGCAAAACAAAATCCAGATGAAGAGCGAGAAAAGATAGTTGATATGTATAAACAGGGATTATTAACACTAGACGAACTAAAAGATTGCATGGAAAGATTCGCAGTAGTAACACTAAAACCAAAGCGGAATTAAATTCTGCTCCGAACAGAATTGGTTTATGAGCGGAACAGAATGTGTTGGGTGTCGAGACTGGTTTTTACTCCTTCTCTCGAAGGGATTGTTACCAATCTCAGAACAGTAAACAAATACCGTTCAGGTCATAAGCCCCTTTCTGTTTTAAACGGCATTCTACTATGCGTCTTACCTGCAGGCAGTCTGGACAACTGATCCCGCTGTTTAGACTTGCTCCAGGAATAGATTGGCACGTTTCATCAAATCTTTAGAAGACCTCATCACCAAGTGAATCATAGCATTATTCTAAAGCTGTGTCGTTTCTGCGCCTCTATAAGGATTCTCACCCATACTGCTTACACAGTAACCTGGTCCAGAGCGAGAGGGGACTTTCCTCAGCGATATACGCCGTTAGCCGTCCACCTACGCCCAACACAAATTAAACTTACAAAAAAAAAGAGTTTATAAATGTTTTTCAACTAACTACATTTGGATAGACTAACTAAACGAATTATTAGATTTTTGGGTATCAACTATTTTCCCATCAATAATTATTCTTGTTTCAAACCAAGAATCAGTAACTGTCGGCAAAGAAACAGAAAGTATCACCTTTTTTTTATCAAATGCAGGAATAATATCTATAGTTATATCCTCATAAAGCAAAATAGTTCCTGTGCTAGAATAAAACAATCCCCTAAATTCTACATTCTCAGCAGTTTTATTACCAAAATTTTCAATAAAAGCAATAACCTTTACAAAATCACCTTGTTCTGTTTTTGAGAAAATTGTAACTACTCCATTCTTCCAGTTGTGAGTAACAAACTCTGTCTGTTTAATAGGATAAACATATAATTCATATGGCGACTCATATTCTTTTGGTATGAAACCTAATGGTTTACCCTCAGTTGTTGTTTCAAGGAAATAATAACCATCGGTGTATAAATCATATTTTGGAACAGCGTTTTTACTTAGTTTAACACCAACAGCCATATGTTCAGGTAAACGCAACAAAGCAACCTGATACCCTAACTTTTCAAGAAGACTTGCAGAAAGAATTGATTTATCCTCACAATCACCTCCACCTTTTCCATCAAACAACGTTTCAAAAGGATACCGGGGATACTCATAAGAATCATTTTCTTCGCTATCTTTTTTATACTCAAGTGCTTGAACAAAACCATTAACATAATTAATTTTTTCAGCATCAGATCTACAATTTGAACAAGAGTCAACTATTTTATCAAGGATAAAATCCAGATACACATCATCATAACTATCAAGTATAAAAACACTATAATCCTCAACAACAATTCTATCAAGATTAGAATAATAAGCATACAAAAAATCAGGATACGGAACCGCAATGGTTTTATCTAAACCCTCGGAATAATATCTTGTTGAAACACTACTTTTAACATCAAAATCAAAACTACCAATAACAAGACTTACATCATCTTTATCTTTTAAAACAATTTCAAATGAATCACTATCAAAAACTCCTTCATACATAAGAATACAATAAATAAAATTACTAGAATAAGGTAAAACAACAGTTGGAACTATATCACCATTATAAGTTTCAGCACCTACAATCATATCAGCAGAAAAAGGATAAACAGGTACATCACCCAAATTTTGAACATAAATCTTCAAACCAATAAATGTGTATCTATTTTTATCTTCCCACCATTGCTGATCACATTTGATAATTGATAAACTAGGACCTTTAAAAGATAAATCTTTACTAAATATCTCTTTATCGTTTTTATCATAAACCTTAAAGCTATATTTTCCAGGGTTAACTGTTTCTTTATAATCTCCAAGATTAAGAGTTGTATTACCCTCACGATAAAAAAAATCATAATCAACCATATTTGAACTAGAATCAAAAGTTTTAAGATTCACATGACCAGAACAATTAAAACTGACAGAAATTGCTGGAAAACCCTCATCATCAACAATACTATAAGAATCCAGCGAAAAACTAGCGGCACCAAAAATATCCTGAAGAATACAACCAGAAAAACAAGTAAAAAATAATATTAAAACGCAAAAATAAACAATAAATTTTTTATTAAAAGGCATCATAACTATAAACAAGTTATCTTTTTTCTAGTTTTTTCTTTATTACACTACCAAGACGCTTTATACCTTCATGTATTTGTTCATCTGTTGGATAAGAAAAATTCAGTCGCATGCTTCGTCCACCACCATCATCTACATGAAATGCTTTACCGTGAACATATGCAACTTTTTCTTTTATTGCATCAAGAAACATCGTCTCAGTATCAATACCCTCTTGCAGGGTAACCCATGCAAACATACCACCCTTGGGTTTATAACAAGTATACCCATCTGGGAAAAACTCTTTTATAGACTTTATCATAATATCTCTTTTAGGTTTGTAAAGCTCACATATTTTCATTATATGAAGATCAAGTGAACCACGTTTTATAAATTCACATGCAATAAACTGAGTATATGTATTAGTACATAAATCAAGTGCTTGCTTACATATTTCCATTTTACGTGTAATCTCAGGTGGTGCAATAGTCCATGCAAGCCTAAAACCCGGTGACAAAATCTTTGAAAAAGTCGACATATAAATTACACGACCTTCATCATCAAAAGCCTTTATCGGCTTCACAGGACCTACATCAAAACGCAGTTTTCCATATGGGTCATCCTCAATTATAATCAGGTCATAGTTATTTGCAATATCAATTAATTTTTTCCTACGAGACTCAGGCATTACAACACCTGCAGGATTTTGAAAAGTAGGGATTGTATAAATAAACTTAGGAACAATATCTGCTTTTAATAAGTCCTTTATTTTATCTTCTAAAATATCTACCATCATCCCATTGTTATCAAGTGGAATTCCCTCAAGGTTTGCCTCGTAACTTTTGAAAGCATTAATTCCACCTAGATATGTTGGCAGACCACATATTGCATAATCACCAGGATTTAAAAAAATCTTGCCGACTGTATCAAGTGCCTGTTGAGAGCCGCTTGTAATTATTACTTCATCAGCACAAGTTTTAATACCTTCTTTTGCTGCTCTTTGAGCAATAAGTTCCCTTAACTCAGTTAAACCTTGGGTTGAACCATATTGTAACGCTGTTTTACCCTGATGATCCATAACGTATTGTACAACATCTTTTAAATCATCAATTGGAAAAGAATCAGGATTTGGAAACCCGCCTGCAAAAGAGATAACTTCACGATCCTGTGTTACTTTAAGAAGTTCTCGTATCACAGATTTACGCATTTTTCCGGCTCTATCAGAGTAAAGTCTGGCTACATCTAAAATAAAAACCACCGAGCCTGGGAACTAAAAATAGTTTTATATTTATTTCGCAAAAAGATTCAAATATCTGTAATTTAATAGAGGGGCGTTATTTTTCTTTTTTCAAAAACAATGGTGCCATGTGCTCATCAAAAGCAGGCATTGTTTCAAGTGTATCACGACATATATTGAAACGCTGTATTATTTCCAATGCCAGTTGTGCATCTGGGTTTGAAACACCATTTTTTCCGGTAAACATTTTACTTACATTTTCTTCTTTAATTATTTCATCTACCATAGTACACATTATGAATACCTACTAGTATATTTATAAGTTTTTCTATTATAAAAAATAAAAAGAAGAGATTTTAGTAGATTCTAAGTGCTAAAAATCAAGTTTTTTATATCGCACCAGTCACCTGAATTACTAACATTAACACTATTACCACTGATATAAAACAGATGCTTAATATGTCCTCTTTTTTGTTTTTGCTGATTTCCATCCCTTTCCCATTTACAAAAATTCGATAAATGCTTATGTACCTTTTTTGTAGGTGAATATGCAGATGGATAAACACCCGAATTGCCACAGGAATAAAAACAGTGTTTTTTGTAAAAAATTTTAAGAGACAATAGCACATTAAGTAATGCTAACAGATTACAAATCGGAGAAAAATGATTATGGAAGCAATAATTCTTGCAGGTGGCTTTGGAACTAGACTTAGACCACTAACATATACAAGGGCAAAACCATTATTACCCATACTAAATAAACCTATGATTACTCATCTTATAGAATCTTTACCACCTGAAGTAAACAAAGTAATACTTGCAGTAAATTATCGCAAAGATCAAATCGAAGAATATTTCAACAAACACGATTGCGGTAAAGAAATAATTATAAACGATGAAAAAACACCTCTTGGAACCGGGGGTGCTACAAAATTTGCTGAAAAACATATAACCGACAGATTCCTAGTACTAAACAGCGATGTTATCTGCAGTTTAAACCTTGATAAGATGATAAATTTTCATAAAAAAAATAATTCTGCTGCAACGATTTCTCTTTGGCCTGTAAAAAACGTTTCAGAGTTTGGTGTTGCAGATGTACAAAAAGATGGAAAAATCATATGTTTTGTTGAAAAACCCAAACCAGAAGATGCTCCATCTGATCTTATAAATGCTGGTGCTTATCTATTAGAACCACTAGTTTTAGATTACATCAAAAAAGATAGACTTGTATCAATGGAAAAAGAGATATTTCCTCAAATAATAAAAGATACAGATCGGTTCTATGGTTTTAAATTCAAGGGTTACTGGATGGATATAGGTCGAATTAGTAGTTTTTTAGAAATAAATAGGTTTCTTTTAGATAAAAAAAATCTAGAATTTTGTAAAGGTATTAACTGCAACGTAAATGGTGTTTTAAAAAAATCAACAATAGGAAACAATGTTTCCATTGGTGCTAAATCCGATATTAAAGAAACAATTGTATTTGATAACGCAAAAATAGGCGACAATGTTGTTTTATCAAATTGTGTAATAGGAGAAAATTCAGAAGTTGCTAGTGGCTGCAAACTAAAATACATAGTACTTGGTGACAACGAAAAAATAAAAGAAAAAACTACTTTAGAAAACACTATAATTTGGACTCAACCAAAACCTGATGGCTATCCAGATAAACAAATAGGAAACGCTGTGATAAATTAAACTATGGATTTTTTATCGAAAACCATTTTTAATACTTTATTCATTTATGCTTTTAATTAATCTAAAAAATTTTGGTGATAGAGAATGGGTAAACTATTTGGAACAAACGGTATCAGAGGCGTAGTAAATAAAGATATGAACACTGATCTAGCCCTAGGAATAGGTACAGCCTGGGGTACACTATTAAAAAGAACAATTCAAAAACCTAAAGTTGCAATTGGAACAGATGCAAGACTTTCAAATGATATGCTTAAAAACGCAATATCAGCAGGACTACTTGCAACAGGATGCAATGTTACTGATGTAGGAGTTGTTCCGACACCAACTCTACAATATGCTGTTCGTGAAAAAGGATTTGATTCAGGAGTAATAATTACTGCTTCGCATAACCCACCCCAGTTTAATGGTATAAAAGGTGTTGCAGCAGATGGTACAGAATTTACAAAAGATGTAGAAGATGAAATAGAAAAAATATATTTTGAAAAAAAATTTGTGCTTTCCGATTGGAGAAACGTTGGAAAAGTAAGTTTTTGGGAAGGCGCAGTTGATCTTTACATCAATGGGATCTTAAAAAACGTAGATGTTGATTTAATAAAAAGTAAAAGATTTCATGTTGTACTAGACTGCGGGAACGGCGCAGGAGGCCTTGTCGCACCAATACTTTTAGAAAAACTTGGTTGCAAAACAACATATCTTTTTTGTGAACCAGATGGAACATTTCCAGGACATAACTCAGAACCATTACCAGAAAATTTAACTGTTTTAATAAAGACAGTTCCAGAAGTAAAAGCAGATTTTGGTGTAGTTCAAGATGGAGATGCAGATAGAGCCATATTTGTAGACGAAAATGGAGACTATATATGGGGTGATAAAACACTTGCGCTAGGTGCAAAATATGCAACAAAAGAAAACGGAGGAATTACAGTTACACCTGTTACAACATCTAGCTGTTTTGATGATGTAGTTCTTAAAAACAATGGAAAAGTTATACATACAGCTGTAGGCTCACCAATTGTTGCAAGAGTTATGATAAAAGAAAAAGCAGTTTTTGGCGGAGAAGAAAATGGGGGACTTATATTTCCTGAGATGCAATACTGCCGAGATTCTGCGATGAGCATTGCAAAAATACTGGAGATAATGGCAAAAGAAAACAAAAAACTCTCAGAGCTAATTGATGAAATACCAAAATATGAGGTATATAAAACAAAAATGTCATGCCCAGATGATAAAAAAGAAATAGTTATGAAAACACTTGCAAAACAAACTAAAAAAGATAAAAATGTTAAAAAAGTCGATGAAACAGATGGCTTAAAACTATATCTAAAAGATGGATGGGTACTTATGAGACCCTCAGGTACAGAACCAATTTTTAGAGTATACGCTGAATCAAAAGATAAAACCAAAGCAGAAGAAATTGCTTTAAATTATAAAAAAATTACTGAGGATCTAATCAAAAAAATCTAAATATTGCTTTTAAGCATAGCTGTAAGTTCGATACCATTAACAGAAGACAGATTCAAGACAAATTTTGTACTACCATGCGAAGTACCACGCATTTTTACAATCTGAAGAGTTCTAATAAGATCACCTTTTCTTACAACATCGCCTAAAAATATTATACCATCAGCGATAAACTCTTCTATATCATACTGCGAAAACTGATAAGTCATAGGTGGAACCTCAGAAGTTAAAAAAGTAGTACAATTCAAAGCAGTAAGAGAAGAACCCAGTTTGAATATAAAATCACGTATCATCTCACGAGTTTGAAGCCTGTAACATAAACTAGTAATTGAATCAACAACAAGGCGTTTTGCACCAAGTTCTTTAGTTATATCACGAATTACCTCAAAAAGAATATTTGCTTCTTCAAGATTATATCTTTCAGGATGAAGACCCAGTTTATCACTTATACTCCAAAGATCAATTATACTTATTTGACCAGATTTTACAAGGTTTTCATCAAAAAAATCATATTTACCCTGAAATCTCTTAATTTTTTTAACTGTTTCAGTAGCAGTGAAAAAAACTCCTTTTTCACCCATTTTTGCACCATTTGCTAAAAACTCCATGCACAAAGTGGTTTTTCCAACCCCGCTTCCACCCGCAACAAGTACAGTACTACCCAGTGGTATACCGCCCTCTAACTCACTATCTAAGGCACTTATACCTGTTTTACAGCGTAACCTTTTATCCATTATGTTTTTTTTCTCCCCGAAAAATAAACCAACCTTCAATTCCAAAATACATGAACCATTTAAAACAATTTTTCTTTTATTTATCAAAAAAACAACCTACTTTATCATTCTAACAAATAGTATTAATAATACTTTTTTTATTAGGTGGCATTAACAAAATCAAAAGATATAATGGAAGTATTAAAAATGACTAAGGATGAAGAAGTATCTAGATACATGATGATTGTAGAACAATGCAAAGAACAACTAAACCAACTAGAAATGCAATCTCAATACATACAAGCAGCAATAATGGATTATAACAAAGCACGTTTAACAATCGAGCAACTAAACAAACTAGAAAAAGAAACAGAAATGCTCATTCCAATAGGTGGAGGAACATTTATTAATACAACAGCAAAAAAACAAGAAAAAATACTAGTTGACGTAGGAGCAGGAATAGTTGCAGAAAAAACATATGACGAAGCAATTAAAAAAATAGATGAAAGAATACAAAACATTGAAAAATCTCAAGCTAGAATTGATGAGATGATACAAAATATACAAAAACAGGGCGAAGACGCAGCAGAAAAAGCCCAAAAATTGATGTACGAATAAAAAAAAATATGTAATTAAAAGGTATTAAATTATGTTTAAGTTTTTAAAAAAGAAGCTTAAAGGATTTGAAGATAAACTTGAAGCAGAACTAGAAGCAGAGCTTGCAAAAGAAAAACCAAAAATTATAGAAGAAAAAAAAGAAACAACAAAACCAGAACCAACAGCAAAACCAGTTGAAGAAAAAAAACCACAACCTGCTAAAAAAGAAGTTGAAATAAAACAAACAACACCTGAAAAAAAGATTGAACCTGTTGCCAAACCCCAAGAAATAAAAAAAGAAGAAAAACCAAAAATCGAGCCTAAAAAAGAAGAACAAATCGATAAAAAAATAGAGCAACTATTCAAAAAGAAAGATGACGAAGAAAGACGTAAAAGAATAGATGCAGATCGACGTAAAAGAGAAGACGAAATCGATAAACAAATAGAAAAATCAATAGAAGCAGAACTTGAACATACTCTTAAAACCCGCCGTAGCATTGAACAAGTAGTACAAGCAGATAAAAAAACAACAATTACAATTAGCGATGAAAAACTAGAGGAATTATTATGGGATTTAGAAGTAGGGCTACTTGAATCAGATGTAGCATATAGTGTTATTGAATCAATTAAAAAAGATATAAAAGAAGAACTTAAACATATTAGTGTAGAACGCGGTAAAATCGGTGAAGTAGTTGAAACTGTTTTAAAAAATGCGATATCACATGTTTTAATGTCTAACGAACTTGATTTTGATGAATTTATAAAAAAACATACTAAACCTGTTGTTATAATGTTTATAGGAGTAAATGGCAGCGGTAAAACACTTAGTATCGCAAAAATTGCAACAATGCTTAAAAAGAAGGGCTACAGCTGCGTAATGGCCGCTGGTGATACCTTCAGAGCAGGAGCTATAGAACAACTAAGTATTCATGCAGAAAAAGTTGGTGTAAAGATAATTAAGCATGGACCAGGCGCAGACCCTGCAGCAGTAGCATTTGATGCAATAGATCATGCAAAAGCAAAACACAAAGATGTGGTTTTACTTGATACAGCAGGACGTGTTCAGACAAATATTAACCTTATGGATGAAATGGCTAAAATAAAAAGAGTTGCCAAACCAGATCTTATAATATTTGTAGGAGATGCACTATCTGGAAACGATGCAGTAGAACAAGCCAGACGCTTCAACGAAGTATGTGGAATCGATGGAGTAATACTTACAAAGGTTGATACAGATGCAAAAGGTGGTAGTGCTTTAAGTGTTGCTTATACTATTGGAAAACCACTGCTCTTTATAGGTGTTGGTCAAGAATATGAAGACCATATACCTTTTGATCCTGAATGGATGATAAAAAACATTTTTGGAAAAGAAGAATAAAACATCTAATATTTTTACACTATTTTTTAATTACGATAACAACTGTAAAGAAACAGGGCTAGACCTGTACAACAACACCTTTTAAACCCTTTTTACAAAATAGTATTTGAGGAGCGATAAAAAATGATGATCGTAGGTCAAATCTCAAGCGAACAAGAAGCAAAAGAAATGGAATTTGTAGCAAAATGCCTAGTTGTTGGAAACAGAGCAAGAGTTCTTGCGGCACAAATAAAATAAAAAAAAGGTTGAACTAAAAATGAAGAACAACTCAAATAAAAAACAAAAATATAAAAAAACAGTTCCAAAAGAAATAAAGATAATGTGGGTTAATTACTAAAAAAAATTAGTCTCTCCAATCAGATCTAACCCAAGTTTCCATAAATCTTTTTGAAAGCTCTGGTTTTGCACGAGATATATCTGTAACAGTTATTATTCCAACAATTTCTTCATTTACTACAACAGGTAATTTTTTAACCTTGTTTTCAAACATAGTCTCAATTGCTTTATCAATATTTTCAAGTGCATGAATTGTTTTCATATTCTTTGACATAATATCCCCGATTTTTGTAGCATGCGGGTCACGACGGGCACAAATAGTTCTTTCTATAAGGTCACGCTCTGTAACAATACCAACACAACGATTATTATCTGTTACAATCAGACAACCAATCTTATAATCCTTATACATGTTACATGCATCAAAAATAGTTTTATTTTTATCTATTGTAAATACTTTTTTTGTCATTACTTCTTTTACAAGCAAATCAAATTCCACCTAAACAGTAAAGGTAAACAGAAAATATACTTAAATAACAAACGCATAATATCAAAATGATAAAAATTGAAAATAAAAAATAGAAACGAGATATTAAACGACATAATACTTGATGGAAAAAAACATCCTAAAGGATGGCAGGCTATATTTGGACAAGATAATCAAAGATTGACAAGAGACTGCTATATAATGAACCCTGAAATCGGCGTATATTACATGAAAGAATACAACAAAAACCCTTTTATTGTAAAAGGCATAGGTAGTAAAATCGCAAGGAAAATAGATGATGAAATAGAAAACGAAATATCAAAAAACGAAGGAGATTTTGGGATAATACAAGGAGATTTTAGAAAAATAATTAAAAACATTCAAAAAGGAATAAAGCCAGAGAAAATATTTAATGAAGCAATAAAAGGAAAAAAAGATCTAGGCCTTAAAATACCGGTACGCGGTAAAGCATCATCCTCCGAAGAACAATTTAAAAATATTAACCAAACACTATCAAATAATAGAAAAAAAATAAACTCAAAAATAGAAGAAATCGCAAATGAAGACGGTTTATACCAGCCGTATGGATAAAAATTTACTCTAGATATTTATTAATTTGTTTTTCAGCAGTTTTTCTATTATTTTGAATATCTACAAGCATTTTTTCCATTAGATCTGAAGCATGTTTTTTACATTGACCACACATTTTTTTACCGTTTTTACAATCACTGTAGATTTGCAATAGTTCCTTATCATCTTCTATTAAATGATACAAAAATAGTTCATATACTACGCATTCATCTGGTTTTCCACCATTTTTCTTTTGTTCTTCAAGAGTTACTGCTCCACCTGTTTTACAGCTCATTGTTTTCTTTTTTGCCTGTTCAATTGTATCAGTTAAAAAAATCGCGCTTTCTGGTTTTGATGAACTCATTTTTTCACCAGTAAGACCAGTCATAAAACGATGATATGTAGAAGAAGGTGCAAAGAAACCATATCCTCCAAAGAGCGGTTCTGTTTTAACAAGTGCTTCATCAATTAAAGGTATATCTTCCTCTTTTGCATCATTTATATAAATAGCTTTGTAAGTAGTTATTCTTTTAAGTTTTGTAAACTTTAATTTATTTAGTATTTTTTCTGCGTTGTCAAGTAATTTTTCTATATTTTCATCAACTTTAACAAAAACACCTATTTTATTGTCCTTTGTAACAGTTACATTATAAAGCCTATGCGACTGTGCAATATCTCTACAAAGTCTAATATGAGGATCCTGATCAACACCAACAGGAACAAGTGTTGGCCTTCCAGAACCATATTTTTTAAGTTGAACATGCAGTATATCTCCAGTCTGGATAAGTGGTGAAAAGATATGTACCATACTAGTTGAACCTATAAAACCATAGGTTGACTGCATTTGAGACCAGTTGATTTTTTTACCAAGCAAATATGCAAGGTCTTTTACATCAGAATTTTTTGACTGAAAATAAATACGGCATTTCTCTGGT
>Ga0105099_10001382_pt1 | contig 15335 bp, 16 predicted proteins | sample PPLLak3cmMay2015_2_FD_79138 | JGI IMG/M metagenome (GOLD analysis project Ga0105099, IMG submission 79138) | Freshwater sediment microbial communities from Prairie Pothole Lake near Jamestown, North Dakota, USA - PPLs Lake P8 Core (1) Depth... | ecosystem: Environmental > Aquatic > Freshwater >... | reverse complement strand
GATGTTGAAATTCTTCACCAGCACGTCCAGGACATTGGGGGTGATGAACGCGGGCAGAGAGGGCCCCAAGCGGATATCCTTTATCCCCAGGTGCAAGAGGGTCAGGAGGATAGCCACGGCCTTTTGCTCGTACCAGGAAAGGATCATGGACAAGGGCAGGTCGTTGACCCCGCATCCAAAGGCGTTGGCCAGGGCCACGGCGATCTGGATGGCCGAGTAGGCGTCGTTGCACTGCCCCACGTCCAAAAGCCTGGGGATGCCGCCGATATCGCCCAGTTCCTTGTCAAAAAAGCGGAACTTGCCGCAGGCCAGGGTCAGGACCACACAATCCGAGGGAACCTTTTCCACAAATTCCGTATAGTAGTTGCGGCCCGGCTTGGCGCCGTCGCAGCCCGCCACCAAAAAGAAGTGCCGGATGGCTTTGCTTTTGACCGCATCGATCACCTGGCCCGCGATTCCGAGTACGGTATGATGCCCGAAGCCCACGGTCACGCTTTTAGCGGACCGGTCTTCGGAAAAGCCCGGCATGGCCAGCGCTTTCTCGATCACAGCCGAAAAATCGCGGCTCGCGATATGCTTCACGCCCGGCCAACCCACCCGGCCCGTTGTGAAAAGATGATCGAAATACGAACCCTGGGGTTTCTGAATGCAGTTGGTGGTCATGAGGATGGCGCCCGGAAATTCGGGAAACTCCCGGATCTGGTTCTGCCAGGCCGTGCCGAAATGGCCGTAAAAATGCGCATACTTCTTCAGGCCCGGGTAAGCATGGGTCGGCAGCATTTCGCCATGTGTATAAACATAAATACCCTTGCCCGCAGACTGCTTTAGGATGGCTTCCAGATCGAGCAAATCATGACCCGAGACCAGGATCGCCTTGCCTTTTTTCACGCCTAGCGGCGCCTGAGTCGGCGCCGGATGACCGAACGTGCCGGTATTGCCCTTATCCAGCAGTTCCAGGGTCCATAAATTGGCTTCACCGGTCCGGAGCGTCAACTTGACCCAGTCATCCAGGGTCAGGTTTTTGTTCAAAGTGGCGGCCAAAGCCTCGTGTACAAAAGCATAGACCCGGTCGTCGGTTTGGCCCAGGATCTTGGCATGATCGGCATAGGCGCTGATGCCCTTGATTCCGAAGATAACCGTGTGTTGCAAGGCCCGGATATCGGGATTCAAATCCGGATCTGCTTTTAAACCGACTGCCTCGCCCTGTTTGACCAGTTCCGCGACTGTCGCTGCCGGCTTGAAATGGGCCGCATCATATGCAAAATCCGCTTTGCCGCCCGCCGCCTTGACCTTGGCTTTCAATTCGTCCCGATATTTAACGGCCTGTTGAATCAGCGGCACAAAGCGCTCCGGATCGAAATTCACATTGGTCAGAGTTGAAAAGGCCGCCCCGCAAGTGAAATCGTTGATCTCCGGGCTCACCACGTTTTTTTTGCGCGCCTCATGCGCATATAAAGAAAGCCCTTTTAACGCATGAATTAATAAGTCCTGTAAACTCGCGACATCATGGGGTTTGCCGCACACTCCGATCTTGGTGCATCCTTCGCCTTTAAACGTCTGTTCACATTGATAGCAAAACATAAATATCCTCCTTATTTGAAATTGTTGTGACAATCAAAAAAACATCATCATGGCTTTGATTATAGGTTTGTTTTGGAAACCGCGCCTTGACTTAAGTCAAAAATCTGAAAGATTATTTTTTTATTGACCGGATCTAGCGGTAGGACAGGTTAATTTTAAAAAATAAATATACCGAGCCCGCCGAATAATGGTTGTTTTTTAAGAACCTGAGTCAGCACTCTCCCGCGATGCTTTAAGCGCCGAAGATATTTTTGCCTTCTTCCGGTTTGCCGAGACCAAAAAATGGATCGAGACACCGATCAAAACCAACAATAACCAGATCATGATGCTTTCTCCCGGGATTTCATCACCCTTTGAATTCAACCAAAATTTCGTTGATCTTATCGGGCCCGATCGGTCTTAAGGTCGGCAGAAATTCTGCGGTCACCCTGGCCCGGAAAGAATCCCCAAAAGCCTCTCTCGGCTCCGCTTCGTAAAGAATCCCGATCGGAATCTTCTTTTCCCATTCGGTCGTTAATTTCAGGGCCGCCTCGCGGTCGCGCCGGTCATGATCGTCGTCCAGTTTGTACACCCTTTCCAGGTACCATTGCATGGGTCGCGTGCCCCAGGTGATGCAGGGTTGAACCACATCGATATAGGAAAACCCGCGATGACGGACAGCCGCCACCAGAAGTTCTTTCAGATGTTCGATCTCACCGGCAAATCCCCGGGCCACAAAGGTGCAACCCTGCCCGATGGCGAGCGCCGGCATGTTCAAAGGCGGAATATCGACGCCCCGGGTTTGCAGCGTGGTTTTTTCGCCGATCTGCGTCGTGGGCGAAGCCTGGCCCTTGGTCAGGGCGTAGACTTCATTGTTGTGCACCACCAGCGTCATATCCGGGTTGCGCCGCAATGCATGCAAAAAATGATTGCCGCCCTCTCCGTAACAATCGCCGTCACCGGTCACCACGACGGTAGTCAACTTCGGATTGGTTGCGCAGATGCCCGTGGCTACCGGAATGGCCCGGCCGTGCAAGCCGTTAAAAAGATTGCACCTCAGGTAATGGGGCAGCTTGGCTGCCTGACCGATGCCCGAGACCAGACAAATTTCATGCGGCGCCTTGCGTAGTTCTACAAAAGCTTTTTTAATAGCTTGCAGAATGCCGAAGTTGCTGCACCCCGGACACCACTGAATCTCGACCGCGCTTTCGAATGCTTTGATATCAAAACTATCCATAAAAATTCCTCCAAATATATTCTCCGGTTAAAGGCAAGCCGTCATAGCGGCGGATGCTGCCGGATAAATGCAAAAAATATTCGGACTGCAGTAATCGTCCGATTTGGCCGCCGCTATTACTTTCAACCGTCCAGTATAGCTTGTGCTCCGGAAAAATAAAATCCGGCAAGGGCCACAATTCCGTAAAATGAATCGTGCCGGCCTTGATTCCGTCCTGTTTTAGCAGTTCCATTGCTTCCCGGACGGCATTCCGGGACGAACCCCAGCCGATCAGAACAACCTCGGCCTCATCCAGATCGGTCTGTTTCGGAGGCCTCATTTCTTTTTTCAAGCTCCTCAGCTTTGCCGTCCGCTTCTCGACCATGGCGGTTGCCGTATAAGCCAGGTCTTCGGTTATGTGACCGGCTTCATCATGCTCGTCGCTGTCCGCGCAAACCAGGTGTTTGCTCTGTCCCGGATAAAGGCGCGGTGAAATCCCGGAAGCGGTCCATCGGTAGCGCTTATATTCATTGATTGAGACCGGATCTGCCGGGTTGAAATCCGCGACCGAGGAATCGACCGGGAAATCCTCAATGGAAAAAGAAGCATCGGCCAGGAATTGATCGGTCAAAATAATGACGGGGACTTGATATTTATCCGCCAGATTAAAAGCGCGCACCGTCGCGTGAAAGGCGTCCTCCGCATCGCTCGGCGCCAGCACCAATTTCGGAAACTCGCCGTGGCCGCTGTGTACCGCGAACAGCAGATCGCCCTGGGCCGTGCGCGTGGGCAGGCCGGTGGAGGGCCCCGGACGCTGCGCGAGCACAATGACCAAAGGCGTTTCGGTCATGCCGGCCAGGCTCACGCTTTCGCACATCAAGGCAAAACCGCCGCCCGAAGTGGCGGTCATGGCGCGCACGCCGGCAAAGCTCGCGCCGATCGCCATGTTCACGGCTGAGATCTCGTCTTCGGCCTGCTCGATGAAGATACCCAAGCGTTCCTGCTCTTTGGTCAGATAGGCGATAATCGTGGTCGAGGGCGACATGGGGTAGGCGCTGATGAACCGGCACCCGGCCTGCGCCGCTCCCAGCGAAAGGGCTTCATGGCCCGTGATCAGGCGATAAGAGGCCTTTCCGGCCAATATATTCCAGGGAGAAGTCCCGGGGAACTTTTCATAGGCCAGGCGCGATCCTTCGGTCGCGGCCCGGTCATTGGCCGCCACGGCTTTCGCGCCTTTGCGGCCGAACTGTTTAGCCAGCCGCTCCCGGACGATCTCCGGTTTGATCCCCAAAAGAGTCGTTAAGATTCCGACGGCGAGCATATTGGTAAAAAATTTTCCGCCCGCTTTTTCTATATCCGTCTTTTTAATCGCAATGGTGATGGAATCGTTCGGTTCTTCCGCCGGCGCGATCAGAATACCGTCTTTCTTTAGCAGCGGTTTGTACTTCTGGAGCGCACCGCGATTCAAAACCAGCAAAATATCGGCGGCCTGTTGCGGGGCATTATCGGGATGGGCGCCGATCCGCAGAGTATAACTGTTTTGTCCCCCGCGAATGCGCGACTCAAATTCCTGCCAGGAAAACACGGCCTGACCTTGTGCGGCAACAACATGCGCTAAAATTTCCCCGATGGTTTGCACGCCCTCGCCGGCCGCGCCCGCCAGCACAATATTGAGATCTTTCATTTCACTGTTCCCCCACGAAAAGAAATTCCGAGAAAATGATTTTTCCATGACGAAAGGCAGAGAACCGGCCGCGGGCCATTGTACGGACTGATTCCGGCGCTCTCACCGGAACTCCTGTTCCAGTCTCACTGGAACTCCTGTTCCAGTCTCACCGGAACTCCTGTTCCAGTCCCGCCGGAACTCCTGTTCCGGTTGGCTGGAATTCCTGTTTTTTCGATTTTTATGCTGTAATAAAGGATCAATCCGGCAGCTTTCTGTTTTCCGGCCATTTTTGGAAGCGCGCAAGCTCATCCGCCGGTTTGGACGACAGGGGCAACTCATGCAATTGAACCGGTAATCGATAAGCCCGGATCGCCGGTTTCGCCAAATTGGCCTGGGCTCTCAAAATAAATACCGGTTCGGTTTCGCCGACACCGGGAATATTTAATTTTCCGTATTTTCCCGAGATCGCCGTTTTTCTTCTCCTTGATCTGAAATCCAATTTCCATCTTCGATGGTCAAAACGAGATCCGCTGCGCTTTCGTTCGATTCCCCGATCCGGTCCGGATCTTCTTTACACAACAAGGCCATGAACTCGCTTACATGTAATTTCTCTTCATGGGCAATTTGGAGCAACAATTTTCTGATCCGCTTGCTTTCAGCCAGGTTCGATAACCGCTCGTACAAACGGACGGCCTCCAATTCCGCGATTATGGCGGCTTTAAGAATCTCCGCATCCAAGTTGCAAGTCCTTATTTTATTCAATAAAACCGGAGCAAGCGTAGGCATGAGTTTTCTCCTTCCGGGCCTTATTTGGTAAAAAATCAAGCGACTTACCAGGGTATGCATTTATTCCGGCGCTTCTGCCGGAATTCATGTTTTTCGGCTCTACGCTTTTCCGGACCGAAAAACATTTAGGATATGAAAATCGGTTTATAGCTCTCCCACACCCCATGGATGTTGCAGAGACTGATGGCATGCAGCATGCCTCGCTTTTTAATGCGCGCTGTCACGGAAAGAGCGGCTTCGCTGAAAACGCATCCTTTGTTGGCGCCCTCAATGGAATCGCCATGCGCGTCGAAGCTGCCGAAAGCGATCTGGTAAATGAATTTTTCGTCATCCGGCTTGAAAAAAAGCTGAATCCAGCGGATATGATGTTCCGTGGTATTGGGATGCGGGATCTCTTTGCCCACCGTGATGGTTATCAATGCTCGCTCATCCGCCTTGACCGAATCCGCGCATTCGATGACCGGGACATGCTTCTCCTTTTTCCAATCGGCCGATTGATAAAACTCTCCCAAAGTTCTCATGAACCCTGACCGACCTCTTCCGTGCTTTAGCGCCGGCCGGTTAATGGCTGCCCGCCAAACGCGGATTTTGATAATTTTTTTCCAATGAAACCAATAATCCCTGAAATTCGTCGCTACGCACCGCGCCGAACCCGATTTCATCGGCGCACTTGAAAGCCTCAAGCAACCCGGCTTTTTTCCGCGCTGAAAGGCGGTTTTCCACAATGGAAAAGAGGATCGTGTTCTCCTTGTCCATATGCTCTTTTTGCAAGGTGATATACTTGCTCAGATTCACGACCAGCCAGGTATCGGCATTGAGCTCGGCATCGCGATAATGACGAATCAATCGGCCGATCACATTCACGTACATTCTTTCGGTTTCATGTTCGCCGAGAATCGATCCGATCATTTTTTTTTCGCGATCGCCGCTTTCCGCCATAAACTCCGGATAAAGCAGGCTTTCTTCTTTACCGTTATGGCGCGCGTCAACGTAAATTTTCAAATAATCCCAAATGCTGTCCAAATCGTCGACCTGAATCGGCTCCCGCCGGTCCAATTTCATGCAAAAACTCGCCAGGACATTCATCATGCGCCCGATATGGTCATGTTCTTGCTTCAAAGGGGCCGTGACGGATAAGCTTTTGTTCTCCGCACTCTGATCCGCACCCCCGGTTTGAACCTCCTCCGGGGAAACCTCATCGGCCGGAAAGCAATCATAATCTCTCTCAAAAACGGTCTCGGATTTTAATGGCATGGTCATACCTTGACGATATCGTTGAAGGTTCCGAACTCATTCGGCGCCCGCTCCCGACTCAGTGGGTCATTACGCCATTCGCCGTCCACAATATAGCGATACTGATAGGTCCCGGGTTGTAACTGCAGGATCGTACGCCATTCGGTCGCGGCCCCGTTATTTTTTTGAGGTTTTAGAGGAGTTACATCCCCTTTCCATTCATTGAAATCGCCGGCCAGGTAGACCCTTCCGGCTTCCGGAGCCGTTAGATTAAATGTGACTTTTTTCTTTTTTCCTTTTCCGATCAACATGGTTTACCCTCTCCTTTTATAAATCTAACCATTTGACTTAATTGACGAATTCGTAATAAGGGATAGAATGATTAATGAATAACATCATATCGGGCGCCGCTTCATAATTGTTGCTATGCCTGCAACGACCGCAATTCCATTTTCCCCAGCATTTATTAATGGCAATATCTAGGCATCTATCGTAAAACCCGCAGTAAATATTTCGGCTTCCCATGCCTCTCTCCGGTTGACATTTTGGTTTCATGGCGAGACCTCCTTTAAATGATTGAGCATTTCACTATTTTTAAGCCACCGGTCAAAAAAACCAATAAGGTGACTCCTGTATTCTGAAAGAAAAAATCTTGTAGATTTACAAGAATTGATGGCCCCATCCGCCATCCGGCCCGAACGCGTCCCCGGTCTAAACCTTTTAGCGGACGATTCTGAATTCCGGCTACCTGGGCAATAATTTTGTTTTTATAGGGCCTTTTTCAACTGAGGTATTGGGGTAAAATCGTCCAGATCTTATTCCAGCCCTCTTTATCGATCACGGCCGCAGCGCCTTCACTATTAAAGGAATAGTCTTCGCAATGGTTCAGGATATCGGGGTATTCGGTTTTCATACGTTCCCATATGGTTTGGGATTCCTCGACGCAATACAGCATTCGGATCGCATCCAGCACCGCCACTTTCCCGTCAGGCGTAAACCGAACCGGCTCGTCGTCAAAATGAATGGTCGTTGTTTGTTCCATCGTCAGCCCTCCCTTTTTTCAATATGTCCTGAGCCGGGCGAAGGGCTCAGCACGAACGGACTCGCTGTTTGGCTCCGTTTCCCGCACTTCCCGAGTCCTGAGCTTGACGAAGGGTCGTAAGACCTATCCTGAGCTCGAAAGTGTCCTCAATCGCTTCCTGAATTTCCTTTAAACCGAACGGTTTGAAAATCACGACATCCACGCTGCTGCGGCCTATTTTGCCCCTGACCATTTCTTCGTTCGCACCGGTCATCAGGATGACAGGGATATCCTCGGTCCGCTCCTTGATCTTTTTGGCTAATTCCCAACCGTCCATGCCCGGCATTTGCAGGTCGGTTATAACGACGTCAAAGGACATCTGGTCCAGAATATCCAGGGCTTTAAAAGCGTCTTCGGCCGGGAACGCATCGTAATCGTAAAGGGAAACCATTTTTGAAACCAGTTCCCGGGTGCTGCTGTCGTCATCCACGATCAAGATGCGGTCTTTTCTTACGGGCCTTTCCATTGCGGTATCTTTGACTTTTTGAAGTTGCATGGTCTTATCCTTTCCCCTATTCTATATATCGAACGCCGATTTTCTTCCCGCTTCGTGCCGGCTATTGAACCACCGTTGCTTCCCGGGTCTTACGAGCCCCTCAAACTCGGCCGCGCTTAAACCGGTGTAATCCGATGGTTGAACTTGGACTGTTTTGAGAATGGCTATATTTTCGGTCTGATTCGATCAAATTTCTATAGGGCCTGCGCTGTATTCTAGGCTGGAAATTGCGGTAGTTTTCACGGCTGAAACCCGGTCGCCGATTCGGAGATTCGCGAAAAAACAAGACGGATACGCCTTTGCCGCACGGGGCGGACGGGTGAAGCATCGTTGAATCTGAGTGGTTATCTTTAAAAGATTAAAAAAAGGGGTGGGTCAAGGGCTAATGCGGACTAAACGGATAAACCTTGCCGGGTCGCCCCGGGAAACTCTTTGCCCGGCGGCTTCAGGCGCACCATTTCGCGGCGGCCGAATTCGCATTCCGCCAAGGGACCGTTGTCGGATCGGCCGAAAACGGGCAACCGGATTATGTCCGGCCGCTCTTTTTCCGGAGCGAATTTTTTTGTCCCGGACTTTTTCGAATCGTAAAAGCGCTAACCCGGCTCATAACTGCTTTCCATCGCGCTTATTGCGGCGCTAAAACCGGAAAACCCGCTTCTTTCCAGGCTGTCACTCCGCCTTTCAGCGCCCAAACGTTTGTATAACCTTGTAAAACAAATTGATCCGCCACCCGGACGGAAGTAGCTTCCGCCGGTCAGGCGCAATAGAATATGATCGTTCGATTCTTGTCGCCGTTAGCGAATTTTTTCTTGAATTCACCGAGCGCCACGGCCCCTTCCAGCCTCATCTTATTGAACAACTCGTCGCTGTCGTAAGCGCAGACCAGCAAAGCCTGCCCGGACAACACTTGCGCGCGCGCTTCCTGAACCGAAATGAGCTTTGCCGCCGTCGCTTTGCCGGTATTATTGGGATGAGCGCAAAAAAAAGTTAAAGCCGACAAGAATGCGATTCCGATCGTTATTTTTGCGGCTTGTATTCCTTTCATCCGTTTCCTCCCTTGAATTTCTTCATTCTGCCGGTAAAAACGAAGATAAATAAGCCGTGGACTTTAAATGGAAATCCTTGGAAAAAAAATAGGATCCTCTTCCGATCGGCCCGAGGGCCGTATTCTCCCTGCGGCCTATCGCTCGGATCCGTTACTTCCGCCGCCGCATCGCTTTAAAACCGAATCGGGGAAAGTTGGCCCGACAAGTCTTGAGATACCTTGCCGGTCCAATCTCCCCGCTTACCAGTCAATAGTTATATTTCTACTGACTCCCCTTGGTCTTACAGGTCTGATTCCTTATTTATTCCCTTTGTACAATCCATTTTCGAGTTCGTCCTGCATTTTTGGCGACCAAGCCGTCACCCACATTCCGTTTTTCATATATTCGAACGAATCGGCGGTGATGGATTTATATCTGGAGTCAACGGTCCCGTTCACCCGGACGACATCGTTGATGTGCCGCGCCAAGGTTGCCCGATCGATATTCGGGATGAAATAATAGTCATTGCTCTTGGTTTGAATTACGAAAACGTTCTCAGCGGCCGCCAGGGGATCTTCCTGGCCGATGGGGCAGGTTTTACCCTGGGTCACGCATTGATAACCCTGAATGGTGCCTTCAAGCGTGGCGGCGCCGGCCATAAGAGGCGTTAAAGCGAATAACAATAGAACACTGGCCAACATTAATTTACTTTTCATTTTTAATTCCTCCGATTTTTTGTTTAATGGTTTTTGATTATTTTAGGTCTTCCTTTGCCGATTTCTTTTGCCGGTCTTTCCGGTTTGCGCTCACCTCCTTTCGTTCGTATTCGTCAAATCGTATAACCTTTTTCATCCGGGGGCATTGCGCCTTTTGGCCCTTGCTGGTTTTCGTTACGGATTGCTTTTCATGTTAATGAGCCGGGTTTCTCGTTTCAATAAGGACAAATGCGCATTTTACCGCGGGTATTTTTTCTCATCTTTAAAAATCTCGCGCCAAATAACCGTTTTGAAGCGCGTACTTGAAAAGATCGATCATATTTTTTATATTCAATTTTTTGCCGATGCTGGCGCGGTGATGTTCCACGGTTCGCGGGCTGATATACAGATCGTTGGAAATTTCACGGCTGGTTTTGCCTTCGGCCAGCAAAGTCAAGACTTCTCTTTCCCTGGTGCTCAGGGTTTCTTCGTTCAGGCGCCCTTTATCGCGTACCATATCGACGAAGCCGTTGGCCAGATTTTGCGTCAGCAGCGGCGACATATAGAGTTCGCCGTTGCGGATCTTGCGGATCGCGGAAAGCAATTCTTCGTCCGTGTCTTCTTTCAGCAAATATCCGTCGGCGCCGGCCGATAGGGCCTGATAAATCGATTCTTTGTTCTGATGCATGGTCAGAATCAGTATTTTAATGTGCGGATAACCGGCCTTGATTTCGCGCGTTGCTTCGAACCCCCGCAAACGGGGCATGGAAAGATCGAGCAAGATCATGTCCGGCGTCTGCTTTTTCAACAGATCGAGTAGTTCGATCCCGTCGCCTGCTTCTCCGATGACGATCAACTCCCGGTTTTGGTCCGCTTCTTCGATAAGCCGTTTCAAGGCATGTCGCACTAAAATATGGTCATCGGCCAAAATAATACGATAGGGATTCATCTCTTCCTCCTCCTGTTTGTATAACGATTCTAATAATGCCGCCTTATCGACCGGCATGAAAAAGACCCTGTTTCGTTTAAAGGTTCCCTGCTCACTCGGCTGATTGATCGTCCGTTCGCGCCGAGCGGTGTTACGCAACGATTTTTTTACCGATTCATCTTACTTTCTTTTCTCCGGGATTCAATGAAAGGAATCCTGTATTCCGGTAGGTATAATCCCTTATTTTCCGCATACACATGCCATCTGATGGATATTATTCCCCCGGAAGAGAATGCGGATCGTCTTAAAATTTTTTTAAAAGATGCCTGTTTCCTTGAATGAATCGAAATGCGGATTAGCTTAGAGGCTGGAATAAGGAGATCGAATGAACTCAATTTTACGCAAAATTATCTTATTGCTTATGATGGCCTTTTTGTTTAGGGCGGAGTCTGTGTCTGCGCAAACCGATTCCCCGGCGCCGAATTTCGAAATTGCGGCATTGGACGGCGGCAAAATCAGCCTCAAACAATTTGCGGGCAAATGGGTTATCCTGGATTTCTGGTCCGTAACTTGTTCGGCTTGTAAAGCCGCCATTCCGGAATTGAATAAATTACAGACCAAATATCAAGCGCAAGGCTTAATCGTTATCGGAATCACGCTTGACCGGCCCGAGCGCGCCAATGACAGTCTGCTGAAAGATTACAAGAAATTTTTTAATATTAATTATAAAATCGCCCGAGCCGACCAAAAAATTCTGGACGATTATTTTCCCGGACAAAAAAGATATAATTTACCCACCTCTTTTATCGTTGATCCTCTCGGCCGGATCGTTAAATTCTATGAAGGTTTCGATTCGGGCCTGATTGAGAAAGATCTTGAACGATGTTTGAAATAGCCGTAAACAGCCAACCGGCTCGATTCACTCGATAATCCACAATTTTGAATCCGCATTCTCAAGTCTGTAATCCTGAATCTGTAAGCTCCAAATACGCTTTCTCCTATAAAGAGAATACAGAGTTCAGCTGATTCAATTGCCCCTCTTTTCGGTTGATAATAATGCCCAAACGAAAGGAGGCTGGTTCATGGCATCTAATTTTCGAATCGAGGCGCGCCGCAATCGGGATCATCTGCATCTGAAGCTCAGGGGAGACTTTGACGGTACTTCCGCCTATGAACTGATTTACAAACTGGAAAAACATCTAAAAGATTCTCCGTCCAAAGTGACGATTCACACTTGGGGGTTGCGAAAGATATACGCTTTTGGCTTGGCTGTGTTTCAATGTAATTTTCCAATAACACAATTTCATTCGACCGATTTTATTTTCACCGGTCCGTATGGCGAAAAATTGGCCTTCTGAAAAAATCCGGTCCTTGAAAATAAAAAAAATCGTTTATGGGAGGGGCTAACTCATGGAAAAAATGATCGAGATATTGTTTTACAAACTAGGGCTTAAAGGTCTGCAACCCCTGCAAATTCCCGGATTTGTCCGGAATGTGCTGAGAATCATCGTGGACGGGAGAAGCCTGACCACGGATGATGTCAATCAAAAACTCAAACACCTGGGCTGGGGAGAAGAAGTTATCGACGGTTCCATATTGGAACTTATCGTGGGCTTATTTGAAAACGAAGACAGGCCTGCAATGACCCTGTCGGTTTTCCATTAGGCGATCGTTCCACAGCATCGACATGGGGATTTCTAAAAATAAGCCTTTGGCAATTTTACGATCTGTTTCTCAAGGGCCGTTGTTGATAAAGTGTATTTTTAGAAATCCCGGGTTGTCGATAGGCAAAAATAAATTAGTCTATTGGCTTACCGTCGTAAGGATTTATTCCGGCGATTTCACTGGAACGTCTGTTCCGGTACACTGGAACTCCTGTTCCAGTCACACTGGAACTCCTGTTCCAGTCACACTGGAACTCCTGTTCCAGTCACACTGGAACTCCTGTTCCGGTACACTGGAACTCCTGTTCCAGTCGGCCGGAATACATGATTTTTCGATCCCACATTTTTCTGGTTCGAAAAATCATTTCATGTTTTTTTGTTCCTGCAAAAAAACATTTAGATTTTCGATTCTTTGGTGACCAGTCCTTTATCAATGGCCAAAGCGGTTAACGCCGAGGTCGTATGCATGTCCAGTTTTTCCATGATATTACTGCGATGTTTTTCCACTGTTTTCACGCTGATGCACAGATAATCGGCGATTTCCTTGTTCTTATAACCCTCGCCGATCAATTTCAGGACTTCTCGCTCCCGCTCCGTGACGCCGTCCCATAGAGAAACCGGCTGCACGGTTTTTTTGCCTTCGATATAGCCGGTTAAAATCTTTCCGGAAATACCCGGGCTGAAATACCGTTTACCCTGTAAAACCGTGTGGATGGCGCTGAAGAGTTCGTCGCGGTTGGCTTCTTTCAGGCAATAGCCTTCGACTCCCGATTTAAAAGCGCTCAAAATATAGTCTTCCGATTCATGCACGGTCAAGGCCAGCACTTTGGTCTCCGGAAACCGGCTCTTGATTTCCTTGATCACGGACAAACCGTCCATCTTGGGCATGGAAAGATCGAGTAAAAGCAAATCCGGTTTCAATGTTTCAACCCGCCGAATGGCTTCCAGGCCGTTTTCCGCTTCGCCGATCACGGCCACCTCATTGCTGGAACTCAAAAGCGATTTCAGACCTTCTCTCAAGATGTTATGATCTTCGGCAATAACGATTTTCTTTTTCTCACCCATAACCGACCTCCACTGCAACCATAAAGGTAAACAAATATTCACTATATACTTATATCCGTCCAACCTGCAAAGATTAAAATGTTACTATTTCTTCTCGTTTATCCGCGTGAAGCTTTAATCCTTTATCTGACGCTGGTTTTTCTGCTTTTCCATCGCCGACCCGCCCGCCGTTTCCATGATGGCGGGAATCTCAATGATGCCGACACAAGCCCGGACCGCCGCGATCAAATCTTCAACCGGACCGCCTTTGGTCAGGTAAGCGACGGCGCCGGCCTCGCGCATGGCAGCCGCCATGTCGTCTTCAACATGCATGGAAAGGCCGATAATGCGGGTTGCCGGTAATTCCGTCAGGATTTGTCGGGTTGCCTCGATTCCATTGACGCGCGGCATGCTGACATCCATCAAAATCACATCCGGTTGCAGATGACGCGACCATTTGACAGCCTCTTGCCCATCTTCGGCTTCCCCGACGATTTCGATATCGGGCTCTCCTTGTAATACCAAGGTCAGGCCTTGGCGCATAACCGGATGATCGTCCGCCAATAACACCCGGATTTTACGACCGATATCGCTCCTCATTCCGGGCTCCGGATCGATTTTTGCGGAAATCGAAGCTCCGCGAGGCTCTTCGGCGCTTATCCGCACCCCGCCTTCCACCGGCGTCAAACGTGCCGGCGCCGTTAAAATAAACCGACTGCCGTGCCCGGGTGCGCTCTCTGTTTCCATTTTTCCGCCCAGATAATTCAACCGTTCCCGAATGCTGAAAAGCCCGAATTGGCCGGCGGCCCTGCGCTCGGACTCTAATTGCTCCGGATCGAATCCCGCGCCCTGGTCCGATACCGTGACCCGGATTTGATCGGGATTACAACGGACCGTTTCAACCGCGGCTCCATCCGTCTGCGCATGCTTAACCACGTTGAAAAGCAATTCACGCACCGCTTCAAACAAGAACAAACACACCGGCTCGGCGGCCAGTTCCGCTTCGGGATCGGTCTTGATCGCGACCTTCAAGCCGTACTTTTGCTTCATCTGACGGCTCAGCCATTCCAGACCGACCGACAGGCCTTTTTCATATAGAGCCGGAGAGCTGAGATCCGCGGTCAGGGAGCGGGCCGATTTAATCGCTTCATCCAGGATGTCGAAAACCTGCGCGATGGTTTTTTGTCCTTCCGGAGTTTCCACGATCTCGCGTATGGTCGCCAGGTTGAACTTGGCTCCCACCAGGAGCTGCTGTAAATGATCGTGCAATACCTTGGCCAGGCGCTGGCGCTCGCGCTGTTCCGTCTGGCCCAATTCCGCGGCCAAAGCCTGCAACTGCCTGGCCCGGTCTTCGGCGACCTTGGCCGCCTGGTCCCGTTCGGAGCGGGTCCGCAGGATCGCGATCCCGAAAGCCAAGTCGCCGGCCAATTCGGTCAAGATCGCTCTTTGGCTTTCGTCAAAAACATCGGGCTGCTCGGCATAGATCGTCAACGCGCCGAAAACGCGCTGGGCGGAAATAAGCGGCAAAGCAATGGAAGAGCGATAACCGCGCTGCAACGCCTGCTCCCGCCATGGGTCCAGATCCGGATCGACTTTAAAATCCCGGCAGACCCGTATGGTTCCGGTGCGAATGCAAGCGCCGGTCGGACCGCGGCCGTGGGCTTCATCCGCCCAGGTAATTCGCGCTTCATCCAAATATCCCGCATCCGGTCCCACCGCCGCAATGGTTCGCACGGACTTAGCCGCATCGTTCTCGGCATACCCGACCCAAGCCATGCGATAGCCGCCCAACTCCCGGATAATGCCGCAAATCTCGCGGATCAGGTTTATTTCATCGGTGGCCCGAACCAGGGCCTGGTTGCATTCGCTGATCATGCGCAGAGTTTGATTGGATTGCTGCAATTCAAGCGTGCGTTCGCGCACCTTCTGCTCCAATTCGTC
>Ga0105099_10001380_pt1 | contig 15342 bp, 10 predicted proteins | sample PPLLak3cmMay2015_2_FD_79138 | JGI IMG/M metagenome (GOLD analysis project Ga0105099, IMG submission 79138) | Freshwater sediment microbial communities from Prairie Pothole Lake near Jamestown, North Dakota, USA - PPLs Lake P8 Core (1) Depth... | ecosystem: Environmental > Aquatic > Freshwater >... | reverse complement strand
GTACGACGCGAAGGGACGTCACACCACGACGCACCGCGAGCTCATCGTCCTCGCGCAGGGCGGGATTATCATCGACACGCCGGGATTGCGCGAACTCGGTGTGTGGGATAACGCCGCCGCGATCGAATTGACATTTGACGACGTCATCGAACTTGCGGGGGAGTGCCATTACACCGACTGCACCCACACGCATGAGCCGGGTTGCAGCGTGAAGCAGGCGCTGGAGGATGGAACACTCGAGCCGGAACGGTACGAAGGATACGTCAAGCTGCTGCGAGAACAACACGCGCTCGATGCACGGAAGACCATCCAGGGAGCATTGAAGAAGAAACAGCACGACAAGATGATCGCGAAGGAGATCAAGAAGATCAAGAAGAAGGGGAAGATTTAGGTGAGCCTGTGAGCCGTTGAGCCGATGAGCCGGTGAGTAGTTGAGTCGTTGAGCCGATGAGCAAATGAGCTTGGAGCGGAAGTCAGAAGTCAGAAGGATTGGCCCGTGCAGGTTCTGACTTGGCCAATTCTTTTGACTTATGCCTTATGACTTGATATCATCCGTGTTCCGCTTCTGACATCGCCATTGGCTCTTGGCAATTGGATGTTGGTCTTGTTTGGTTCTTGTTTCTTGAGATCTTGGCACTTCGGCAGAAGTGCTCTCCCGGCAGATCAGGAAGCCGGGAGTCGCGCCAAGATCTCATCCCAGCTTTCCAAGGTTGAACCGGGTTAATGACCCGGTGCGGGACCGGGACAACAACCCGGTGGCGTCTCAGGGTGGCGTCTCAGAAAGCCTTCCCGAAAATCGGCATATTGCCCAGAGCAAGGCCCAGAGCAAAGCCCAGAGCAAAGCCCAGAGCAAAGCCCAGAGCAAAGCCCAGAGCAAAGCCCGGAGCCCCGGTTTTGCGTGGCTCGCCTCAATAAACCGCCTTCACCTCAGCCGTCCTATAGTAATGTCCAAGGATCTCTCGGAACGTCTTCCCCTTCAACGCCATCCCGACTGCTCCTGATTGACACATGCCGACGCCGTGACCCCATCCCCCGCCGGTGAGCTTGAACGCGGTCGGACGCTCGGCCGGTCCTTCGATGTCAATGACGACACACGAACTCCGAAGCGGAGGATTCCAGATCTGTCTGAACGCGAGCTGATCGCTCACACGGAATGATCCCCGATCGCCGACGAATGTCGCTCGAAGAATGCGTCCGGATGACCCGCGGACGATCGAGTCGATCCGCACCACGCGTCCGATGTTCGCGCGCGCATTGAGCCACCGGGTGAGCGTATCCGCGTTCGTCGTCACTTGCCAACGGAAGTTATTTCTGCTCCACTCGGAAAGTCCGGGATTGTGCACGGCGTTGCAATTGACCTTCGGTTCGCTCGCGAGCCATTCCCGCAATGCCGCCTCATCCGTCAACGGCTTCGCGAGCGTGAAGTCGCCATCCACATGCGAGCTCCAGTAGGGCTGCGGTCCTGTCCGCTCGGGAAAGACGTTCTCGACATTCTCCGACACGCCGCCGCAGTTCGATGCGTAGTACGCGCCGACAGGACGAAATCCGGTCATGAGCACGAGTGCCCGCGTCTCGCGGATCGCCTGGTCGATCGCGGCATTGCGCCGCCCCACGCCGCCATACACCTGACATTCCACATCCGCACAAATATCGTGATGCTCCCCCGCATACACGCCGCTGCTGATCCCGACGATCGTCTCGGATCGGGCCGCAACGGTCTGCGCTTTCAGCGCCTCCATGGGCGTGGTGTTTCCAATTTCGTACGGGACGACGCCGGCAAGATACCGTTCCAGAGGGAGCACGACGACAACGGACAACTTCTTCTCCGCGGTCGCGCGTATTTCGATGGTGCCTTCATACAGGCGATCTTCGGTGCCGGCCCACCACCATCCAATGCCAAAAGGGACGTTCAGGATCTTCAGAAGTCCGTCTGCGTTCTTCGCGCGCAGTGTGACGAGCGTGTCTTCTTCGAGGTCCGCACCGTTGCGCGACAGCACGACGCGTTTCCCGGAGACGGACGCAGCGATCGTCGATCCCTCCTCGAGACGAAACGGACGGTCCATCGTTGCGGTCCATTCGGATTGCGGTACCATGGTGATCCGGTCGAGCGTGGAAATAATGCGGACGCGGATGATCGGTTCCTGCGCGGCGAGCAGGAGAGGGAGAAGCAACGCGAGAGGAAGTCGGGAGAGCATGCGCATGGGATTGTGACGAATTGTTGGTGATGAAAGATGCTGAATGATACGCATATATGAGGGAAATTTGTATATTCGTTCTGAACGAAACACTCCCGGCAGCTTAAGATGCCGGGAGTCTCGCCAAAAGAACATGCCATCTGCTGGAGCCAGAACTACCATGAACCGGTCAATCCTCGCGCTTCTCGCCTTCATCCTTCCTTTCCAGTTCAGCCTCGCACAATCCACAGACTGGCGGACGTACTACGAAAAGAGCAACTATCTCCGCACGCCGCGGTACGCCGAAACAATCGACTTCTGCATGCGCCTGGACAAGGCCTCGCCCTTCGTCAAATACACGTCGTTCGGAACAAGTCCGCAGGGCCGGGCACTGCCGCTGCTGATCGTCTCGAAGGATCGCGCGTTCACTCCGGCGGACGCGAAGCGCACCGGCAAGCCGGTGATTCTCATCCAAAGTTGCATTCATCCCGGGGAAAGCGACGGGAAAGATGCCACGTTGATGCTCGTTCGTGACATTGTGATCACCGGCGCGAAACGCGATCTGCTGGACGATGCCGTCATGTTGTTCATCCCCATCTTCAGCGTCGATGGACATGAGCGCTTCGGGCCGTTCAACCGCATCAACCAGAACGGTCCCGAGGAAATGGGGTGGCGCGTCACGGCGCAGAATCTCAATCTTAATCGCGACTACATGAAGGCCGAGGCTCCTGAGATGCAAGCATGGCTCCGGCTCTTTCATCAATGGCTTCCCGATTTCTTCATCGACTGCCACGTCACCGACGGGATCGATTTTCAATACGACGTAACATACGCGATGGAGCCGTGGCCGAATGCCGATCGCGAGCTCTCATCGTGGTACGAGACGACATATATTCCGACGCTCCTCCGAGACGTGGAAGCGGCCGGACACGGCATCGCGCCGTACGTCATTCCGCGGGAGGATCATGATCTCTCGCAGGGATTGATCCTTGGCGCCAGCGGTCCGCGTCTCTCCACGGGATACTGCGCCAAGCAGAATCGTCCGGCTCTGCTCGTGGAGACGCACATGCTCAAACCGTACAAAACGCGTGTCGCAAGCACGTACGCGATCCTCGAATCGTCCATCCGCTTCGTCGGCGCGCATCGGGATGAACTGCGTCCACTGTTGCGGCGGATCGACGAGCGGACGGCGTCGCTCTCTTCCAGGCCCGAGCCGACCTGGATCCCGCTCCGGTTCGAGTTGACTCGGGAATCGCGACTCGTTCCCTTCAAGGGTGTTGTGACGACGCGTGTGCAGAGCGAGCTTTCGGGTAGAGAATGGCTCCGATATTCCCCGCAACCCCAGGATACGGTCATCCCGTACTTCGATTCATTCCGCGTGACCGATTCTGCCTCGGTGCCGGTGGCGTACGTCGTTCCTGCCGAGTGGTCCCAGTTCATCGAGCGGATGAAGCTCCATGGCATTCATGCGCGGACACTCACGAGAGACACGACGGCGATCGTAGAATGGTATCAGTTGTCGGAGCCGAGATGGCAGGAACGCCCGAACGAAGGGCGGCATCCGGTCCGGTTCAAATCAGAGTTGCGGAAGGAACGACTGACCATTCCAGCTGGGGCGTTCATCGTTCCAATGAACCAGCGAACAGCACAAGTGATCATGCATTTACTCGAGCCGAACGCCCCCGATTCGTATGTGGGATGGGGATACCTTGATGCGGTCTTTGAGCAGAAGGAATATGCGGAGGCGTATGTGCTGGAGCAGATGGCGCGGGACATGATGGCCAAGGATCCCGCGCTGAAGGCGGAGTTCGAAACGAAGGTCGCGAGTGACACAACATTTGCGAAGAACTCGTACGCGAGACTGAATTTCTTCTATCAGCGCACGCCGTACTGGGATCAGAATATCGGAAGATATCCGATCGTGAGGATGGTGAGGAAGTGAGTAGATGAGCCGATGAGCCTGTGAGCCGATGAGCCTGTGAGCCTGTGAGCCGATGAGCCGATGAGCCTGTGAGCCGATGAGCTTGTGAGCCTTGAGCAGGAGCCAAGGGTTGGACAAGCTTCAGCTTGTCTGCAGCCAACACCTCGTAGTCATCACTCAAATCCAATCGCCAAACGCCAACCGCTGCCACCTACCCTGGCAAATGAAAGAACGCGAGCGCCAGGATCGCATACACCGCCAGCAATAACACGCCTTCCATCCAATTCGACTCTCCGTCGATGGCCACGATCGTAACGGTCGCGACGGAAGCGATGACCGCAACCACTTCGAATGTTGTGAACACGAGATCCATCGGCTGTCCGATCAGTGCGCCGATGAACACGAGCACCGGAGCGACGAACAGCGCGACCTGCACGCTGGAGCCGATGGCGATGTTGAGCGAGAGGTCCACCTTGTTCTTCATCGCGACGACGATGGCCGTGCTGTGTTCCGCCGCGTTGCCAATGATGGCGAGAAGAATCACGCCGATGAATACGTCCGTCATGCCGAACGCCTTGGCGGTCGGTTCGACCGCGGCGACGAGCAGCTCGCTTGCCAATGCGACACCGACGGTCGCGAGCACGAGAATACCGATGGCCCGCGAACGCGACAACGACGGCGCGTGCGACTCCACCTCGCCGCCGGAGAACAGCTCCGTGTGCGTCCGGAGCGTGAAGACAAGGCTTCCAATGTACGCGAGGAACAGAATGACGGAAATCTCGAGGCTCAACTCGATCTCCTGTGCGGCCGTCCCGCCGAGCCAGTGAAACGCAGCCGGAACGAGCAAGCCGATGGCGCTGAGCACGAGGAGGGTCGCCCCCATTCCTGCCGCGGTCGCGTTGAACCGCTGATGATGATGCCGCCATCCCCCCGCCAGCAAACTGAATCCCAGCACGAGCAGAATATTGCCGATGATCGATCCGGTGATGGAAGCTTTCACAACCTCCGTATATCCGTTCGTCAGGGCAATGAACGCGATGATCAACTCCGCCGCATTGCCGAATGTCGCGTTCAGCAGCGCCCCCGGTCCCGCGCCGAGCGTCGACGCAAGCGCCTCGGTCGACTTCCCCATCCATCCCGCCAAAGGAATGATCGCAAGACACGACGTAAGAAAGACGAACACCGGATTCGCATGCATCCACTCCAGCAGAAACGCGAGCGGAAGGAAGACGAGCTGGAGATTCAAGATATTACGACGAAGGAAAGAGAGCATGGTGGGGTCTGGATGTGAGAGTGTGGATGTGAGGCTCTGGGCTTGCTCTCAATTTATTGATTCTCCATCAAACTTTCTCTACTATGAACTCCCATTCTGCACAGGCACTTCCATGTCAGAATCTCTCCTCCGAGTGGCGATAGGCAGTACCCGGCGGCCGAAGGTCGAAGCGGTGAAGGCGGTCTTCACACAGCTGGCACCGTTGCTTGATACGGGACCGGACATGATCGAGTATGTGGCGCACGACATGGATTCGGGGGTCGATGAAACGCCGCGGACGCTCGATCACTTGATGTCAGGGGCCCGGAACCGCGCTCGAGCGCTGATCACCGGAACGGAACGCACGGCGCATTTCTTCATCGGACTGGAAGGGGGACTGTGGAGCGCGAGCGGTGTCGTCTTTCTTCAAAGCTGGGCGTTCGTCACGGACGGCAAGCGCGAATCGTTCGGTGCAAGCGGCGCAATCATGGTGCCGGAAGTCATCGCGGATTCCGTCTTTCACCGCGGCGAAAGCCTGGGTGCAGTGATCGACATGGTCGCGGAGGAAGAGAATGTGCGCAGTAATCAGGGGACTTGGGGGATTCTGACGAAGGACCGGTTGACGCGACAGCAATCATTCGAAACGGCTCTGTTGAGCGCGCTCGCGCCGTTCTACAACGCAGGCCTCTATCTCCATGAACGACATTAATCCGATCGCGTGATGATTCGATGAATCTCTTCTGGATAATCTTCTACGATGTTGTTGTTATTCCGCTGTTCTGGCTGATCCTCCACGCGGCTGCGTTGTTCAACAACAAAGTGCGCCGCGGGATCGACGGCCGCAAGGATCTGTTCGACCGGCTTTCGTCGGAGACAGCGAAGCTCAAAGGAACCCGCCGCATCTGGGTGCACTCTTCTTCAATGGGAGAGTTCGAGCAAGCGAAGCCGATCATCGCGGCCTTGCGCAAGCGCTATAAAGACATCCATATCATTGTCAGTTTCTTCTCTCCGTCCGGCTACGACCACTCGCGGAATTATCGGCTTGCGGACCTCATCACCTACATCCCGTTCGATACTGCGTCCAATGCGCGTCGATTCATTGAGACGATCAAGCCGACCGCGGCGATCATGATGCGCTACGATGTGTGGCCGAATCACATCCGGCAACTGCATGCACGGGGAATTCCCGTCTTTATTGCCAACGCGACGATGCGACCGAATTCCGCCCGCTTCACGTTCGGACTCCGCTCTTTCCATCATTCTCTCTATGATATGCTCACCGGCATCTACACCGTGTCGGAACGGGATGTCGCGGCATTCAAGCGATTCGGCTTGCGACAGGTGAAGCTGGAAGCGATCGGCGAGACGCGGTATGACCAAGTGTGGCAACGGAGTGAAGAGGCAAAGAAGAAGAATCTGATCGCCGCAAGCGTGCTGAAGAAGCGGAAGGTATTCGTCGTCGGCAGCAGTTGGCCGGAGGACGAAGAGGTCCTGCTTCCCACATTCCGCAAGCTTCTCAAGTACGATTCGAATGCGCTGATGATCCTCGTTCCGCATGAGCCGACGATCGAGGCACTCGAGGCGATCGAAACCGCACTCGCCAACAAACCGCGTTCGATTCGATTCTCGAACATGAACGACTACAACAACGAACCGGTCATCATTGTCGACAGCGTTGGAATTCTGACAGCGCTCTATCAATATGCGGACGTCGCGTACGTCGGCGGGAGCTTCCGGCAGGGAATCCACAATGTGCTCGAACCCGCGGTGTACGGGATCCCCGTTCTCTACGGACCGAAACATGAGAATTCGCAGGAGGCGCTCGAACTCGCCCGGCGAGGAGGCGGCATCGTCGTTCAAGACCAACAGGACTGCTACCGGGCACTGCGAACCCTGCTCAGCGACGAGCACGAACGAAGCCACGCAGGAACCGTGGCGCTGAAACTGGTGAAGGAAAACATCGGCGCAACAGAGCGACTGCTGGAACGGATCAAGCCCGCAATCGAATCCTGATCTTACGAATCTTACATTTGCCATCTCACATTTACCATCTCCCGTCTTAATCTTGCTATGAAAGCTCTCTACTTCGATACCATCGGCGGTCTGAGCGGTGACATGGCGCTCGGCGCACTCGTGAGCGCGGGCGTTTCATTCGACGACCTTGTCCGCGAACTGCAGAAACTCAACGTCCCCGGATTTGAACTCGCTGCACGGCATATCGAACGCAGCGGGATCGTCTCGACGAAGATCGACGTCCACATCACGCTTCAACCGCAGTATCACCGTCACTTGAAGGACATTGAAGCGCTGGTCGATGCAAGCGGACTGAGCGCATCGGTGAAGGAGCGGTCGAAGAAGATCTTTCGCGAGGTGGCAGTTGCGGAGGCAAAGGTCCACAATACGACGATCGAGAAGGTGCACTTCCATGAAGTGGGGGCGTTGGATTCACTCGTCGACATCGTCGGAGTTTCCATTTGTCTGGAGATGCTCGGTATTGAAGCGGTCTATTCCTCTCCCATGAAGGTCGGACGTTCCGGTCTCGTGAATTCTCAGCATGGAAAACTGCCGGTCCCAACGCCGGCGACACTGGAGATCCTGAAAGGATATCCGATCGTCCTGACGGAGATCCCGTACGAGTTGACCACGCCCACGGGCGCAGCGATCGTGAAGGCGCTGTCGCAAGGCGTGTTGACAACGGAGGCATTGAGGATCGAGCGAATCGGCTACGGCGCCGGTTCGCGGGAGATCGAGCAACTGCCCAATTTGCTCCGCGTCATGATCGGCGAGCTCGAGCCCGGCTATCAGACGGACGAGGTCGTCAGCATCGAAACGAACATCGACGACATGAATCCCGAGATGTATCCGTTCGTCGTCGAGCGGCTTCTGGCGGCCGGAGCGCACGACGCCTACTTCGTGCCGGTGCAGATGAAGAAGGGCCGGCCGGGCGTTCTGTTGTCGACGCTCGTGGAACGAACGAAGATGGAACCCGTTCTCTCCATTCTCTTTCGTGAAACCACGACGCTCGGCGTGCGCATTCAGCATATCGAGCGAAGAACGTTGCGGCGTGAACATCGCCAGATTCAAACGTCGCTGGGGCTTGTCAATGTCAAGGTCGTGATGCGAGACGGGAAGGAAGAAGCGAGTCCCGAGTATGAGGACCTGAAACGCATTGCCATTGAACGAGGCATGCCGCTGATCGAGGTGATGAGGGTGATAGAAGGAGAAGTGGGGAGAAACGATAGATAATTTGTGATTGCGGATTGTTGATTACGGATTGTTGATTTGAGGAGTCGTGGTTCTTCGCCTTGCCGATATTGCGCTTCCTGTCCCTGTCGATCGCGTCTTCACGTATCTCGTTCCTCCCGAACTGGCTGAGTCCGTTGCCATTGGCAAGCGGGTGCTCGTTCCCTTTGGACGTCAGCACCTGACCGGTGTGGTTGTCGCGCTCCCCGCGAGTTCCGATGTGAAAGGCCTGAAGCCGATCCGCGATGTGGTTGATGGCGCACCGAGCTTCAGCGACGAATTGCTGCAGTTGACGAAGTGGATCGGGGAGTACTACTTCGCGCCCTGGGGAGAAGTGTTGCGCGCGGCGACGCCGCAGGGCCTTTCGTTGGAAGGAAAGCGGATGGTCACCGTCAATCCCGAGACCATCGAGCAAGCGCTTGCCGCCACGGCGAAACGAGCACCGAAGCAGCATGCAGCGCTGAACGTGCTTCGAGCATCGGGGTCGCTCAGCCTGTCACAGCTTGAAGAACGATGCCGAACAAAAGGCATTCACGCGGTGGTCCTTGCACTTGAACGGCAAGGGTGGGTTCGCGTGGCGGAGGAGATCGAGCGGGCGAAGGCGAAGCCACGGCAGGAGCGGGGGGTCGAAACAACGGAGGCCGGGGTTCTCGCTCTGAAGAACAATGCAGAGTCCATGCAGGAGCGTCAACGGTCGCTCCTATCGGTCATTGCCGCGTCGAACGAGACGCTGTTCGTCAAGCCCTTGCTGCGCGATTCCGGCTACAGCCTCTCCACCTTGAGCACGCTTGCGAAGAAAGGATTCGTCCGCTTCGTACAGCGGGAAGTACTTCGCATCTCTCCGTACGACATCATCGAGCCTCCACCGGACATCACGCTCAACCCAAGTCAGGAGCATGTCCTTTCTTTCATTATGCGGTCGGTTGAAGCCGGGGAGTATCACACCTATCTGCTCCACGGCGTCACGGGGAGCGGAAAGACGCAGGTGTACATCGAAGCGATGCGCAAGGCGCTTTCGCTCGGCAAGAACGCCATCGTCCTGGTTCCGGAGATCGCATTGACGCCGCAAACGGTGCGACGGTTCAAATCCCATTTCGGGAACGATGTTGCGGTCATGCACAGTCAAATGTCGGTCGGCGAACGGTACGACACGTGGCGGTCGGCGCGCGACGGCCGGGTGCGTATCGTCATCGGACCACGCTCCGCGATCTTCGCTCCGCTTGCGAACATCGGCCTCATTGTGGTGGACGAAGAGCATGAGGGATCGTACAAGCAGTACGACGCGACGCCCCGGTATCATGCGCGGGACGTGGCGATCATGCGCGCCGTGCGATCGAATGCGACGGTCGTGCTCGGTTCAGCGACGCCATCGGTGGAGAGTTATCACAACGCGGTGGCGGGGAAATATACGCTGCTCGAACTGTCTGAGCGTGTGGACAACGCCAGAATGCCGACCATCGCGGTGGTTGATATTGCAAAGGAGCGCAGACGCGTCTTCGAGGCGTTGAAAGAGGAGGTGCGGAAAAGCGGAAAGGAGTTCCCCAAGCGGCTTCCGGATACATCCATCTCGGGACTTCTTGCGGAGGAGATTCGCGCACGCATCGCGCGAACGGAAGGCGTCATCCTTCTTCAAAACCGACGCGGCTTTTCGCATGTGATGGAGTGCTACGACTGCGGCTACGTTGAGCGGTGTGACAGCTGTGAAGTGTCGCTCACCTATCATCTTGCGAAGAAACATTTGCGGTGTCATTATTGCGGATTCGTGAAGAAGCCTCCCGGCGTGTGCCCGAAATGCGAGGGGACGGACATGCGCATGCACGCGTTCGGAACGCAGCAGGTGCATGAGGAACTGAAGCAGCTGTTTCCGCAGGCGATCATTCTTCGGATGGATCGGGATACGACGGTGCGAAAGGGAGCGCACGATGCCATCCTCTCGCAGTTCGGTGCGGGGAAGGCGGACATTCTGCTGGGAACGCAGATGGTGGCGAAGGGGTTGGATTTTCCCCGCGTGACGCTCGTCGGCGTCATCTCCGCTGATACGCAGATGCTCTTGCCGGACTTCCGCGCGTCAGAGCAGACGTTCCAGTTATTGACACAGGTCTCCGGCCGCGCAGGACGAAGCACGCTTGCCGGCGAGGTCGTGATCCAGACGCTCCAGCCTCAGCATTACAGTCTGAAGCATGTTGTCGTCCACGACTTCAAGGGATTCTATCAGGAAGAGATCGCATATCGGAAGGAACTCGACTATCCTCCGTTCTCGCGGCTCGTGCTCATCGAGTTCTCAGGAGGGCGCGAATCGGAGGTCCAGCATCATGCGCACCGATTCGCCCAGTCGCTCAACGCGCGAAATGTGAAGCAGGCGTATACAGTGCTCGGACCCGCGGACGCGGCGATCCCGAAGCTACGTGATCAGTACCGGAAGCACATTGTAGTCAAGAATCTGAAGACGATCGATCCGGGAGGAGGCATCCTCCGCGCGGCACTTCTCACCGTCGAGCGGGAATATGAAGGCTCACAGCTGGGGAAGAGCAAGAAAGTGAAGCACGTAATCGACGTCGATCCGGTGGGGATGATGTAGGTAGAGCAGTAACCAGTAATTAGTAACCAGTAGTCAGTACCGGAGTGCAACGAAGGCGGGTGATCAGCGGCCCTCCATCTCACTTCCTACATCTTACATCTAGCATCTCACGTTTCCCTTCTCACATCTTACATCTCACATCTCACATCTCACATCTCACATCTAGCATCTCCCATCTCCCATCTCACATTTGCCATATCCCATATCCCATATCCCATCTCCCTTCTCTCCTCATTATTGCGGTCTCTTCATTCCCTCCACCTTGTCTTCCGCCACCAGGTCTCGGTAGGTGATCGGCGTGATGCCTCGTGCTGCGAGCGCCTTGCGGACATCGGCCGAGAGCAGTGCCTTCAATTCGCCTTCCCGGTGTTTGCTCATCTCGGGTAATCCGGAGATATTCTGATCGGTGAGTGCACGCATCTCGGGAGTGTCGTGCGAGATGTGGAACACGAGGAGATTGCGTTTGGCGTTGGTCAACCGGCCGATGATCGCGACGAGCGAGTCGGTCTTGAGATGCGGTTCGACCCGATAGACGGCGCCGGCATCCTCCTCGCCGAAGTAGCGCGAGATGCCGAGACGGAATTCCGCGGCGAGTTTCTCGACGATCGCGCGAAGTTCCGGCGTTCCCACCGCGGCCCCCATGTGATAATCGACGTAATCCGGCTTCAATCCGGCGCTCAGCGCGCGTTGGATCTGTGACCGGAGCTCGCGTTCCACCTCGTCGAGCTTCGGATTGTTCGCCATCAGCAGCGCCCGTGAAGGAAGGAAATAGCCGAGCGAATCGGTCAGGCTTGGCACATCCGACCCGCGGATCGGTCCCCACCGCAGTTCCCGCCATTCCGCATTCAGCGTCAGATGCACGCCGATGGAGACGTTCGGATAGCGCCCGAGGAATTGAGCGGCCTCAGGAAACCACGGACAGACGGTCATCACCGACGCGGAGAACGGGAGTCCCGATTCGGCGAGATCGCGGAAGGCCGCGTTGACCCCTTGGGAAAGTCCGGCATCATCGCAGCGAATGAGGAGGACCGGGGGATCGCTGGTTGCGGGGGACTGTGCGGCGGCTGGCAGCGGATAAAGCAGGAGAAGCGCGAGAACAAGAAGACGAAGCATTCGGTTTGGCGACATGAGATGGTCCGGGAAGAGGGTGTGAAGGATGTTGGGATGGTGAAAGGTGGGGAGAGTTTGGGAGGAAGGCAACCCGGGGGACCCGATGACTGACCGGGATAATGACCCGGTGCGGGACCGGGACAACAACCCGGTCGCTGTTCCATGTATGTTCAAATTTGCCTCCATAATCCATTTTCCAGTTTCCACGGATTGCGCTCGAAGTCACATGTCACAAACCGATGGTAGTCCTCGACCGACTTGAATCGACCAAGGATCATGTTGGTTTGTATTGTCGGGATCTGCCAGCCTCGTGTGTCATCAGGCAATATTCCCGCCTTCAGATCTTTCGCCAGGAGTTCCTCTCCGCGGGCATACGATCTGTAACTTGAGTATGGCCAAGCTGCGGGATCCGAAACCAACCCGGCCTCTACGGGATTTCTATGGATGTATCGACTGAGAATGTCCTGATATTGATCTGTGTCAATCCAAACGCTCTTAAATCTTCCCTCAAAGACATGTCCATGCCGCCTTTGTTGTTTGTTAAACTTCACTGCGTATTCCTTGAGAGCGCGTCTCATTGCCTCCGAGAGATCGAACTCCTCAATCAACTTGATAGAGAGATGATAATGGTTTGGCAGAAGACAGAGAGTCTGAATTGCCACTGCGCTTGAATGCAGATGTCTGCCTATGCAATCCAGAAAGAAAAGATAGTCTACCTCGACAGGAAAGATTCGTTCTGAGTTGTTACCCCGATTGTAGAGATGATAACGTTCCCCTGTTCGAAAGGGCGGTCGACGGTGCGGCATGAGAGGTTCCCCCTGTGGTTGTGGATTCGGCAAAATACGCAGCAGAGCTTGGAAAGGGGAGAGAAATCGTAGCGAAGAAATGATAAAAATGATGTCGGGATTGGGATGATGGTTTGTGGGCGACCAATGGTCCAAGGTCGAACCGGGTTAATGACCCGATGAACATCCGGGACAATAGCCCGATCAGGAAGCGGGATAGTAACCCGGTCGGAAAGGGATGAAACGCAGGAACAAAACCAGCGGGGCCGGGAGAAGCTGCCTCATCCTCTCCCAGGCCCCGCCTCACTGATCTGCCGCTCCGCAGGAGGACGGAACGACAGGTGCTGCTACTTGATTAAGACCATCTTCCTCGTGGCCATCGTGCCGCTCTCGGACCGCAACTGATAAAAATATACCCCCGTCGTCAGCTGCGATGCGTCAAACGTGACCTGATATGCACCGGGTGCGTGCGGACCGTTCGCGAGCGTCGCCACCTCCCGACCCAGGAGATCGTACACCTTCAGCGTGATGACCGACGATGAGCGTCCCGCTTCGGCCACGGCATACGTGATCACCGTCGATGGGTTGAACGGATTCGGGTAATTCTGCTGCAGCGTGAACTCCGTCGGGACGGATGGTTCACCATCGTCAGGAACATTCGTCACCTCCTGAGCGGTGAACGAGATCGTCGCCTCGACCGGCAGCCCCGCATTGTAGGTCGGCACCGCTTCCTGCGGTCCAGAGATGTCGAATCCCGGTGCATCCGCGATCACCGTGTATGTTCCGGGTGCGAGGTCGGAGATCACATAATTCCCCTGTGCGTCCGTCAGGCCGTAGCCGGCGATCGAGCCGTCTGCCGCTTGCGCGAAGATGAACGCCCCGGCAATTCCCGTCCCGCTCTGCCTGGCGACACGCCCTGCGATGCTCGTGAATCCGCGATACAGCTCGGGCAACGGACGCACATAAATGTCGATCCCCGTGACACTGTTGCCGAAGATCGGGATCCGCGTCGCATGATACCACCGCTGGGCCTGATCGTTCGCATGATAGAACGCCGGCGCGTATCTGCCAAGCGGGACCGCAAGGACGATGTAACTGCCGGGGAGCAGATCGGTGAACGTGTATTCGCCGAGCGAGTCCGTGTCCGTCCAATACACGCGCTGATATCGGAATGGATACGCGGTACTGAGCGTCCAGCGGTCGCGGAACGCGAACATGCGGGAACGAACACCGATGTTCCTGACCGTATCGATGACGTGGCCATTGATGCTTCCTAACAGAACGGGCGGCAACGGCGCGAGGGCGAAGTCTGCAACGACCTTGTAGGGAACCATCGAGATCACGGGCGGAACGTAAATGACGTCCGCTTCCAGGATGTTGTCGTGACCATCATAGAAGCTGACCGAATATCCGCGCGAGCGGGCGAATGCGATGTACCGTCCAGAAACGACACGGCCTGCGTAAAAGCCGACCGAGTCTACATGGAAACGGTACACAAAGCGCGATACTCCCATCAGACGATGATCCGTCGCCGGGTCATTGTCGAACAGGAGACGCATGTACTCCTTGTTGTTCATCGCGAAGTCGACGTTCACGAAGTACACCGTCGTGCTCGGATCCACGATCGGAATGCCTGCCGTGTCGCGGACCGTTCCTTCAACCGTTCCCCAATAAGGATCGGTCACAGGACGCTGGCGCAGCTTGAAGTCAGCTACCGCCACCGAGGGGGTATCGGGGACCGTGATCGGCGTGGCGTCATGTGCATTGTCCGCGCCGTTGTACCACTGTTCAAGGAAGCCCGGGATGAACGGGATCGCATGAACGTAATAACTTCCCGGATCCATGTTGACGATCCGATACTTGCCGAGCGAATCGGTCTTCGCCTGATAGGTCATGCAGGCATTCGCGTCGCGGCGATACGCCTGGATCAGGACCGGCTGCAATGGATTGTCTAGTGTGTCCGTCACCCTGCCAATCAGGATACCGACTCCTCCGGAAACGGAGACAGAGTAATCCTGCGTCGCAAAGCCGCCGAGCGAGGAACGGGCGATGATGGAAATCCCGATCACACCCTTCTGCATTGGCATGAATGTTACGACACCGGTGATGCTGTCGATGGTGACCAGCGGCAGCGAAGCAACGTTTGATGCGGGGGAGATGGCTCGCACGGCATACCGGATCACAGCCGCAGAACTCGAGGAGATCGCGTCGGCGTCGTATCGGTACTGAACTCCGACACGGGCGGTGCGAATCGGTTCCGTCACGAACTTGATCTTGTC
>Ga0105099_10001378_pt1 | contig 15352 bp, 11 predicted proteins | sample PPLLak3cmMay2015_2_FD_79138 | JGI IMG/M metagenome (GOLD analysis project Ga0105099, IMG submission 79138) | Freshwater sediment microbial communities from Prairie Pothole Lake near Jamestown, North Dakota, USA - PPLs Lake P8 Core (1) Depth... | ecosystem: Environmental > Aquatic > Freshwater >... | reverse complement strand
TTACCCGCAACAAATTTTACTTTAAATTCTTTTGCATAATCTTCAACAGCATCTTTATTGCTTGCACGAAGTTTTAACATATAATCAATCTTCTCACCTTTAATTCCATCCGGATCATAAACATATCCATCCGGTCCCGAAAGAGTAACAACTTTTCCACCAAGTTCTGTAGCTTTTAATGCAGCGCCCCAGGCAACGTTTCCAAATCCGGATATCGCAACAATCTTTCCATCAAAAGTAGTGTTTTTTGTTTTTAACATTTCTTCCGCAAAATAAACAACGCCAAATCCTGTTGCTTCAGGACGAACAAGTGATCCGCCCCAATTAATACCTTTACCAGTTAACACACCGGTAAATTCATTGCGCAATCTTTTATATTGCCCAAATAAAAATCCGATTTCTCTTCCGCCAACACCAATATCACCGGCAGGCACATCTGTATCAGGACCGATGTGTCTTTGTAGTTCAGTCATAAAGCTCTGGCAGAAACGCATAACTTCATTATCGGATTTTCCTTTAGGGTCAAAATCGGATCCGCCTTTGCCACCGCCCATAGGCAATGTAGTTAATGAATTCTTAAATACCTGTTCAAAAGCTAAGAACTTTAAAATGCCCATTGTAACTGACGGGTGAAATCTTAGTCCGCCTTTATAAGGACCGATTGCTGAATTCATTTCAATTCTATAACCACGATTAATGTCGATATCGCCTTGATCATCCATCCAGGGAACGCGGAATGTAATTGTTCTTTCCGGTTCAACCATTCTTTCTAAAATTTTCATTGAGCGATATTCAGGATGACGCAGTAGAACTAATTCAAGCGAACCCATTACTTCTTCAACTGCTTGATGGAATTCTGGTTCAGCAGGGTTTTTAGCTTTAACATCAGCTATTAACTTATTTGTGTAGTCAGACATAAAAGACCTCTATTTTTGTTTGTTGTTCATCAATGATGAATTAAGTTTGTGAAAATAAATTATATTAATTGTATAAATGGATAGAAAATTTTCGGAGTGTGCAGCACCTTTTACCCTAAGAAATATTACTGTTGCATTTAGCATTTAGTGTTAAAATCATATTTTTTCGTACATCAAAATTAGAAAGAAAAAAAGTAATTCCCTAAATTATTAAGGCAAATTAAAAGTGTATTGTTCAAATTCTTTTGCCAAATTAGAAATCAAATTTTCAATCAATAAATATGAATTAACTGTTTATCTAAATTTTTAAGTGAGGTTGATATGTCTTTGGAAATAATTAAGGAAAAAGTTGCTCAGGCTGTTGATATTTTAAATGAAAAAAATATTGATATGTGGGTAACATTTGTGCAGGAAACCAAGGTTTTAAAAGATCCTATTATGGACATGACAGTGGGAGATCACTCAACCTGGAAATCAGCTTTTATTATAAATAAAGATGGAGATACAACTGCTATTGTTGGTGACATGGAACTAGAGAATTTTGTTAAATCAGGTGTTTATAAAAACATTGTTGGATATTTGAAATCATTTAAAGAACCATTTGTTGAATATGTAAAGAAAAAAAATCCGCAAACAATAGCAATCAACTTTTCTGTAAACTCAGTTCTTTCTGATGGACTAACACACGGAATGTACTTATTGTTGATGGACTATCTTAAAGGAACAGGATACGAAAATAAAATTGTCAGTGCAGAAGAAATTATCTCACCATTGCGCGGAAGAAAATCCGATAAAGAATTAGCGATAATGCAGGAAGCAGTCGATGAAACTCTTAAGATTTTTCATATGGTTACAGATTACATCAAACCAGGTTTAAGTGAAAAAGATATTGCAGATTATGTTTTAAAAGTTACGAGAGGAAAAGGCTTTGGTTTAGCTTGGGATGAAGAAACTTGTCCTGCTGTATTTACCGGTCCAAATCCATCAAACCCGCATTCTGGTCCAACAGATAGAAAAATTGAAAAAGGTCATTTGATTAATATGGATTTTGGTATTTACCACAAAGGCTATTGTTCTGATTTGCAAAGAACATGGTATGTATTAAAAGAAGGCGAAACAAAAGCTCCTGATGCAGTACAAAAAGGATTTGATGTTATTCGCGATTCTATTCAAATGGTTGCAGATGCTATAAAACCAGGTGTAACCGGAGTGGAGATGGATGATATTGCAAGAAATTATATTATTAAAAATGGTTATCCAGAATATCCACACGGCCTTGGTCATCAAGTCGGAAAAGAAGTTCATGATGGTGGTGCAGGACTTTTTCCTCGTTGGGAAAAGTATGGTAACTCTCCATTTTTAAAATTAGAAGAACGACAGGTATTTACTATCGAACCTAGATTACCTGTAGACGGTTACGGAGTTTCTACACTTGAAGAAGAAGTTTTCTTGACAAAAAACGGATGTAAGTTTATCTCAAAGCCTCAGAAAGAACTTATTTTAGTCTAATCTAGATCTGCTTATTTTATCTACGGCTTAGTAAACTATTGCTAAGCCGTCAACATTTTACTGCAAAAAATTATTAACAATTCTACGGTTTCGGTCATTTTTACAGTGATTTTAACTGAATAATTAACAATTAGTTGAAAAAGTTCGATAATTATAATAAAAATGACACGGAATTTTGATATCAATTCTACATTACTGGAATGAATATTGTCATTTACTTTTTCGAAAAAACTAAATTACAAAGAATTGTTAATATATCCTGAAGTATACATTTGAAAAGTGATAGAATATCCTGGAATGATAGCCATTTGAATAAAGGAGAAAATGGAAATCTATCTGATTATCCTGTGCTTGCAGATGATCTGCCGGTATTGTTATGCAGATTTAAGAAAGATGGAACAATCTTTTTTGCTAATAAATCTTACGCAAAGTTGTTCAATACATCAAAAGAGATTTTAATAGGCAGCAAATTTTTTATCACACCTTCTGAATTTGAAATAGCAGATTCAAGTAAACCATTTTTAAATCAGTATAAAAAACAATTTTCATCAAAACTTAATGATAATTCAATTCATTGGATAGAATGGACCGTTAACAGAATTACTGATAACAATTCAAACGAATTTGATTATCAGGCTATTGGACAGGATATTTCTGAGCACAAGCTGATTGAAGAACACTTAAGTAAAATTTCCGCCGCTGTAGAGCAAAGCAAATCAACCGTTGTAATAACCGATACAGAAGGAAATATAGAATATGTTAATCCCAGGTTTACAGAAATAACCGGATATTCTGCCGAAGAAACAAAAGGAAAAAACACAAGAATACTTAAGCATAATCATAATGATGCTAAAGTTTATTCAGACCTGTGGGACACCATTACTGCAGGAAGAGAATGGCAAGGCGAGTTGTTAAATAGGAAAAAAAACGGGGAGCTTTTTTGGGAGTTAGTTTCGATTTCTCCAGTTAGGAACAGAGCAGGTAAAATAATTAATTATTTGGCAGTTAAAGAAGATATTAGTGAACACAAGAAATCTGAGAAATTAGAAAAAGCACTTTATCAAATTTCCCATGCAGTTATTGATAATGAAAATTTAGATGATCTATATTCATCCATACACAAATCACTTGCGGATGTACTTCCTGTTGAAAACCTCTTTATTGCCTTGTTTGATCATGAAAAAAATCTATTAAGCTTTCCCTACTTTGTTGATGAGTTTGATGAACCATATGAAACAGGCCCACCCGGACGAGGTTTAACTGAATATGTTTTACGATCTGGAAAACCATTACACGTTAATCAAGAAGTATTCAAATCTCTTGTAGACTCTGGTGAAGTTGATCTTTATGGAACTGATTCACTTGATTGGATTGGTGTTCCACTAAAAATAGGGGATAATACAATTGGCGTACTTGTTGTCCAATCGTATAATGAAAAAATAAGATTAGGTGAAAGAGATTTAAATGTTTTGATTTACGTCTCCGATCAAATTGCACTTGCTATTGAAAGAACTAGAACACATAAACTATTAAAAAGTAGAGAGGAGAGATACAGGCTATTATTTGATAAAGCGGCTGACCTTATTGTTATTGTTGATCCGCAGGGAAAAGTTTTAGATATAAATAATCTTTTTGAGGAAGAAACAGGATTTAGAAGAAGCGATATAATTGGTGCCAATATTTTTAATTCAGGATTCCTTACCACAAAATCAGCAGTTTCAGCAGCATTCTATCTCTCAAAATTATTATTAGGTAGAGAAGTTCCAATCTTTGAAATTGATGTAATCAAAAAAGAGGGTAATACTATTACTTATGAGCTCAGAGGCGTACCAATTCGAGAAAGGGATGAACTGATTGGAGTTCAGCTAATTCTTAGAAACATAACTGATCGAAAAAAAACAGAAGCAAAACTTTATCAAAGTGAAAAACAATTATCTAATCTCATGTCAAGTTTACCCGGAATGGCCTATCGCTGCAGATATGATTTTGATTGGACGATGGAGTTTGTAAGTCAGGGTTGCTTAGAATTAACTGGTTATCAAGCAGATGAATTAGTTCATAATAATAGAATTTCTTACGCAGAGTTGATTCATCCAGAGGATAAAGAAAACGTTTTTATTACGATTAGAGAATCAATAAATAAAAAAATCCCTTATCAAATTATTTATCGTATTAGAATAAAAGATGGAGGAGAAAAATGGGTTTGGGAAAAGGGTAATGCACAAACTTCCAGAAAAGGGAAAGTAGAAACTTTAGAAGGATTTATTGCGGACATTTCCAGCCGTATTAATGCTGAGACTGCTTTAAAAGAAAGCGAAGAACTTTACAGAAAACTTATTGCCACCCTGCCGGATATAATTGCTATTACTAATGTTAAAGGTGACATTATTTTCTTAAATGAAATTGGTATCAGGTTTACCGGCTATTCTAATTTCGAAGAAGTAAAGCATCAGAATTTTATTAATTTTATTGCTGATGAGGACAAAGAATTAGTAATTAATAATTTCAAAAAAACCTTTTCCAAAAATATTGGAACCCAGGAATATCATTTCCACAATAAAAATGGTGAAAGATTTTTGTTTGAAATTCATCGTGAAGTTTTAAGAACATCTGATGAATCACCATATGGTTTAATATTTTCCTGCAGGGATATTACTTCACGAAAAAAAGCTGAAACTGAGCTTGCCCAATCCGAAGAAAAATACAGAACACTTATTGATAGCATTCAGGATGGAGTTTTTTTAATTGTTGATGGAATAGTTTTATTTGTTAACAAAGCTTTTAGTAAGATGATAGGTTTTGAAAGTAATGAAATTGAAGGTAATTCATTTATAAAATTTGTTGCACCAGAAGATGTTGAACTTGTTGTAGGTAATTATAAGTTAAGGCATGAAGGTAAACCCGCACCAACATCATACGAATGGCGAATGCTTCATAAAAACGGTACAAAAGTTTTTGTGAATATGAGTGCCAGAGTAATTAATTATCAGGGTAAAAAAGCTACTATTGGTACATTAAAAGACATTACTCTACAGAAAAAATTAGAGCAAACATTACTTAATCAAAAAAATCTTTTTAAGGGTGTTGCTGATGCAGCCAATATTTTATTAACGGAAAAAGATTTTAGTCTTGCGATTAAGAATACATTAAAATCACTTGGGCAATCATCAGATATAGATCGTGTATACATTTTCGAAAATTCAGTTGACAGCGTTCACGAAGAACCTGTAATTAATCAGAGATTTGAATGGACAAACGGAACTGTAAGTTCTGAAATTGATAATCCTGACCTTCAGAATCTTCATTATTTCCCAATGTTTGAATCCTGGTATCCAATTTTAAAGAATGGGGGAATAATTAATAGTCTTGTTAAAGATTTAAATCCTTCTTTAAAAGAACTACTTAGTGCGCAGGGTATAAAATCTATATTGCTTGTACCTATAATGGTTAAAAATGAATTTTGGGGATTTATTGGATTTGATTATTGCAAATCGGACAGAATTTGGAGTGAAAGTGAAATATCCATTTTACAAACAACCGCAGCAAATTTAGGCGGTGTAATTGAAAGAGAACTTGCTAAGACTGAACTTATTGATGCAAAGGAAACTGCCGAAGAAATGAGCAAGTTAAAATCTAACTTTCTTGCAAATATGAGCCACGAACTTCGGACACCACTTATCGCGATTCTTGGTTATACCGAAATATTAAAAACGGAGATTGAACATCGTGAATGGAACGAAATGATTACCACAATTATGCAAAGTGGAAAAAGACTTCTTGAAACTCTAAATCTAATTCTTGATCTTTCTAAAGTTGAGGCTGATAAGGTTCAAATAAATTATAGCGAGATAAATATTGCTGAAGAAGTAAATGATATTGTAGTAATGCTGGGTCCCGTTGCTCACAAAAAAAATCTATACTTAAAGGCTGTTGTTGAAAGAGAAGTTGTTTTATCAAAACTAGATAAACGGCTTTTACATTCCATCATAACCAATCTTGTAAACAATGCCATCAAGTACACACATAAAGGGGGAATAACATTAGAATTAAGTGTTATAAACAGTAACAAAAAAGACTACGCAATGATTAGAGTTGCAGATACGGGGATTGGAATAGCGAAGGAAGACCAGGAAAATATTTTTGACGAATTTAGACAAGTTAGTGAAGGGTACAATCGTCATTTTGAAGGTGCTGGACTTGGCTTAACAATCGCGAAGAAGTTTGCGGAAAAAATGGGCGGAAGCATTTCTCTTGAAAGTGAAATCGGAAAAGGCTCAACATTTACTGTTGTATTCCCGGCGGAAGACGAAATTGTTAAATCAGAACCTTCAAAATTAGTAGCAAGAGAAGATATTCTACCACACACAGTTGGGAAGAACAAAAAAGTTTTAGTTGTTGATGATGATTTGGCAACAAGAAAAATAGTCGAGTTGTTTTTAAGAGGAGAGATTGAAATCGAATCAGCTTCTAATAGCAAAGATGCTACTGATCTAATTAATAAGGATGTGTATTCTCTTGTGTTAATGGATATTAGTCTTGGTAAAGGAATTAGCGGTGTAGATCTCCTTAAAAATTTAAGAACAATACCTTCGTATAAAAATGTTCCTGTTATTGCAGTAACGGCACACGCTATGGTTGGCGACAAAGAAAAGTTTTTATCTTCGGGATTTGATGATTACTTATCCAAACCTTTTGCCAAAAAAGACTTGATAAGTAAAGTTCGTAATTGGGTTAGTAATGGCAATTCAAATGGCAAGCATTATTGATTAAAAAGTACAGATTCGCTGATAAGCTTCAACTAAAATTTCTTTGTATTCATCTAAACCAATTTCTTTTGCGCCAAACATCCTTAGATGTTCCGTCATATATTGAACATCCAGCAAAGCAAAATCGTTTTCTTGCAGATGATTAAGTAAACTAATAAGTGATGCTTTAGATGCTTGCGATGTTTTGGAAAACATTGATTCACCAAAAAAGGCTCCTCGAAAAGATACCCCATACAAACCACCCACAAGATTTCCATCCATCCAAGTTTCCACAGAATGAAGGTGACCACGTTTAATTAATCTTTTGTATGCTTCAATAAGCCTTTCAGAAATCCAGGTATGTTCTCTGTTTGCACAGCCTCTAATAACAGAAACAATTTCAGTATCATAACGGATTTCGAAATTTAACTTATCAATTTCCTTTTTTGTAGATCTTGGAATGCTAAAATTGTCTATTGGAATGATGCATCTGGTTTCAGGCAGGTACCATTCAATCATTCCGGTTTTTTCATCAGCCATAGGAAATGCACCTGTTGCATAAAGCCTTAGCATATTATCAGGTTTTAAAAATTCATCGAATATTTCGTCTTCTTTAGCACTCATTTTTATCACTTAAATGCAAAATTTCGAAGCATTTTTTTTTTGAAAATTACCTTCCTTAAGTTAACACTTAAATTTTTTTAATTCTTTGTTAACACTGTAATTTCTTAAAGATTTTCATGAAAAAAACTGCAGTAGTTGCTCTAGGAGGAAACGCGCTTTTACGGGGAAATGAAATCGGCACTATCCAGCAACAAGAAAAAAATACATACGATACTTGTATCAGTCTTTTAAATCTTCTTAAAGAAGGTTACAATCTTGTAATTACTCATGGTAACGGTCCACAGGTTGGGAATATTATGCTGCGTAATGAAGCAGGGTACAACAACTACAAAATTCCCAAAATGCCATTAGATATTTGTGTAGCTGATTCACAGGGTGGAATTGGCTATATGATTGAACGACAAGTTTATAATCTTTTCAAAGATCAGAAGATCAAAAAAAATGTGGTGACACTTGTAACACAAGTTTTGGTGGATAAAAATGACGCGGCATTTCAAAACCCTACGAAACCAGTCGGTGCATTTTATCTGAAAGAGGAAGCGGATCTTCTTGCAAGAGTAAATAATTTTGTCTTCAAAGAAGATCCAAGAAAACGAGGCTGGAGAAGAGTTGTTCCATCTCCACAGCCACAGGATATTTTAAATAAAAAAGTAATTAAAGATTTAGTTAATAAAGGAAATGTAGTTATTGCTTCCGGTGGCGGCGGTGTCCCTGTTTATAGAGGGGGAGATAATAAACTATATGGAGTTGAAGCGGTTATTGATAAAGACCATGCGTCAGCTTTACTAGCTGCAGAAATTGGTGCTGAGGCTTTTTATATACTTACGGATGTTCCTAAAGTTTGTTTAAGGTTTCATAAACCAGATCAAAAGGAATTGGATATAATTACGGTTGATGAAGCTCAAAAATATTATGATGAAGGTGAGTTTGCTGCTGGAAGTATGGGACCCAAAATTCTTGCTGCAATAAAATTTGTAAAAGGCGGAGGAAAAGAAACTGTTATCACTGATTCAACAATGCTTGGTAATCCTGAAGGCGGGACAAGAATTGTCGGAAGTAAGTAGTTGATTGTTTTTTCTTGAACCTGCCTACCCGCAGACAGGCTTGATCTTAAACTTGAAATTATTAAAATATTTATTTCTATAAAATAAGATTGGAGTACTTATGGCAGTTAATATGAAAGGCAAAGATTTAATTTCTATTGCTGATCTTACACTTGAAGAAATTTATGAGATTTTTGATGTAAGTAAATCTCTTAAAGAAAAAAAATACACTGGCGAGCCACATCGTTTGCTCGAGGGTAAAACACTTGGAATGATCTTTACAAAAAGATCTACAAGAACCAGGGTTTCATTTGAAGTTGGCATATATCAGCTTGGCGGAATTGGATTATACTTTGGACCAAACGATTTGCAGCTTGGAACAAGTGAAAGCATTGAAGATACAGCAAAAGTTCTTGCAAGATATTTAGATGGAATTATGATTCGTACTTTTGCACATAGCGATGTTAGAAATCTTGCTAAGTATGCAAACATTCCTGTAATAAATGGATTAACTGATCTTCTTCATCCTTGCCAGGTTCTAACAGATTTGTTTACTGTACTTGAGAAGAAAAGAAAACTTCAAGGATTAAAACTTGCATACATTGGTGATGGAAATAATATGGCTCATAGCCTATTAAACGGATGTTCAAAGGTTGGAATGAATATAGCAATTGCTTCTCCATCCGGTTATAAACCTGACAAAGAGATTGTTGACAATGCCAAGAAGTTTGCAAAATATATGGGCAGCAAAGTAGAAATACTTGAAGATCCTGTTGCCGCAGTTAAGAATGCAGATATTGTTTACACAGATGTTTGGGCAAGTATGGGTCAGGAATCTGAAGCGGCTGAACGCAGAAAGAAATTTATGAAGTACCAGGTAAATCCAAAGTTAGTTAAGAATGCTAAAGAGGATTACTTGTTTATGCATTGTTTACCTGCACATCGCGGTGATGAGGTTGTAAACGAAGTTGCTGATTCGATTAACTCAGTAATCTTTGATGAAGCAGAAAACAGATTGCATGTTCAGAAGGCAATAATGGCATTGGTTATGTAATTTACTTAGCGTCTCGGATGCTAAGACAGAAGCATTATTTAAAGTTAGTACAATTATTAAATTTGTTCATAAATAAATTGGCTTAAGGAATGGTAGAGCGGTTTGTGTCTAGATACAGTAATCTGATATCACCACAAAGAAATTACTCACCATTCCTAAAAGCGTCTTAAAAACTGAACAGTACTTAGAGATTCCATTTACTGGAAATCCCGAATAACAATACAAAAAAAGTTTCCAAAGAAGCATAAAACCATAATCTCTAAAAAACAATTAAAGGAAATTATAAAACAAGTCGTTGGAATAGATGTATCAAATGATACTTTAGCTGTAAGTTACGGCACGGTTAACTTAAACCAGGAACAGCAGATTACTAAACCAATAACTGTTGATAATAACCAAAAAGGATTCAAAGAACTGATGTCGTTTGCCAAAAAGAACAAAGCAACATCAAATGCAACTCTACTATTTTGTTATAGAAGCTATGGGAGTTTATTATAAAAACCTTTCTTACTTTCTAACTGAAAAACACCAGAAAGTTATTGTGGTCCTACCAAATAAAACTAAGAATTATTCAAAAACTCTGGACATCAAATCAAAAACAGATAATCTTGATGCCCAAATGATCACTCAGTTTGCTCCTGAAAGAGAAATGCAGCTTTAGCAACTATCAAGCCCTGTAATTTAGGCTCTAAAATCTCTTACAAGAGAACATCAATCAATTAAATTTATGGCAGCACAGGTAAAGAATCAGCTGCATTTAAAAGAATATTCTTACCAGCCATTAAAACAATCCATACAGAGAAGCCATAAAACCTTAGCTGTCTTTCAAAAGCAGCTAAAAGAAATCGAACAACAAATCAGAGGGCTTGTAGAAAAAGATTCTGATCTTAATGATCGAGTTTTAACATGATCGACAAGACAGAAGGGGTTGGTTTTATGACTGCAGTTTCTATCATTGCTGAAACAAACGGATTTGCTCTAATTGAGAACACAAAACAACTTGCCAGCTACCCAAGCATAGATGTAGTTTACATTGAATCTGGACTGAAGAGACACAATATCTATTTCAAAAAAGGGGAACAGATATTTGCGTCAAGCTGTTTATATGCCTGCATTATCTGCTTGAAAGTAGAATCCAAGATTAAAGCAACTTTACGTTCGTTTAGAAATTAAAAAGAACTCAAGAAAGCAGCTATTGTTGTAGTTGCAAGAAAACTACTTATTCTTATTTACATAATTTTTTAGAATAATGTTGATTATATACCAAATCATAATCCGGCTTATGTCGATAACTCACATTTAGTTTTTATTTAATATATTTTAATATAATTATTGACTTTTTACACAGTACCTTTGCGCGAAATGCAACTAAAAAATCTTCACGCAGAGACGCAAAGAAAATTATAATAGATGAAATCAAAAATATCCAAACAAGTTTTTATTCTCGGAATAGTAAGTCTGTTTACAGACATTGCCAGCGAGATGCTTTATCCAATTACGCCGATTTTTCAGACAACGGTTTTAGGTTCATCAATGACTCTTGTAGGCGTTATAGAAGGAATCGCAGAAGTCACCGCGGGATTGCTAAAAGGATACTTTGGGAATCTATCTGATAAAGTTGGCAAGCGGAGTGTTTTCGTTATGATTGGATACAGCATTTCCGCAATTGCAAAACCTTTACCTGGAATTTTCCAAAACATTCCAACTGTTTTATTCTCAAGAGTTTCAGACAGAATCGGAAAAGGAGTAAGAACAGCACCACGTGATGCATTACTTGCAAGTTACTCTGATGGAAATTCAGGCGCAGTGTTTGGTTTTCATCGGGCAATGGATACTTTAGGCGCAGCAATCGGACCAGCTGTTGCTTTGATCTTACTAAACATTTATCCAAACAATTTTCAATTGATTTTTTTAGTTGCGTTTTTTCCATCAGCCATTGCAGTTCTATTTACAATTTTAGTTAAAGACAAACAAAACTCAGCAAACGTAACAAGCAAAAATAATTATTTGGGATTTTGGAAATCAGCCCCAACAGAATACAAGAAAATTTTAATTTTAATTACTACATTTTCTTTTGTTAACAGCAGCGATGTCTTTCTGATATTAAAATCAAACGATATTTCAAACTCCAGCTCGGTGGCAATATTTGGATACGTGTTTTACAATCTTATATACGCAGCAGCTTCTTATCCTTTAGGTGGATTATCAGATAAACTTGGCAAACAAAAAGTTTTTACGTTTGGTTTGATAATTTTCTCAGTTGTCTATTTTGGATTTGCATTCCTCGATAATATCAATTTAATATGGATTTTATTCGGTCTATATGGAATCTATACCGCAGCCACAGAAGGTATTTCAAAAGCCTGGATTTCAGATTTAATTCCAGATGAACAACGCGGCTCTGCAATTGGCTTACTAACAATGCTATCAAGTTTTTCAATTATGCATGGATCATTTTTTACAGGAGTTTTGTGGGATAAATTTGGTTCACAAATTCCATTCTTTTTTTCTGCAATTATAAGTTTAATTATCGGAACATTACTCATAGTACAGAACTACTCAAAAAAAATAAGGTCTTAAACTCTGCGACCTTTCGTTTCTTATCTTCAAGCTCTTTAGCATAACCATCCCTTTGGGAGCCAGAAATTAATCTGCAGTTTCACTCCAAGGACGCGAAGAACTTCAACAATTTATCCCAAAATTCTTTTAATCCTTTTTTGTATTTTGAAGTAAAGATTTTTCAAATCATGCGTTCATGCAATTGCATGCACCCAAGCAACTTAATGCATTCATGCAAGTCCAAGCATCTATGCAAAAAAAATTTAGAATTTATTATTTAGCTATGCAGTCATCAAAAAATAATATTGCAGTTATTGCCTTAAGCGGAGGAATGGATAGTTGTGTTACTGCCGCTATTGCAAATCTTGATTACGAACTTGCTTTTGCACATATAAACTACGGACAGCGGACTGTTAACCGTGAACTCAAATCATTTAACGAAATTGCAGATCATTACAGGGTTAAAAAAAGATTAATTATTGATTACACTCATCTTGCAAAGATTGGTGGATCATCTCTTACAGATAAAAATATTGAAGTATCAAAAGCTGATTTGAATAATCAGGAAATTCCTACTTCTTATGTGCCGTTTAGAAATGCTAACATACTCTCTGCGTGTGTAAGCTGGGCAGAAGTGTTAAATGCAACAACTGTTTTTATTGGAGCAGTTTATGAAGATTCGTCCGGATATCCCGATTGCAGGCCTGATTTTTTTTCCGCCTACGAAAAAATGATTGATCTTGGAACAAAACCAGAGACAAATATTAAAATTGTTACTCCGATTATAAACTTATCCAAGACAGAAATTGTTAAGAAAGGTATTGAACTTGATGCGCCGCTTCATTTAACATGGAGTTGCTACCAAAATGAAGACGAATCCTGCGGAGTTTGTGATAGCTGCGCACTTCGTTTAAGAGGCTTTCAACAAGCTGGATTTGAAGATCCAATTAAGTATAAAATTAGACCAAAATATTAAATAGATTTTTTCATTTATTATTCTCGTTAAGATGGGAACCTAAAAAGTATAAGGAAATAATATGAGCGACAAACTAAAACTTGTTAACAACAAACTAAGTTTATTAGAAACATTTGAAAACCAATATCCAAACAGAGATTACGAAATAAAGCATATCGCACCAGAATTTACTTCTCTCTGCCCCAAAACCGGGCAGCCGGATTTTGCAACAATTACTCTTGAATATATTCCTGATGAACTGTGTGTAGAGTTAAAATCTTATAAGTTCTATCTTCAATCTTATCGCAACGATGGAATATTTTTTGAAAGTGTTACAAATAAAATTCTTGATGACCTTGTTGAAGTTATTCAACCAAGATGGATGAAAATTACAGCGGAGTTTAACCCTCGTGGTGGAATTTCTTCTGTTATAGAAGCTGAATATGAGGATGAAGATTACTGGGATTTTGATGATGACTATGACGATGATGATTTTCTTAAAAATTGAGTTAAAAATAATGTAAAGAAGCATGAGTGCATGGATGCATGACAGCATGGTTACTTGGTTTTAATTTGTAGTCATGCAATCATTCATTCATGCAATCATACGTTTTTATAACAGGATATTTTTTGTATCAACTACTATTTTTTAATATGTATCTATAATAGAGAGTTATGCTGCATTTACTTGAAATAAAAAAGGGATTCCTTAAAGAAAGAGAAACTCAGTTTGCTGAATACGCAGGTAAGACTGATGCGTTTGTGTTTAGCAAAAATTACAGTGTCCTTATTGAAGACACTATCAGAATAATTCTGGCTGATAAAAAATTTTCTTTTGCATTAGCATCTGCCGGCAGTTTTAGCAGACGTGAACTTTCTCCATATTCTGATATCGACCTGATGATCATTTCTGATTCAATAGAAAATGATGATGCTGATATTAAGGAATTAATTACAAGTTTGTGGGACGGAGGAATTGAAGCTTCGCATACTGTTCGTAAACTATCCGATATAAAAAAATATTTAACAGCAGATCTTCACACATTTACCCAGTTTTTTGAAACACGTTTTATTACTGGCAGTGATTCGCTTTATAATAAATGGAACTCCGCATTATTAGATTCAATTAATGATGATTCTAAAAAATTACTAATTACAAATTTTATTGAAGATGTAAGACAGCGCCATGAAAAATATGGTGATTCACCTAAGATGCTTGAACCAAATGTTAAAATGTCTGCCGGCGGTTTACGAGATTTTCAATCCATTGAATGGATGCTGATGATAAGCAATAAGCAGTTGTTAAACTCTCAGCATGAACTTACACAAGCAGAAATTTTTATTAATCATTTAAAAAAAAATAAATTAACAACACTTTCAGAAAGTAAGCGGTTACTTGAAAGTTATAAGTTAGTTATTTCAATACGGCATCTTCTTCATATAACGACAAAATCCAAAACAGATAGATTCGAGTTTCTAAATCAGGTAAAACTTGCTGCAATTTATGGCTATGATGAAAATAACTTGATGTCTTTTATGAAAAAATATTTTGCCGCCACTAATATAATATTCAGAGTAAGTCATTCAATTATTAAAAAATATAAAGTTGAGTATTTAAATCCACTGCCCGATTCTCTTGCATATGATCTTGATGAAGATTTTTATATTAAAAACAAAGTAATATATCTTAAAAAAGACGTTACCCTCACTCTATCAGATATTTTCAGGGTGTTTTACTATAGGGCTTATCATAATTCCGGATTTGATGATAACCTTCGCACAAAAATTATTGAGGCAACTGAAAATGCTGAAGATAATAATTGGTCGCAGCCGGAATCCTCTGTTTTCTTTAGAGAGATTCTAAAATTTCCACGAAACGTTGGATCAACTCTTGCAATTATGAATGAACTTGGTGTACTTGGTGCTTTTCTTCCTGAGTTTGGTGA
>Ga0105099_10001377_pt1 | contig 15376 bp, 13 predicted proteins | sample PPLLak3cmMay2015_2_FD_79138 | JGI IMG/M metagenome (GOLD analysis project Ga0105099, IMG submission 79138) | Freshwater sediment microbial communities from Prairie Pothole Lake near Jamestown, North Dakota, USA - PPLs Lake P8 Core (1) Depth... | ecosystem: Environmental > Aquatic > Freshwater >... | reverse complement strand
TCGCACTATCGGTGACATTCCTCTGGCTATGGTCAGCCGTCAAAAAATCACTCCGTTACAGCAAAATTATAATCGCCGGCGTCAAGACCGGGATGTCACAATCACACCGGTTTTTGAAGAGCGAGTTTCCCTTCTTTATTATTATCCCAATATGAATCCTGACATTTTAGAAGCGCTCATTGATCTCGATTACAAAGGGATCGTCATTGCCGGCACCGGGTTGGGTCATGTAAACAAACCTTTGTATCCGGCTATTAAACGCGCTTCGGAAAAAGGCATCGCGATCTATATGACCGTCCAGACCCTTTGGGGTTACGTGCATATGTTTGTTTATGACACGGGCCGCGATCTGATGAGTCTGGGTATTATTCCGACCGAGAATATGCTGCCGGAAGTGGCCTATATCAAGCTGAGTTGGGCCTTGGGACAGACCCAAGATTTGGCCAAAGTCAAAGATATCATGCTGACTCCCATTTGCAGCGACATTACGGAACGGGAGCCTTACAATGGTTACCTGGTTTATCAAGGGGGCATTCCTGAGGTGGAAGAATTTATTAAGAAATTTCATAAGTGAAAGAAGGGGTCAAAGGGATAAGAGAAGGGTTCAAGGGATCAAGGGGCCGAGGGTGAAGAAATACATGGGTCAAGGGTGTAGGGGCTGGCCTTGCGCCTGCCCGGCGTGGTTTAAGAATAAATATCGAATATCGAATAACGAATGATGAAGGGATAAGAAAAGGGGCCGAGGGGTCAAGGGTTTAGGACACATGATCAAAAGCCTATTCTCATTTTGGTTTCACCGCTGTTAACAATATCTATATTGATGCAACCTTTCCCGCCAAAATCGGATGATTTTGATAACTTGTTTGATGCATGAATGCAAAATTTTTTTCACCTTATCCGGCAGGCGCAACATCAGCCTCCCACACCCTCGACCCCTTGGCACCTTGATCCCTGGAACCCTTCTTTTCTCCTTGACATCCCTTAGGATAATTGATAACGATTCATTCACGCTTTTTAGGCACGTAGCTCAGCGGGAGAGCACTACCCTGACACGGTAGGGGTCACGAGTTCAATCCTCGTCGTGCCTACCATTTTTAAACCAAATATCAGATAGTTATCAGTTGTTATATAACCTTTTAGTGGTATCGGATTGGTTTCAGATTGGGATTTTCTGTAAAACGGTGAGTTTTTTTTCATCCCACCTATTCATTAATATATTTATATTAATGAATATGGTACATTAGTTCCTAATAATTATCATTCAAATTACCGATTACATATATAGCAAAAAGAAAGGAGCATAAAATGGTAGCCCAAAAACCAAAAAAATTGCTTTTACGGTGTTATGGTCATAAAACCGAAAAAGGGAACTGGGTTGGGATTTGTATTGATCTGAATATCGCCATTGAAGCTGCCGATCGAGCGCTCTTAAGAAAAAAAATGAATGAAGCTATTAATAGTTACTTAGAAGTTGTCCTCAATACCAATGATAAAGAAACTATTCCTCAGTTACTTTTTCGCAGAGCGCCTGTAGGTGATTGGATTTCCTATTATTTAATCAAATTCATTTTGATGCTTCATAAATTGTCCGAAAAATTTACTTTTGATGAATATATTCCTTTCCATTTATCTCATAATTGTCGATGAGCGGCCAATATCCTACGCTTGATCGATCACAGGTTGAGTCAATCCTTAAGTGTCTTGGATTCACCGAAAAAAGGAAACAGGGAACCAGCCACGCACAATGGGAAGGGCATATTAAAAACCAACGCCGTATTGTAACGGTTGATGATCTAAGAAGTAAAAAAGAGAAATATGGCCAAACGCTTTTAAGGAAAATGATTGAGCAATCCGGTTTAACTAAAAAAGAATTTTATTCATATCTCAATAGGTAATTTTACAAATAATAGTGGCTTCTTTTTCTAAGCGGGTTGTCGTAGAGACGGCTCGCTTTTTTTTGCGTGGATATAATAAAAACAATTGAAAAAGTTTTTTCCTCAAGGCAAAATGAAATGCGGTCCGATCTGAAACTTGGGTACGGGTAAAGGATCAGGCGCATTAAGACCAAAGGAGGCCCACTCAATGGCAATCAGGCGACCTCATTTTGCCGGTACCTGGTATCCCGGAACGGAACCGGAATGCCTCCGAACCATTGAATCCTTTTCTTTAAAAGTTAGAACCTGCCCAAATGGGACCGGATCGCCAAAAGGCGGAATATTACCCCATGCTGGTTGGCATTATTCCGGGCAAATGGCCTTTAATGTGCTCAGCTGTTTAAAGAAAGGTCCGAACCCTGATACAATCGTTATTTTCGGCCGCCATTTGCACCCCGGCGGCAAAAATTACATCATGGCGGAAGGAGAGTGGGCCACACCGCTCGGTAATCTGCCGATCGACCGGGCATTTGCAGATGGCCTTCTGAATGAATTTTCTTTCAAAATTGAGACGGATTCGAATTCAGATCCGGATAACACGATTGAATTGCAATTACCCTTTATCAAATATTTTTTTCCTCAAACCATGATCCTGCCCCTAGGCGTTCCCCCGGCTGATTTTTCCGTACAGATCGGCCAGCGCGTCGCGCAATTGTCAAAATCCATGCAGCGCAGGGTCCTGATTCTTGGCTCAACCGACCTGACTCATTATGGCCCGAATTATGATTTTGCACCGCAAGGGACCGGGGCTCAAGCCTTGACTTGGGTCAAAGAACGGAACGATAAACAGGTCATCGATCTGATGCTGAACCTGAACGCTGAAGAAGTCATTCAGGAAGCCTTGCATAAAGGCAATGCGTGTTGTTCAGGAGCGGCAGCGGCCGCTATCGCCGCGGTCAAAGAATTGGGCGGCCGGCAAGGGGACCTGGTGGATTATTACACCAGTTATGATGTCCGACCCGACACCAGTTTTGTGGGATATGCGGGGATCGTTTTCTCTTAACCGGAGCAGGCAAGTCTGCGTTAAAAAGGTTTTGCATCGCGTCATGCCGGCGTATTTTTGGCCGGAATCCAGGAGAAGAATATTTAACCGCAGACGGAAGTCAGACAAAGGGCAGATAAGCCGAAATTTTTCCCGCTCGGCCTAAGCGGGGAAAAGATGTCATCACTATAGGATTTCTTTGATCCGTGAAAAAGGATTTTAAAAGAGCATAAAATGGAAAAGCAAAGACTCAAGTTCGATTTTTTAATTCATGATCTTAAAGTGCCGCTGGCGGTGATAGAGGCCGGGGTGCGCTCGTTATTGGAAAAACAAGACAAGTACGGCGTTTTAAGCGAAAAACAGGAAAAAATTCTGTTAAGAGCTTTACGCAATGCCAAAGTCACGAGTACGCTGGTGAATGACGCCCTGGAACTGGGGCGTTCCAGTGAAGGGATTATGAATAAATCCAGATGCTCGATCGCGAGTTTTGTCGAGCAATCTTTGATCGAAATTTTCGATTTGACCGAATCCCATTCGGCTGACTTGACCAAAGTCTGCCGGGATCTCAACGAGTTGAAGAAAAACCTTTTTCAAAAGAGTATTCAACTGGAGATTGATGAAAGCATTTGGAAGCAGGAGGTTTATATCGATGAAAGTAAAATACGCCAAATATTCAGAAATCTTCTGAATAATGCTCTTAAATACCGCAAAAATCTGATTGAAATCAAACTGGCTAAAAGTGCCGCAGCCCTAGATATATCGGTTCGGGATGACGGTCAGGGTATTCCGCGCGAGTTGCATGAAAAAATTTTCAAATGCTATTTTCAGATGGACATGCAAAATGACCAGTGCGTCAGAGGGCATGGCCTGGGCCTGGCCGGCGTGATGATTCTCTTGGAAGATATGGGCGGCCGAATGACCCTGGAAAGCGATACCGGTAAAGGAACGGTTTTTTCGGTCACGATACCCTTATGAGGAAAATTTAATTAAATTTTCCTCACCTGAGCCGCCACGGCATTGATGACTTGCAGCGCTTCTTTTATTTGGGAGCGGGAAACATCCAGATGAGTCACCGCCCGGATCCGCGTGCCTTCAACCACGGAAACGCGCACGCCTTGTTGCATGAGCAGATGGTTGAATGCTTCCGCTGTCAGACCCAAACCGGCCACATCAAAAAAAACCAGATTGGTCTCGACCGGCTCCACATTCAGGCCGGGAATGTTGCGCAATCCCGCGGCCAGGAGTTGGGCGTGCTCCTGATCTTCGACCAGGCGATCGAGGTGATGCTGCAAACCGTAGGTTGCTCCGGCCGCAATAATACCGGCCTGGCGCATGGCTCCGCCGAATTGATGTTTGAAGCGCCAGGCTTCTTGAATGAACGCCTTGGACCCGGCCAAAGCGCCGCCAACCGGCGCGCCCAGACCTTTGCTGAAATCGATAAAAACCGAATCAAAATGTTTCGAATATTCTTTGGCGGAAATACGAGTGGCCGTGACCGCGTTGAAAAGCCGGGCGCCGTCCATATGGCAGACCAGACCTTTTTGATGGGCAAGATCGCAAATGTCACGAATGGCATCAAGAGGCCAAACAGAACCTCCGCCCATGTTTGAAGTTTGTTCAATTAAAATCAGGCGCGAACGGGGGTCATAAGCATGAGATCCGCGGATGGCCGATTGAAACTGGTTTATTGAAAAAATACCGCGTTGGCCAATAAGCGGATAAATTTGCACGCCGCTCAAAGCAGCGGCGCCTGCAGTTTCATAATGGCGGACATGAGCGGTTTGGTCCATAATCATTTCATCACCGGCCCGGCAATGCACCCGGACGGCAATTTGGTTGCACATGGTGCCGGACGGTAAAAAAATTGCATCCTCTTTACCTAATAAATCGCAGACCATTTCGACCAACTGATTGACCGAGGGGTCCTCTTTTTGTTGTTCATCCCCGACCGGTGCTTGAGCCATAAACGCGCGCATAGCCTGGGTCGGCCGGGTGATCGTGTCGCTATATAGATCAATTTTGATGGGAACCATTGAAATGATACCTCGTCTTTGGTATTATAAGCGCCTAAACGTTTTTTTGCAGAAACAAAAAAACGTGAATTCCGGCAAGCCGGAACAGGATTTCCAGCGAGGCCGGAACAGGAGTTCCAGCGAAAAGCGCCGGAATAAGTCCGTACGATGGTAACTGACTAATTATTCACTTTTCACTTATCGACCATTTATTGTCAATAAGAAAAAAGATTATAGATTCATCGCCTTGTCAACATACGGATTTTGTTCCCATGGCTTCCGTCCGCCTTCGTTTAAGCTACGGCGGGACAAGCCGGAATTAAATTTTTTGGTCCAATGCTTTTCGGGATCAAAAAAATCAAGAAACTAATTTTCTTGACAAAACCGGCTGGTAATATATATTAGTGGCTTTATTTTATCTTTAGTATAATTGATATTAATTGTTCTTTAATAAGGATCAGGTTGAATGATTATCAATCTAAAGTCCATTTCCCAGGAACCTAAAGAATTCGATTTTGTTCTGGAACCGGACTGGTGGAAACCGAGTGATATTGATGATCAGATTATGGGCCTGGATGGACCTTTAAAGATCAAAATCGGTATTTATCCGGTTGAGGATAAATACATGCTTAAGGGTGAATTTTCAGGGGGCATAAAGGTCGCCTGCGACCGTTGTCTGGAACCTTTTCATCATCCCTTGCATACGGAATTCCAATTGTTTTTCACTCTTACGACGCCGGAAATGAGCGCGGAAGAGACTGAATTAAACGAAGACGATCTTGAAATCATCTTTGTGGAAACCGAAGAATTGGAATTGGATGATGTGATTCGGGAACAGATTTATTTATCATTGCCCATGAAATTTATATGCAAAGAGAATTGCCGGGGGCTTTGCCGAAACTGCGGAATCAATCTGAATCAGGGCAAATGTTCCTGTCCGCAAACGCACGGACATCCCGGGTTCTCTACGCTCAAGAATTTAAAAATCAGAGGAGAGCAAGAATAAACCATGGCCGTACCAAAACGAAAAATATCAAAATCCAGACGCGGTATGCGGCGTTCGCATCATCATGTCACCATGCCGAATTTATCGGAATGTCCGCAATGTCACGAACCTGTTTTGCCTCATCATCTTTGCCTAAAATGCGGAACCTATCGGGGCAAAACCATTATTGAGACTAAAGAGAGCTGAGATGCGTATTGCCGTGGACGCCATGGGTGGTGATTCACCCGCAATGGTTGTTCAAGGCGCATTGCAGGCTGCCTTAGAGTGGGGCATGGATATCACCCTGGTGGGCCAGCGCCAGGTGATTGACGCCCTCATTGAAGAGTATCATGAACCGGTCGTCTGTCGAATTGAGCATTGCCCGGAAATGATCGCCATGAACGAACCGCCGGTCAAGGCCATTCGCAAAAAGAAGAGAGCCTCCATCCGGGTGGCGTTTGAACTGGTGAAGCGAGGCGAAGCCGATGCGGTCGTGAGCGCCGGAAATTCCGGCGCTACTTTGGCCGCCGGGGTTCTGGTGCTGGGAAAACTGAAAGCAATCGAACGGCCGGCTTTTGCCGGTATTTTCCCGGGTGAAAAAGGCGATGTTCTTATTATCGACGTGGGAGCCAATGTCGATTGCCGGGCGGAACATTTGTTTCATTTCGGTTTGATGGCCGAAGCTTTTGCAACCACTTGTCTGAATATGATGCAGCCCAAGGTCGGGCTGCTGAATATCGGCCAGGAGGGCGGTAAAGGCAATGAGCAAGTCAAGCTGGCTCATGATTTTTTCAAATCAAGCGCTTTGAATTTCATCGGAAATGTCGAGGGCCGTGATATTTTCAGTGGAGAAATCCAGATCATCGTTTGCGACGGTTTTGTGGGCAATGTGGCCCTGAAACTGAGTGAAGGCTTGACGGAATCGTTGGTTGGGATTATAAAGCACGCAATGGCGGGATTGACGGAAGAACAAATGGCCATACATAAACGCACAGGCGGTTTTTGGGAAATGATACGCAAGATGGATTACGCCGAATACGGCGGCGCGCCCGTTTTGGGAATCAACGGGGTCGGGATCGTTTGCCACGGCTCTTCTTCCGCTCGGGCCGTGAAAAACGCCGTTAAAATGGCGAACCATTATGCCGAACAACACATGCCGGAACGTTTGACGCAATATTTCGAGACTATTCAAAACCCGCTGTCGAAATCAGAAAATTGAACGACTATTGGAACAACGAGGAGAAGGGATGCAGCCATCGCCAAGGATTATAACTGTCACCGGAGGGTCAAAAGGTATCGGCCGGGCCATTGCCTTGCGTTTCGCCGAAGAGAAGCCCAAAATCATTCTGCTTCATTATGACGCCGATAACCGGGCTGCCGACGAAACCCTCAAGCTTTTAGCGGACAAGGGCGCGGAAGCGGAAAGCCGGCGGGTGGATGTATCGTCTTTTGCGGAGGTGGAAAGCGTTTTTAAAGATATTCAGGACCGCTTCGGCCGATTGGACGTGCTGGTCAATAACGCCGGTATCACCCGGGACGACTTGTTGGTGCGTATGTCTGAAGAGGAATGGGACCTGATCCTGCGCATTAACCTCAAGAGCGTTTTCAATTGCTCCAAAAGCGTGATTCGGACCATGATCAAGCAGCGCGGCGGAAGAATCGTCAATATTTCGTCGATCGCCGGGCAAATGGGCAACGCCGGGCAAACCAATTATGCGGCCACTAAAGCCGGAATCATCGGATTCAGCAAATCATTGGCCCGGGAAGTCGCCAGCCGCAATATCACCGTGAACGCGATCGCGCCCGGTTTTATCAATACCGAAATGACCCAGGCTTTGCCCGAAAAAGCAAAAGAAGAGTTAACCCGCCAAATCCCCATGGGGCGGATCGGCGAACCGCAGGATATCGCCGAAGCGGTTTATTGGCTTTGCTCCGATGCCGCCGGTTATATCACGGGACAAGTACTTGCCGTAAACGGCGGAATGTATATGTAAATTTTTAAAAACTAAAAATAAAGGAGGAGTTTTAAATGGCCGACATTCTGGAGAAAATTAAAAAAATCATCTGTGAGCAATTGGATGTTAAAGAAGAGGATGTGGTATTAACGGCTTCTTTTGTGGACGATTTAGGAGCGGATTCGCTGGACCAGGTGGAACTCATCATGGCCATGGAAGAAGAATTCAATGTTTCCATTCCCGATGAAGACGCCGAAAAGATCGCAACGGTTCAGGACGCCGTCAATTACATTAAGAAAGCCGGCGGCGAATAAAGCCTATTCAGCGCCAGGCGCATGGTAGTTGTATTTGGAGGGATGCGATGCAAAGACGGGTTGTAGTCACGGGCCTCGGTATTGTTTCGCCGTTAGGCACCGGATTGAAGAAAAATTGGGAAGCGGTATGCGCCGGGCATTCCGGAATCCGCAAAATCACGAGATTTGACGCATCCCTTTTTACCTCTCAGATCGCCGGGGAAGTCCCGGATTTCAAATCTGAAGACTGGCTGGACAAACAACAGGCGCGGCGGTTCGATATTTTTATTCACTATGCCCTGGCGGCCGCGCGCATGGCCATGGAAGATTCCGCTTTAAAAATAGATGCCGGCAACGCTCAAAAGGTCGGGTGCATCACCGGCACCGGCCTGGGCGGTTTGGCCATGCTTGAAGAATATCATCAGATATTGGTTGAAAAAGGTCCCAAACGGATCAGCCCTTTTTTTATTCCCGGCATTATCGCGAATATGGTACCGGGTCAGATCGCCATTGAATATGGCGCCCGGGGACCCAATCAATCCATTGAAACCGCGTGCACGTCCAGTTGCCACGCCATTGGCGAAGCCTTTCGTTATATTCGGGAAGGCCGTGTGGACGCCATGATTACCGGAGGTTCGGAAGCGGTTATTTCTCCTTTGGCATTGGGCGGGTTCTGCGCCATGCGCGCCTTGAGCATCCGTAACGACCAACCGGAGAAAGCTTCCCGTCCCTTTGATAAAGACCGCGACGGATTTGTGATGGGCGAAGGAGCCGGTATCCTGATTCTGGAAGAGCTGGAACATGCCAAAGCCAGAGGAGCCCGAATTTACGCAGAGCTGGCCGGTTATGGCCTTTCAGCGGACGCGTATCATATTACCGCGCCTGATCCCGAAGGCAAGGGCGCCATCGCCAGCATGAAAATAGCTATTGAAGATGCCGGACTCAAACCGGAAGATATCGATTATATCAATGCCCACGGCACATCCACGGACCTGAATGACGCTTCGGAAACCAAGGGCATCAAAGCGGTTTTCGGCGCGCATGCTTATAAATTGGCGGTCAGCTCCACCAAATCCATGACCGGCCATCTCTTGGGCGGCGCCGGCGGCATTGAAGCGATCTTTTCAGTCATGACCATCAAAAACAGCCTGATTCCGCCCACCATCAATTATGAAACCCCGGACCCCGATTGCGATCTGGATTATGTGCCCAACAAATCCCGAGCCGCCAAAGTCCGCACGGCCCTATCTAATTCTTTCGGCTTCGGCGGGACCAATGGATCGTTGTTGTTTAAAGAGTTCTAAAGACCGTTATCTTTGGCTGTCATTTTGAGGAGAGCAGCGAAGAGAAATCGTACGATTCCTCACATTCGTTCGGAATGACAAAATAGATGAAACCAATCAAACCAATAAAACTGTTTTTCCTCTTTTTTGGCCTATGGGTTTGTCAATCCCTGATGGCCGCTCCATCTTTTCCGGTCGATTCCATACCTAAAGAATGGCTTAAAAGCGGCTTTAAACAACACGATTTTTCCATGTATATCCGAGTCGAAGAGATCTTAAAGCAAACAATACAAAAAAACGATTATATCTTAATCGATGTGCGCGCCGCGGAAGAGTATCAAAAGGTCCGCATCCCGGATTCTTTGAATATCCCTCTTTTCGCCGTCAAGACCAAAACCTATCTCAAACCAAAATCGATTGTGTTGTTCAACGAAGGTTATGCCTGGGAAGCGCTTGAAACCGAATGCCGAAGACTGAAAGAACTTGGTTTTAACGTTAAGATTCTCACCGGCGGATTGAATGCCTGGAAAAATAAAGGCGGCGAATTCGCCGGCGACACGGCGGCTTTGGAAGGAATCGATCGAATTCCGGCCAGAGATTTTTTTATCGAAAAAAATTATCAAAACTGGACCGTCATCAATACTTCTTCGGTTGTGAGTGCGGACGCCCGTTTGTGGGTGCCTTTTGCAGTTCATATCCCTTTTAAAAATGAAAAGCAATTCACGGCACTGCTGGGAAATCTGTTGGCAAAAGAGAAGACCGCGCCTAACCCATGGCTGATTATACTTAATGAAAACGGAAAAGAGTATAAAGCGATTGAGCAAACGATTCAAAAAAAACAAATACTAAATCTATTTTTCTTGAAAAACGGCCTGGCCGGTTATAAAGAGTTTCTCGATCAACAAAATCCGTCAAAAAATAATAAGGGCCCGGCCAAGACAAGCACGGCAAAGTGTCCTACTTGTCCGAATTAAAATTGTTCTAAAGACAGTTTCATCGGTTCTATTCGTTTTGAAAATCGGACTATAGTAAACGCTAAAAGTAATATTGATAATTATAAACGAACCGTGCAAGAAAAACCGAACAAGCCTCGCAGAGCTGATTGTTATTCGTCCCGCAGTCGCGGGGCGAATAGAAACAAAATCTCGTCCTTCTTAGTCTGTCCTGTGTCTGCGGTAAAAATGGATTTAGAAAAATATTTAACCGCCGATATCAGTAATTTCAATCTTCACGAAATTGCTTTCAGCCGGATAACCGAGGACAAAACCGAGTTAGCGCTACAGGATTTCTTTGAACTCAAATTTAATCGGATTAAGAAAATCCTTTTCGCGAAACGGAGGTTGGGTTGCGTAACCAATCAAACAAATAAAACTAAATAAAACTAAATAAAACCCATGAAGACCTTTCCCCTATTATTAATTTTTATCACCCTTTTTGGTTCCACCGCGGTTCAAGCCGCGGAAGATCCTTATACCCTCCCGCGCCGCATTCAATACAGTTACACCATTCGTAACAAAAACAATCAACCGGTTAAAAACATCGAGTTTTGGACTTATGCTCCGCTACCCCTTTCCTCGAATCAAAAATGCGAGAGCCTAAAAATTTCTCATCCCTATCAAACCATCCGGGACCGTTCCGGCAACCACATCCTTTCCTTTGTGTTCGATGAAATCCCTCCCTTCGGCAATGTGATCCTGAATATTGAAGCCAAACTTCTTTTTCCCGTTTATCCTGTTGCTCATCGAGAAGATATTTCCAATTATCTATTGCCGGGAAAAAATATTCAATCCAATGAACCGGAAATTCAAGAAATCGCCCGAATACTTAAAGCAGAGAATGAAATGCAGACGGTTGAAAGAGTTTTCGATTATGTATCCCGCCATATTGAATATACCGGTTATTTAAGTCAAAGCTATGGCGCCTTATATGCTCTTAGGCGGAAAAAAGGGGATTGTACCGAATTCATGGACCTTTTTATAGCCCTTTGCCGGGCTAATGAAATTCCGGCTCGCGGTCTTGCCGGATATTCTATTAAAGAAAACAGTCTGTTAAAGCCGAATGAATATCACAATTGGGCCGAGTTCTATTATGCCGGCATTTGGTACACTGCCGATCCGCAACGGAGAATTTTTAAACCGGCCGGCGGCAATTACCTATGTCTCCGGATCATCAATGGAAATTCAGATGATTTCTTGGATGCGGATGAGCCCTTCAGGATCAAAGGTGAAAATTTAGAAGTAAAAATCGGGGAATAGTACATGTGTGAAGGTGCGAATCCGCCTTCGCGAGGCCTATGGCGGACAGGCGTGAGAAGGTGTAAAAGTTCGAATGTCTTATTGTTTCCTGCTTGGGTTTGACGTTTTTAGTCGGAATCCCTCGATTCGTCATTCCGGCAAGTCATGATTTTGCAGAACAAAATCATCAGTTAACCGGAATCCAAGAAAAGAGTATTTAACCGCGGACCTCGGGCAGATAACCGCAGACAAAACCGAATCTTTTCCCCGCCGACACGGCGGGGAAAAAGGTGTCATGGCTGCGCCAGGCGGATATCGTCTCCTTAGGCTTTTTATTCCAAAATATCGACAAAAAGTTGTCGATAAGTGAAAAACGAATAATGAACCGACTTACCGTCGTACGGACTTATTCCGGCGATCTCGCTGGAACTCCTGTTCCGGCTTGCTGGAATTCATGTTTTATTGATCCTGGATTTTCAGGATCAATAAAACATTTGAGTGTTTAAAGAAATACCGATGAAAAGAAAAGGGCGTTATATTCACAGCATCGATGGAACTGAAGCGCCCCTTGGGCGTGATAGGTTATCGTTCCGCAGTCGCGGAACGATAAATCTTTATCTGCGGCCATCTGTCCAAAGTCTGCGGTTAAAAATCTTTTTCCCCTTCTTGCGTTCCTTGTCCCGTCGTCTTATCCGCCGTACAGGTCCAAGTCCCCCTCCCTATATTTTTGACGGGCGGAGCCACAACTTTTTAAAATCACAAAAGTTGTTACAGGGGAGGGTGGACCGGAATTTAATCGTTAAAAGTCTTTACATCTCTGTTTCATTATGATAGCTGTCTGAGCGCAGGTGCTTTTGAGCCCTATAATCTTTCGGTTTCATCATTTTAAGTAATTAATCGATATAATTGAAAAATTTACTCATTCTTATTGGAGTTATTTTAACATTTTTCAAACAATCCAACTCTATATTTAAATTCGCCAGGGAGAATCCTTTCGTTTTGATCCACCTGAGGTGAACTTATTTAATATGGGTCATTCATCGGTTTTCGCGAAATATTTAAAACCCGGGAGATCTTCATGAAGAGCAAGCAATGGTTACGATATGGTATTGGGGCGGCCTTGATAAGTTTTATGCTGCCTTTTTTTTGCATACCGATTTGGGCGGCGGACGCAATCTGCGCGCGGGTGAAGATCGAGATCCGGCAGGAGCTGACTCTCGAGCGTCAAGCCTTTGATGCGCACATGCGGATCAACAACGGCTTGACCCATGCCGACCTTGCGAATGTGAAGGTGGATGTGCGTTTTCTGGACAAAGACGCCAAACCGGTCTTAGCCAGCAGCGATCCCCAGGACCAGAATCCGGACGTCAAATTTTTCATCCGCCTCGACACCATGGAAAATATCACGAACGTGACCGGCCAAGGCATTGTTAAAGCCGCCACCAGCGCCGATATCCACTGGATGATCATCCCGGCGCCCAATGCCGCAAACGGCGTGCCCCAGGGAACTTTATATTATGTCGGCGCCACCCTGACCTATACCCTGGCCGGTGAAAACCATGTCACGGAAGTGACCCCGGACTATATTTACGTCAAACCTATGCCGGAACTCAATCTGGACTATTTTTTGCCCATTCATGTATATGGCGACGACCCCTTTACCGATGAGATCGAAGAGATCATTCCTTTCAATCTGGGCGTGCGTATTAAGAACAGCGGCAAAGGCCTGGCCAAGAACGTCAAGATCAACTCAGCCCAACCTAAGATTGTGGAAAATAAACAAGGTCTTTTGATCGGTTTCAAGATCATCGGCTCCGAAGTGAATGGAGCGCCGGTCACGGATTCGTTACTGGTTAATTTCGGCGACATCAAACCCAGCTCTTCGGGCACGGCCCGTTGGCTCATGACCTGCAGCCTTTACGGCAAATTTGTGGAATTTACCGCCGATATCTCGCATGCCGACGAGCTTGGCGGCGAGCTGACCTCGCTGATTACCGGCTTGAACACCCATTTTTTGATCAAGGATGTTTTGGTGGATTTGCCGGGCCGGGACACGGTCCGGGATTTCCTGGCCAAAGAACAGGAAAATGACCGGGTTTATAAGGTCTATGAATCCGAAGGACTCGACACGGAAGCAACCGACCAATCGACCTTTTCCACGCTGACCTGTGCAGGCAATCAATGTCAATTGACCGCGCCGCCGACGGCTGGTTTTATGTACCTCGAACTGGATGATCCCTATAGCGGTCAAAGACCGATCCAATCCGTAGTGCGTGCGGACGGCAAACAAATCAAGCTTCAGAACGCCTGGCTCTCCAAGACCCGGGTCAAGAACGACCCGTGGAAACACCATTTTCATCTTTTTGATACCAACTCTACCGGCAGTTATACGGTAACCTTTGACAATGCCGTAGGTAACCGCCCGCCCGTCCTGACCTTGAGCGCCAATAAAACCAAAGTCAATATCGGCGAACAAGTGGTTGTGCTGGCCGAAGCCACGGACCCGGACGGTACCATTCCATTGATCACCACCAGTGCCTTACCGAGTGGGGCCACCCTGACCCAACTCGGTCCGGGCCGGGCTGAGTTGACTTGGACCCCGGCCACCGGACAAGCCGGAGTCTATTCCATTGTTTTTACGGCAGCCGACAGTCAGTTACAAACCTCCCGAGCCGTGCAGTTGACTGTGCTTTCCACGCCGGATTCGGACAACAACGGTCTGGCCGACGAATGGGAACTGAGATATTTCGGCCATATCGGTGTGGACCCCAATGGAGACGCGGACGGAGACGGCCTTACCAATTTGGAAGAGTATTTACTGGGAACCGATCCTTTAAAAGCAGACCGGGCCCCTAATGCACCGCTGATTCTGGACCCGTATCCGGAGACCGAGGTTTCCGTGCTCAAACCGGATTTGACCATTCAGAACAGCGTGGACCCGGATAACGATAGTGTTGCGTATCTCTTCGAGATCTATCGCGACGCAGCCATGACCTCGCTGGTGGAAATGCAAACCGGAGTGACCGCTCAATCCGGCACCACCACGACTTGGTCTCTGTCAAACGATCTGCAGGATAACACCCGGTATTATTGGCGGGTGCGGGCCACGGACAATGTCAATTATAGTCTTTGGACCTATGGCGATTTCTTTGTCAACACTCAAAACGATTTACCCGGCCCGATCCGGATCAGTCAACCGATCGATCAAACTCAGGTAAGCCAAGTTCGGCCTTTACTATGCGTCAGCACCAGCCTGGATCCGGATGAAGATAATCTGACTTACACTTTTCTGGTCTATGACAACCTGAACCAGTTGGTCACCTCGGGCGTCTCTTTGACGGCAACAGAAGAGGGCGTTATGCAATGGCGCTTGGACCAAGACCTGAACGACAATACTCGTTATTCTTGGAAAGCCGTTGTGACCGATGAACATGGGGCAAGCAGAGAAAGCGAGCCGGCCTCTTTCCTGGTCAATCTTAGCAACCATGCGCCCCAAGGCTTGGCCGGCAGTACGCCTGTTCCGGATAAAGAAGTGACTACACCGGAATTGGATCTGGTCGTGAGCAATGCGACGGATGCGGACAATGATCCCCTTATCTATTATTTCGAGTTGGACGTGAAGCCCGGGTTTAACAGCCCCGCAGTGCAACGCTCCGGGCCTATTCCGGAAGCCCAGATCCGGACCCTTTGGCATGTGG
>Ga0105099_10001376_pt1 | contig 15379 bp, 14 predicted proteins | sample PPLLak3cmMay2015_2_FD_79138 | JGI IMG/M metagenome (GOLD analysis project Ga0105099, IMG submission 79138) | Freshwater sediment microbial communities from Prairie Pothole Lake near Jamestown, North Dakota, USA - PPLs Lake P8 Core (1) Depth... | ecosystem: Environmental > Aquatic > Freshwater >... | reverse complement strand
TTCGGCCACCAGTCCCGGTTCGTCGTTCCACCACCGGAGATGGCTTTTCCCGTTCTGCCGGTCACCGGACATTTGTTTTGTTCACTCATGGTTCATTCTCCCTTTTTTCTCGTTTGAATCCATTCCCCAATCGACGTGAGAAATTATTTTTTGCCTGGCACCTAAATTTAGCATTGGAAAAATCCGTTGTCAATCCAAACGCAGTACTTCCTTCCCCCCTCAGCTGTCAGGGGACAAAGAAAGCGCAGGGTCTGCCTTAGGCGTTAGGGGGCTCGGGTCAAAACAATGCGGTCGAGGATCAGCGGCTGGTTTTTGTCGAGGGCTTCGATGCTGAGGCTTAGCTCCTGTTCGCTGAGATGCAAAGGGGGATCGAATTGGCGCGTGATCTCCTGGATCTGAGTGCTTGAAGTGTTGACCAGTATCCTGGTCATGGCCTTTTGATTGCCCCTGATCTGCAGGCTGAACCGGCCGCTGGCTCTGATGCTGAGGCCACCCACCACCATGGAAACAGGCTCACGCAGGGTGAAATTCACCTCGCCGACGGGGGGGACAAGCACTGCCATCTGCTGTGATGCCTGCGAATGGTAGCGAACTGAGCCCACGCTGCGCTTCAAGGCCTCTATCTCGAAAGCGATGTGCATGGGCTCTGTTTCTGTTTTTCGGGATGAGTTCTCTGGGGGCTTAATCCGAATCAAATGGACACTGGCGTTGTTGAGCTCAAACTCAGCCATCAGCTGAGAGCGGGACCATTCGGCAGAGAAGAAATTCTGGTAGTCTGCGATTTCATTGAAGGTGGGGCTTTTGGCCAAGAGCAAATACTCAATCTGATTGCGGCTGAGAAAATCCGTTTGCCAGTTAAAGAAGCCTTTCCAGGCGTAGTAAGTTCGATGGGGTGTGCCGATGGAGAGGTGCGATGCCCAATTACCGGCAATACGGGAGGGCGGAATGGCTTTTGACAGTATCTCGATGATGGCAGGCATTTCGTAGCTCCGATGTTTGGCCCAGCGCAGGTAGGCTTGGGCGTTTCCGGCAATGGATGCCGCCATGACGAAAGCAAGCAGTATGCGCCTGAGTCGGGGGCTTATCTTTAAGCCGAACAGAAAGATCAGCGAGAACAGCACGGTGATCATGAGCAGGATTTGCGCCAAAGGCCCACGCATAAACCGGGATAAAAAGGCAGGGAAGCCCAAGGCTGTGAGTAGCAGTGCCAGTGCGGGAAGAGAAAGCAGGGAGGCCAGTGTTTTTCTCCTGGATGGTTGCCAAGGCCCCGGCAGCAGTTTACAGAGGCCGTAACCTGCGATCATGGACATGGGGACAACAAGGATCAGGTAAAAACGGGTTGGCCGATAATTCACAATGCCATGGAAGAACGCACCCACAGTCAGCCAGGCAACCGCTATATCGATAAGTGGCGGCAGCTCCCTGGGGCGGGAGAACCGATCCCGGATCAGCCACAGCAGGGTAAATCCGGCCAGCAAAAAGAGAACGGGGTCGTTTCTGAGGATGAGCATCATGGGGCTGTGCCACAGGTTGCTGAGCATGGCGGAGAGGCTCTCGACGCGGCGGACGTTGCGGTTGTCAGCCATGAAGATGCCCATCAGCAAGGGATTGGCCCTGTAAATGGTGAACCACCAAAGGGTGGCACAGCTGAAAAGGGTCGATGAAAAGACAGCCACTTGACGCCAGTTGACTCGTTTTTCCAGCAGCCAGACAAAACCCACACCCAAAAAGACAGCCAGAAGGTAAATGCCCGATCCTTTTGACAGATAGGATAGAAAGAAAAAGAGTGCGCTGAAAAAGAAGGGCTTAATCTTTGGGCTGTCAGCCCCCTTGCTAAAGGCCCAAAAGGAGAGCATGCAGAAAAAAGTCATCGGATATTCCCGGTAAGCCACGTGAGAATACATGATGACGGGGTAGGAAAACGCCAGAAAAAATGTACCCAGCAGGGCACTGACTGGATCGAGCAGCCGCTTCATCATGACCCAAAAGAGGATGAGGATCAGTACGGAAAAAAGAAGCGGAACCATGCGGTGGGTGGTCAAGGTGATGCCAAACCATTTATAGATCAAGGTGTTGAGCGGATGAATCAAGGGGGAGAGAAGATGTGGGGTGAAATTGTCCAGGGCCGCTTGCCCGAAAAGCACTTGATTGCGGGCGCCGTATTGATACTGGCCCGGGTCACCGATGATGCCGCCGCTGATAGTGATGTCTTTGGGCGGGTCGGCGGTCAGAAACAGAGCTCTGAAGGCGAATCCGGCTGTCATCAGTAAGACCACCATCAAGAGGGTCACGGTGTTGTTGTTTCTGAAAAAAACAGTGTTGCGCATGGCTGACTCCCGAGGTCATGAGTTAAAACGAAAAGTTAACCTTAGCAGAATGGTTTAAAATTTTAAAGAGTGCGACCGGGTCTGGGTGCGGTTAATCAGGGTTTTGCTCAGTCTCTATACGGGCTTCGAGATCCTGCAGGCGCTTTTCAATAAAGGCGGTTTCCTGACTGAGGTTCTTGAATTGATCGAAAAGGACGGTGAATTTGGCTGAAAGGTAGATCAGGGCGAACAGGGACAGCCCCAGGCCAAGAAAGGTGAGGGTTGAGGCGGGGTGTTTGGCCCCGATTAAACGGGTCAGCAAGGCCAGTATTGAGGGTATGGCTGTAACCAGGGTGGCGGGGATGAGGATGACGCACCAGAGAATGGCCAATTCGGCTTTTATGCGGGTGCGTAGTGAGAGCATGAAAACAAACAAAAGCGCAAGGACCAGGGAAGCGGATAAAATAATGCGCGCATAAAGGGATAGAGCAATCATGGGGTGATCCTTTTTTTCAGGGCAGAAAGAGTGAACAGGGCAAAGAAGAGTCCTGTTAGCGCCCGCAACGGGTAATAGAGCTTGATCATGGATGAACCGCTTTCCCGGATGCGCATGGTTACCGGAATTTCTTTAATTTTTATTTTGAGACGCTGCAGCAGCAGGATGGCTTCTGAATCGGGAAATTCAGTCTCATAAATGGGCACCATGGCTTTGGCGGCTCTGAGTCGAAACGCTTGAAATCCGGAACTGGTGTCATGAATCTTTTGACCGGTCAGAAGGGAAGTCAGCAGAGAAAAGAAAACCATGGCCAGTCGCCTGGTGAAGGGGATTGGATATGATGGCCGATACCCGATGGAAAAACGGGAGCCAATGACCAGGTCTGCCGATTCATCCAGTGCCGATATCAGTTTGGGGATCTCTTCCGGGGGGTGCTGGCCATCCCCATCCAGAAGGATAAAGCGTTGATATCCCTGCTTTATGCCGTACTTGAGTCCGGTCTGGATGGCATAGTTGTAGCCCAGGTTTACCGGGTGGTTGAGATGTTGATAGCCCGCAGCCGTGATGATGTTGGTGCTGTTGTCCCGGGACTGATCATTGATGAACAGGGGCTGGATGTCCGGAAACGCCTGGATAACTGCCCCAAGTTTGTTAAGAAAGAGAGGCAGATTGTTGGCCTCGTTGTAACAGGGAATAATGGTTAAAATAGGGCTGGGCACTGTGGTCATGGCTCGGTTATATCACAGTTTTCGGGCTGCTTCAACTGACATTGAGCTGCGCTGACTGATGTGTTATGATGACAGCTCATGAATCAAATCAATCCGATTGAAAAGCAGTTCTTGGAATTTATGGCGCAGCGTCAGGAGCGTCCTGTGGAGATGGTGACCTGTCATTATCTTTCGTTGAAAAAACATTTCCGCCCGCATGGGAACCGCTTTCGCCAACTGTCAGAGGAATTCATCCGCCTGCACGATTTTTTCTACAATATCGATCATCCGACTGATTACATCAAACTTTATCAGCAGCACGCCTGTATATCCATGTTTCGGTTTCTGTCCTATGCAGACAAGCGTTCTTCTCTTGCAGGGAACTTTGCCTTTTTTTTAAAGCTGCTTTTCAGTGGTGAAGCCGCCAGGGCCCTCTGCTCACTCAGGCGGGAGCTCCTGAAAAAGCGGCACAAACGGAAGGCGCCATCGGTGCTTCAAATGGCTGGTCAGCGATTTGAAAAAGTGGTCTTGCTTGATTATGGCTGCGGTCTGGCCTATCAGTCCATAGAGATGGCATTGAGTTTGGGGGAGAAGCTGGATCGGCTGGTGCTGGTTGACATCCCCTCGTTGGTGCTGGATTTTACCTGTCAGCGGGCCCGAAGTTTCGGACTAGAGGTTGAACGCATTGAAGTCACACCGGAGCATCCTTATCCGCAGTTACCGACCCATCACATATGTATCGCCAATGAAGTGGTTGAACATGTGAAAAGCCCATTGCAAGTCCTGGGCCATCTGGTCTCTTCTCAACCCCAGGGGGCTTTGCTGACCGGTGATTATGATGACCATTGCCCGGAGATTTATCACCTGCATACCGATTTGTCGGTTTTTCGGCGCGAACTGATGAAATCCTATCGACAAGTGGGCGGGGATTGGTATGAAAAAAGCTGAACAAGAAAGGATGATGGATAACAATAAGGGGCGCTTGTCCAAGTATAAATCTCTGGTGGTGGGAGAGGCCTCCTGGTTTTTTTTTCTGCGTTACGAATTGACGACTTTTTTTTTGTCGAGCCTGGGCGGGGCCCTGGGTATGGCTCTGCGTGGCTTGTTTTATCGGGGATTGTTTAAAGAGGTCGGGCGTGGGGTGATCTTTGGCCGACAAATGACGATACGTCACCCCCATAAGATCGCAATTGGTGATCAGGCGGTATTTGATGATAACACCGTCCTGGATGCCAAGGGCGAAGTCAACCAGGGCTTGACAATCGGATCACGGACCATGATCGGTCGCAATACGATAGTCAGCTGCAAAGATGGCAACATTGTCATTGGAGATGATGTGAACATCGGACCCCATTGCTATTTTATCTCTGAGGAAAATCTGGAAATTGGCCGCTACAGCCACATCGCCGGGCATACATTTTTGGTTGCCGGAGGCAATCACAGCTTTGATGATCCGGAAATACCCATATGTCAGCAGCCGTCAACATCGAAAGGTGGAATTCATATTGGTGAAGATGTCTGGATCGGTGCTTCGGCCACTGTCGTTGACGGGGTAAAAATTGGTCGGGGAGCAGTCATCGGCGCCGGCAGTCTGGTTCACAGGAAGATTCCGTCGTTGGCGGTCGCGCTGGGTTATCCCATCGAAATAATCAAGAAGAGAGGGCAGGCCATCAAGACTGCCGATCCCAAAAGCGGAGAACAATGACCACAAAGGCCTGGATATCAGGGGCCGGTGGCTTTGTGGGCCGACATCTGGCTATGCGCTTGCTGCGTGAGGGCTGCCGGGTGATCTGCCTGATCCGTACTGAGAATCAGATCAGTGCGGAACTAAAGGGTTCGGGGGCTGAGATCATTCTCGGTGATCTGATCAGGCCGGAAAGCTATCGGGAAAGCCTCTCGGGGGTGGACTGGGTGTTTCACCTGGCGGCGGCCTATCGGGATGGCGGGACCAGCAAGGCCGAATTTTTACGGGTCAATGTGGATGCCACCGGCCAGCTTTTGGAGATGGCGGCCCAGGCTGGGGTCAAGCGCTTTATTTACTGCAGTACCGTCGGCGTTCATGGGAATTGCCAGGATGGTTCCCTTGATGAAACCGCCTTTTGTGCCCCCCATGAGGAGTATGGCAAGTCAAAGCTTGTGGCAGAGGGTCTGGTCAGGGAGGCCGCACAAAAGTGGGGACTGAGGTCGGTCATCATCAGGCCGGTGGGGATTTACGGACCGGGAGACTGGCGGCTGGAAAAATTGTTTCGATCCTTAGCCCGCAGACGCTTTTTTTTGATCGGTCGGGGCCAAAACAGATATCATCTGACATACATTGACGATCTGGTCCAGGGTTTCTGGCTGGCAGCGAATTCTTGCGCTGCCCTGGATCAGACCTATATCATTGGCGGGGATGATGTACCAACGATATCAGCCCTGTGCCAGGAGATTGGCCGGCTGTTGGGCGTCCCCATGCGTTCAATGCGCATTCCTTTTGCTTTGGTTTACTGCTTGGCTGTCCTCTGCGAAGGACTATGCCGCCCCCTTGGCGTATCTCCGCCTCTTTTCCGTCGGCGCCTTGATTTTTTTTCCAAGACTCGCTGGTTTGACATCAGCAAAGCCAAACGTGAATTGGCCTATCAGCCTCAGGTGGGATTGAGCGAAGGGCTGTATCGGACCATAGATTGGTATCGCAAGCAGGGCCGTTTGTCCTGAATCAGGCCTTTTTGTGCTGTTTTTTGCCATTTTGGCTTTATAATCTGGCCAAAAAAAAGAAATTTTGTTTTTAATTCCGCTATCATTGCCTTGTTTATGTTGACGAAAGCCGGTTTTCATATTAGTATGGTGCAAAATGAAGAGAATATTCCAGAGTCTGCTGCCGATAACCCTTGCCATTCTGCTGATGCTTTTTTTTCTCAGGGGCGTCTCCTGGTCAGAGGTATGGCTGTCCATACAGGGGGTCCATATTGGCTATGTTCTGGCCTTTATTGTCGGCGTTTTGATGCAATACGCTGTTAAAGCGTATCGCTGGGGAGTGATTTTAAAACCGCAAGCGGCCAGAATCCCCTTCGAAACCCTTTTTCATTTTATTTCCCTGAGTTTTTTTCTCAACACAGTCATGCCGGGAAAGTTGGGTGAACCGGCCAAGGGTGTGTTGATTGCCAGGCGTTATGGTTTTCCGGAAGGGGCCGGATTGGCTTCTGTGGTGATTGAACGTCTGATAGATGTATTGATGTTGCTGCTTCTTTTTCTGGTTTCGTTTTTGATGTTCCCCATGCAGAACAATCCCCTGCTGGTAAAAATGCAGCGGCTGTCCTGGTTGGTGGCGCCAGTGATCATCGCTTTGTTTCTGCTCTTTTTTCTCATCAATCGCAATGGCTTGAGCCCCCGGGTGCATAAGTGGCTGGAGGGAATTTCACGTCTTTTCCCTAAAAAAATCAGGGCACGTGTTCTGACTTTTCTGATCACTTTTACTGAGAATTTGCACGTCAGGCTACCAGGTTGGGACATGCTTCGCCTGCTGGTTTCATCGATTGTGGTCTGGATCGGGGTTCTGCCGTTTTTCTGGTTACTCATGAAGGGGTTCCAATGGGGCCGGCCTATCGGACTCCTGGAAACACTGCCCTATTTTGCCTTACTCATGGTGGGGGCGGCCATTCCCACACCTGGGATGGCTGGCTCTCTGGACAGCGCATCGAAAATTGGCTTTTACCAGTTATTATGGATTTCTCATGAATACAGTGGATCGGTCGTTGCGTATACTCTGCTTTTTCATACCATTCTGCTTCTGCTGTCTATGGCCACCGGACTCGTGGCCATCAGGCGGCTGAAGATTGGGATGAAGGCGATAAAAGAGGTGAAGAAACATGAAATGTCCTGATTGTGAAAATCTTGAAGACAAGGTCATAGAAACCAGAGAGAGCAAGGAACGCAACTATATCCGCCGACGCCGTGAATGTCTCCAGTGCGGCCGGCGTTTTACCACCTATGAAAAGGTGGAGGAAATACCTCTGGTGGTGGTAAAAAAAGACGGCAGGCGGGAGGAATTTGATCTCGATAAAGTCAGAAAAGGTCTCTACCGGGCCGTTGAAAAGCGCCCCATACCCACCAAACAGATCGAACAGATAGCGGGGAAAGTTGAGGAGTATGTTTCTTCAGCAGACAAAGAGATCAGCACCAAGGCCATCGGTGAGCATATTATGGAGCGGCTCAAGGCCCTGGATAAGGTGGCATACGTCCGTTTTGCTTCGGTTTATCTGGATTTCCGCAGTCTTGAAGAATTTCTTTCCGAGCTGCACAATCTTTTAAAAAAGGAGAGCTGAATGGCAAAAAAACATTTGCCCTTTTTTGAGGTGGAGATCGGTAAAAATTTTTCTTCTGGGATCAGCACTCAGGTAGATTGGGAGCCCAGGACGAATATCATCGAAACGGAACAGCATCTTATTATAGAGGTGGAATTGCCCGGTGTCGAAAAAGAAGATGTGTCCATCATTCTTCATGGCAGCCGTGAATTGGTGATCAAGGGAATCAAACAGCAACCGCGTCCCAGTGACTCCCAGATGACTTTCTACCTGTTTGAAAGGGAATTTGGCAGTTTTTACAAAAAAATTATGATTGATTTCCCACTCGATTCGAGTCATATCAGCTCAATCATGGAAAACGGAGTACTGGTGGTGCAGATCCCGAAGAAGCAATATCAGAAAATCACCATTGAAGTGAAATGACAGTCATCAACGGGGTGAAGAATGAATCAAGAAAAAAATGATAACGAAATGATAAAAACCGAGCCCGAGGGTCAAGGGGCAGAGCAGATAGATATTCCGGGTCAGCTCCCGGTGCTGGTGCTTAGAGATATTGTGGTATTTCCCTATATGATCGTTCCCTTGTATGTGGGCCGCACCAAATCCAAAAAAGCTGTTGATCTGGCCTTGACGACGAACCGGATGATTCTGCTTCTGACTCAGAAGGATTCCAATCTTGAGGATCCCGGTGCAGATGAGATCTATATGGAGGGGACGGTTGGCCTCATCGTGCGCATGTTAAAGCTTCCGGATGGACGACTGCGGGTGCTTGTGCAGGGAGTGTCACGGGTCAAAGTCAAGGCCCTGAATGATGATGGGCAGATCATCAATGCCGATATCGAGACGCTTGAGGATATCGAACCCGAAAAAGTCACTTTGAAGCATAAGGCGCTCATCAAGAATGTTCGTCAGCAATTTGAACAAATCGGAAAATTGGGAAAACAGATACCCAGTGAAATTTTTGTCATCGCCGAAAACATTGATGAACCGGGGAAACTGGCCGATATTATTGCCTCCAATCTGGATCTCAAGATTGAAGATTCCAATTCAATACTGGCTGAAGTGAATTCGATCCGGCGCCTGGAAAAAGTCTTCGATTTTCTGAATTATGAACTGGAACTGCTCAATATCCAGAATCAGATCAATATCAAAGCCCAGGGAGAAATGGACAAGAATCAGCGGGAATACTTTCTCCGCCAGCAGCTCAAGGCCATCCAGAAAGAATTGGGTGAGGACAGCGACAGCGGGGAGGAGATCTCCCTGTATAAAGAACAGTTGTCAAAGATAAAGATGCCCCAGGAAGCGGCCGAAGAAACAGCTAAGAATATAGAACGATTGAGTAAAATGCATCCGGAATCGGCTGAAAGCACCGTGCTCCGTAATTATCTGGATTGGATGCTGGAATTGCCCTGGGATACGGCTTCGAAAGACAGTCTCAATCTCAAGCGGGCTCAGGCGGTGCTCAATAAGGACCACTATGGTCTGGAAAAGGTTAAAACCCGGATTCTGGAATATCTGAGTGTAAAAAAACTGACCAATAATGCCCAGGGACCGATCCTTTGTTTTGTGGGGCCTCCGGGCGTGGGTAAGACTTCTCTGGGTCGCTCTATAGCCCGGGCAATGAACAAAAAATTTGTTCGGATTTCACTGGGAGGAGTGCGGGATGAGGCCGAAATTCGCGGTCACCGCAGGACCTACGTCGGTGCTCTGCCAGGGAAAATAATCCAGGAATTGAAGAAGGCGGGAACCAATAACCCCATCTTCATGATGGATGAAGTGGATAAAATTGGCGCAGACTATCGTGGCGATCCCTCATCGGCCTTACTGGAGGTGCTTGACCCCGAACAGAACAATTCCTTTGTTGATCACTACCTGGGTGTTCCCTTCGATCTGTCCAAGGTGATGTTCATCACGACGGCCAACATGTTGGAACCGATTCAGCCGGCATTTCTCGATCGGATGGAGGTAATTCATATTCATGGCTATACCGAGGAAGAGAAGATCGAGATCTGCAAGCGCCATCTCCTTCCCCGACAGATCAAGGCCAATGGCTTGACAGACAAGCATGTCACATTCTCCGCCAGTGCCCTGAAAAGCCTGATAACTCTGTATACCCGAGAGGCCGGAGTGCGCAACCTGGAGCGGGAGATTGGCTCTATCTGTCGTAAAGTGGCCCACAAAGTGGCCATGGGTGAGAAGCAGCATGTAAAACTGACCAACAAGAATCTGGAAAAATATGCGGGTACGGCCAAACTATTCAAAGACCAGCTGCTGGAAGAGAATGCGGTGGGCGTGGCCACCGGGCTTGCCTGGACGCCCTATGGCGGAGACATTCTGTTTATCGAGGTGAAATTGATTCCCGGTAAAGGCAATCTGATTCTGACGGGTTCCTTGGGTGATGTCATGAAGGAATCCGCCACAGCGGCCTTGAGTTTTTTGAAAGCCAACACCGATTCTTTGGGAGTCAGCCCGGAGGATTTTGAAAAATACAATGTCCATATCCATGTTCCGGAAGGGGGGATTCCCAAGGATGGGCCTTCTGCGGGTGTCACCCTCATTACTGCCTTGTGCTCGGCATTTTGTAAGGTGAAGGTTAAGCGGGATGTGGCCATGACCGGAGAGATGACCCTGCGTGGCAAGGTGTTGCCGGTGGGCGGGATCAAAGAGAAGGTACTGGCCGCCAAGCGAGCGGGCATCAATACGGTTGTGCTTCCGGAGAAGAACAAAAAGGACATCAAGGAAATCAATCAGGATTATTTAAAAGGGATGCAGTTTATTTTTGTAGATGACATCACCGATGCTGTCAATGCGGCACTGACTGAAAAGATTTTCAAATGAAGGAAGAGGAGTGGGTCGAAGCGCTAAGGCAGCGTTTCCCTTTCTCTTACGGTGTCGGTATCGGTGATGATGCGGCGGTTGTCAGGCCCGGATCCGTTGCCTCTCCCTGGGTGATAACCAGCGACCTTCTGGTGGAGGGTGTTCACTTCCGAAGGGAGGACCTGACGCCGCAGCAATTGGCACTTAAAAGCCTGGCGGTCAACCTGAGCGATCTGGCTGCGATGGGCGCCAAGCCCCTTTTTTATACCCTGTCCCTGGTGTTGCCGATTGATTTTATGGGAGACAAACTTAAGCAGTTTTATGATGGGCTGGAGCAGGGTGACCAACGCTGGGGGGTTCAGTTGGCCGGAGGCGATTTTTCAGCCGGACCATTTTTAACCATAGCCATCACGGCCATAGGAGAAGCTGCCCGGCCTGTTTTACGCTCGGGGGCCTGCTGTGGTGATCTTGTGGCTGTTTGTGGACACTTGGGCTGGTCAAAGTTGGGGATGCATCAATTACTAGCCGGGGAAAAGCAGGGGCCGTATGTGGATGCCCACATTTCGGTGAAGCCATTGCTCGGGGAAGGACTGACTTTGAGTCAGTTTGCCAGCGCCATGATGGATGTGTCTGATGGTCTGCTTAAAGATCTGAAACGGCTATGTGCTGCTTCAAATGTCGGCGCAGTTGTGGATGCGGATTCTCTTGAACCGGACAGGGATTTTTGTGAACAATGCACTGCCTATAAATTGTCGCCTTTGCAAACAGTCTTTGGTGGAGGTGAGGATTATGCTCTGCTGTTCACGATTAGAGAAGAAAATCTACCAAAAGTCATGGAGGCAAATCTACATACCCGGATTGCTGTGGTCGGCAGGATTGTTTGTGCCGAACTGGGCGTCAAGGTCATCCAAAATGGAGAGGAATTGCGCCTAAGTGCTGAAGGCTTTGATCATTTCGAATCGGCCCGGGATTGACATCCCAAATGAAAAGTCCTATATTCAGAGAATGGGTATGAAGGGTTTTCTTGTTTTCGCAGCATTTTTTCTGGTAATGGTCTCCCTTTTGACAAGCCAGGAAAATGCTGCCGTGAACTATATCGAGATATCAGTTCAGACCGATAAGAAATCCTATTTTCAAGGTGAAGAGGGCTTTATTAAGATTCGCATTACTCCCCGTTCGGATATCAATATTTCGGTCTATCCGGAGATGCTGATCCGTTTTAAACCCAACGCCAATCTGGTGTATGCCAAGATATTTTTCAACGCCTCGGAGCTGGATTATCTGACGCGCCAGGAAAAGGATACCGATTTTGTCTATTACAATCTGGATAAAGAGATTTCCATACCCTTCAAGGTCAGTGAAACGGCGCTCCTGGGCAGGATGAGTATCGAGGGAGAAGTGGCCTATTCAGCGGTATTTGTCTCCAATCATTGGTGCCTGAAAACCTTTCAGCCCTTTGAAGCCGAGATCATCTCCAAATTCAAAAGAAAGGCCAATTAGCACTATTCTTCCTCTACTTTGAGCGCCGCTTGTAAGATACCGATGCTCAATTTGACAGCTGTGGCTGATTTTGCTATGATTTTTCGGGCTTTTCCCATGGGCATGAAGTCTTTGTCATGGGGAAAGGTTCATCAATGACAGAGGTCCAATATGATACAACCTTCTTCCAGGTTTCGTTTGGTAAAAACCGTTCTGCTCGGCGTGCTGGTGCTGCTGGTGCCTTTTGCGACTTCGGCCCAACAGGAACCCTTTAAAACCGAGTACCATCCAGCTGGCAGCCATATTTATTTTTTGGTTGACGGGGGCAGCCCCCTTTGCCTGACGGGGGATTTACCCGGATACAACGTCGCCCCACGTCTCTTTCACGGTGACAACACCCTGTGGGCCACATGGGAAATTATCCGTGAGGGTCAGGCTGGTATCGGGGTGTATGATTTTTTCCTGCAGCGGGCTCAGGTGTACATGCTGAAGGGGATAAAAGACATCGGCCAAATTGAGGTGCTTATCAAAGGCGATACGTTGAAGGATTTGTACTTCATCGCCAAGAGTGAATATGTTGATGTCTATCACTACCGCCCTGACACCCTGGCTCTGGTTAACCTGACCGTCAACCCGGAGATCGAACACCGCATCCGGCTCAGCGGACAGGGCGATCTGACCAAAATCGAAGTGGAACGGATCGACTCAATAGTCAATCTGCGATACGACAGCCTGAGTCAGCAGGTGCATAAGCGCAGCATACACCAGAAGAAAAGGTCGGAAACGGTGAAAAAACTAGGCCCGGTTTCGAATGCACAGGGTGAAGCACTCGATGATTATTTTTTGGCTTTTGGTGACAGCATCACCGCAGGGAAAATGTATCTGCCACAGGAGGGGGATACGGTCCTGACGGGTGGACTTGTCAGGCCTCAATATGCCTACAGTACCCAAATTGAAGAATTGTTGATTGAAGATGGATATGATGTGGCATTTAATAACTCAGGAATTCTCGAAAATACAACAGAACTGGGTAGAGAACGGATTGAGTCGATGTTGGACTCAGATAATTACTCTACCCTGATGACGATGCTGGGGACGAACGATGTGTATCGGCATACTATGATCTTGGAGCAGAGTGTCGAAAATATGGAATTTATTGTTGATGCGGCTCTTGACAGAGAAATGCGTGTCCTTTTATGTACCATTCCACCCCGGAATGATTGGCTGGATGTGGCATCTTTTTACAATACAATCGCCCTTAATGAAGAGTTGAGAAAACTTGCCGCCAACAAACACATCAACCTGATTGAAGTGTACAACAACTTTATGGATTATCAGAAACCTGAGGGCTGGATAGAACTACTTGAGACCAGAGATGACAAAATCAGTTCCGGTGCCCATCCCAATCCCCAGGGTCATGCCATCATTGCCGGTCTGATGAAGGAAAAGTACGACAACTTCCTGCTTAAAGCCCCCGAGTCCATAAGCCGCAGCGCTTTGACCACTCTGAATGGCCAGAAGGTCAGCTGGCTGGCACCCAATTCGAAGTTCATCGATCACTATGTCTTTGAATTCGGCACCGAGTCTGGCAATTACAGCCATGAAATCAATCTGGCAGGCCTGGAAGTGGATTTTGTTTTATTGCAGCGCTTTTTTACCGCTTCGCCCATCACAGGGCTTTTTCAGATTGTCGAGCGGGTCGGCCAGACTCCCCAGGTTATCTTTCAACGGGGGGCAACGGTCTATTACCGCATCAAGACCGTCAACGAAAAGGGCCTTGAGAGTCGTTACTCTGCCGCCGGATCCTTTACCCTGGGAAGTCACTAGGGAAGCGGTGCTCCTGCCAGCCATCTATCTGGAAAAATGCCTTTTTGACTGGATGGGACTGGCTTTGGAACAGGCTTGTCTGGCAGAGGAACTTGGCGAAGTGCCGGTGGGGGCCGTGCTGATTCACAACGGAGAAGTTCTGGCGGCTGAGCACAATCGCATGATCAGTGCCAATGACCCCAGTGCCCATGCCGAGATGCGGGTGTTAAGACAGGGGGCGCAGCTATTGGCCAATTACCGCTTGCCAGGCACCCTGCTGCTCTGTACGCTTGAGCCTTGTCTGATGTGTTACAGTGCTATGGTCCACGCCCGCATCGGGCAGTTGATCTATGCTGCCAATGATCAGAAAACCGGTATTTTCAGTACGGGTTCTTTCGAAAAAGTCAAAAGTATCTATAATCACAACATTGTGGTCTCAGCGGGTTTGCGTGCCGGGGACGCATCCGCCATGCTGAGTTCATTTTTCCAAAAGCGTCGTAAAGGAGAGGGATGATGAATCTAAAGTGTGGTGTTGTGCTTTTTCTGTGTCTTCAGGGGATGGGCTTTGCGTTTGCTGGGAAAGAGATCGATCCCTCATTGTCAGTTGTTTTCCATCAGGATGGAAGCGATATTTTTTATATGGATGACCAGGGGCGAAAAATATGCCTCAGTAAGAACATTCCCGGCTTTAATGTGGCCCCTACATTGTTTGGTAAAAGATCAGGGTTGTGGGTAGTTTGGGAAATCAACCGTGAGGGGCAGGCCGGTATCGGGGTATACGATCTGATTCTGAGCCGGGCAGAAGTTCACTTTTTTGAAGGGATCAGTGATATCGGACAGATTGAGGTGATGTTTCAGGGTGATGTCCTGAGCGATCTTTTCTTCATCGCCAAGAGAAAAAATCTTGATGTATACCATTTTAGAATGGCCACACTGCGGCTGGTCAACCTAACCAATAGTGTGACCATTGAGCATCGTTTTAGTCTGATTGGGAGGGGAGATCAGATTCAGATCGAAGTGGAGCGGATCCGGACGGTTTGTGAAATGGATTACGATCGCTTTGGCCAATGCTTGATTGATTCTGGTAAGGAAAAGTGGAGGCCCATCAGGAGAAAACCCACTAAGAAAACGAGACCGGTCAATAAGTCAGCAAATGGTGAGGAACCCCTGGATGATTATTTTATGGCCTTCGGCGACAGCATCACTGCAGGCAAGATGTTTTTACGTGAAATGGGTGATGATGAAGCGAACTATGGATATTACCGACCTGAATATGCCTATGGGGCTCAATTAGTTACTTTGCTGAGCGAGGATGGGTACAATGTGGATTATTCAAACGCCGGAGTTGGAAGCGATACAACTGAGTTAGGAAGGAATCGAATTGAATCGCAATTAATTGCAGGGGAGTACAAAACTTTAATAACTATGCTTGGGACGAATGATGTGCAACAGAGTGATATGATCTTAGATCAAAGTGTCGAAAATATG
>Ga0105099_10001375_pt1 | contig 15382 bp, 14 predicted proteins | sample PPLLak3cmMay2015_2_FD_79138 | JGI IMG/M metagenome (GOLD analysis project Ga0105099, IMG submission 79138) | Freshwater sediment microbial communities from Prairie Pothole Lake near Jamestown, North Dakota, USA - PPLs Lake P8 Core (1) Depth... | ecosystem: Environmental > Aquatic > Freshwater >... | reverse complement strand
TCGATGAGAAAAACTAATCGCCGTTCGGCACCCTGAATTATATTTTATTCAAGTCGCTTTGTCGTTTAATGTCAAGCCGGATAAAACGATTTTAACCTGCCGAACCGGCGATAATACGCATTATTGATTTTGACTTGATTGTAATCGTCTAATTTTATTGCCAAATAAAGCGTAGAATCTGGCTGTGCATCTAATGCACCAAAAGCAACACTCGAAACCCAGCTTTCTGACTGATCAGTAAAACGAAGCACACTACTGAATGCCGGTACATAAGAGGGAATATTGAACACCCCGTTTTCATCGGTTTTGTATAATGTAGGTTGCACCGGGAAACCAACGTTTGTGTAAGGGTAATGTGCACAATAGATATTCGATGTTGGTTCATTCTGAGCATCAACGATTTTTCCGATAACCGAACTACGAAAATTCAGCGTGTCGTTCTTCTCTCCTATCGTAGGACTGTTATCTCTTATATATGAAATGACAGTAGAGTAACCTCCCATACCTATATAACTTATAACATGCGCCATTAGTGACTGGTAAGGTCGTGCCTTTAAGTGCAAATACACCTTTTGCCCCTTAACTCCACCCGGTTGTAAATTTGAACAGCACAGATAGAATGTATCGCCTATTTTGATCTTCGGAAAATGTTTATTAGTGATGAGACCAATGCCATCGTTATTAATCCAGATATTTCTTTTTGAAGATGGTTGTGTATCTGCAGGGTTCACTTTCACCCAGAAAATGTCTGTTGAGCACGGTAATTGTAATTTGAGATCGCGATTAAAATTATATAAATCTGAAATTAAACTGATTTCCACTGTCCAATGAGCGGAATCAACAATCTGTATTTCTGAAGTTAATGGGAATACTTGGAATGGAACGATAGGGTTTGCCCTACTCCAACTCAAAAAAAGTGACAAAATACAGGTGATGACATGGACACATTTGGCCATAGTGTAACTCCTTGCATTATTGATAAATATCTTCTCAAAAGGCAGTCGAAATAGTACTACATACTAAAAATTTAATAAAAATAAATCGATTGCTATGATAGTTTTTCACCGGAAAAAATAAAAAGCGTTTTCTGGCAGAAAACAACCGTTTATTGTTGAAAAACCGAAATTATGGTATAATCATAACAAAACCGGTCTAAAAATTTTCCGGAATAGCGAATTATTAAGTTAACATCAGATATCATGCCTGTTAGAGTATGCACACGAACAGATATACAATAAACTTTTTTTTCATACTACTGTTTGCTGCATCAAACGTCTCTCCCCAATGGAAAAAACCAGCCAATCAGGAAACCTCCCTGCGCGTCTTCACCGAAAACGACGTACTCAACGCCAGTTGGACCGTAAACACCGACGACTATCGCAGCTTCGGTTTCGGCGCGGAGTATTGTGTAAATTCCCTCTGGCGGTATACGCTTGACTATTACGGCATTACGACCCGCGACGATCAGACGGTTGGTGCAGGGGTGCGTATTGACGAATTCCAGGTTGCTGCGGAACGCGCGTTTGAGTTTCACGGATTATTTCAAAAAATAGAGCTGCTGCCCCGGCTGGGGCTTTTCATTGGAGGTAATCTGGGCAGCCAGTCTATCCAGAACGCCTGGCACCGTATCAAGGACCTGCCCGAAGTTGACATGAAGTATGAAAAAAAAGTTCTGCCTAGCCTGCTTGTTGAAGGAAGATTCGGGTATAATTTCGTAGACAGGGTGTTCGATTTCGCGGAGTTCTCTCTGCGGACCGGCGGCTCGGTACTGGTGCGTCCCGGATATGACTGCAGGCTGGAGATCGGTGAGTCGACCTGTTTGAAGGGCGCTGCCGGCGATATGTTCCACCTTGAATTCTTCTACCGTTATGTAGACCCTTTGTGTGATTTGGATCTTGTTCACAGCCTTGCCGGTGTCGAAACAGGCTGGACGCTCCGGTACACCGTGTTATGCGGCGGTATGTATCTGGCAAATGAGTTTAACATGCTGACCGGATTCTCCACCGGATCCGCCGGTTTTCATTACCGGCGTAAACCCCGTCTGCATGTTTTCAACAAAGAAGACTTTGTGTTTGAATGCGGGATGATGCCCGGATCATGGGGCTGGCAGGCGCGGATCAGCGCCAATCCCTGGAACAACGGCAGGTTCAAGCTTTTCGCCGTGTATGCTTTTTTCGTGCCTGCAGATATCGAATACCCGGTCATCAGAATCAATCAGCAGCAATTGATTTTCGGAGGAGAGGCTGCCCTGTTTCCGGTGCGGGAGCGGATAACGTTTACCCCCTTTATTGCGATCGGCGCAGGCGCCCAGCGTGCCATGCGGTACTCCAACGTCATGGAATTCGAGCTGCAGCACAGGGAATCACCGATAATTGCGGCAGAGGCGGGGCTTCGATTGAGCGGGAAGATTCCGTTGCGGTTTGTTTCGCCGAATGTGATCTACGGCATATCCGTATCAGATCGGTTTGTGTATCCTGTGTATAAACGCACCGAAAAAATTACCGCGGGCACGGTCAACTATGTTGTGCCGATAAACAGTTTTCCGGTCTGCCTGACCATGGCGGTCGATTTCAAATAAAACGCATTTTTTTCTTATCAGTAAATTCTTCCGCCTGTATAGCACGGGCAGCAACGGCAGCGGGTATGCTATTTTTATCTGCAACGGCGATAGAGAGTTATGCCCGATGCATACTTCACAAACAAACCGACAAAAACCGGATACATTTAAAATAAAATGCTTGCAAAAAACCAGAGGAAGATGTATTATACTTTAAAACGTTACTAAAAAAAGAGGAGCCGATACGCTGTAACTTTACCGGCTCCCCCGTATGGCGTGCATGTTGGTACATGAGCAAACGCCTGTAGTAATTATACACCTTTTTCTTTCCAAATACAATTTGTTTTTCAGCTGGATTTTCCTCTTTTAATCGGTGTATAGGGTTGCATGTACCGCTTGCGCACGCCTCATTTTGATATAAAGAGAGGCTGCAATGCGTTTTTTATTGCCAAACGATGCACGCGCCGGCGCAGTGGAAAAAGGCGCGCGCTTGGTTCACCAGTATCCCTCCTTTTCGCTCATGGAATCCGATGAATCATTGCCTTGGGATAAGGCACAGGCGCTGGAGGTCATTGATTCGGAAACCGTCGTAGTCAATGGCAGCGAGATACACATTCCCGAAGGCGGCTACCTCCTCGATAAAGAGAGCCCCCGGACGATAATCCGGTTTATAGGGCCGGTTGCGCGCCAGTGGCATGAGCAGTTGACCAGACAGAATGTGGCCATCAGGTTCTGGTGCCCGCCCTACGGCGCATGCGTTCAGTTTCCTGCGCCGCTTGACGCCGAAACGGTTAAAAAAGAATTCCCCTTTATTGCAGGCTGTGCGCCGTATAACGAAGAATACTGCACACGAAAGCTTGGAAAACCCGCGGCAGGTATGCCTGAGTCGCTGGTTGATATTGTCTGTTTTTCCCGCGAGGAACGCGCTGAAGTCGAATCTGTTCTTAAAAAGCGAGATATTCAGATTGCAGGCTCCTCTTCAAGCAAAATCCGCATACAGTATGCGGGTGATCTCAGGGAGCTGCGTGATATCAAAGGGGTCAAACTTGCCGATTATGCCCGAACGACCATCCTTGCCGGAACTCCCCTGTCTGATTCCTGCGGCATAAACAGCAACAGCAGTGCACCGGAACAGAATCTTTCCGGCGAAGGCCAGGTAATTGCCGTTGCAGATACGGGCCTGGACAAGGGCGCGAACGATGACTCGCTTCACCCTGATTTTAAAGGAACTATCCGCGCCATAACGAGCTGGCCTGTAAACAAATCATGGGATACGTTTGTAGCCAGGCCGGGAAGCGACGACGGCGCTGTTGATAAAAACAGCGGTCACGGCACGCACGTGGCGGGTCTTGCGCTCGGCACCGGGGCCAAAAGCAGCGGCAAACACTGTGGAATCGCGCCAAAAGCGCAATTGGTTTTCCAGGCGATTGAACAATATTCGGATATTAAACCCGAGCATCAGGCGGAGCTGAAATCCGGCTATTATTTAAACGGCAGGCCGCTGGATCTTCGCGAACTCTTCAAGCAGGCGTATGAATACGGGGCCCGCATCCATGTCAACGCCTGGGGCGACCCGGTTTCCGCGGCGTATACGGACGACTGTTACGAAGCGGACGATTTTCTGCGCACGCACCAGGACAGCGTGATTCTGTTTGCAGCAGGCAACGACGGTACCGACATCAACGGCGACAGGATTATCGACCAGAAGAGCCTGTATGCCCCGGCATCGGCAAAAAATGTATTGTCGATCGGCGCAACCGAAGGCCCGAAAGACGGCATCGGTCTGCGTGAAACATGGGCGGTATTTGACAGCAAAGAGAGCAGGTTCAAAAACCGCACCGACCGGACCGATTTTATATCCGGAGAGCCAGACCGCATCGCGCTCTTCAGCTCCGCGGGGCCAACAGTAGACGGCAGGATCAAGCCCGACATCTGCGTCCCGGGGACCAACCTTGCTGCACCGCGTTCCCAGTCCATTTCAGGCCAGGCCTGGGGACTGGCCAGCCCGCTCCCCTACTATATGTATTGGGGCGGCACTTCGACGGCAACCGGCGTGGCGGGCGGGTGCATGGCTCTTGTGCGCGAAGCGTGGCAGAAAAAACTGGGGGGCAAAGCGCCGTCCGGCGCTGCGCTGAAAGCGCTTGCTGTTCTGGGAACGCGCGACGTGCTGAAACGCGCGGACAACAAACCCGAACCCGCGCATGTGGCGGGATTCGGCCGTTTGTATATCGACGATGCGATTCCTCAAAGCTCGTTATATGAGGTGGAGCTTTTCGACGAATCCGATCCCGGACTCTTTACCGGAGAGATGCGCGAGTTTACCGTCGACGTGACCAAAGAAACCGGTTTCAGGGCGGTTCTTGCGTGGTATGACGCTCCCGGAGAGAGACTGATAAACGATCTGGACCTTTGCATCGTATACCCGGACGGAAAAACCGTATGGGGCAATCATTTCGTTACTACCACCTCCCTGCCCGACAGGAAAAATACGGTTGAGAGCATCAACCTGGGGACTCTTCCGGCGGGAAAATATGCGGTGCGCGTTATCGCGCATAATGTCCCTGTTGTTTCGCAGGGCTTTGCGCTCGTCATGCGCACCGGGCACGGGTGCCGTAAAAAGAGCGAAGCGCTGCCGAATACCGACGCTACCGCGCCCGCCTCGTTTCAGATACCGCTTCCGGTCTCTCATATACAGGGATTCACAAAAAATTACGGGAAGCTCATGGCTGACAACGGCATCAAAAATATCGGCATGCTGGTATCTGCGGACATGACCGTGATAAAAACCATTCTGAAAAAAGCCGCCGCACCGACTCTGGCGCGGGTCGAAATTCTTGCTCAAATTCTTTCTGCAGGGTTGCCTGCCGGTTCTGACCGCAGCCTGAGTCTCGCTAAAATCTTTGGCGAAACCGTACCTGATTCCGTTTCTAAGCAGCAGTGGCAGGGTATGCGCCGCGCGTTGCTGCCTCTGCTTTTTGTGTTCGATAAAAAAACATGGGACTCAATCCATTTGAGCGACCTGTGGACTCAATAAATAATCAACTCTCTCTATGAAAGGAGTACGTGATGGCTAATCGCAAAGCAGGATCAAAAGCCAGTACCCCGGATGAAAAAATCACCGGCAGGCCAATACCGGCAGGCTCGATTTCCCGCAGCCTGACTGTGGGCGGTATCGGCAGCGGCCTTATGCCGCAAGGAGCCCGGACAGGCTCTCTGGCGCTGGACGCAGACGTTTCCGACGAGATGGCCCAGATTGCCCCGACCTTCGGAGATGTGCTTATGTCAATCGGCATGGGCGTCGCTGATTCGCAGGCGAAATTAGATGCAAGCCTGGTTGAGGCGGCAAAGACACTGAGTAAAACCAATATCGAGGTGGTGACCGACGTTATTCAATCGCTGGACGACGACGGGCTCCCCACGGGAGGCGAAACAACCCAGCTGATCAGCCATAATGTGTCGCTTATAAATTACATTACACCTACCGTGCATCAGTGGAACAGAGTGGCGCTCTCCATGGATCTTTCAGTGGGAGAAGTAGACGCAACTTCAGGTATGACGTTCCATCAGAAACAGCGCACCCACACCAACAGCGGCTACGGGTTGTTCTGGGGATATCTCGGCTGGTTCAGTGACAATGTAAATGAATCGAGCCGCTCATCGTCATCCTCGTCCGAACGCGAAGCAGACTGGGCACAGGGGCAGGTTCGGCTTGATGCTGAGCTGGGACCGCGTAAGACGACCAAATTTCCCGTTCCCGCAGAGGTCGTCATCGGCCCGCAGATATACTTCTCACAGGGAACCGTTCAGCAGACAATAAGCAGCGGCGTGGTTACCGCACGCTCCGTCGACCTTGTCATTAAAGTGAGAAAGGCGGACGGCAGCGTTAATCCGAGTGTTCAGATAGAGATCGACACCGACCGTTCCCGTTACTCCTTTGCCACCGGCGGAGGATTCAACGGCAGCACGACCAACGCAGACGGTGAGGTAAAAGTTACATTAACCAGAGACATTCCCAACCCGCGTTTTTTACGCCCGGTGCGTGAAATGGTTACCGCAAAGCTGGGTCAGGTTGAGAAAAAATACGAAATCATTCTCTAATAATTAAGGAGTAAACTATGCCAGATATTAATCTTCCCGTTGGATATGGAACACGGTCGCTTACCACCAATGACGCCAATGTTAGCGACGAGCTGGGACGCACAGGTCTCGCCCTCGGCGACCTGATTGCAAAAACCGGCCTTGCGGTTGCCGAAACCCAGAGCAAGTTGACGATCAGCTCCGCAGAAACGGCCTCCGCGCTTGCAAAGACGCTGGTGGACGTCATAGCCGTAGAAGAAAAAGTGTATGATGACGCCGGTAACCTGACCGAGATCAAATCCCATACACGCAAGCTTCCCCTGATAAATTTTATCGACCCTGCCTTTTATCAATGGTCTAAAGTGCGCCTGCAGGGACAATATTTCGCAAGAGAATTCGCCACCGACACGTCATACTCCGCCTCTTCGACAAAAATATCCGACGGCTCGGGACAGTCGGGTCTTTTTGCCATTCTTGGCGGCGGCTACAACAAATATTCATTCAAGCACAACCAGGTAGACTCGACAACCACGTCTACCGACGACTATTCGGCAGGGAACATACGTATGAACGTGCTGCTCGAGCCGCGTAACGACGTCACGGTGCCGAAACCAAGACAGGTTATTCAGGGGCCGAGATTGGCTTTGTTGCAGGGCGAGATAGAGGATATAAAACAAGGCAATAAGATTGTCGGCAGGACTATGAGCCTGTTACTTCAGTACAATAAACGCAACGGCACTCCGATTGCCGGAAAAACCTTCTCCGTCGAGACAAACGGCGTCCCATGGTCGTATACCGGTGCGGATGAAACCGACGCCAACGGACAGGTTGAAATCCAGCTTCGCCGCGATTTTGTCGGTGAAGAACCCGACACCTCTCCTGTCGATGTTATTGTTACTGCACGCAAAGGTCTGGTGCAAAACACCATTACCGTTACGTTCTAACCCCGCCTTGCGGGATAAATAAACATGGCGCTTCTCAAACAGAAGCGCCATGTCATATTTTAACGAAAAAGGTTTTTTTTATGGCAGACGAATTTATTCCCGGCATAGCGGAAAAGGGCGTGGAGCTCGGCGAACTGCTGGCAAACACCATCGGATCGGTGGTCAATGCGCAGGAGAGAATAGACCTGTACACGGAAAAACGCAGACAGACGTGGGAAAATGCAAAAGAGGGTGATATGGCGCTGCCGCCCCTGTGGTATGTATTCAATAAGGTCAGCGTCGAGCTTGAGCTTGCAGCAAAGGTGGGCAATATCACCAGCCCCGCTGCAAAAAATCCCGGACCTCATCTGGTGTGCCAGACATTGACGCCATCAGTCGTAAGCCTGTATGGAAGAACCGCGGCAGCAGGGCTCCGGATCCGGGTCGATCTGGCGCCGCAGGGATTGTTACCCATAAAGCAGACCTCTTCCGGTGATTTGCCTGAATCATAACCAACTTTAATTGCAAGGATGTTACCATGGCCGATACAAGGACTCCCCTTTCGGATGACTCTCTGAAAACAATTGAAAAACCCGCGTTTAAAATCCCTGTTGACAGCGGATATACGATCGATCCGAAAACCGGCGAGATGAAAATCAGCGAACTGGCGGTGCAATCGCTGCAGGACGAAATCGCACGGCTGCAGAGCGAGAACCTCTCTTTAAAGAAATCACAGGAACAGATTCTTGTTCAGCGGGTGCGCACGCCGGACGACTTTGCCACCGCATTGACCCACTCGGTCGACAGCCTGCAGACACGCATGTCTCAGATGAAAAACCCGGTATGCAACTTTGCCATCCGTGAAATGACTCTGGAAACCAATGTGCATATAGAAGTAACCGAGCTCGGCACCATTGATTACCGTTTCATCGGCCCGAACGACGATATCAAGCCGGAAAAATTGAGCAAAATCAGGATAAACCTCGTGCCGCTGCCGAAAGAGTCGCCTGCCGGCAGTTGGACTCAACCAGCGTTTACGCCCTATGCCGATATAGACGAAATTCAGGGGATCGGCGACACTTTTAAAAAGAAATTAAACGAACACCAGATTTTCACCGTAAGCGACCTGCTCAATGCTTCCACCAGAATGCGCAGCAAGATCGAGCTTGCCTCCATGCTCGAAGTGGATCATAACAGACTCGGAGAATGGGTATCCCACGCAGAGCTCATGACAATCCGCCCCATTGACGGAAAAATGGCTGAAGTCCTTTTTAAAACAGGGATTTCCAGCCTGGAATTACTTGCGAAAGCCCAGAAGGAGACTCTGACCGTTGACTACAATAATCAGGTTAAAAAGATGAAAGTCGCGTCTCTTGCTCAAATCAGCGAAAAAGAGGCTTCGGAATGGATTGGTGCGGCGAAGAGCTGGGTGGGACAGGCGGGGAAAGAGGCGAAAGGTAACAGTTAAAACCATTAAAAATCTGATTTTTACTATTCAATAGTCACTGCTCAATGTTCTGGTCTGATACTGGACGCAGAATGTAAGAAGTATATGGCAGAAGGAAAAACGGTTCACGAGATACGAGCGACGAGATGCGATTATAAAACATGCTATCGCCATTTCCCGGCTTCTCTTTCTTTTTAATAGACAATAATTTATTTTTAGTATATCAGTTCGTGAGTTAAAGAATCCTATAAATCTTTAAAAAGGGAGCCTCCTTATGAAACAGGTATATATTCTCTTAACCGCAGCGCTGGTATTATTTCTGACAGGAATCATCGGTTGTGATAATCCGTCGGATGATGATGAGGATAACGTCATTGAAATCACGCAAAACATCGATCAGGTAACAACCTGGTACGGCGACAAAATTTATATAATCAAGGCGTGGGATTTCTCTGTTCAAAACACCCTGACCATCCAACCCGGAACCATTATTAAATTCCACCCGACCCTGGGTCCGGATTTAACATTAGGAGGAAGCGGCACCATTATAGCTCAGGGAACCGCCCAAAAACCGATTATCTTTACCTCGTTTTTGGATGATGCACACGGCGGGGATAATAATAAGGACGGCTCCGCAACCCACCCGGCTCGCAAAGACTGGGGGGCAATAAATACCAACGGCCTCAACAGTTCAGTCTTCGAATACTGCGAATTTTATTACGGAGGAAAAAGCACCTATAATGCAACCCTGGAGCTGACCGCAGGCAGCAGCAATGTTTCTGTCAAAAACTGTCTGTTCGTCAATAATGACGGCAGCTACGCATCTTCTGCGGGTGACATCGGCGTTCTGAACGCTTCGGGCGCAGGCACCGGAACGGTCATCACCAACAATACCTTTTACAACAATGTACGACCGCTCTCTATTTCAGACGCCTTCAGCCTCGACAATTCAAATGTTTTCCATAATCCTGCGAACACTGCAGATACCAATACGTATAACGCCATTTTCGTCGAGTCAATAAACCATATCACCAGCAACATTTTATGGCAGGAAACCGAAGTGCCGTTTGTCATCGATGACAACGATTTCTGGATTGAAGGCGGTTACGCGCTCACCCTGGGTAATGACGTCGTAGTCAAATTCAAGCCAGCCAGCGTCATAGTGCTGGATGATGGAATCTCCGCCATTCAAAACTACAACGGACAGGGGGTTTATTTCACCTCGTATAAAGACGACTCGAAAAAAGGGGACACCAACGCGGACGGAACGGCAACCTCCCCCGCAGACAACGACTGGGGTGGCATTTACGATAATGCCGCGTCCAGTTACTGCTCCTGGACGAACATTCTCTACGACAGCCACTGATATGAAATAACAAAGGCGGGAGAAAACATCCCGCCTTTCGACAGCAATCCTTTTAGTAAAGTATCTTTGCCTGCTATTTCTGGCTTTTATCATTCATGGAATTCTGTACCGCTTTCAGAAACTCATTCAGCACCCGCTTGCCGTTCTCATCTATTTCAAGAAACTCGATTCCCGAGCAATAGGCCCTGTTTTCACAGGGATTTGCGTAGGTTACGCGTGCCTTGAGCTCTACCATATCTTCCTTCAGCCCGACAGTCAAAGAGAGCATCTGATTTTTCATAAGCGGGCTGTGTGTTTCCAGCAGCAGGCCTTTCTCGCTCACATTGAGCGATCTGCCCATCCCCTCCTGAAACGGCTCACCCTGATCATCCAGAACAACGTAATGAAGCATGTTCAAAGAGTCCTTGCGCTCAAACTTTCGCTTGTTTCCTGTGCTCATATATCCCCCTGCATCTGTATATTTATCTTCGATAATTATTTAATACTGTGTCACTCAATCCTACCATTCGTATGTTGTCTTATAAATATACAATACGCAGCGATGACTATAAATAGAATTAATTAATAGGAATATAACACTTTAAACGATTTTATGTTATTTCCTGATACAATAAGTCTGTTGAATATTTTTAACTGCCGCTTCCATATTCACATCGTTAATGACGCCATCCAGAAACCGTGCGTGGTCTGTTATTTTCACACTCCGGATAAAATTGATTTTATTATTAGTAAAAAATTCGGGCACAAGACCGGCGCTTGGCCCGTATACGCCAATAATACGCGCTCGTGTCGCATACCCGACCAGCTCATCAAAGGTATTGTTTATCAGCGCGCTTCCGGTGATAAGCACGACATCTGATTCGGATATAACAGCCTTATTGTCCCTCTCTGAATGGATGTAAAGGTTTTTCGGACCTTTTTCAACGCTTTCCTTTTTTATTATCGTGGTTTCAAAACTTTTCCTGTCCCGGATATCCGTTACGTGAAGCTTTCGGCATACTCCCTGGTAATTCCGTACAAGATCGCCATAGCCGACAATAGTTACGATATCATCCGATGTAATACCTTCATGCAATTCCGTGGTGGAGAAACACAATCCGAGAGCTTCTGTGCGCTCCTTATTTATCATAGGCTGCGACAGGGCATTCAGTGCAGCCAGGCAAAGCGATCTGCCGCCGATGGTCCCAAGGTTCAGCATGCTCCCGGCAAATTCAATAAGGGAGGCTCCAGTATAGTGCTGAATGATTTTTATAAAATCCTGCGGCTCGTCATCCGGATATATGGCATGATGACCTTTAAAATTGAGCGCCATAGCGCATTGCCCGTTGGTACCGATCACGGCATTCCAACTCTGTTTGAGCCCGACCATTACTAAAGTTCCCGGTTTGTTTTGCGTATTGCTGTATAGTGCTGCCAGGAAATTCAGCGCTCTTTGTAAAACATCCGTTTCTTTATCCGCCATTATTTCTCCCGTTTAATCGCTTGTGGATTATTTTTTTAACATCCATGTCAAATCAATACTACCAGCCTGGTGAATAGGCACACAAATTTTTCGGTTAATGCCATCCATAACCGTTACAATTTTCACGTCAACACCGTAGAGATATCGCATTACCTCCCCGGTGATAACCTCGTCCGGTGTACCCTGCCGCAATACTGTTCTATTATTAAGAACTGCAACCTGATGCGCAAACTGCAGGGCGTGGTTGGGAAAATGAGACGCTACAATAACGGTTATCCCGCTCTGCGACAACCGGTATATGACGTCAAGAATTTTCATCTGATTGCCCAGGTCAAGATGCGCGGTCGGTTCGTCCAGTACCAGCAGTTCCGGCTGCTGCGCGAGCGCCCTGGCAATAAGGCACAACTGCCACTCGCCGCCGCTTATACAATCGCAGGGCTTATCCGCGATGCGGTTTATTCCGACCGCATGCATCGCATGTGATGCGATTTCCCAATCCAGAGTAGTCGGCGACTGGGATATCTTCAGGTAGGGCGCTCTCCCCATAACCACAATGTCCCTGATTAAAAAAGGAAACTGCGAGGCCTGGGTCTGCGGCACATATCCGATCTTGCGCGCGATGTGTTCCGGGGGCATTGTAGCAATATCCGTCCCATCGAGGAAAACCGCGCCCTTTTCAGGCTTCAGGATGCCGCTTATGCATTTCAGTAGCGTCGATTTACCGGAACCGTTGGGCCCGAGCACGAAAAAAACCTCTGCGTCATTGACCGTCAGATTCGTATTGACCAGAACATCGCCGCTGGTACCATAGGTAAAGCATACGGCATTGACGAAAATACGTGCTCTTACCGGCTCCATCCGCTCTGCCCCTTTTTCAGAAGGTACGCAAATACCGGCGCCCCGATAATAGCGGTAAGAATGCCGATAGGTATCTCGATAACCAGAAGGGAACGCGCCAGCATATCGACACCCACCAGGTATGACGCGCCGATAAGCATCGAAACCGGCAGAAGCCGTTTGTGATCCGGCCCGACCAGCAATCTGCCGATGTGAGGAACCACCAGGCCGATCCAGCCGATAATTCCGCTGATACATACCGACGCTGCGGTGATACATGTCGCGCAAAGAACGATAACGGTTGTGAGAACCTGCGTGTTTACGCCCAGCGCCCTGGCATCTTCTTCTCCCATGGCCAGGATATTGATACGCCAGCGGATCAGCAGCAGTATGGCGGCGCACACGGTGAAGACCGGCGACACCGCCGCCAGGTCAGTGTTCGATATGTTGTTCAACGAGCCGAGAAGCCAGAACACGATGGTGGGCATTTTATTCATCGGGTCGGCGAGATATTTGACAAACGAGGTTAATGCGGAAAAGAGCGATCCTACGATAATACCGGAAAGAACCAGCATGAGGATCGGCGCAGACCGGTAGGTTCTGCTGAGCATGTAGGCAAGCGCAACAGCAACCACGCCGAAAATAAAAGCGGATACCTGGGTTATGAGGATGTTGCTGAACAGAAGAATCGCAATAGCCGCTCCAAAACCGGAGCCTGCTGCAACGCCGAGAAGATGAGGTGACACGAGAGGATTTCTGAACAGACCCTGAAACGCGGCGCCCGACAATGACAACCCGGCGCCAACAAGCACGCCGGCAAGAACCCTCGGCAGTCTCACATCAATAATAACACTCTCGAAGGTAGCCGAAAAAGAGTGCGGTATCGGTAAAAACCTGGAGACCAGAATTTTTATGACATCCCCCGGCGTAATAAAAATGCGCCCCGTCATAAGCGAGATCACGGTAACGGCAGCCAGCAGTGCTGTTAAAACCGCTATCGTTAAAGCAAATGGATGCGGTATAGCTTTAACCGGCCTCTCTTTCCCGGTGTGTATCATATCAATCATTTTTTAATCTCATTTTTTCGGTGGGCGAGCCATTGTACGTGCATATTCGCCGGATAAAATGTTTTTAACCTGTTCATCCGATAATGTATAGTGAAAAACCTCTTTATAAAACTTGCGTATCTCTTCATGAAGGGATATGTCGCTGAAAACATCAGGGTATGCCGTTACTGCCAGCCATAACGGGTATAACACCGCAGACTCCGCTGTTGGCCGATTCCAGATAAAAATGCCGGAAGGCTGAAAATAGACGCAACGGTTTCTGACAGCAGTGATATTCTTCCACCGGGGATCTTTGTAAAGGTCTTCGGGGGTGCCGGTATCGATAATAAGTATATCCGGATTCCATGCCAAAACCTGCTCCATGGAAATCTCGCCAAGGCCGACGTGCATACCTTCCCGCTTTCCTGTGGTGCTGATACCTTTTGCCGCATTTATACATCCGGCTGTTTCAATATGTCTGTTGAGGAACGTATCCCCGCCGAGGGTCACGAGGTGATTTGTGGAATAGCCGTTGAACACGATTTTCCTCTTGCCGGCCGGTATTTTTTCAATCCTCGACTTTAAAAATTCCCTGGTTTTTTCAAGATACGTAACGTAACATTCCGCCCGTTGTTGTGCACCGAAAACATCACCGTAAAATCTTATTTCCTTGACTATTGTCTCATACCCCTGATCCATCGAGCTTTCGAGGTAGGCAACCGGTATGCTCGTCTTTTTTCCGATCAGGTCGCCATCAACATCGCCGGCGATTACCAGTTGGGGCGTTGACGCGATCGTCTCTTCGATATTGATGCTGCCGCTTGTGGTGCGTGGTCCGGGAACCTTTGTAATTGCCGGGTACATTTCAACCGCAAGCGCGGATAACCGGAGCGTATTGGTTACCGCGCACAACCTGTCCTGTACGCCGAGAATGAAGGCGATCTGACCTGAAGGGCCGCCAAAAAGCGCTACACGCGAAAGATTTTTGGGGATCCGTACATGCCTCCCCGTCATATCAACAATAGTCCGGGATTGCGGGTCTTGAGGGGTTGCTTTATTATCGTTTCCGCATCGGCTCATTTCCACTAATACCAACGCTAATACAAGACAGGTAAGCAGGTTATACCATCTCAGCATGTAATCTCTTCCTTTTGGGGGAATGTCGGTCAGTTGCTTCTACGATATGCCAGTATATACATATCGAATATCTGACACTGTGAATAAAAGCGCTCGTTCGTGACAATTAATCCACGGCTATCATTACATTGGATGCTTTAATAACCGCATACACCTCTTTCCCTGCAACCAATTCAAGCCTTTCGGCGGAAGATTTGGTGATTACCGATGTTATGGTTTCTCCTCCCGCCAATTCAATGATAATCTCTGTATTAACTGCGCCCTGATTAATCTCTTTTACTTTTCCTTTTAAGGCATTCCGTGCGCTGATTTTCATACAACCGCCATTCTTTCTTTTCTGAAAATTGTTTTCCGGTGATATGATTTTAGTGACCGTCCAACCGGCATAAAGAAACGATATATGGTACTTAGTGCCTGTCCGGAAACCCACCGAAATTAAAAGCGCCAGACTAATTCACGCTTGATAAAGACAGAAATTCAATTTTCTGGAAAGCAATCCACCTGTCGCCAGGGGATTCACAGGCATTATA
>Ga0105099_10001374_pt1 | contig 15383 bp, 14 predicted proteins | sample PPLLak3cmMay2015_2_FD_79138 | JGI IMG/M metagenome (GOLD analysis project Ga0105099, IMG submission 79138) | Freshwater sediment microbial communities from Prairie Pothole Lake near Jamestown, North Dakota, USA - PPLs Lake P8 Core (1) Depth... | ecosystem: Environmental > Aquatic > Freshwater >... | reverse complement strand
GGGTGCAACCTTAATTTTAGGCAAAAATTTCCTTCGTGCTGCTCAGGGAAATCGTAAAAGGAATCGATTTTTTTAAACACAACAGGTAAAAAAATATCGATTACGAGTACGATTACGAGCACGAGCACGAAAAAACCTTGATTTCACCAAGAAAAGTCTGCCTATAATTAAGGCCACACCCTACTTTAAGCCGTGTCACACCCCGCTAATGTTCTCTATTTTTGTCAGCCACTCATTAAAAATAGGACATTTTTCACGGATTCTGGGCAGGCCGATCTCTTTTGCGATAGCGATTCCGGTGGATGTCTTTTTATACCGGCTGGAAAGTGATTCCAGCCGCTTTGATGGCGCCGTTTCAGAAGAATCGTCGATGTCCTCCGGTTCTCCACACTCCTTCAGGATTTCTTCGATAGTTCCTTGGCTAACATCCAATTTCCTGGCCAGTATCTGAGGATCACTGAAAAGAAGAGCCTCGAATTCATACATCGCAATAAACGGAATAAATCTTGTGTCCGGTCTGTAGTTATTGAATATTCGACACACTTCCTGCAATGTAGCATCATTTACTCTTTGAGCTTTCTGTGCCGCTGACAATGCGTCACGGTCCGCATCTTCCAGGTCCCTGCCGGGCCACCCCTTCTTAATACCATAATAGTCCACAAAGAGTGTCAAATAAGTATCAGGTCTCTGTTTCAAGTGCCGTTCGATATCATTTTTCGCACGGGAGAATTTAACGTCGCCGCCTTTCTCACCGGGTTTGGAGAGAATAATCGGAGTAACGAATATGTTGCGTTGTGCAAGGTGTGGTATGACGACATCCTGAATAAAGAAACGCTCGGTTTTGCCTTCTACCAGCACTATAATTTCATAACATGGCTTATTCATGGGTCGGTCCTCCGGCTATAACATTTTTTGTCCAGAGTTCGCCGACTGAATAATCTTCAAGCCACACGTTAAAATCTTTTTCCTGCAACCTTTCGAAAGCAGACTCGCCATTCTTGCGATTAACAACAATAATATCTTCAACAGCAAAGTCATTAATCAGCAGGGGCGATTGCGTTGCCACGATCAATTGCGTTTGTTTAGCGGCGCTTTGAATGAGTTCCGCAAGTATGCTTATCGCGGCCGGGTGCAATCCGAGTTCCGGTTCGTCGATAATAATGGTTGAAGGAGGATCTGGCTGCAAAAGAGCAGTTGCCAGACATATAAACCGTATGGAGCCGTCTGAAAAATGGTATGGCTGCATCGGATAATCAGAGCCTTTTTGTTTCCAGCAAAGATGTACCTTCTTTTTTTCTCCGAACTCTTCCGGCTCAAGGGTAAAATTGTCAAAAAACGGAATGACTAATCTGACTGCATCGATAATCTCATTGTAGACGCCACAGTTGTTTTTTTCTAACCCCAGAAGATACGGAGCGATATTGGAGCCGTCAGAACGTAATTTTTTATTGTCCTGTATTATCTCCGCATTCCGCATTCCCGCGTTTGAACAGGTATCATGAAAATGATAAATCTGCCACGATGTAATTGCGTCATAAACAGGTTTGCTGTATGTACTATCCTTTGACTTACTTTTTGCTTCTTTTACCAACAAGGAAGTACCGTCATCACTATCACCCAATAACCACCAACCACTGGCTCCAGGTTTATAAAATCGTGCTTCCCTTGCTATTGTGCACTGTTCCTTAGCCCCGGGTATGATATGGAATCGGTAACCACGTTTACCAAAAAACATTTCAAACTCAAGCTGGTTTGTCACTTTTCGCCCGTTAAACAGATAGTCACCTATTCCGCCGCCTTTGCGAATTAATTCATTCAGATTGCCGTCCATTACAGCACGTAACAGCCGGAAAAATTCGATAAAATTACTCTTTCCTGCTCCGTTACCGCCAATAAGCATATTTAAATTTGTCAGCTCAAAATCTTCAAGAGATCGGATCGATTTGAAGCCCTGGATTGTTACTTTATCCAATGCATTCGGCATAAGATTTATCCTCCAAAGCCCCCGATAGCGATATACAGCTTTCCTGCAGGGGCTGTTCTGTTTTCCATTTGCTTTTATTGATAAAAATAGGTTCCTGCGGGTATTGTGTCATATAGAATAAAGAATTGTCCGTTTATTTCTTTTCAATAACTCAATCCGGGGGAATTTGCGCTCAGATGGCCACATGAAAAAAATACTTATTAAAAATAATATACACAAACCGCTCTCCAATAAACGCAGAGGAAAATGGCTGCTGTGCACTAAACAAGTTTTCTTACCTGATATTCGAAAGCACACTCCCCACATTCACCCCCGTCATCAAAAACATAACCAGCCAGCACGCAAACACCAGCACTCCGCAGGCGATGCTGACGATCAGTACCAGGGGGATGTTTTTTTTCCGCCGGTTGATGAATTTTTCCGCGGTGCTTCTTCTGCCGTGGGGGGAGAGGCCGGAGACCGGGTAGTTGCCTATTTTGAGCAGGAGCCTGGCAAGGGTATTGATGGTTTCTTCGCGTTCCGTGGGGTTGTCGAACAGGCGGTATTTGCCCTGAAATCCGAGGGCAAGGCAGATGTAGTATAATTCGAGCAGGTCTTTGGATTTTTCCGGTTCCTTCATGAGTGCGTCGAGTTTGCGGAAGAAACCTTCGCCTGCAAGGTTGTCGCCGAACAGTTCGAGCTGGACCGGGTTTGCCACCCAGAAGTCGCGGCATTTGCCCTCGATGCTCATCACGGTTTCATCCAGCAATGCGACAAGCGCGTATACGGCGTCGTCGATTGCACCGCTGTTCAGATTCATTGCCCTGCAGTTTTTCCTGAAAAGCTCGATGAAATGTAACAGTAATTTCCGCAATGGAGCGGGTTCGCCCAGGTCCTCGGACTCACGCATGCGGATGATGATAAGAAATATATCGGTGCACAGGGTGGTGAGGTCCTCTTTGGGCGCGGACTTGCCGACCTTTGAAAGGTCGATATTTAACGTGTGGGAAGAAATTGTTTCGGTAAATGATGCCGCCATTTTTTGTCCTTTCTTATCCTCGTAACACGAGCATTTCCAGTTTCAGGTCTTTGTACTGATGGGGAAAATAGAAAGCGATGGTCCCGGAGCTGACAATGCCATCCCAGAATGTACCGTGCTGCTCGAGTTTAAAATAGATAAACGATGGTTTTGTCGTGAGTTCTTTGGGTGGTTGTGCGACATGAATGAGCGGGATTCCCGGCATGGCGGATGGAATCAGCAGTTCGAGCTTTTCGCGCGAGCACATTTTTATGCGTGAAAGCGTGGCGACGACAAGCTCTTTTTCGGAGACCTCCGCTGCGACGCCGAAATAAAATTTTCCTTCGGTGAAAAACGACCGTTCCGTGATTTTGCACAGGTAATTGGCCGGCCCGTATTTTTCGACGGGAATAGAGACGCATCCCGCGGAGATATCGGCGCCCACGATCTTGCGTATGATCGCGTCAAACGTCGTAATGACCTGGCCGAGATTGTTGTGTTCGTAGCGCGGCAGCTTTCTTAACGTGATCTCGGTGGAAAAGGTGCAGAGCGCGCCGCTGAACTGGATCAGGAGCGTAAACAGGTCGAAGGGGTGCACGATCGGTACAAAATGGTGGTAATTCAACAGAGGGGTATAGGTATTTATCGTATGCAGAATATCGTATGCCGTCTTGTTGCTTTCGACATATTCGGCGAAGCCGCCCGCAACCTGCTTGCGCGACTGCGACAGGGACGCGTTCTTTGCCAGAAGCAGCTCAAGCAACGTGCGCAGCTTGTCCATAAAAAACTGTGACGCCCCGATCTGCAGCAGGGGCGGTACATAGGTCTCATCAATCTCTATCTGGCCGCTGCTCTTGCGCACCAGCCTGGCAATCGGAATCGACGAGTAGTTTTCGCGGGACTCATCGCTGAACAGAATCCTGAAATTGAAATCAACGACTTCGATATCTTTCTGCTTTTTCCCGAAAACTTCGTCGGAGACCGGTTCAACCCGGATCTGGTAGCGGGTGGCGCCTGTATTGTCTGCTGCATTGAATACATTCGCCCTGTTTGTATCAACAACTGGCAGTGCCAAAAAAACGTCAAGCGACTGCTGGTCGTGGGTAAAATGTTCGGCGAAAGGACGCGATGGCGGGATTAAATCCTTGCCGGGTATATCAAAGTTGGCGCCGTCGGGCATGATACCCTGGGCCTGCAGCAGGGTAAAAGAACCATTGGCAACCGCGTCTGTATTGATTTTCAGTGCGGAAAAGCCGTAACCATACGCGTTATACAGAGAGAATCTCGAATGAAAAGATTCCAGAAGAAACCTCTCCGACTGCTGAAAATGCTGGGGCTGCAAGAAAAGCCCCTCTTTCCATAACACTTTTTTTGATCCGAACACAGCTCTGTTCCTCCTGCTGAAAAAATGTCTCTTTGTGCAATGGCTGCTGAAAATAGTATTTTTATATGGTAACCCAGTTATTCTGGATGTACGTTCTTTAATCAGGTGCACGATACGATAGAGCTTTAACCCCTGTCGGGGGTATGAAACTCTTACAAAGTTTCTGCGTATTAACAAAATACTAAATTTACCATGCAAGGTTATCTATATTTTACAGTTTATCTTAAAATTCCATTATCAGCAAAGGATATGCGGTAGTATGAAACAAATAAAATACATCATTGTTGCACTGTTCCTTGTAGTGTCGCTTTTTAAGAGGATCAACGCGGAAGAGGGTACTTTGACGGTAACAACAGACCCGTCGGGCATCGAGGTGTGGCTTGGCGATAAATATATCGGTGACTCACCCGTGCTGGAGAGAAAGCTGCAGACCGGCCGTTACACCTTGAAACTGATAGATCCTGTCCAGCAGGTCAGCGTTTTCGACGAAATACTGATTGAGGCCGGGAAAACCACGGTTATCGAAAAGACTCTTTCCGCCAAATTCGGGACCTTGAAGGTCGAGAGCGAACCGAAAGACGCGGAAGTCATTATTTCGACGTCTCTGGGAAAAACCCCGCTCGAGAACAATTTTATGACCCCGGGACGCTATAAAATCGAGATAAAGCATCCGAAAAAACAGTATATCCCCGTTGTCGAGGAGATCACTATTCCGGCAGGCAAAAAGGTAGAGATTACCAACACCCTCGCAAAAAAGAATTTGCTTGACACTAAAGATGCGGTGCGTCTTATTCTGGGCGCCGGCGCAATCGGCGGGTTCGTGTGGGCTATCGTTGAGCAGGGTAATCATAAACGATTTGAAGAACAGGAAAGATTTAAAAAGTCCGATTCAGCAGCAGTCAGACGCACCTTCGGCATAATAATCGGGTCCGCCTGCGTGGTCGGGTTTGAAATCGTCGCGTTCTTTTAACCAGGCTGCGAAAGATTATTATAAGTAATTATTAAATTAGTAAACATATATGTATTTTTATGGGTGCGTTATCACAAAAAAATACGGTTCTCTATAAAGACAGCAGTTTTGTCGTATGAACACTAATAATCAATTCCCCGAATTTGACAATAAAATACCGGGTAAATTCGACAAGACCATCAACGAAAGCGCGATGAGTCTGGGGCAGAATGCCGTCTCGCCCGAGGCACAGGGTATCAAGCAGCAGGGCCCCCTGACCAGCATACAACAGGTCCAGGGGCAGGAGAAGGCGCCGGTGAAAATCGGGTCGGGCACGATCGTGAGCATCCTCGGGGTCGGCGGCATGGCCAAGGTGTACAAGATCTGGAACGAACAGCTCGAAGTTTACCGTGCCGTAAAGCTTCTCACCCCCGGCAGCTCGAAAGACCTCTCGAAGCGCTTCGAGACCGAAGTAAAAATAACGGCCAAACTGCACCATCCGAACATCGTTGAAATTTACAACGTCGGCGAGTGGAACGGGCTTCCGTATATCGAGATGGAGCTGATCGACGGCCAGACCCTGGAATCGATCATCTCAAAATACGGCAGGCTGCCGGCCAGCGTGTGCAGCGCCATAGCAATCCAGATTGCCGACGCCCTGATGTATGCGCACAACCAGGAGTTTCTCATCTACGGTAAGACCTACCAGGGAATCATCCACCGGGACCTGAAACCGGCGAATATCATGATATCCAAAACCGGCGCCCTGAAGCTGATGGACTTCGGCATCGCCCGGCCGACTGAATCGGGACTGCATACCATGGACGGCTTTATCGTCGGCACGCTGCAATACCTGTCGCCGGAGCAGCTTGACGGTAAGGATATCGACAAGCGCACGGACATCTACTCCTTCGGCGCGATCCTGTATGAAGCGCTCACGGGCACCAAGACATTCCCGCAGGAGACCATCACCAACCTCATGAAAATGAAGGCGATCAACAACTACCGGAAATTCAACGACTACGACTTCCAGATCGCCCCCGCGCTGGTAAAAATAACGGAAAAATGCCTTCAGCAGGAAAAGGCCGAGCGATTCGACGATGCATCGGACCTGCTTGACGACCTTAAAAAGGCGCACGAATCCTTCTCGCCCGATAGACCCGGAACAGTCATCCAGAAATATATACAGAACCCCTTTGGCTTTACCCTCGATGACTACAAGAAGAAATTTTCGCCAAAGATGCTCATTGCTGCCGGCTCTGTCGCGGTGATACTTGCGGTGGCCGCAATCCTGTACACGCTCTCGTTTAACAAGGAAAAACCTGCCGGTGAAACAGCGGCGGGAAAAATCGCGCAGACCGCGGTCCAACAGCCGGTTCCACCAAAAGAACCGGCGAAAGCCGAATCACTGGCTGTCGTGCGTCCCCCGCTAACGGCGGAAACAGGACAGCCGCGGCCAACCGAAGAGACCGTTGCCCCGCAGACAGCCGTGGCAGTGGAGAAAAAAACCGCTCCGGTGCAGCCGCCGATTAAAACCATTCCCAGAGAACCGGCCAGAACATCCCCGGCCGAGCAATTGCAGAAAAAATACGAGACCAACGACCTGATCGAGATAGCGGATAGAGCCTGTCAAAGCGGCAGATTTTCGGACGCTGTTACGGCGCTCAAAGCATCTTTGAACGACTCGCCGAAAAAATCTCTTCTACTGCTCTGGGCATACATCGAATTGAACCGTTTGTCGGAAGCCCGCAACATTTCACGGTCACTGCAGATCAGCGACGCATTTCTGGACCTCTGCAAAGGACAGCTTGAATCGGCCGCGGGCAACAGTAAAAACGCCCTTGATTACTACCAGTCCTCTCTGGTAAAACCGAGCATTATGAAGGACCGCGTAAGCATGCGCAACGACGCGCTCTATTATATAGCGGTGGAACATGATAAACACTACAAGGCCTCTCCATCCGCAGAGACGCGGCTGCAGGCATTAACCGCCTGGAATAATCTTAAAAAAATGTACATAGCCACACCCAGCCACCCGCGTTTCAAGCTGGCGAACGAGAAACTTGCGACAACCTATTGACGGTGTTTTAAAGGCCGGAGCATCAGCAGGCATCCGGACAGAGGATGCTACTGCAGCGAAGAACTCGCCAGGGAGAAAGAGATGCGCACCGACAAGTCTGATATACACCCGTAATTGCCAGGAGGATGCGACAGCATTGAACGTCATACAGGAGCAGCTTGATCTTTTCCCTTCGCTGTCGTTTGAGGAGATGCTTACCGCGAAGAACATTTCCGGCGTCAGCATTATTCATAATAAGCGCCTGCACAAAAGCTGGAGCGTTAAAACCTTTCCCGACGGCCGGAAAACCGTAACCCTGCCTGGCGAACTTGTCGCAGCACCTGCGCATATAAAAGAGACGGTTATTGCCTGGGCGCTGCTTAAAAAGCCCCGGTTTAAAAAAGAGCGTAAAAACTACCTGCGGCAAAAACGGATCTATGAAAAATTACTGTGGAACTATCTGACCGAGCACGCCGGGCTGCATACCGAGCGAACGATAAAAAATCCAGAGAAGCTTCATTATACAACAAAGGGGCTGCAGTACGATCTTAAGGAGCTTTTCGGGCAGCTGAACCATCAATTTTTCAATGACTCGATAAAAAGCTATGTCCGGTGGGGGAAAAAAAAATCAAAAACATCGTATCACTCAATATATCGCGACGCGCAGAAAAGAGCGTTCAGCCTCATTACCATAGCGGGCATCTATAATCATCCGGATATTCCCGACTATGTGATCAAGGGGGTCATGTTCCACGAAATGCTGCACATTGCTGTTCCGCCGTATATCAAAAACGGCAGAAAAGTGATTCACGGCAGAGAGTTCAAAAAAGCGGAGCGATGCTGTCCGTATTATACTGATTGGACAACATGGGAGAAGCAAAACATGGGTTTTTTGATTGCATCCGGATCAAAAAGGAAAAAACGAGGCATGCTCTCACGGCTTTTCGGCAAGCTTCATCCAGCCGGGCACTTCTTTAACCGCAGGCTTCCTTCCAAAGAAGAAATCATCAACCTTAACCGCAACGCGTCTGAATAGCGAGGAGTTGTTTATCATCCACCGGACACTGTTATGAAGCAGGTTATCCGGGTGTGAATAGGGGCACGCGGCAACACAGCGCCCGCAGTCGGTTCCAGCCTGACACCAATAGGTATAACATTTTTCCTGGCTGATTTGCCAACGCCTCACCCCGTCTATCTCTTTGCGATCTTCGAATGAGATTGCTCCGGACGGGCACACATCAGCGCACTTTTTGCACCGGGTGCAGAAATCTATCATTGCATGGTTGTATACGCGCCTGTCGGGTATCAGAGGCATATCCGTTGTTACCACGGCAATACGCACCCGCGGGCCAAGCCGGGGCGTCATTAAAAGCCCCATTCTCCCGATTTCGCCAAGCCCGGCGTCACGGGCGACAAGCGGGCATACGAGATTGTACTTCCCGTCGATATGCGCCTGCGCCGGGTAACCAAGCGTCCGGATGAATTCGGCAATCTGCACGGCGAAAATCCCGGACATCAGATACTGCAGGCCGGATTCAATTAAACACGGCCCCGCCGGAGCGCTCTGCATCATGCGCCAGTCCATTTCCACCGTAAGCGCTATGGCGAACCGGTGATTGAGCGTAACCGGTTTTCCCCACTCCCCGTCGCGGCCCAAAACAGTATATACATGGTAATCCCTGAGCTCGGTAATACCCGCTGAAACCGCACCGAGTTTTTGCGCCCACTTTTTTATAAAACCGCTCATTGCAGCGGGATCGAAAGAAACCCGTTCCTCTGCTGTTTTGCAATTGATGAAAGGTCTTGCATGCTCGATGGTGGTAAACAGAGAGCGTGCGAGAGGCGAGAGGTGCGGATCATAAAACCGGGCATTTTTTGAAAACAACCCCGGCTTTTCCCTGAATGAATCGTCCGGCCGCCGGTGCGCGGGCTTCTCGCGGTAATAGCGTTCGAACCTCTCGGTGCCGGGCGTCAGTTCCGCGCGCGCAAACATGACATCGCGTTCGTCGATTCTGGCGACCGGCACATCTGTTTCGTGTTGGATTTTTCTTCCGGACGGCATAATAAACAGCAGCAGTATACATACCGGCAGTATGATAAGCAGCAACGAGAATAGCGTCTGATGCGGGAATGAAATCAACCCTGCCGCAAAATACGGCAGGGGTACTACAAACGACACTATCAACGTTTTCAGCGCAGCGTGCTTTTCATTTTCGCGTAAAAACAGAAATGCGACGCCTGACATCGCCGAAAACAGAAAAACCCCGGCAATGACCGTTGCTGCGGATATGATAGCTGGCCAGTTGTGCTGCATGGATACCTTATATGAGTCGTTCTTTGCGTCACCAGCCTTGTTATTCTTCAAACAATGCGATACATTCAATCTCTATCAGGGCATCCATGGGCAGGCGCGCCACCTGCACGGTTGAACGGGCCGGTTTGTGCCCTCTGAACTGCTTCGCATAGAGCTCATTAACAACAGGAAAATGCTTCAAATCGGCCAGGAAGACGGTCGTTTTAACCACGTTCTCCATATCGAGACTCGCCTCGTTCAGGACCGCTTTGATATTCTTGAATACCTGAGCAGCCTGCAGTTCAATGGTAGCTCCCGCAAGCGCCTTTGTTGCGGGGTCAATGCCAAGCTGGCCGGAGCAAAATAAATAGTCGCCAGCCCCGATCGCCTGTGAATAGGGACCTATCGCTGCGGGCGCCTTATCGGTTTGAATGGTAATCATCGCACTCCTCCTTTTTTCTGTTTTTGTATACTGGTCACTTTTTTTTCTCAAATACACCTTTATCCCTGTTTTTTACCGCTTCCGACGGATCGTAAATAGAGCCGCTCATCGCAATATACACCCCTTTTTTCAACACCTGCAATGCGCCCAGGGCAAAGCCGACATTAAAAACAGCGTCGCTGTTGATAAAGCCCGCAGGCTGCATCGAACCGGTTAATACAATAACCCTGTTTTTAAGCGGCTTTAAATACCTGCCGGTTTCGACCATGGTATCGGTACCGTGGGTTATCAGAATCCGCTCATGATTTGATTTCAGGATATACTCATATATTAATTTTCTATCCGTATCATTCATGTGCAGGCTGTCCTTTTTCACAAGGGATTTCACCTGATACCCGAAATTCACCTTCAGATTTTTCAAAACATGTTTGATATTCGGCTCACCAACCTCATACTTGCTCATATCATCAAAATAAATCTTATCGATCGTACCACCTGCAGTAATAATTAATATTTTCATTTTGCCACTCATGCTTATATTATTTATAACTCCTTATTAATATTTAAGATATAACAGTTCACAATAGTAATTTCCAATTTTCAATGCTCAATATTCAATGCTCAATTTTCTATTATAGAACGCTTCCCCAATGTTTTTATAAATTAACTTTTATCTCCGACAAATATACTTCCAATTTTAAAAATTGAGGTTTGGGCCGATATTTTTTATGCATTAATTAATATACAATTATTTTATTTTAATTCATCCAAATATCTTTTTCTAATTTCTTTCGGTACAACACCATTGTCTAATTCCCCATTTGCCTTAAAACAATCTGCAGTTCTTTTAATTAATTCCTTATTTGATTTATTATTTCTCATTCTAATTATATATGTATTATTGTCTTTGGACCATTTGATAAAAGTTTTTATAGAATCGTTAACAATTGCCCCATTAGTTTCAACAATTGTAGATTCTGAATTAGACAATGAATCTCTCAATAGAAGGATATTCGATGAATCAACCGTAATCCCTGAAATAAATGCATCAATAACATATTTTTTAATCGTATCGTTTATTGAATCATATTCTAATTTAAATTCCACATTCAGATTTAACTTATTCTCACTCTTATAAAATTTATATTTTAATGGATTACACTTGACTTTTTCAGATATTTTTGCTTCAAGCGTAGGTGATAATTCACTAAATTTATATTTTACATAGTAATATATAATTGCCGAATAGTTATAAACTCTAATATCATCATACGAATATTCATCGAGCAAAAGAGAATCTTCTTCTGGGATTATAGATTCATTCGGAGGGAAAAAACCGTATAAATTAAAAAATACTTTTTTATTAGTAAAATCAACTGTAAAAGCGCTTTCATCACATTCAAAACATGATAAATTAAATAAAAGTACTATAAAAAATATCAGAAGTAATTTGAATTGTCTCATTTTCCTTTTTCTTTACAGATTTAATTTATTACATTGAGTAATACATATTGAGCAAAATTCTTTAACCTAGCTTTTTTATCATGTATCTTCCACGAAAACTCATATTCAAAATTGTATCAACATAAAGAATCTAAAATCTAAAATTACTTCCCCGAATCATACTTCTGCGCCCAACTCTTATTAAACAGTTTTATAGCCGCTTCCCTTGCGCCCGGCGCCTGTTCGAATTTCAGATACGCGTCAAGATTATCCCTTGCCAGGTCCCTGTTTTTTTGTTGTGACGAGTATAATTCCACCAGCTTCAGATGTGAGTGTGTCAGGGCATATTCCAGCGTTGTGCGGGTAACCGGTATCGGCGTTTTTCCGCGGATAAAATTGTAGAACACAGTCACTTCATTAGTATAGTGGTATATGGCTTTATCATAATCCCGTTCCTCTTCAAAAATAGCGCCAAGCACATAATTACAGGCGGGCGCGTTCTGCTCGATGGAGAGTACTTTTAAAAGCAATTTTTTTGCCTCCCGGCTGTCTCTCATCTCGAAGTAATTCAGAAGCGCGAGGTTGTGCAACGCAAGAATATAGTCCGGCTTGAGATGAGCCGCTTTTTCGTAACAATCTTTTGCGACACCGTGGTTGAGCCGTTCGGTGTTCAGCCGGCCGAGATTATAATAGAAACGCGCATTGTCCGGTATGATGTCGATCGATTGTTTATAATAAGCTTCCGCGGAGTCCAGAAATGTCATATTCCGCGTAATCTGGGAAAGGTCATAATACGAGACACCCATATTCTGAAAAATATTGCCCCGCTCGACGGGACGCTTTTCGTCTTTTAAACTCTTGTACAGTTCACTGATAGCCTTGGCAACCACATTTTTCTGGTTGAACTCCGAGGCGATATTCATATTTTTAAGTTCAGACGGTAGCGGCACGCCGAAATACCGGTAGCTCCCATGCTGAAGGTATATGACCTGTGTCCATATAAAAAAACAGAGCAGGAAAAACAGGCCGTTATTTTTCAGGAGGTTAGATTTCATCTGCCTTTGAATTCCAATACATAGAAATCAGGGTTTTTCACGGCATATACGACATTAAACTGATCAGGATAGCTTTTAATCACCGGGTACAGATATCGCGCCGTGGTTGCCGTCCAGAAAAAATTATCAAAAACGATGTATTTTACTTTCTCTTTTTTCATGACATCGATAACCTTATCGATATCATGGGTAAACGGATAGGTCAACCCCTTCCGCTTCGCCCGCAGATAAAAGAGCTCCGCCTTGCGACTCATGACAACAGCGTCCCGGGGCGTATTCAACCTGACCCAGTCCGCGCAACTGTTAAAGTTCCTCCAATCAGGACTCTGCTTCATCTTCCCGGCAGCAGTGTTGAATTGATAGCGCACATTTAACAGGATAATAATACAAGCAGCAATCCATACCGCCCTTACAGCCGCTTTTTTGGGCTCTGCCGGTTCCGGGCTCCTTATCAGAGCGACAAACTTCTTTAAAATCGTTTCATTACCGACAGGAAAGAGCCGTAGTATAAGATCAAGACCATATAAAAAAGCAATGAGCAAAAACGGGATAATGCCTACCAGAAAACGCTCGCTCGACCACTGTTCCTGCCACATGAACATGATGCCGAAATAAAAGAACAGGTAGATGGTTACTATTCGCAAGGGAGTAAAAAACAGGCGGAGCCCTCCCACCAGAATGCAAAACGCACATGCGCTGGAAATAGTCCCCTGCCAGAAAACCGCTGCTGTATCTGGTTGTGGAACGATACTCTTCCCGACTATCAAAAAAGTGTATTTTTTAATGTTAGCCAGAACCCGTCCTGCCATCTCGGAAAAGGTAACATACCCCATTTCAGGGTCGTAGCTGTTTCGCTGAAATAATTGCATTACATAGGGATTATCCCAAGATGTCATACTTTTGTAAACAATGGTTATAAGGACAAAAAGAATAAAATGCAGGACAGCATACCGGTATTTTTTTGCGATGATATTGGAAAGAATAAAAGCTCCGGTGAAGGCCAAACCAACGGTTCGGCAGTTCGTTGGCAATACCGACAGCAGTATTGCGCCGCAGAAAAGAAGCTTGTTTTCAGGTGCTTTCAGGCTTTTCTGGTAGACATACAGCGCAAGAATAGTCAAGAGGAGATACGGCACCTCGCTCATGAGTATCACGCTGAACTCCGCCATCAGGGATGCGGTGGCGACAAGGAATAGGAATGGAATCAACAGGCGCCTGAAATGCTCCCTTCCCAGATAAAAACACATCAGCGTTATAAGCACTCCCATGCCTGCCATTAGAATCTTGGGCAACATGAACGTACCCGAGAAAAATTGCATTACACCAAGCATCGCCGGAAAAATAATAGGGTACTGCGACTCAACAGGTTCTTTGGGCAGGTGTATCTCCTTATACCCCTTCAGCTCGGAAATTGCTGTGCCAAGGATGAAATATTTCGCATCGTCACCGTTAGTTGAAGGTGCGGGGTAAAACTGCCAGGCAAGAAGTATGAACTGAATTACGATACATACTTTTAACCATACAGCGGGAGTAAAAAAGTTTTTGGGTGTCTTCTTTTCTGTTACAACGGCAGGCTGCTGTTTAGCTTTTTGTCGTTTTTTCATTACATCATCCCGCCTCTTTTACGAAAGACGCAAAAAGCGATTGTCCCACCGGCGGCCTGATCAACCGCTCAAGCGCAGCCACATAGGGCACCATGGCGTCCATGATACGGGCTTTGCCCGGGTTGATATACGAGGCCTTTTTTATCCTGCCTTCCCAGAACCACCCGAATAACCCCGGCAGATTGACATAGTGGCATATCTCGACATGCGCGTCGCTCTGTTTTGCACAACGCAGCAGCGCACGTTTCGAATAACGGCGAAAATGACCCAGCCCTTTATCAATAGCGCCATACACCGCCGGGCATGCAGGCACATACAGCAGCAGCCTCCCCTGCTGTTTGAGCAGGCTGATCATACCTTGCACCGCAGTCAGATCCTCATCAATATGTTCGAGTACATTAACGCATATAACCGTATCGAAAGATGCGGCATGCTCCGGATTATGGCAAAAAGCCTCGAGGTTTTCGTTAACCACCTGCACATTTTGATGCACCAATCTGATCGTATTCAGCTTTTCAATATAGGCAGGATTGATTTCAAGGCATACGACCGTATCGTGATGCAGCAGGAACTGGGTAAGATTCCCTATACCGGCGCCGACTTCAAGAATGGCAGAGCCGATCTTTGGTCTGAGCAGCGAGTATACCCAATGATTATAATTATAGGTATCATTCAGCAGGTCGAGACTGTGCGTCAGACTATCCATAGTATATTCAAATCGAGGAGTGCCTTATTTGATATATGCCAGCTTGCCATGTATCTCTTTATTATTCACAACAAGCCGATAATAATAGATCCCATTACATTGATTATGGGTGTTCCAGATCAGTTTATTCACTCCATTACCTGATTGCCTGGAAACGATTTTCCGAACAAGCGAACCTCTTGAATCGTATATAGTTAAAAATACAACACAATTTTTCTGCAGAATGTAATAAAATACAACTTCTCCATTCGGAAAACCGGAAATATATTTCAATCCCTCAAACCTGTTTTCCACACTGTGCGAGATAACCGGTAATGCTCCTCTTTTAAAAAGTTTCACTTTCACCAAAGCCAGCGAAGCATTTACTGCCTTGTCCTCGTTCGAGAGCACCGCATACCACGTTTTTTGCAGCGGGATGACAAAAGAGCTGTCGACAGCAGCAATATCCTTTCTGATGCCAACTGCAT
>Ga0105099_10001373_pt1 | contig 15386 bp, 17 predicted proteins | sample PPLLak3cmMay2015_2_FD_79138 | JGI IMG/M metagenome (GOLD analysis project Ga0105099, IMG submission 79138) | Freshwater sediment microbial communities from Prairie Pothole Lake near Jamestown, North Dakota, USA - PPLs Lake P8 Core (1) Depth... | ecosystem: Environmental > Aquatic > Freshwater >... | reverse complement strand
CGATGCGGTCAAAAGCAAAGCCATCCGGCACTTCTTTTTGGTGGCGGGCTGCGACGGCGCCAAGCCGGGCCGCAACTACTACACTAATTTTGTGGAGCAGGTGCCGAAAGATTGCGTGGTTCTGACCCTGGCTTGCGGCAAGTTCCGCTTCTTTGATAAGGACCTTGGCGCTATCGGCGGTATTCCGCGGCTGATGGATATCGGCCAGTGTAATGACGCTTATTCCGCCATCCAGATCGCGGTGGCGCTGGCTAATGCCTTTAAGGTAGGGGTCAACGATCTGCCGCTTTCCATGGTTTTGTCCTGGTACGAGCAGAAAGCAGTGGCGATCCTGTTGACTTTGCTGCATCTGGGCATCAAGGACATCCGGCTCGGGCCGAGTTTGCCGGCTTTTATCACGCCTAATGTGCTGGATGTGTTGGTAAAGACGTTCGGGATCAAGCCGATCACCACGCCGGAGCAGGATCTGAAGGCGATTTTGGGATAAGAGGATTTCACCGCAGAGGCGCAGAGTACGCAGAGATTATTTAATTTTTAATTTTTTTACTTTACCCTGAGAAGGGTAAAGTAAAAACAAATCAGCGCTTTTGGAGATTATGTGGTTGAAAATTTATTCTGATAAAAAAGCGGATATCTTTCTCTTTGTCGGCCTCTCAGCGACAAAGAGAAAAAAATTATCTTTGCGTTCTCTGCGTCTCAAGCAAAGGATGATACCGTCCGGTATCATCCTGCAGCGGGCGGTGAATAAATCTTGAAAGTTCGTCATAGATCGGAGAATATCATGAAAACGAAACGCAAGATCATCAAAATAGACCAAGAACTCTGCAACGGCTGCGGCCAGTGCGCGACGGCCTGCGCCGAGGGGGCCATTGAAATCCGCAACAACAAAGCCCGCGTGATTTCGGATCGGTTTTGCGACGGCTTGGGCGCCTGTTTGGGTGAATGCCCCATGAGTGCGCTGACCATTGTGGAGCGCGAAGCGGACGATTTCGATGAAAAAGCAGTGCATGTGCATTTACAAGCCAAGAAAGCAGCTGAGCAATCCGGGCCGCCCATGGCTTGCGGTTGCCCGTCAACCCCGATCCGCAGTTTCAAGGTTCCGGCGGGTGCAAAGCCGGCAGCCGGCGGCGGGCAGCAAACGGAATCGGCCCTGAGTCATTGGCCGGTGCAGATCCGCCTGATACCGCCCCAGGCGCCGTTTCTGCAAAACGCGGATTTGCTGGTGGTAGCCGATTGCGTACCAATCGCTTATCCCGATTTGCATCGGGAGTTCTTAGCGGGCAAAGCGGTCATGATCGGGTGCCCCAAGTTCGACGATGCCGAGGCTTATGCGGAAAAATTCAAGGAGATTTTCAGGATCGCCAATATCAAGAGCGTGACGGTCCTGGACATGGAGGTGCCGTGTTGCTCGGCTTTGTCGAAGATCGTGAAAAAAGGGATGCAGCAGGCTCAAAAAACGGTCCCCATGGAGGTCGTGACCATCAGCGCTCAAGGCCGGATTCTGAAGCGGCAAAAGATGGCGGCTTTAAAATAGGTGAGGATAAAGAGAAAAAATTGATGAGCTATGGTTAACAATTTCAAGAATTAAAACTTATAAATCAATATTTCCCATAATCAATTCAAAGAGGATAAATTTGTTTAATTTTCATTTTTTTCATCAATTCCAAAATCTTCCGGAGGCTCTTCCAAGTCGTCTGTATTTAACAAGCCAAAAGTATTAGGGGCTGGCCGTGAAAATATTTCCTTTCTCCTTACATACCATCCTAAAGACCCACTTAGTGATATTTTTTCTTTATTGGATATTTTTTTGCCAATAGCGTCTAATATGTCATTTACATGCATAGGTTTGCCTGTTTTTTTTAAAAATTCATAGGTTTTTGCGATATTACTGCCAGGTCGAAGAATATTTGATTTCAAGGGATTCACCGGGTTTTCCCGAGGTAATAATTTTATCGCATCTTGTAATGCTTGAAGATAAGCCTTGGCTTCTTTCATTTTATTTTCATATTCTTGTATTTCCAATTCTTTTTTCTTGATCTTATCTTCAAATTTTCCCCTTAAACTCATAAGGCAGATCTCCTTTTTAAAATAATATACTGTAATAAAAATATGGTGTCAATAATAAAAATATGGTTGAATTAAATTAATTTTTATGGTATGTTGATTATAGATCTATAATAGGAGGCGTCAATAATTGGAGAATTTAAATAATATAATCAGTGAATTAGATAAAGTTAAGAAACTTACCGCAAAAGGCGGCGAATATTGGATGGCGAGAGATATTTATGCCATATTAGGTTATTCAGAATGGGAACACTTTGATAAAGTTATCCAAAAGGCACATATGGCATGTGAAAGCACGGGAGTGGATCCCAACAACCATTTTCGTGACGTCACGAAAATGGTTTTGATTGGTAGTGGGGTAAATAGAAAAGTTAAAGATTATTATTTGACGAGATATGCGTGTTATTTAATAGGTATGAATGGCGATTCAAGGAAACCGGAAATAGGAACAGCCCAAACATATTTCGCTATTCAAACAAGGCGTCAGGAAATTTCAGATCGATTAACCGATCGAGAAAAGAGAGTCCAGCTTAGAGAACGTGTAAAAAAAGCAAATAAAAGTTTAGCAAGCACGGCTAAAAAAGCAGGAGTTCAAAGATATGCGTTATTTCAAGATGCAGGCTATCAAGGATTATATGAAATGGGATTGGCTAGTATAAAAAAAAGAAAGGGGATACTTGAAAAAGAAAACTTGTTGGATCGAGCGGGAAGAACAGAATTAGCGGCTAATGAATTTAGAATTACCCAAACTGAAGAAAAGCTTGTTCGGGATAAAATAAATATCGAAAAATCCGCTATAGAGACCCATCGGAATGTAGGATGTGAAGTTAGAAATGTGATTAAAAAACTCGGAGGAACAATGCCGGAAAATTTACCACCAGAAGAATCAATTAAAAAATTAGCGAATAAGAATGCTAAAAAAATTAAATTAAAAAATAACTAAATTTTCTCAAGGTCACAGGTTCTTATAAACTTTTTAGATTTTTTCCATGTGTTCTTGATAGTAAAAAGGAAATGATAACGAGACTTAAATAATGCAGCCATAATGAAAAAACAAGGTCTTCAATCAAAAACAGCTTAAATTAAAAATTATGGGTTGAAAATAGGAAGGCATAATGAGTAATCCGATCGTCAAAAATCTGTTCGAGATGATGGAATTTCCCCGGGAAGGCGTTTTCAGCAAGGTTTTGGTCAAGACCGCGGTTGCCAATCATACCCTGATGTGCCTGGCCAAGGGGAGCGATATTTCGGAACACACCTCCGCGCGCGAAGCCTCGGTGACGGTACTCAAGGGCAAGGGTGTGTTTGTGCTGGAAGGCAAGGAGATCAAAATGGAGCCGGGCGTATTTATTTTCATGCCCAAGAACGCACCCCATTCCCTGAGCGCGGATGAAGATCTCGCCATTCTTTTGAGTCTGGCCGGCGAGAGCAAGTAAGAGAAGAAAAGAATTTTTAGCCGCAGAAGACGTAATTTCAAAAAACCTGAAATTGCTTCAGATATTCCCGGAGGATCGCAGACCTGATTTTGCCGAGGCGGAGATGCGGCAAAGAGATCTTAAATCACATGACCGTTTTATCTTTAGAGATCCTGTTTAAACTGTTTATAAGATATAAGACGCCATTAGATGCCTTGCAATCCTAGAGAGGAATAGTATGCCGGTAATCGATCCGGAAACAATATTAAAATGAATATTCGTTATTTTTTCCAGGCCTGCTATTTCTATTTTCGAAAAGAAAAAATCAGAGAAAAGGTTCAGAGATGGATCGAATCTCAAATGTAATTTGAGAAGCTTGTCCGCGATGATTTATGGAAAACCTTGCCAATATATATTCCTGCATAGACTATCCTGTTTAAACCGTTTTTGGTTAGCCCTAAAGAACGTATTGACTTTTGTTCGGTTTTTAGCGTATTTTTCAGCCTCTTTTTGAAAAATCCGTTTGATCATTTATTCACAATATAACGGAAGACGCCAAAATTATACGGTGTTGGAAAAGAAATGAGGAAAGAGACAGGGCATGGCAAAATTGAAACGGGTCGTGATCAAGATCGGAACCTCGATCCTGGTCGATGAAAACAAAAAAATCAGCATCAAGCGCGTGGCGGATTTGGCGCGGCAAGTCAAACAATTGCGCGACAAAGGCATTAAGCCGATCATCGTTACAAGCGGGGCTATTGCCTGCGGCATGGAGATGCTGGGGTTGAAAAAGAAGCCCCAGGAGATCGAAAAAAAGCAAGCCTTGGCCGCGATCGGGCAAAGTCAATTGATGAAGATGTATATGGAGGCTTTCGCGAAAAAGAAGATAAAAGTAGGCCAGGTTCTGTTGACGCACGAAGATATCAAGAGCAAAACGCGTTGCCTGAATCTCATGAACACCTTGAATACGCTGCTTAGTATGGATATTGTGCCGGTCATCAATGAAAACGACACGCTTTCGTTCAAAGAGATCCGCTTCGGCGATAATGACAATCTTTCGGCTTTGATCGCCCAGATTTGCGATGCGGATTTGCTTTTGCTCCTTTCGGATGTAGAAGGGTTGTTCGACAAAGATCCGCACAAGAACCCGGACGCCCGTATCATCCGGGTCGTGGAAAAAGTGGATGAAAAGATCGAAAAAACCGCGAGCGGCACGCGCAGCGAGCAGAGCACGGGCGGTATGAAGAGCAAACTGGAGGCGGTCAAAAAGGCGGGGGCTTACGGTATTCCCACCCTGATTGTCAGGGGCGGCACGCCGGAGATCATCCTGAAGGAGGTGCGCGGCGAGAAAATCGGCACTTTGTTCCGGCCCGAGCGTAAGCTGGCCCGCAACAAGTGGTGGTCGGCTTTTGCTTTCAAGGTCAGGGGCAAGATCCGGATCGATAAGGGCGCAGAGCAGGCTGTAGTCACAAACAAGAAAAGCCTTTTGCCGGCCGGAGTCAAGAACGTCAAAGGCGATTTCAGCCGCGGGGAGTGCGTGGAACTGCTCAATGCCGAAGGCCGACTGATTGCCAAGGGTTTGACCAATTATTCGGCTGCGGATATTCAGAAGATTAAGGGCATGAAGAGCATGGAAATCGAGAAAAAACTGGGTTATGCTTATGCGGAAGAAGTGGTGCACCGCGATAATATGGTGGTGTTATGCTGAACGCGCGCGATATGGCTTCCAGGGCCAAGCAAGCCGGACATCAGGTCGCCCATGCCGAGACCGAACAAAAGAATCAAGTCTTGCGCGACTTGGCGCGGCTGATCCATGAAAATCGGGAAAATCTTTTTAAAGAAAACCAGAAAGATATCAAACAGGCGGAAAAGAGCGGGCTCAGTAAAAGCCTGATCGACCGGCTGCTGCTTGATGAGAAAGTCATTGAGGAGATACAGGCCAGTTTGCTGGACGTGGCCGGCTTGCCCGATCCGGTGGGCGCCATGACTTCCCTGAATAAAAGGCCGAACGGCCTGGCCGTAGGCCGCATGCGCATCCCGATCGGCGTGATTCTTATTATTTACGAGTCCCGGCCCAATGTCACGGTGGAAGCCTTTTCCTTGTGCCTGAAAAGCGGTAACAGCGTGATCCTGAAGGGTGGGTCTGAAGCCATACATTCCAATCGGGCGCTGGCCGGGTTGATTGCCGAAGCCTTAAAAGAAAACAATCTGCCGGTTGAAATCGCCCAGTTTGTGGAAACCGGCGACCGGGCTTTTATATACGAATTATTGACGCTGAACGAACTGATCGACCTGGTCATTCCCCGGGGCGGGGAAGCTCTGATCCGGAATGTGGTGGAGAAGTCGCGCATTCCGGTGCTCAAGCATTATAAAGGGGTTTGCCATATCTATATAGATGAGTCGGCCGATCCCAATATGGGTTATGAGATCTGCCTGAATGCCAAGGTTCAGAAACCCTCGGCTTGCAATGCCTTGGAAACATTGCTGGTTCATCAAGCCATTGCGGAAATTTTTCTGCCGGAAGGAGCTAAAAGACTGCAAAGCCAAGGCGTGCGGCTCAAGGGCTGCGAAAGAGCGCGCGCAATACTCCAAGACATTGAAAAAGCGGATGAGCAGGACTGGTATGAAGAATACCTGGACTTGGTTCTCGCGGTTAAGGTGGTGAACGATATAAACGAGGCGATCAGCCATATCCGCAAATACGGTTCCGATCATACCGAAGCCATTATCACCCAAAACTACGACCGGGCTTGGAAATTTGTGCGTGAGATCAATTCATCGCTGGTACTGGTCAATGCTTCGACGCGCTTCAACGACGGGTTCCAGCTCGGCCTGGGAGCCGAGATGGGCATCAGCACCACCAAGCTGCATGCTTTCGGTCCCATGGGCCTGGAGGAGTTGACAGTCAGTAAGTTTGTGGCTTTTGGTGAGGGGCAGATCCGCGAGTAGTTTTTTAGGCGGATAAGCTGAAGCAAGCTATGCTGTAGAAAAAAAAGAGAATATCGAATATCGAACTCCGAATATCGAATGATGATGGCGAGAAACGAGGAACCAGGAACTGAATCAAATTAAAGAATGACTGAAAAGAGTGACAATCTTAAATCGGGACTTGCCAGCCTACAAAAGGCTGCAATTTATGTCAATTCTTAAGGCATTCTGAATTCTGGTTTCTGAATTCTGACTACATCAGTGATTACAATTCATTTTTCCTGCCTTGACAAATGGTGCTGATCCAACGCCTGGCGTAGATAGGATTTAATGACGGCTTGACGGCTGATGTTTAATTCTTTGGCAAGCGCATCCAATTCATTAAGCATATCCAGAGTAAAATCGACGTTAACCCTTTGAACAGGGGCTCGCATGGCGCCTTTATTCGTGAAATATTTGGATATGTTTTTACCCTTCATTGCCAGCTCAGCGATTTCATCAGCCGTGGGTTTATTGTTTTTTAGTGTTTTCGCTTTTATTTTTCTTTTCATCATAATTAAATCGTATGTGTTTCAATGATATTATAGTTATATCGCTAATTTCATTGAAAGTAAATTTCATGATTAAACTGACAGTACCTACTTGAAGGGGTGTCTGTTTTTCGTTCAGCTAATTAAATTTGACATCCGATTCATTGAATGCTAATTTTATGACTCAAAGAAGCAGGTTATGCGAATCACCGTCGATATTCCCGATAATTTGATTAGAAATGCCATGAAGGCAAGTCATATTCACACAAAGAAACAGGTAATTATCACCGCCTTGGAGAATTTGATCAGGAAATCAGGGAGTTCTGAGTTGATAAGGTATAAAGGCAAGATTGATATAAACATCGATATAGATGCCATCAGAAATAGAAAAATAAACTTGCTTTGAGAGTTCTACAGATTCTATGCTTGATAAAAAATTCCATATTATATTATTAGCGATCTTTATTCTATCGCCAGTAGTTTGGGCAAAACGAATACCAGCTCCTAAGGTTGATCCAGTTGTTTATAATTCAATTCAATATGTAGCCCCTAATGACGATGGGAGAAGAGAATATGTTCAAGCTATTGATGTGGAAAATAGCGAATTGATAAAAGAAATAACGGTCAAAAAAAATCGAATTTGGTTTTGGATTGAGGAAGATGTTCAATGGTTTTATATAATAAGGATGGCAGTTAAAGGAGATTATTTGATTGTAACAGACGAAAAGAATCGAATATTTAAAGTAAAACTGCTAAAGAAGCATTGAAAAGGGCAAATTATGTCAATTTTTGAGACAGTCAAAGGAATCTCAATCCCTTTTCCAGAGAAAATTAATGAAGGTTTTGAAATAAAATTGACCGATCAAAGTCACACCCATATTACAGCAAACATATCTGCTAATAAAATTGATTTCGTCTTTACAAAACTAGTAAGCCTGGTAATCCCTCTCGGTTTTTTTGTAATCGAAATTCCTACCAATCAAAAGGATGAAAAGGATTTACGAAAATCAGACAATGATCCATGTCATCGAGATGTATATTATTTAGATGGATTGGAGCTAAATGAATTTTTTAATATTTACAACGAATTCAAGGAACTTCTTATTCATGATGGTGAAATTAATTTCGGCTTTGGTTCTCACAATGGAATCGATGAAGTCCTTGTTGGTAGTTATAAAATTTTTTCAATATTAACTGATGATCCAAATAAATATCTTTTGAAATTTGATGAAATGGGATTTTCAAAATATGATAACTTGGCTGTAGCACAGGATACATTTTCGGAGAATCATCCAGGTTCGAGATCCACTATTCGTGTTAATGGAAAGTTGATATATGATATTCCGGAAATTTTAAAAGACAGAGGGATGTATTTTTCAAAGCGTATAGAAGATTAACGGTTGCTGAATAAATGATTTAAACAGGAATAGGGACGTGAATATGTTGGCAAGGTTTTTAAAATTCTCGAAAAAAAGGGTTCAATGCTTCGATCTTTATTTCTCATAGTAACACTCGGGACTTTAGGGATGTGGCTCGGCTACAGCTCTTTCAAGGCCTTGAAATCAGGGGTGGCGAACGCAGCCGGAAAAGAGTATCGGCGTACGACAAGGCCATACCTTTTTTGGCTTGCGACTGCGGTTCAAGCAGTATGGAGTGTAATGTGTTTTTATGTTCTTTGGATGACATTATTCAATTAAGAAGAATGAGGTAGATCAAAAAAGTGACAGGCAAAATATGTGATTATTTTTTTCTACAGCCTAAGAACCTTCAGTCTATCAACTTGCAGTCTATCAACCCAAGCAGCCTCCCAGCCGCAATGCAGCCAATCGTGAATCTATCGACCCGGATGGCCGTTATCATTTTCCATGTCAAAATACGGGACCAATTTAAGCGGCATCGTAAAACGGTCCGGACCAATTTACGATATGCGGTAAATTGGCTTATTGCTTTTATAAAAGGCCGGTTAGCTCAACTTATTGAAATAATGGCTTAATTACGGAGTATTCTCTCTCGTTGACGCTATATCGGAAATGATGAATAATGGTGATGAATATTGGGATGTAACGGGTTTAAGAGGCATAACGTGGGCAGGACTCTAATTTATGTGACTGAAAAACAAATAGAATATGGAGAAAAGGAATGAATAGACTTTGTCAACATAATCAAGCGCATCCGTGTTTTTGGTTCTTGCTGATTTTGTTTTTGTTGATCGCCGGAAGGGGTCGGGCCGAGCCGGCTGTGTTGTCTTTCGAGGTCCAGGTCCGGGTTGAGGCGGACAAGATAGTTTTCAGGGTGACGAATCTGGGTCCAGCGGCCGTGCTGGGGGAGAATCTGGTGGTGGAGCAGTGGGATGAAATCGGCCGGGTTTGGCGGTTTGCGGCTAGTCCTTTGTGGCAGTGCGGGACCAAGGAAACGGTTTTTGCCAAACCGTTGGCCGCGGCTGAACAGATTGAAATCGGCTGGAATAAATCCCTGCATAAAGGTTGTTTAAAAGCCGGTCCGGGTCGATACCGGGTATCTATAAAAGATCCTCAAGGTTCCCTGCAGTCTTTGCCCGTGGAATTTGAGCTGACGGTAGTAGTTGAAAAGGTGCGAAATCCGGAATCACGGGAAACCATTTATCGGATCGTCAATGGGGAGTGCTCTTTATCCTGGGTTTTGCGGGACGCGGAATCGGATCAGGGTGTTGCTTTGTATCGGCCAACCTGTTCTTTGCCGTTCCGGGATCAGACTTTGCTCATGTCTGAATTGCTGAAAGCCGTGGTCCAATCCGGAATGCTTCCGCAAGCGGAGTGGACTCTGTATTGGGGTCGATTAACCCCGAGCAATGGTAAGTGTTTCGAGCTGTCCCAGCGGCTTATGCTGGCGGCGCATCAATCCAAAGATTGGGATGTAAAACGCGGGAAACCAAAACAAGGTCATGAAAACAGTTTTGTACGTCTAGTTATGGAACAAACCGGGATTTATTCGGAGCTAAAAGAAATCTTTCAAGCCCAAGGCTTGCTGCTCCGGGTTTCCAATGTGGAAAAAGTTCTGATTCTCAAGGCTAAGGATTTGCCGTGTTATGCGAACCTGAAATCCCGGGGCGTCGGTCCTGAAGAAAAACTGCCGTTCGATTGCCAGGTTTGGTTACGGGTGCAAGCGAAGCACCGGCCTTGAAAAAACCGGCTGCTTGCCCTGCTTTGGAATTGGCCCAAAAACCTGAAAAGGGCGGGCTTCTACTTGTTTAGCAATTGAAATTTTCCAATGAAAATTTCAGGTTTATTTTACGGATTCAAAAGCCTTTTGTCTTTCCTGCAGCCTAAACAGCCACCTTTTATCCCCTTGAGTCGTCCCCTGATATCCCTTTTAGTAACCTATTTGTGACATTTTGTATGCCATATTTAATTTCCGTATAAACCTTATAAACCGGTCATGAACGCAAGGGGTATTTCCCGATAAGATCCTGAAGTTACGGGATAAAGGGGATATGGCCGGTCTGTCTAATCAACATACTCCGAAATCTAAAACCTCTAGCAAGAAAGGAAAAAAACCAATGAAGATGAAAATGAGAACAACGGCGTTTTTCGTTTTCGGCTTTTTTTTATATTCGTGAACGCGCTGGAATTGCAGGCAGGGCAAAGGCATCCCGCAATCGGGGACGGGACGGTGTTTGCCCAGATTCCGGAGCAACCGGGATTTCCGGAAGGAATTGCCATCGGCGGCGGGAACGTTTTTGTTTCCGGGCCGGACCGCTTCGGTACGGCGGGAACGGGCCCTTCCAAAATTTATGTTCATAACTTGTTGAACGGAAAAATGCGGCAGGAAATTACGATCCAAAATGAAGATCTGAATCTCGAACATGCTTTAAGCGGCATTGCTTTGGACGCCTGCAACCGCCTTTACGTGATCAGCACGCAATTGGGTATTCTTCGTTTCCGGCAGAACCGGCATCATTTGTATATTCAGGAGCAGTGGGCCGATCCCATCCCGGATCTCAATCCTTATGATCCGGTTCCGGCCTTGCCCAACGACATGGTCTTTGATCAGGCCGGGAACTTGTACATCACGGATTCGCTGCAGGCCACGATCTGGCGCATTCCTCCTGCGGGCGGCACGCCTGAGATCTGGTTTCAGTCTCCGGAACTGGCCGTGTACAATGAACTGCAAATGGGGCCCAACGGCATCCGCCTGAGTCCGGGGCGGGAGTACTTGTATTTTGTATTCAGTGGTTCTTTGCCCGGAGATGCCGTGCCCCGGCAAGGCAGGATCTACAGGCTGCCTTTGAAGAGTACTCCTGAATTATCGGATTTGGAGCTCGTTTACACTTTTCCTGATTTTGAAGTGCCGGACGGCCTGGCTTTTGATGCCCGCGGCCGATTGTTTGTGGTCATGGGGGGCGCCGGACAGATTTCGGTTTTGAGATTCGATGATCCGGACAACAGTGAAATTCCGGTAGTTGAAGAGGAGATGCGCTTAAGCGGTCCCGACGGGAGCACGATCCCTTATGTGCAACCTGCCAATATCGCCTTTGCATCCAGACATTCCAAGTTCGCCTATATTGTCAATCACGCTTTGATTGCGCCGCCGCCCCCGAATTTTTTCAGCGTGTTGAAAGTATATGTCGGTGTGGGCGGCGACCGTTTAATAAAACCGTTGCTTCCATAATTGAAGCAGGTTTTTGTGCAAAAAGGCGACTATCAACCGAATTGGATCATCTTTTTCGGGGCCAGGTTGGTTTCAAAGGTCCAGAAATAGGCTTGGCCCCGGGCGATCCGGAAAAGGATGAGATCGGGATGTTGGGCATTGAGGCCCATTTGAGCGAGAAAAGGGCGGTCTTTCAGAACCTTTTCTTTGAAGGCCGGATCGTTCAAAAATTCAACCTTGCCGGCCACGCGCATCACGGCGCCCGGTTCGGTTGCTTTATGAAAAGCAGCTTCTACTTTCGGGTTTTTCCGCAGTTGTTTGTAAATGTCTTTTTTGGCATGGATTTGAAAATAAATACCGGTTTCATCCACAAACCAAATACTTAGGCCCCTAATCCTGGGTTGGTCGCCCTCGGCCGTGGCTAACCAGGCCACCGGGTTTTCTTTTGCAAATTTCACGCAATCTTTGAATTCCATGATTTTGTCTCCTTTATAATGATTAGCGCTAATCTTTATGCTATTAAAATCTCTTTAACAAGTACGCACTTTTTCGTATAATAGTATCGTAATAGATATTTAAGATTTTTTTGATCCTGAAGAGTTATGAATCAAAAAAATCTGAATTCCGGCAATGGTTTGAGCCGGAACAGGAGTTCCAGCGAGGCCGGAACAGGAGTTCCAGCGAGGCCGGAACAGGAGTTCCAGCGAGGCCGGAACAGAAGTTCCAGTGTGATCGCCGGAATAAGCCTTTATAAAATGACGTAGCCTAAAGACTGCGGCTACCCTCATCGACAATATTTGGTTGATGTTGGGGAAGTAAGCATCTTTACGTCAAAATAATTTTGAATGAGATTTTCAAGTCATCAGGCACTTCATTCGCGTCGATTCGCGTCCATTAGCGGTTAAAAATCAGGAGGTGTTATGAAAAAAATCGGGTTTTGTCCGGTCTCGGAAACTATGGCGATCATCGGCGGCAAATGGAAGCCGATCATCCTTTATTGCATAAGAGAGGAAACCAAACGTTTTAATGAAATCAAGAAGTTGATTCCGGGAATCACCCAGAAAATGCTGACCCAGCAATTGCGCGAATTGGAGGAGCACGGCATGGTGCACCGTAAAATCTATGCAATGGTTCCACCCAAGGTTGAATATACCTTGACGGCCTACGGTCGGACTTTGTCGCCAATTCTGGATGCCATGGCCCATTGGGGTAAGGGGCATAGAGGAATGAAGCCTAAAAAGCAGGTTCAAAGTTCAAGGGTTCACGGTTCACGGTTGGAGAGCGGTGAAGACGGAACAGACTGAAGATGATAAGACAGGATCACAACTATCCGGAAAAATATTTTATAAAACAAAACGACATCAATTCAAAGTTCGGAGATTCACGGTTCACGGATAGAGAGGATAACAAGAATTATGGCGGAAAACTCGATTCAGATCAGACCCATGGAGCAGAATGAGATCCGGGCGGTCAGCGATCTGGTGTTCCGTTCTTTCAAGACCAATGTGGCGCCCTATTATTCCGAAGAAGGCGTGGAAACCTTTTTCGATTATGCCAATCCCAAGGCATTGGGCGAACGGTTTCAGAACAATCATTTTGTGTTGGTGGCTTTTGCGAAGCAAGTCTTAGTAGGCATGATCGAAGTGCGCAACCATAGCCATATCTCTTTGTTTTTTGTCGAACCGCTGCAACAGGAAAAAGGGATCGGTAAAGAATTATTAAACCGCGCTATGGCCCGGGCCCGGCAATCCGATCCGGAGTTTAAAGGGTTGACCGTCAACTCGTCGCCCAATGCGGTGGAGGCTTATAAACGGTTCGGTTTTGCGCCCACTCAATCGTTCCAGGAAAAAAACGGGATCCAATTCCTGCCCATGATGTTGGAATGGCGGGATCCGAAACAAGAGTCATAAAATCGCACCAATTCGCGGATCGATTATTAAGGCGATTTTTCGCCAATTTTTAAGGCCCTTTTATAAAAGAGTTTGCGGCAAATGACTCTTATCCTGTTGAGAAAAAAGATGGAGAAGGGCGGGACTTCAGCATTTGGACCAGATATTGCATATATAAACCATAATAGCATCCCTTTTTTGCATATCGTGACAAAACAGATCCTTTTGCAAAAAAAACATTTTCCTTTGTTTACTTATCGGCAGCAGGGGGAAAGAGGTTTTTGCGGGAATTAAAGGTTGTCGCGGATATGACTTTTTGGGGGCATTCATCAAATATTAAAGAAGGAGGTCGATACATGAAAGCTACGGATTTTGATTTTTCCAAAGATTTGAAATTCAGCTTGGAAAAGGGCATTACTTCGTTCAGGAACAGCCGGCTCGTGATCATGGATTCCAATGCCGTGGGTTTGTTGCGCGAAAGCCTGGTCGAAGAGCTTGGCTGGAAAAAGGCCCGGGAGATGTTTTTGCAATTCGGTTATCAAAACGGGTTTGCCGATTTTTTGCAAATGAAAATTGCCTATACCTTTGACACGGAGATGGACCTTTTGGCCTCAGGTCCCGTGATCCATACCTGGGAAGGGGTCGTGCAGGCCACTCCCAAGGAGATCCGGTTCAACCGGGAAATGGGCGAATTTTATTTTACCGGAGTTTGGACCAATTCCTATGAGGCGGAGCAGCATCTCAGCTATCATGAAACGGCCAAAGAACCGGTCTGTTGGTCCTTGATGGGCTATGCTTCCGGATGGTGTACGGCTTTTTTCGGTTCGCCGGTGCTGGCGATCGAACCGGTTTGCGTGGGCAAGGGCGACGATCATTGCGAATGGTTGATCCAACCTCCCAAGGTTTGGGGAAAAGAAGCGAAACCGTATATTAAAGCATTAAAATCATTATGGGGAGGAGGGAAATAACATGGGAGAGAAGCTTGTTCGTTATTATAAGTTTGTGGAAGATAAAAAAGGCATGGAAGGCCGGATCAAGCTGGCCCAGGAAACCAAGGTTCCCTCCGTGAAAGCGGCCACGGCCCCGGACAGTCCTGAAACCATAAAAGTATTTCGAGAAGCCATTAAAAAACTGACCGGTGAAGAACCGCCGGTTTATTGATCTTTTCCGTATTTACAGGATTCACATGAATGGATGAGCCAAGGTCTGAAAAAATTCAGACCTTGGCTTCAAGAAGTTTCGCCCCCATCCTTTTTGCAAAGAGTTCTTTTGAGGCCGGAAATAGGCGAGTGTTTTCGCGCTCATTTTCCGCAAGGCGTCGCTTTGCCCTTATGGATCTCCCTTAGCCATAAAACCGTTGCAGAGAATTTCATTTTCCGTTCGCGTCCGTTTTCTAATACGTCCATGCCCCCCAATTTTTTTGCGGAATTTCCCGCAACCGACAGCCTGGAAATTCAGGAACCCTTTAAGCCAAACCCATTGGGACTGAAGAATAGATTTATTTATTGAAAAAGGCGTTTGGCTATTATATAATCACGTCTTTGCTGAAATAGAAACAAAGCTTAACCGATCATACCCCTATCATTTTTAAATTTCATAGCGGACAAAAAAGATTAACCTTACAGGGTCTTGCGAGAATGGTTTATTCCGAATTTCTTACAAAGGACACTCCCCTAGCGCTCAAAACCGAGCGGGAAGAATTAACGCAGCGGGTAAAAGAATTGGAGCAAAAAACCCGGGAACGCGCGCAAACCGAAAAGGCGCTGGAAGAGAGCGAAGAACGCTTCCGGACCCTCTATACGCATTTTAAACGCGAGAGCGAACTGTACCGCTCCTTTTTGCAATCCTCGGCCGATGCCGTGATTGTGTATGATTTGCAGGGCCAAGTGCTTTATTTAAACCCGTCTTTTACCAAGCTTTTCGGTTGGACCCTT
>Ga0105099_10001372_pt1 | contig 15395 bp, 13 predicted proteins | sample PPLLak3cmMay2015_2_FD_79138 | JGI IMG/M metagenome (GOLD analysis project Ga0105099, IMG submission 79138) | Freshwater sediment microbial communities from Prairie Pothole Lake near Jamestown, North Dakota, USA - PPLs Lake P8 Core (1) Depth... | ecosystem: Environmental > Aquatic > Freshwater >... | reverse complement strand
TGGAGATGATCCTAATTGGTTTATTCGGGTTATGGAACAGTCCAGAAATTCCAGTCTATGCCATCATCTCCGCTCCCATCGCTCACTTTGCCTGAATAACTGAATGACATGGCATCGGTTTCTGAAGGCAGCAAAAATGAACGGCTGAAAGACGGCTTGATCATGGGAATCAGCGGTCTGGATGCAGAGAAATAGAGTATTTCATGACCAAGCACCATGCCTTCACCGTTGAGGAATTGAACCATTATGGAAAGATAATCCAGCGAGGAGAAATATGTCAGCTTATCCGCCAGGGTTGCTCCACCATCAAGCTGTATGCTGTCTTTCCTTATAAGATATTCATATTCAAGGGAGAGATCGCCTGTTTTCCAAATTCCATGGACTTTACCGGCAGTCTTTTCAAGAGGTATGCGGTTATCTTGCCCGACAATATGTCCCTTCCAGCCGGCCATACCGCCCATGCATCCGTTCAAACAAATTATACAAAAAACCCCTGTAACAATATACTTGATATTTAAAACAAACTTCATGTCGCCCTCATCATAAAGGTAATTTCTATGATTCTCAATAAAGAGAAACAGGCAGAGACTATATAACGGCTTCGTGGGAGTATATCCACACTGGGGAATGGGAGTTTTCCTCCGGCGGATAGACAAAGTATAAGTCCCCGTTCTTGCAAAACGGCAGAACCCATTACCTATGCCCGCCCCTTATGGCTATAATATAAATATCTCGGCATCTTAACCGTACCCTCCTGCAATATACTTTTTCAAACTGAGCCGATTATCCCGTCAGTTACGATAATAAAAGTTTTATATAGCTCAATTTTTTTTTATACGGCGGATAAGCTAAGGTTGGATTGAAAATGGTCGTTTTCTGTAAAATTGACCGGTGATGACTGAAAGTATCGAAACTGAATTTGCCGTGATAACAACCCATGCCGCTGTTCCCGACACCGCCGAAAGGCATATTGGGATTCGCTACGTGCATGATGGTATCGTTGATGCAGCCGCCGCCTGACGATGTTGTTGACAAGAGAAGATCTCTTTTTGATTTTGAAGAGCTGAAAAAGTACATTGCCAGGGGCTTTTCATGGCTGTTAATCATGGATATTACATCCTCCAGACGGGTAAACTCAAGCACCGGAAGCAGCGGTCCAAAAATCTCCTCCTGCATGATGGGATCACTGTATTTGATGTCATCGATGATTGTCGGCTCGACATACCTGTTGGCCCGGTTCATCCTTCCGCCGTGAATTATGGTGCCGGCTGAATTCATGAGCTTTTCCAGGCGATCAAATTGATGCTCGTTTATAATTCTCCCGAAATCTGAACTCTGTTCGGGATCATCGCCGTAGAAGCTTCTTATGCAGTCACGAATTTTTAACAGCAGCTTATCCTTTACTTCCCTGTGTACAAAAAGATGGTCCGGAGCAATGCAGGTCTGGCCGGAATTTAAGAATTTGCCGAAACAGATGCGTCGGGCTGCAATATCGAGATCGGCATCTTCTTCCACGATACAGGGGCTTTTCCCTCCCAGCTCCAATACTACGGGCGTCAGGTGTCTGGACGCCTTTTCCATGACAACTTTTCCGAGTGGAGGGCTTCCGGTGAAAAAAATCAAATCGAAACGCTCTTCCAGAACGGCCTGGTTGACTTTTCGGTCTCCTGTAAAAACACTGACATATTCCGGAGGATAAATTTCAGTTATAAGCTGTTTGATTAAATCCGATACATTTGCGGAATAATGGGCCGGTTTCAACATGACGCAGTTTCCTGCCGATAATGCCCCCACCAGCGGCAGCAGTGCAAGCTGAAGCGGGTAATTCCACGGCGACATGATGAGTACAACACCGTAGGGTTCGTGCAGGATCCGGCTGGAGGAATAAAAATTCAGCATGTCGGTTGAGACCCTCGTTGGTTTTGCCCACTTATTCAGTTTTTTCAGGTGGTGTTTGATTTCCTTTAATATCATGCCGATCTCGGTTCCAAAAACTTCCATTTTCTGTTTTCTCAAATCCTTCCAGAAGGCGTCGTAGATTTCGTTTTCGTATCTTAATAATGCATCATGAAGTTTTTTCAGACTGTCACGCCGGAAATCAATATCTCTGGTTTTCCCTGCTTGAAAAAAATCGCGATGATCCTTTACTGTTTTTGATATAGAGTCCATACTGTTATTATTCCATTGTTTTCAAAAAAATTACCGGACAACATTTCATTGATCGACTATCGATAAACGATGCAAATTTGTCAAGATTTTTTACAGAGTGTAGCGCATGATATAAATTTTCCAGGTGAGAACAGCGTTGTTCCAGCCAGTAATTTGTAATTACCGGAAATTATTTGCCATGGAGCTTCCGGAGCGGGCCGACGAGCATCAGGGCTTTCTCATCGTCACGTTCAAGAGAATAATTAGCGTGATGTGGTAATTCATTTTTCCGCCATGATATCATTACTTCCTTTATCATCTTCGGTTGCATCAGTGCGGCACAATCAGATTGAATAACCCGTCGGCCCGTTCCGGATCGAGGCGTCGCAATTCCCGGACGGCCTCCAGGGCGGCTGTCTGGTTTCCGGAAAGGGCGTATGCGCTCCCGATATTGTACCAGGCTTTGGTATATTTCGGGTTGATGCGCAGGGCCTGACGATAGGCTTCGATTGCATCGTTGTGGTGCTTGAGCTCGCCGTAAGCAACCCCGAGGTTGTACCAGGCGTCTGCATCCTCCGGGTTTATGTATAGAACCTGATGGTAGGCTTCGATTGCATCTTTGTAGCGGTTGAGATCGCCGCAAGAGATCCCGAGATTGTACCATACATCGACATCATCCGGGTTGATGCGCAGGGCCTGACTGAAGGCTTCTATGGCATCGTTGTGGTGCTTGAGTTCGCCGTAAGCAACCCCGAGATTGTTCCAGGCTGCGGCATACTTCGGATTGATGTGCAGGGCGCGACGAAAAGCATCGATGGCGCCGTCGTAGCGGTTAAGTTTGCGGTAAGTGTCCCCTAAGTTGTTCCAGGCTTCGGCATACTTCGGATTGATGCGCAGGGCGTGACGAAAAGCATCGATGGCGTCGTCGTAGCGGTTGAGTTTGCAGTAAGCGTTCCCTAAATTGTTCCAGGCTTCGGCATTTATCGGTTTACTTTTCGTCCACTTCAGACACCAATCAAGTAAACCCTGCCAGTTCTTCGAATGTTCCAGGGCAACAGAATGCTTCAACCATTCGATCCTGCTGCGACCCTCAGCAACCTTTTTACGACCAGGCTGAATCTCGCCTATCCACTCCACGGGCATGGCAAAGTTCAGATTCTGCCCGCCTTCTATGTAAAGAGTTATCAGACCTACCAGACGACCTTCCCTATCGAATAGACCTCCGCCACTCGAACCCGGGGAGACTGCCGCAGTGGTCTGAATAAACGGTGGCGGTCCGCCCCTGAGTTGCGCGACAATGCCGTCGGAAAGGGAAAGTTCCAGGCCCTGCGGTGCTCCTACAGCATAAACCGGAACTCCAACATTCAGGCTTGTAGCATTGCCGAGCTGTGCCGGTTTACCTGTAATACCCTTGGCATTGAGGATGCAGATGTCTTTGTCATGATCTTCTGCATACAGGGTAGCGTCAATAATCTGTTTTCCCCGGCACACCTTGTAGGAAGCGCCCCCTTCCACAACATGGCAGTTGGTGGCTATCTTGCCGGGGGAAATAAGCACCCCGCTCCCCTGGCCTTTCTGCTTGCCCTTGCTGTCAAAGGTCTTCACAACAACGATGGCGCCCTTGACCTTGTCAAAAACCTGGTCGGGCGGAAGAGCATGAACCTTTATGGGTAGGGTGGCAAGGAAGAACACAACGACGATCAGATTCAAAACTGATGGTATGCTCATCATTATTCCCTTTCCATTTTTCCGGCCATCTGAATGTATCCAGTTAAATAGTGTCCATCCGGAAACCAAGCCCGGACACAGTTAAGTTTCCAATTCGGAAATCGGCAATTTTGGGCAAGCTCAAGGAAATCAAGGGATTGCGAGGAGACATACGCAATGTATGTCGCACAAGAAATCCCGTAGATTGACATAGAGATCGCCCAAAAGGGCCATTTCCGGATGGAAACTAAATAATTCCCGATCGGAACCGTTCCCTCCATCAGGTTCTAATATGTACCGTATCCATAACATAATTAGCGAGGGGATGTCATTAACGATTACTGGTCGAATTAAGCGTTTTTATTAGTGTTAACTGTTTTTGGCTTTTAGGAATTTGTCAGTATCAAAGATGTCACCGGCTCTTAAGAATTATTATGCGCTGATGAGTGAAGATTACCTGTTAAAAGACATAAAATAAGTGCTGATACTATTGAAGCTCACCGCAGCAAGCTAATGGAAATCTTCGACCGCAGAGAATAGCGTCTATTTTTAATTTGCTCGCCAACCCCGCTGCAAGCTGCGAGGAATGCGCTCGCTGTTTCGGTTCAAATAGCTGATAAAATAGAGAGATTTGGATTGTTACAGGTCAGCTTCATCCTGCCATCCGCTGACTTCAAATACCTTAACAGACTGTGATTTGCCTTTGACCTTGATGTTATCCAGAAAACGGGTTTTAAATCTGCCGGGAGTCAGGCTTGCTAATGTAAATTCTGAAATCATCAAAAAGGTGCCGTAATTCTTGTTGGCCCCTTCCAACCGGGAAGCGAGGTTAACCGCATCGCCGATTACCGTATAATCAAAAACCTGTTGCGATCCCATGTTTCCGATAATCACTGAACCGGTATTGATTCCAACGCGGCACATTATTTCCGGCAGCCCCTGACTCTTCCAAACCTGCTGAAGCTCACACAGACGGCTCTGCATTCTGAGACCGGCAGTTACAGCCCGGTCCGCATGATCGGGCATCGGCAAAGGGGCGCCGAATTCTGCCATAATCGCATCGCCCTGGTATTTGTCTATTATTCCGCCGCAGTCCAGGATGATCGCGGTCATCTCCGTCATATATTCGTTAAGCAGGCGGACAAGGCTCTGCGGGTCCGATTTTTCAGTAATAGCCGTGAAATTGACTATATCGGAAAAAAGAATTGTTAGCGTTTGCTCTTCTCCCCCCAGCTTCAGGCGTTCGGGCTCTTCGAGCAGCCTGTCAACCACCTCCGCCGGAAGAAATTTGGCAAAAGCGCCTTTAATAAAAGCCCTCTCTTTTACTGCAACGGTCTTTAAAACGATGATCAGACCGAAGAAAATAAAAAAAACGCTGAACATCACGGTTATTACAGGAAAAAGAGTAAACCTTGTCATTTCAATCCAGGTTAATGCCGGAAAGCCGATCAGAGCCGCTGCTACGGTAAAATAAAGAGGCCATGTTGATCTTGGAAGGGCTGCAAGAAAAAGTGAAAATCCGGCAAAGCAGACAAGAAACGTAATCTCCCGGATGGTCCATTTGGAATAAAATGTGTCTCTCAGCATACCATTCAGAAGTGATGCGTGTATTGCGGCCAATGGCGCATCGCTTTCAAGAGGTGTTTGTCCCAGATCAGAGGCGCCCACGGCAATATCTGTAATCAGAACAAAGTTACCTTCAAAATAATCCGTTAAATTGCCGCGAAGATTTTCATCGCCATAGAGTTCCAGCAGTTTGTGGGCTTCCATCCTGCTGAATCCCTTTTCCCATACCTGAGCAAATGGAATAAAAGCTCTTCCCCTTTCATCAATGGGGATTCTGACCTCTTTTTCAAGCAGGCTTCCACTGACAGGAGGAATAATAATATGTTCTCCCCATTTTACAAGGATCGACGCAAAAGGAACGCGGGCATAGTCGAGGAATACGGCAAGAGAAAGAGCGGGAAAATATTTATCATCGACCTTAATAAGCATTAATGCGTGGCGAAATACGCCGTCCGGGTCGCTATATGCGCTTATATGGCCGGAATTGCAGGCGGATGCCGCAAGGCTGTCTTCCTGCATGAGAGCGCGGGTGGCATAAAAAGGACGGGCGATTCCCTTTTCGACGGGCTTTTGCAGGTATCTTTCTTTAAAAAGCTTGAATGCTTTGCCTTCCTCCCATCGGAATTTCTGAGGGTTATCGGCAAAAGCCAGTCCAACCGGAAGATACGCAGCGCCATAATTTTTTAAAGAACGGGCGAACGCAGCATCAGATTCAGGATCAGCCGGTCTTGCGAAAATAATATCATAAACCACGGCGCCCGCGCCAATTTCTGCAAGAGTATCGCTGACCCGTGTCAGGTCGCGGCGGTCAAGAATATTTTTGCCGAAGCTTTTATATGTACTGTCGGAAATTGTGAGATAAACTATCCGGGGGGAAAGCTCCGGTCCCAGCCCCTTTTCCACAGCCTGCCGGTAAAGGAAATCCAGCGCCTGATAATCCCACCTTGTCCAGTCCTTAAAGGCAAATGTCAAGGCAAGCAGAACTATCAGCAGAAGCGCAGCGCTCAGTCCGGCAATCAGCTTTATGTGTTTATTGCTTTTTAACCGCAAATTCATACTTTTTTACCAGCACCTCTTTTCCGGAAAAGATCTGAAGCCCGCCTGCAAAAGGATCGGAACTATCAGAGCTGCCCATGCCGCGCACGTTTCCGGCCAGGGCAAAGGGTTTTTCTGTATTTCCGGAAAGATCCATCTTACCCTTCTGAGCAAGCCCGGTTTCTATCTTCACCCACTGATCGTAAGGAAGTTTCCCGTTTTTAACGAGGCCTGCCATCTGGGAAAGCGCCACTGGGCTGCATATTATTGTGAAGGTTTCCTGAGAGCTTTTGCCGTCCACCTGGTAATAATCCAGCAGGGATGGCATTACGAGGGTTGAGCTTTGAATCTTCTGTTCAACCATGTTCAGGAGTGTGGCTTCAGCAAGATCTGAATGGACGACATAGACGTAAGCATTTGCCTCAGGGTGAACGTATATTCGCAGCAAATCACCCGTGCCGATAGTGTCTCTTGATTTTGCCTTTTCAACAGCTCCGCCGGACCTTATCTGAATACCGATCTTGGCGCGCACAGGATTCTCCCCGGCGGATGCAGCATATGCACAAAATCCAAAAACAGATAGAATAAATATGGACAAAATTTTCCGGAGTTTCATCTTTGCCTCCTTTTAAAGTTGACAGCTTCGTAAAAAGTCATTCTCATTTCAAGTGGGTACTCCCTTGACGGGAGATTTACTTCGCTCCTGCCCCTCCCTTGACGGAAGATTTACCCTCCCCTCCCTTGACGGAAGATTTACCTGCCCCTCCCTTGACGGAAGATTTACCCGCCCCTCCTTTGACGGGAGATTTACCTCGCTCATGCCCCTCCCTTGACGGAAGATTTACTTCGCTCCTGCCCCTCCCTTGACGGAAGATTTACCTCGCTCATGCCCCTCCCTTGACGGGAGGGGATTAAGGGGAGGGTGATTCAAACACGCATCCCTTATTACCTCTAAAACTCCTTTTATATTTTGTAAAACATCATTATTCCAGAATCTTAAAACCTTAAATCCATATCCGTGAAGATATGTATCTCTTTCTCTATCCTTATTGTTTTCTGCCGCATGTTGCCCGCCATCAACTTCAATAATAATACGGTTTTTAAAACAAACAAAATCAACTATATAATTGTCTATGGGCTGTTGCCTCCTGAATTTCAAACCTTCCATCTGTTTCATTCTCAAATGGCTCCAGAGCAGTTGTTCCGCATCTGTAGGTCTTTTCCTGAGAGCTTTCCCCAATGTTGTTATTTTGTTCACCGTAGAATCGCCCCCACCCTAACCCTCCCCCGTCAAGAGGGAGGGTAACCACTCGTTATGAGAAAGGGCTGTATAAAAATTCGATTCGGCCTTTTTGCCATTTCCGGATGGAAACTTTAAGGCTCACCCATATAAACGAAGGCTCCCCAGTAAAAAGGATTTGTATTGCCGTAGCGGTTTCTTACCGTTTCCATTTGCTCCAATGCCGCCATGCGCAAAGCCTGTACACGGCTGTACCTGCCTGATCCCAGATTCCTGTAAAAAGCCGTCATCAACTCCTGAGTCTCCCTGTCAGGAACAGACCACATGCTCATAACCAGTCCCCTGGCGCCCGCCTGTGTAATAGCCCTGCGCAAACCATACACACCCTCTCCCGCTTTTACATCACCAAGGCCGGTCTGGCAGGCGGAAAGAACCACAAGTTCGGTTCCCCCAAGGCGCAGCCCCAAAACCTTTTCAGCAGTGAGCAGCCCGTCGCTCGCATCAGTATTTTCGGTCCGAAGGCTTAGATTGGCGCCTGCCAGAGCAAGACCGGAACGCCTTAAGGGATTGTCGAATTTACCGATCGGCAGAGGTTTGACCGTCGTAATAATCCCCCTGTCCTTTGAATCGGCAAAAACCGTAATATCCTGGTCGGCAAGGAAAAATCCATGAGTTGCAATGTGTAAGATGCGCGGTGAACGCCTTGTAGCCAGCACTTCGGACAGGGCCTGCTTTCCAGTGAAAGTTTCGGCTTTTTCAGAACCTAAGATCCCGGCAATAGCCTCAATTTCCTTGCGTGTCCCCGGAAGCGGTGCAAAACGCATCCCGCGCATTTCACCCGACCGTCTCGCCGTAAGAATTTGATTTTCATTTTGTCTGTTCAATCCAAGGCGAGTCAGGGCGCTTTCTTTCTCCTCTCCGCTCATGTCAAAGTCCGGATTTCCCATCAACAGGCATCTGCCTGCTTTTTCATTTATTTTGCCGAAGCCCGCAATATCCCTTCCTGCGGCAAGATAATTGAATGTGAAATCCTCTATCAGGTAGCGCCCCTGTGAGTCCTGCAACGCTTCAAAGGGGATCAGGTTTAAATTGCCGTCCGGCGAAATAAAGACTTCCTTAACCAAGCCGAGTTCATTTTTAATTGGCTCAAAAACAAGGCTGTAAAGCTTGCGGGTATATGCACCGATTTCTACTCTTCGAGATTCCTCCGTACCGGCCGCCGAATCTGCTATGGAATGTTTAAAACCGGCAATTGCCTCGTCAATTATGCCCGCCTCACCAAGGTTTACAAGCCTTACCTTGCCGCCTATACCTGCATGAACAACAAAAACAAGATAATGCTCAGGCCCTCTCATAGGTTTTTTGCTTTTTGCCTTGAAATTGATTTTTGAGATTTTGGCAAACTCAAGCAGGGCTGTATTTTGCGGCAGAGCCGCGGCTATCGTTAAGGAATCTGCGCGCTCAACTGTTTTTTGTTTTGCAAATGCCTGACTCAACCGGGAAAGCCTTGCTTCCAGATCTTCTTTTTCTTTATCCAGTTCGGCAATTTTCAGGCGTAAGTTTTCAGGGCTTATATTTCCCGGTCCGCCGAAAACCAGACGCGATAACTGGGAACGTACACGGGAAAGAGATTGAAAAACCTGAGCCGCTTCAGGATCATCAGAATAGACCAATGCATCCTGATATCTGCGCTGAGCCTCCAGGATCAAGCCTTTTCGCCTCAGCCAGACATCAAGGACATCGGCAATGACCTGAGGATCATTTGAAAGATGAAAAGCAGCCATACTGATTGTTGCTTCCAGCTCACCTTTCCTTGTATATAAAAACTGAATTTTCTGCTCTTCCGAAGTAAATCCCATTATCTTGTCAATTATTTTGCTGTCTATGGTTTGAGCCCTGATTAAAAGTTCTATAGCACGGATGTTGTCCTCAATTGCCGCATAAAACCCACTAAGGTTGTAAAGGCTATTTGCCGTATTTGGATGCTCTGGGCCAAGAGCTTTCTCATGGATTGCAAGCGCACGTTTATAAAGAGGCCCGGCTTTAGCATAATCACCAAGAGTTTGATAAAGTCCGGCAAGATTGTTAATGCTTGTTGCCGTATTCGGATGCTCTGGGCCAAGAACTTTTTCTTTGATTGCAAGCGCACGTTTATAAAGAGGCTCGGCTTTAGCATAATCACCAAGAGTTTGATAAAGTCCGGCAAGGTTGTTAAGGATTGTTGCCGTATTCGGATGCTCTGGGCCAAGAGCTTTTTCGTAGATAACAAGCGCACGTTTATAAAGAGGTTCTGCTTTGCTGTAATCACCAAGAGATTGATAAAGCAAAGCAAGGTTGTTAAGGCTTGTTGCTGTATCAGGATGCTCAGGGCCTAGAGCTTTTTCTCTGATAGCAAGCGCTCGTTTTAAAAGTGGCTCGGCTTTGCTGTAATCACCAAGAGATTCATAAAGCCCGGCAAGGTTGTTAAGGCTTGTTGATGTAGTCGGATGCTCAGGGCCAAGAGCTTTTTCACGGATTGCAAGCGCATGTTTCAAAAGAGGCTCTGCCTTGCTGTATTCGCCAAGAGATCTATAAAGCCCGGCAAGGTTGTTAAGGCTTAGTGCTGTATCCGGATGCTCTGGGCCAAGAACTTTTTCCCTGATACCAAACGCTCGTTTCAAAAGAGGTTCGGCTTTACTGTATTCGCCAAGAGATCTATAAAGCTCGGCAAGATTGTTAAGGCTATTTGCCGTATTCGGATGCTCAGGGCCAAGAACTTTTTCTGTGATAGCAAGCGCACGTTTATAAAGAGGCTCGGCTTTAGCATACTCACCAAGAGTTTGATAAAGCCCGGCAAGGTTGTTAAGGCTTGTTGCTGTATCCGGATGCTCTGGGCCAAGAGCTTTCTCATGGATTGCAAGCGCACGTTTATAAAGAGGCTCGGCTTTAGCATACTCACCAAGAGATTCATAAAGCCCGGCAAGATCGTTAAGGCTTAGTGCCGTGTTCGGATGCTCTAGGCCAAGAGCTTTTTCCTTGATAGCAAGCGCTCGTTTATAAAGAGGCTCGGCTTTAGCATACTCACCAAGAGTTTGATAAAGCCCGGCAAGGTTGTTAAGGCTTAGTGCCGCACTCGGATGCTCAGGGCCAAGAACTTTTTCTCTGATAACAAGCGCTCGTTTTAAAAGAGGTTCAGCTTTGCTGTAATCGCCAAGAGATTTATATAGCACGGCGAGGTTGTTAAGGATTGTTGCCGTATCCGAATGCTCTGGGCCAAGAACTTTTTCTCTGATAACAAGCGCTCGTTTTAAAAGAGGCTCGGCTTTGCTGTAATCGCCAAGAGTTCGATAAAGTCCGGCAAGGTTGTTAAGGCTTGTTGCCGTACTCGGATGCTCAGGGCCAAGAGCTTTTTCTGTGATAACAAGCGCACGTTTATAAAGAGGCTCTGCCTTGCTGTAATCGCCAAGAGATTCATAAAGCCCGGCAAGGTTGTTAAGGCTTTCTGCCGTATCCGGATGCTCTGGGCCAAGAACTTTTTCTCTGATAGCAAGTGCACGTTTGAAAAGAGGCTCGGCTTTACTGTATTCGCCAAGAGATCTATAAAGCCCGGCAAGGTTGTTAAGGCTTGTTGCCGTATCAGGATGCTCAGGTCCAAGAGCTTTTTCCCTGATAGCAAGCGCACGCTTTAAAAGAGGCTCAGCCTTGCTGTAATCACCAAGAGATTTATAAAGCTCAGCAAGGTTGTTAAGGCTTAGTGCCGTATCAGGATGCTCAAGGCCAAGAACTTTTTCATGGATTGCAAGCGCATGTTTCAAAAGAGGCTCGGCTTTACTGTATTCGCCAAGAGATTTATAAAGCCCGGCAAGGTTGTTAAGGCTTAGTGCCGTGAGCGGATGCTCAGGGCCTAAGATTTTTCCGCTGATAGCCATTGCGCGCTTACAAAGAGGTTCGGCCTTGCGGTATTCGCCAAGAATTTGATAAATACCGGCAAGGCTGTAAAGGCTTAGTGACGTATCCGGATGTTCAGGACCAAGAGCTTTTTCACGTATTTCCAGAATCTGCTGTGCGAGAGGAAGAGCGTCGGTATAGCGGCCTTGTTTGTAGAGCTGTTCAACTTTTTCATTGAGGACGTTGGCTTTTTCGAGTTCATTTTCCTGGGAATATGAGGCTTCGGGATATGCGAATAAAACCGGCAGGAGAATCAGAAACAAGAAATAAAGCAAACGTCTGAACAACATAAAGCCGCCTCATCGGTTTGGATAAATTTTTGTGTCCCCATCATAACGGTTAGATCATTCTTGATTGCCAATACCACGGCTTTCTATGCATATGTGCAACAGCCCATATTACTATTTGATTTTTTTCTAATGTAAATAATATCTTATATGGGAATTTGGGGATATATATTTTGTAAATATTATCAGCTTCTATTAAAAACCAGTCTGGATTTTTTTTAATTTTTCTGATTTGTCCAATAACAGATTTTTTAAACCGCTTTCCTAAACCTTCTGATTGATTTTCGTACCATTCGACAGCTTCATCAAATTCTTTCGCTGCTATCTCATGGATTTTAACCTTCATTGTATAGCCCTTCAAAATCCAACAATTTTGCCCTGCCCTCATTAACAGCTTTAATACGGTTTTTTACTTCGGCAATCCATGATTGGAGAATTTCATCTTTTTCGCAATCAATGCTGGCTAGAATTAACTCGGCAAAGACCACCCTTTCATTAGGCGGCATCTCTAACGCTTTTTCTAAAAGAGCCTTATCCATAAAAAACTCCTTTCTAGGGGGTATAGGGTGAATATAGGTGACGTATTAAACTTTTAAACTTGATCAATATCTGATGATATCTGCTCCCAGTTCCTATCAGCTATTTGATCGATCCGGCTGTTCTGCGCCGGCTTATAATTGTTCGTTCAAATAACTGTATTGCTCCCGGTGTCTGCCACAATCCTGTTGATGATATACGATAATTTATATTCAGGCGGCAATCCGCTCAAGGTGGTCAAAATTAATATTTTGCTTTGCTTTCCATAAATCATATTGAAGTTGAAGTCGCAGCCATCCTTCCGGCGTGCGACCGAAAACTTTCGAGAGCCTTAATGCCATTTCAGGGCTAATTCCCGACTTGCCATTTAAAAGCATTGAAAATGTTTTCCTGCTAACACCTAAGGTCTCCGCTGCCCTGGTAACAGTCAAACCAAGAGGCTCAATACAAAACTCTTTAATTATTTCACCAGGATGTGGTGGATTATGCATACCCATAATCAACTCCTTTAATGGTAATCTTCATAATTTACTTCTAAAATGTCTCCGTTTTTCAATTTAAAGGTCACCCGCCAATTTCCACTAACTTTTACAGCTAATATATTTTTTCTTTTCCCCTTTAAATTGTGCAAATTCAAACCGGGCAGATCCATATCATCAATAGTTTCGGATGTCTCTAAAAGCGCAAGAATTTTTCGAAGGCGTTCAACATGTTGCGGATTCACTCCAGAGACATTTCCTGTTTCAAATAGCCTTTTTAGCCCTTTATGTTTGAATGATTTTATCATTGAAAATAGTGTAACCTATAGCGTAACAGGTGTCAATGATGATTATGCATTTGTGATTTAGGATCGTAATTTAGGCTCAGTTGCAAGTGGAGCTACGGCTCTACTCCAAAACACCGCATTATCTTCGCCATTAAACGTATCTTACCGGCATCGCCAGATTTTTATTCACGATAAGTGCAGATTTTTTTTCATGCTAAAGCTTTTATCATATGCCGGCATAATGGCTACAGACCATAAGATACCAGCCTGATATCAGCAGCAAGGGCAGTTCATCCAGGCCTTGGCCTTTTGGTTCAATTTCAATGGATGCCTGTATCTTCAGCGGGCTATACCATTTTGATTTCATCGCTAACAATATTTCTTCCTGTTCATTGGCGAAGCCCCATTTCGATCCAATTCCACTTATTGATTTCCAATGGAATTTGCTTCCTTTGGTAAACTCTATCCATCCATCGCCAAATAATTTGGACCGATAGATGGCCACATTGTCATTTGTTCCGGCCGCCCTGATGGTTATATGCGAATTCAGAAGCCCGACTCGCTTGAATGTCCAGCTTTCCGTTGTTTGATCGGTGCTTGTCAGCGAGCCAGAGGCTGTATCGACTGTTTCAAAATATAATTTTCCGAATACACCCTTTTCTGAATGCAATTCAAACCGACGCTCAAAGCTCGAAGGCTGAATCCAGTTAAGCACTATACTCCGAGTAGTGGATGTTATTTCCATGATGGAATCTTCTTTCATATGAACTACCCCGCTGCAGAGCTGCGAGGTATCTGGAATACAGAATACAGTAGTCAGAAGTCAGAATTTTTTTTGAAGATATTTTAATCCCCCTTCTGGATTCTGAATTCCGGATTCTTACCCCGAAGCAGAGCTTCGAGATATTCTTTTGATTATAACGGGGAAAAGATATGGACCTGACTATCTTTATCAATGTATTTAAGCCTCATTACTGCAATTGGCGCCTCCAAATCAATCTGAGCGAAATCAGAAACAATACCGTCTGATTTCTGATCGCCGTAACAGTGCATTTTGGTGGATCAATTGGTTGCACCAAGTCCTGGCAGCCCATCGAGCATCGTGCTGTCCGAGGTGCCATTTAGCTGAAAACCCACAACATTCCTGTCTGATGAGTAAGCAATGTAGGTGGCACCGCTTATATCCTCTGAGAAGATCGTCTCCGCAAAATCAACCACCTTGGCATATCCGCTTACAGGAAGCACCTGGGTAGCTACCGCAGTTCCACTGTCGTTATAGGCGGTCAAGGCGACAGACGCCGCGCCGGCTTCCGTGTTCACAAAGGCAATTCCGGTCCAGCCGTACTTCTCGATTTTGGCAAAAACGCCCGTCTTTGCGCCGCTTCCTGCATAGGCCGCAAGCTGCTTGCCGTCGATGGTACCAAAAAGCTCAAAGCCGGTGAGGGGCTGCGTGGAGTTTATCTTGAACCACTCGGTCTGAGCGGAAAGGCCGAGATCCGAAACCACGCCGATATATTTTCCCTTCCCCGCTATGGGAAGGGTTGTGGGGGAAAGCGCGGTACCCTGGGCGCTATAGGGCGTTATTGTCATAGTCCCTGCAGAATCCGATGGGTTATAGGCCACAATGCCGGTCCACCAGATATTATTACTGGCCACGTGGGGATAGTATACGGTCGAAGCGGTATCGTCGGTAAGGAGGACCCCGTCCAACTGGTTGCCGCCCCCGGTACTGCCAAACAACTCCAGTCCGATTACGCCGCTTGCATTTGTAATCACCGCTGATTGAATGTCCGGCTGTGGTTGGTTATTGAACAGGCTTTCGATTGTGAATGCCTTATGTTCGTTGGCAATGAGCGTGTAAGGAACAGTCTGGCCGTTGTTAAAGGTAATGGTCAGTTCTTTCATTGTCGGGGTTGTGTTCACCAGGCTAACCCCGGTCCACCACTGAGCGTTTGAGGCTATATGCGAGATATAGATGTTCGAGGCGTTTACCTCTTTTACCGCAGCAATAGCGGATCGATAGATCCCTTCCTGGTAAAATTTCGTGTAGCCCTGGACCGCAGATGAGTCCGTGTCAAAGATTATGTAGCCTATGTTTGCGTGGTTGGTAAACTCATCTGCAACGGTAATCTGTATCCGGCCGTGGGCAGAAAGTGTGATATCCTTGGTCTCTAATAGCTGA
>Ga0105099_10001371_pt1 | contig 15413 bp, 18 predicted proteins | sample PPLLak3cmMay2015_2_FD_79138 | JGI IMG/M metagenome (GOLD analysis project Ga0105099, IMG submission 79138) | Freshwater sediment microbial communities from Prairie Pothole Lake near Jamestown, North Dakota, USA - PPLs Lake P8 Core (1) Depth... | ecosystem: Environmental > Aquatic > Freshwater >... | reverse complement strand
CGACACTCGACTGGTCGCGCGCAAAAACCACGCTCAAAACGAATTTCAGCATCGGCGGCAGGCATATCATGAACGACGATTCGTCGCGGTACAGTTTCTTTGGAATATCGGAGGAGAACAGGTACTGGGAGTCATACACGCAATGGGAACAGAATTTTACGGAAAAATTCAATACCCTGCTCGGTTTCAGTATCGGCGTTATAGATCCTCTTGAGCCGAAGCTTGTCAGCAGAACCGTTGGCGCGAAAAGCATGTTTGGTCCGTTTGCCGACAAGCATTCGTTTGAGGTCATAGTGGAAGCCCAGTCAGCTTCGAAAGAGTTTATGAATCCGGCAGACAGTACTACCACCAATCAGGATATTTTCAATCTCTTTTTGCAACCGTCATACAGCTTTTCGCCCTGGTTGACGCTGTTTGTTGCCGGAGAAATAGAGCCGGAGCTCTATTTCAACTTTGTAGAGGCTGAAAAAGGCAAACCGACCGAAACAAACTATTATTTCTCCGGCGGTTTTACCTTTACGCCGGTGCCGAATCATGTTTTGACCTTTGAAGCAGGCTCCATGAGCGGTCGTATGGAGTGCAATCCGCCGCCGTGCGTGTATATTCAGGCATTCAAGGGGATAAAGGTTACGCTGAACAGCACTTTTTAATTGAAGATGAAAGGCGTGGCATGCTGCAAGCGGGATTGCAGTAAACCGTTAAAGTGATAAAGGATTATGGCGCGATGAAATGGAAAACAGTCAAACCGGAAGACGGAAAAAGCAAACAGGCGATTTTTTCCTGCGCAGGCATCTCAAAACGGGGGCAACTGGCGTTTAAAGTCGCTAAAAAACTTGCGAAAAAGGGATACGGGGATAACTATTGACTGGCAGGCTTAAGCAGCGGGGACTGCTCGGTAAAAGAGAAAATTATAGGTTGTTCAGGCATTATTGCAATTGACGGGTGTAATAAATGCTGTGCGCTGAATACTATCAAGCGCGAAGGATTGGCATGTACCGGTCATATTGATTTCGATATCCTTTGCCCGGTGCCGGAAAAATTAAATCAACCGTTCGTTAATAAAATTGCGTGGAAGGCGGCACAAGCGCTTTTTTAGTCAAAAAAACATAAAAAATGCCGGTCAAACATGAATAAACTTGAAATCGACAGTATCACGCCTGAATTAAAGGAGTATATCCGCTCAAAAGGCGGTGTTATTTCCATAGGCAGGTTTTATCAGGTTCAGGGCTGATGACGCGCGGCTGAAATGCTGTCAGGTCGGATGGCTTCCACCGGAGGATATCTATCGTATCGAATATAAAGAACGGGAATTTGTGCAATTTGCCTGCGATGACGTCACCTGTTATATCGAAAAAGAGTTTGCAGATACGAAGGGAAAAATAGAATTTGTAATTCCTGACGTGGGAGACTTTGAATTGTATATACATACACGCAAAACCGGCAGGAACAAAACACCATGATAATGGTGGATATATTTTTTTAACGGTCGCGACTATAAAAAAGGGGACGAGCGCCATGCGAGGGATGATTCTTTTCGCAGTGATATGTATTATCATTTCAGCGCTCGGTGACCGCAGGAAAACAGCGCAGGGTATCCGAACCGGTCTGCGCATGTTCGTGCGAATTTTGGCGCCGATTTTAAATGTGCTCCTGCTTGTCAGCCTTTTTCTGACTCTTGTTTCGCAGGAGGTTGTCGTTTCCTGGCTTGGCGCCGGAACCGGGTGGCATGGTTTTATCATATCATCTTTGCTGGGCTCCGTGGCTCTAATTCCTGCGTTCATCGCGTATCCGCTCTGTGCGACGCTTCTCAAGAACGGCGTAAGCCTTTCCAATGTTGCGGTGTTCATAACAACGCTTATGATGGTCGGCATTATAACGCTGCCGATTGAAAGAGCCGGAGGCGTGAACGTAAAAAAAACTTGTTTACGGTAACATTAATCCTGCGCCGATAGTCTAACAATAATACGATAGATTATTCAATAATGGAGGTGCGAGTGAACACAAACGTTGTATATACGTATTATGATAAACCTGCTGCCGGTAGCAGCGCTTTTTTTGTTGATCCCGCAGGCTCGGCGTTTTCCCGGCAATGTCCATTACTGTTGAAAATTATCGTCCCGATGTTGATGGTTATATCGGCGTTTTCAGGCGGGGCACGGGCGCAATCCGCCGATAGCGGTGCTGTGAATGACGTCAGGGACGGCAGTAAACTAACTCTTGACAAGGCGGTGGCATACGCGGTGAAAAACAACCCCGGATTACGAGCGATGGAATATGACGTGCACGCATCCGCTGCGAGAAAAGACCGCATGCGCAGCGCTCTGTTTCCCCGGGTCAAAGCATACGGCGGGTATGCCCATTTTCTTGATGAACAGCGATTGGTCCAGCCCCGATTCAACGGCGAACAGAGCGTGTTCGGCTATGATATTATCTACGGCGAGGTTGTTCTGTTCATGCCGCTGTTTGCGGGCGGCCGGCTTCTTAATGAGGTGCGCGCATCCGATTTTTTACGCCAATCCGCACAACATCGGTTGGCGCGCACGGCCGACGAGTTAATGTTCAATGTTTCCAGCGTATATTATGGCATTCTGGCGCAGGAGCGTCTTATCGGTTCGCTTCAATTTTCGAAAAGCGCATTGGAAAGCCATTGCAGGCGTATAAACGATTTGATCGAAGCGGAGAAAGCGGCGAAAGTCGACCTGCTGCGAACGGAGGTACGGTTGTCGGACGTGTCGCAGAAACTGCTGCGGGAACAAAACACGCTCAGCATTCAGTACCGGCTGCTTGCCAATCTCATGGGACTTGAAGACGATGTCTCTTCATTTGTTCTCTCCGGCTCTCTGGAAAAAACAGTTCGCGATATAGAGCAGGAGGAGGAACTGACACTGCGTGCGCTTGAGGTACGGAAGGATTATAAGGCGCTGCTTCTGGAATTGGACGCCCAGACCCGGCGCGCGGACGCGGCCAGGGCCGGTTATCTGCCGTCACTGCATCTTTTCTGCGCATACGGCGGCCGGTGGGCGCCCGCTCCGGCATACCGTCCGTCCGGAGCAGTAACAGCGGAGGACGCCGGCCGGATAGGACTGGAAGCCGAAATACCGCTGTTCGAGGGCGGACGCGTCAAAGCGAGCGTCGGCGAGGAACATGCAAAGCTCTCCGCCTTGCAGGAAATGGCGCGCAATAAAAAAATGCAGATACGGCTCGAAGTCCAGACTGCCCGCTCGAATATTCTTTCGGGCTGCGAGCGTGTAGAAACAACGGAAAAAGCCATTGAGCAGGCGCGGGAGAGCCTCCGTATCGAACGCGAAAAGTATGAACTGGGAAAGGGAGCGATTCTCGACGTTCTCGACGCCCAGGCCGCTTTACTCGACGTAGAAACGAATTATTACCGGGCACTTGCGGATCTGAATGTGGCGCGATTGCAACTCAATTTTGCGACAGGAAAGGACTATCAATGAACAAACGGCGATTACTCTTGTCAGCTTTGACCGTGGGAGGTTTTACCGCGGCTCTCTTTTTTTGCGGATGCGGCAGGCAGGCGCCGAAGATACCGCAGAAAAAACTCCCGCAGGTGCGCGTCGAAGCAGTAAAAACGGAAGAGATGTCACGTGCTGTTGTATTGACCGGATCCGTAGAACCGTACCGTGTCGCCCGTCTGGCTTCGCCCGCGGAAGGGCCGGTCGTTCGCGTGCGGGTCAGGGAAGGCGACCGGGTCAGGGCAGGGGACAGGCTGCTTGCGATCGGGCGCAGGACGGGCGTCAACGCGTTGATCGCCTCGTTGCGCGAGGAGTTGAAAAAAGAGGAAGACAACCTCCGGAGGACCGGGCAATTAGTCGAAAAGGAGGCGCTCCCGAAGGAACAGCTCGATATGGCGGCCGCGGGTTACGAAAAAATCAAAGCGCAGCTTGTGCGTGCGGAGGAAACGTCCGGCGACTATTCCATCGCGGCCCCCTGGAGCGGCGTGGTCTCGAAAATATTCGTCAAGGACGGCGATTTCGTCGCGCCGCGCACGGCGCTGGTCGAAATATATGATCCGTCAAGTCTCGTGCTGCGCGCGGAAGTACCCGAAAAAGAAGCGGCGACACTGCACAACGGCATGAGCGCGGAAATCGGGCTCGATGCGTATCCCGGTAAACAGGCGTCGGGGAAGATCGTGCGGATGTATCCGTACCTGCACGAACGGATGCGCACGCGTACCGTCGAGATCGAACTCGCCGACACGATAGCGTTGCTGCCCGGCATGTTCGGCCGTATCCGGCTGAAGCTCGAATCGGTGACTGAAGCGCTGACGGTTCCGGTACATGCGGTCGTCACGACGCCCAAAGGCGGTTCTGCGGCGTTTACTATCACAGGCGGTAAGGCGGCTATGCGAAACGTAACGACCGGCATAGAAGACAGGGGGCGCATCCAGATTGTATCGGGCTTGAGCCCCAACGACAGCGTCGTCGTCGCCGGCAACGAAAAATTGAAAGACGGTATGGAAATCCGGCGCGCCGGTCCTCCCGTCGGCAACATCTCCGGCCACGCGAAACCCGGCGCATCTCCCGCCAACAAGAAGAAGGGGGACGGCGAATGAAATTGACAAGGTATGCGGTACATCGCCGTCTTGCGACCGGCGCCATTGTCGTGGCGCTCATGGCGCTGGGATTTTACGGCATGCGGAGTTTGCCGGTGGATTTTCTTCCGGGCATTACCTATCCCATGATAAAAGTGCATATCTGGTGGCGGGGCGCCACGCCCGAAGAGATAGACAAGAGCATCGCGGATCCGATTGAACGCCAGATGGCTACCGTCGACGGTCTTGACTATCTTGAATCCTCTTCCATAGAAGGCATGTACACCCTGCTGGTCAATTTCCGGTACGGCGTCGATGTGGACGTCGCGTATCAGGACGCGCTTGCCGCGATGGGCTGGGCGGCGCGGGAGCTGCCTTCCGATATGGACCCGCCGATCGTCATAAAAGCCGACCCGTCACAGTTACCCGTTGTCCAGTTAACGGCGAGCAGCGACAGGCTGAACCTGGTAACGCTGCGCACCTGGGTGGATGAATGGCTGCAGGACCGGCTGTTGTCGGTGCAGGGCGTCGCGGGCGCCGAGATCGTCGGCGGGCTCAAGCGGGAAATCCGCGTTCTGTTTGATCCTTCGTCGCTGGAGAAATACGGCCTGACGCTGCCGGGAATACTGAAACGTCTGAAGGAGGAGAACAGGGATCTGTTCGGCGGCAGGGTGACCGCCGGAGCCAGGGAGATCATCGCACGGACCGTGGGGGAATACGCGTCCCTGGACGATATCCGCAATGTCGTTCTGGCGCGCGACGGCGACGCGAAAGTGTATCTGAAGGACGTGGCGGAGGTGCTCGATTCCCACGAAGAAGCCCGCGTCATCACACGGCTTGACGGTAAGCCCTGCGTCAAGTTAAGCGTGCTTAAACAGGCGGATGCGAATACGGTCGCCGTTGCCGACGCTGTCAACCGGCGGATAGCGGAACTCGGCCCTTCGCTGCCCGAAGGCGTTTCCCTTGGCATGGTTGAAAACCAGGCGGACTATGTGCGGGGAGCGCTGAACGGCGTGCGTAATGCGGCCTTCGAAGCCGCGTTCCTGGTTGTTTGTATCGTATTTCTGTTTCTCGGTTCCTGGCGTCAGGTGCTGGTAATCTCGCTCACGCTTCCGCTGACGCTGCTTTTGAATTTCGGACTTATGAAAATCGCCGGTTTCACGCTCAACATATTTTCGCTGGGCGGCCTTGTCATAGCCATCGGCGTTCTGGTCGACAATTCCATTATTGTCATCGAAACGATTACGCGAAGGCGTCTGGAACAATCCGGCACGGCAATCAACACCCTTGTCGTCGATGCGACCGGGGAAGTCGGCCCTGCGATAGTGGCGGCGACGCTTTCGTTCCTCGCGCTGTTCGTTCCCTTCCTGTTCGTTCCCGGACTGGTAAGTTTGCTGTTTCGCGAGCTTATTCTGGTCATAGCCGGTATCGTCGTCATCAGCCTCATCATGGCCGTCAGCGTGACGCCGTTGATCACTGCGGTGGTCATGGGCCGGTATAAAGAAAAAAGAGGGACAAACCGGTTCGAACGATTTTTTATGCGGATTACCGAAAAATACGGCGCTATGCTGGCATACACAATCCGCTATCGTTTTCATGCGCTGTTCTGTTTTCTCGCAACAGGTATCGCCGCAGTTTTTATCATGGGGCGTCTGGGCAGCGAGTTTCTTCCCAAAATGGACGACGGCCGGATCATGGTAAAAGTTAAACTGCCAACCGGCGCATCAGTTGCAGAAACAGACCGCGTGCTTGCCGCGATTGAAGAGAAGGTGGCAGGTGATACGCGCATTGAAAGCATGTTCACGCTATCGGGAGGCAAGGTATGGGGGCTCTATACGTATGAAATAGCGAACGAAGGAGAATTGAACATACAGCTTGTTCCCCGTTCACGCCGGCGGATAAGCACCAGAGAGTATATCGAATATGTACGGCCAATCGTCGGCGCCGTACCTGTTCCGGGCGGTAACGCAATGGTCATGCAGATGCAGGTAAAAGGAATCCGCAAATTGGGCGAAGCGGACATCGAAGTTAAAATAAAGGGGAGGGAGATACAGGGACTGTATGATATAGCCGGCACAATGGCCGCAACCATGAACCGGCTCGACCATTTCGCCAATATATATGTCTCCATGGACATGACAAAACCTGAATTCCGCGTCGTGCCGGACCGCCGCAGGGCTGCGGAGCTTTGCGTCTCCGTCGGCGACATTGCGGAAACCATGCAATCGCTGATTTCGGGAGCGGTGGCCACGCGGTTTCGTGACGGCGACGAATACTACAACATCAGGCTCATAGTTCCGGAAAGCAAGATACTCGGCCGCGGCGACGTCGAAAACCTGCCACTGAGCAATTCATTGGGAGGTTATTTGAAGATTAAAGACGCGGCTCAGATAATGCAGGCGGTCGGGCCAGTCGAAATCGTGCGGGAAAACCAGGTCAAGCAGGTGGTGGTCCGAGGCGATGCCTCGGGTATCAGCGTCGGCGGCGCACTGGCGGAACTGAAACAGTCTCTTGCGCACACGGAACTGCCAGCGGGCTATGAGATTTCTTTCGGCGGTCAGGCGCAGATGATGGCTGAAATGAAGCGCACCGTGCTGAACATACTCGCATTCGCGCTTTTTTTCTCGTTTATAGTCCTTGCCGTGCAGTTCAACAGCCTGAAACTGCCTGCATTGATTCTCGGCAGCATACCGTTCTGCCTTGCGGGATCTGTCTTTCTGCTGTTCGCAAGCGGCCTGCCGATTGGCGCGACCGTTATCATCGGCATACTGATCGTTATAGCCGCAACGGTCAATGACGGCGTTCTGCTTTTGACTTATGCCAATGAATTGCGCGAACAGAAGAACCTGCCGGCGGGCGACGCCGTGATACAGGCGGCAAAAATCCGCCTCCGGCCCCGGGTGATGACAACCGTCAGCACGCTTGCCGGGCTTATACCCCTGGCGCTTGCACTTGAGCAGGGCGGCGACATGCTGCAACCCATGGCCGCGGCAGCCGTGGGCGGGCTGATGATGGAAATCGCGGTCGCGCTGTTTCTGATGCCGTGCCTGTATGTGTTTTTCAGCAGGCAAACCAAAAAAGCAGACTTAAACAGAGGATTGTAATAGCCGGTTAATCGCCGGACATGCAATGAAAGCATATTCGTAACGGTTTCTTCCGCATGATACGTGCTAAAAAAATAAAACCATTGAAAAGATGGTTGCCATTAACTTATATTTCGATATGTGACGAACTGTCGAACTGTTTTTTGCAACAAGGCGGTAACATGGATCATATCATTACGATAGCAAAAGCGCTTTCAGACCCCAACCGGGTCAGGGCGCTCATGATGCTGCATGAGGGAGAACTGTGCGCATGTCAGATTATCGACGTTCTGGGGCTGGCGCCTTCGACGGTTTCAAAGCACATGAGCGTTCTTCGTCAGGCAGGTCTGGTGCGGGGCAGAAAACAGGGAAAGTGGATGTATTACTCTCTTGTAACAAAGGAAAAACAGGTGCGGGAAATTATTGACTGGGTAAACCGTAGTCTCTGCACGGCCACGGTTGTTCTGAACGACCGTAAAAAACTTAAAACCAATATCTGCAGAACGGGGGAGTGACCATGAACCCGAAAACCAAAATACTTTTTCTCTGCACCGGTAATTCGTGCAGAAGCCAGATGGCTGAGGGTTTTGCCAATCACCTGCACGCTGATGCCATAGAAGCATATTCTGCGGGCATTGAAAAACGAGTTCTGGATCAAAACGCGGTTGTCGTGATGGCGGAGCTGGGTATCGATATTTCCCGTCAGACGTCCAAGCTGGTTGCCGATCTGGGAGATAAAAACTTTGATTACGTGATTACCGTATGCGATCAGGCGAACGAGGCGTGCCCGTTTTTCCCCGGAAACACGAAACGGATCCATGCCGGATTTGACGACCCGCCGCGTTTTGCCGCATCCGCAAAAAATCAGGAAGAGGCGCTGATGCATTACCGGAAGGTGCGGGATGAAATACAGACCTTTATTCTGACTCTGCCGCGTATGCTCACTGGAGCATAAGCGGGGTAGTGTCCGAAAAATATAAACGATATTACAAACAATAAGGAGCTGACTATGACAGATGCAAACAAACCTGAAAATGGAATGAATGAAGCAGGCGGAGCGACCACCGGCTGTTCGTGTGATTGCGGGGGCAAATGTACCCCGCCGACGGCCCAAAGCGGCAGACTGCTGAAGAGTGTTATCCTGGCTGTTATTGTTATCGCGGCCCTGGGCGTCGGCGCCCGTTCGCTGATACGCCAGTCGCAAAAACCGAAGCAGCCGGAAAACCCCGAATTTGCCTCTGTAGCGCCACAGAATAGTGCGGATGTTCAATCAAAAGACAGCACTGCGGCTGAAACCACGGTTCCCGAAAAGCCGGAGTGGGGCGAGCCGCTGAGTTCAGTTACCGCTCTGAACGATGTCGCCACAGATGTTGACGCCGTTTTTATACTTCTTTCGAATGAACAGAACAAAAGCTCTGATCCAGCGGTTAAAGAGATGGATTCTGCTGCAACAACCATAAGAGCACGCGGTGTTCGCATACGGTCATTCTATTTAAAAAAAGAGGCTCCGGAATATCCCACATTTTCTCAACAGGTATCGGTCCCCGGAGTGATTGTCATGGCCAAAGGAAGAGGAATGAGCGGTGTTTCGGCCGGGCAGATTACCGTGGATAAATTAATTCAGGCGTTTGTCTCTGCGTCGCAGCCTTCGTCGGGCTGCTGCCCTTCCGGATCAACTGGTTCCGGATGTACAAAATAACCGGGGATTATATGACCTGGATCCAGTTTCTTGCGGAATCGGTTAAAACCCTCCTGATGCAGACCGGCACAGGTCCTGTCGCTTTGCTGCTCTCCTTCGCATTGGGATTGCTCAGCGCGACCGTCAGCACCTGTTGCACGCTTCCCCTGCTGGGAGCGGTAGCCGGTTATTCGGGCGCGCGCAAGGATACTATGCGCAGTTCAGCACTGATCACCGCACTGTTTTTCATTAAGACATGAAAGGTCGTACAATAATGAGTGTTAATTGTTGCGGAACAGGGGAGAAACAGGCCACACCGTGCTGCGGATCAGCGCCAGCCTATGTTTCCGGATACATCGAAACACCTGCCGGCAAGGTTCAGCAGGTATCCGGTGTATGGTCAAGGCAGGAATCTATAGGTCAGATCCGGTGCAGGATCAGCGGCTCATTCAGGATGCATTATACCGTAGACCCGGGTTTATACGGCATCGGCAATCCCACAAAGGAGTCTCCGGTGTTTGTTTCTGCAAATTACAAAATGAGCTTTGACATACTGCGCCGCGAGCTGAATGGCATTTACGGGTGGATTCTTGTGCTGGACACCAGAGGAATAAACGTCTGGTGCGCAGCAGGAAAAGGCACATTTGGAACCGAAGAGATCATAAACAGGATCAGGAGCGTCGGGCTTGAGCAGTATGTGGGTCACCGCAGGATTATACTCCCGCAGCTCGGCGCACCGGGAGTGCAATCCCATACAATTAAAAACGAGACCGGATTTTCCGTTAAATTCGGCCCGGTATATGCGCATGATATCAAGCAATATCTGAATAACGGGTATAAAGCCGATAAACAGATGCGCACTGTCCGGTTTTCTTTGATGGACAGAATGGTTCTTACTCCTATGGAGATTACAGCGCTGTTGAAATATACGCTGATATATGCATTGGCAGTGTTTGCGCTTTTCGGCCTTACGCCGCAGGGCATACTTTTTAAAAATGCGTTATCCGAAGGCACGCTCTTCGTGATTATGGGCCTGCTTGCCCTGTTTTTTGGCGCCTATTTCACTCTGGTGTTTCTGCCGTTTATCCCATTCCGTTCATTTGCGCTCAAAGGCTTTATCGTCGGCGTTGCATACTGTGCGCTTGTTTCGGTTACGCTTGATAATCCGTTGCTGCATAACCGGTACATACAGATAGCCATGTTCACGCTGTTTCCCGTAATAACATCCTACCTTGCGTTGAATTTTACCGGATGCACGACCTTCACGAACATGTCGGGTGTTGTGAAAGAGATGAAGATAGCAATTCCGTTATATGTAATAGCCCTGGCTGTTTCAATCATTGCGCTTGTCATATATAAGCTTGTATCATGGGGGATAGTATGAAATATTTGAAAAACGTCGTCACCCTGAAACAGTTTCCCGAAAAATGCACCGGTTGCGGTATCTGTATAGACGTGTGCCCGCGCGGCGTGTATGAAATGAAAAATAAAAAAGCCTCCATTACCGACAAAGATCTGTGCATCGAGTGCGGAGCGTGCAAAAAGAACTGCGAATATGGCGCGATTGAGGTTGCCGAGGGCGTGGGCTGCGCCGCTGCTATTGCAATCGGTATGCTTACCGGCAGTGAGCCGAACTGCGGGTGCTGCGATTGAGATCGTTCCGATACATAACCTTCATTAGTAACCGGTCATTTTCAGAGAGTGCAGCGCCTGCAGTTTCCCCTGTGTTGTAAGGAAATAGTATAATAGTCGTGACTATAATAGTTCCCCAATCCCTGCAATTTCACGGATGGCATTGTTACTCATGGCTTGAAGGATTTCCTATTGACATACAAACAAATGCTTTCCCTGCCTGCACGCCCATCGTATTTTATACATTCATACATTACAAAAGAAGGTGCGTCATGAAACCAAAACTCTCCGAAATAGCTGAATCCATGGCTTGCCAATCTGAAAACATACAAGCCTATCTCAACCGCGAGACCGGCAAAATCGAAATGCTCAACGAGGAGTTGCTGACCGAGCTTGCAGATACCGACAATCCGGAAGATACGCTCGACATGTACGGCTGCGATGAAAAGGATGGCGAGCTTGCCCACGCGATTGAGCATGGTCAAAAATGGCTCGCTTTGCCCTCAAAATTGGATATCAATGATTATAGAATTATGGAAAATTTCTGCGGCACGCAACAAAATTCAGATCTACGCAACATGCTCCAGAAGGCAATACACGGCAGGAGTGCATTCAGAAAATTCCGCGCAACAGTCGTGCAGGCAGGCCTGCTTGAAACATGGTATGCATTTAAAAATGACGCGTACCTGGAGATCGCACGGGATTGGTGCGAGGAGAATAGAATCGAATGGGAATAGTTATTGTAAAAGTCAATTATTATTTTAAAATATTATCAGGAGGAGTCTGTTCTGGATATCGAAAAAATCTGTTATGACCTTGAATATGACATCGGCGCGGTGCCGCGCGAAGCGCTTGAACAAGCTATTCGTCATAAAGACGCCATAACGCCGAAGCTTATCGATGTTATCAATTATATACGCACCCATGCGCAGGATATACTTGAAAAAAAAGATCCATATTATGCAGGTCACATACATGCCCTGTACCTCCTCGCTCAATTCCGCGAAAAAACTGCCTGTAAGCCTATCATCGATCTTTTTGCCACCCTGCCAGAAAATATAATCGATACGTTATTCGGTGATATTATCACCGAAGATCTTAACCGTATACTGGCTTCTGTTTCAAGCGGAGACGACGCCCTGATCCGCAGCCTTGTGGAACAGGAAACCGCGCCGGAATATGTCCGTGGAGCAGCAATAGCATCTTTCATTACCATGGTTGTTACCGGCCTCAAGTCCCGCCAGGAGGTGATCGACTACTATTCGCTCCTATTCACTGAACGCCTGAAACGTCAGAATTCTTTCGTTTGGGGTGAACTTGTCGCCTCCGCAGTAGATATCCGCGCACGAGACTTATTGGAGGAGATTCAAAAAGCATATAACGAAGGACTGTTCGATTTTACATTTATAGGTATGAACGAAATTACTCAAGAGATGAAAAAAAGCCCGGATGCAGCTCTTAAAAACCTGGCATCCAGCAAGAGGCATTCCCTTATTAGCAATACTATCGAGGAAATGGAAAAATGGGAATCGTATAAAAACTCCAACAAATACAATAATAAAACCCTTGCTGGTGACTCGATCCCGGATCTGAAACCAGTTCGCACCACTCCAAAAACCGGCCGCAACGACCCATGCCCATGCGGATCTGGAAAGAAATACAAGAAGTGCTGCGGGAAAAACGTCTGATACACGATTAACAGGATTACAGGATGGACAGGATAAGGATAAAAACAGTAACTATCGGGTTTTCCCCGTAAAAATGATGTCCAGAATTACAGGATGGACAGGATAAGGATAAAAACAGTAACTATCGGGTTTTCCCCGTAAAAATGATGTCCAGGATTACAGGATGGACACGATAAGGATAAAAACAGTAACTATCGGGTTTTCCCCGTAAAAATGATGTCCAGGATTACAGGATGGATACGATAAGGATAAAAACAGTAACCCGATGTATCGGCTCCTTTGCTCCGGGGTATAAAACAGAAGACGAGTTGATATCAGCTTTCTTATAAAGGATTTTCGCATGAATCAGTGGGAAAAGATATGTCAGCTCCACAGAATTCTCAAGACCAGCAGATACCCGGTGCCGCTCTCGAGAATTATCGATGAACTTGACTGCTCCGCAGCAACCTTCTACCGGGTAAATAATATTTACCAGATGAGATTCACCGCTCCCGTGGTCTATGATAAAAAATACCGGGGCTATAAACTCGACGATTCGAAAAAACAGACGTTCGAGCTTCCCGGTCTCTGGTTCTCCCAGGACGAGCTTGAAGCCATGGCCTGTTGCGAGCGTCTTCTGGCGGAATTGGGGCCGGGACTTTTTTCGGGAATCGTCGCCCCGTTTCATAAAAGAATCGGCGACCTGCTTAAAGCCCAGAAAATCCCGCGCAAACGCTGGCTGAATCGTATCAAAATTCTCTCCATCGGATTCCGTGTAGTTGACAGTGCTATATTTGAAGTCCTGGCGCAGGCAATATTTCGCGAAAAACAGGCGCGCATCGACTACTATTCGCCCTATAAAAATGAATACACAAAACGCATCATCTCCCCGCAGATCCTGCTGCGCTATCGCGACAACTGGTACGTCGACGCCTTCTGCCATATGCGCAGCCAGCTCCGCACCTTTGCGGTGAACCGCATCGAATCCGCCGAACTGCTTGATTTAAAATCAGTTGTCGTACCGAAAGAACAACTCAATGCCCACTTCTCCGACGCATACGGCATCTTCTCCGGCGTATCCGAAAATATCGCCGAAATAGAATTCACCGGCGTCGCCGTCCGAATCGTTCCCGCTGAGTACTGGCACCCCCGGCAGAGCGGAACCTACACCGACAAGGGATACATCCTCCGCATACCCTACCGCGAATCAGCAGAACTTGTCACGGATATCCTGCGCTGGGGAAAAAACGCTGTAGTCCTCAGCCCGGAATCCTTGAAACAAAAAGTAAAAAATATGCTCATCGACACCCTGGAACAGTATCAGGAAGAATAGCGCCCCCACCCAACCTCCCCCGATTACAGGGGAGGAGATAAAGAGAATGGAAATTTTGATCGCAACATCAGGTTTGAAATTTTTTATTTGGTTGGGGACTATATCTTGTTATTGCTGAACATGGCATAAGTCACTGAAAATTATATTGTTACACAAATTAAAAAAAAATCCGGCACTCGCATGATTTGAGAGTCGAAAAGAGTATATTATAAGATAGCTTTGGAGGAATTATGAAAAAATATAAACCGATAGTCGTGATTCTCTATGATCCGGAAACCGGCAATATTCATGCGGAAACACCGGATAACGCAGAGCCTGTATTCAGAAAAAAACATGAGGATATCTGCAGGGAACTGGAGGGCCTCTGGCGGTTATGCGAGCGATCATTATGGCCCCGGTTCATGTCCGACGAGCCCTGGGCCCATCTCTATCCGGTAAACGACCTGATTAAACACAACCTGACGTCTTGCGAGTGCGCCTGCAACCCGGAAATCTGGGACGAAGCCCGCGAAGTGTACCATTGCGCCCTTGACCCGAACATCAAACCATACAGCACCGGCCAGGAGCCTGGCTGGATGTTTTTTGATCCGAATAAAAAGGATGAAGATGATCAATAATGCCGCCCAGACCCGCGATACGCAATCTTTTACAAGGGGAGTTGTGCGCAAAAAACAGGATGCATAAACACTGAAAAAAAACTTCCCCGCAACAAAACGCCTGTCATATATTAATTTCATCCCAAAGGACAGCCTCCATGAACTCTATCATTCGTTTTTCACAAAAACTCGCAGCAAAAATCCACGAAACCGACCTGCAACCGGCGCCCGCGGCACAAAACCCGTATCTCGACTGGCACGCCCATCTCTTCACCGCCCGCCGCGCCCAATACATAATCATGTCCAACTCAAACTCCCTGTTCTCCGCAGTTATCCACGGCGCAGGCATAACCCATTTCAATGCGTTCCTCAATAGCATGAGCGATATGCTTAAAGAAATCCTGCACGAACTGAACACAGGTATGATATATCAGCGCATCATCGCCCCGGGCTTCGCAAATATCAAAATCGCAAAAAAACAGGATAAAAAGGTCATCGGCGCAATGAATGATATGATATTCTTTGCAAAACTGGTACTCAATGAAGAGGAAATAAGCCCCTATGACCTTTCGCTTAAATTGAATAACTATATGATACGGATTCAAGGTGAACATGGGGTGCCGAGGAAGGTGTTTTTGGGGATGAAGATGGAGGAGCGGTAAAAACGTCTGAACCGGGATTTGCGGGATTAAGGGGGTGACATGATAGGAAAAGTATGGCTTTTACCTGAATAGAGAGGGAAATGATGGCAGGGCGGGGATTGATGTTTACGTATTGGGGGAAAGCGAAGAAAAAAGAAGATGGGACGTTTGATTGGCATTTGCTGGGGTATTGTTGTTTGGGTGTGGTGGCGGTAATGGAACGGAAGT
>Ga0105099_10001370_pt1 | contig 15414 bp, 13 predicted proteins | sample PPLLak3cmMay2015_2_FD_79138 | JGI IMG/M metagenome (GOLD analysis project Ga0105099, IMG submission 79138) | Freshwater sediment microbial communities from Prairie Pothole Lake near Jamestown, North Dakota, USA - PPLs Lake P8 Core (1) Depth... | ecosystem: Environmental > Aquatic > Freshwater >... | reverse complement strand
TCCAGGATGATGTGATAGAGGCCGTCTTCTTTTCTCACTGAAAAGCCAGGTATGACGGGGGCGTCCATTTTCAGGGCCATGAGGGCAAGGGCCTTGTTTGTGCAGGCAGGCCTGCCCAGGAAATCCACGAATACGCCCTGGTCCCATTTTGTATTGAGGTCCAGAAGGATGCCGACGATCCTGTTCTGATTGATTGCCGATATCATCTTCTTAAGCCCCTTTTTTTTAGGTATGACCTCCATCCCGAACCGTGTCCGGATCGTATATATCAGGCGTTCTATGGATGGGGAGTGCTGGGGGCTGGCAATGGCGGATAATCTGCCGTAACGGATGCTTACCGCGGCGGTTATCATCTCCCAGTTGCCGAGGTGTGCAGACAGCAGAAAGACGCCCTTTCCCCTGGCGAGTGCATTGGTAAGGTTCTCTGCGCCTTCGAAGACAACATATTCATCGAGATTATTATTATCGATTCTAAAGATATGAGACAGCTCAAAAAGGGTCTGGCCGAAATGTTTATAGACGTCCCTGTTTAATCTGGCCGCCTCTGCGCCTGTCAGTGATGCTCCCAGGGTATTTTTTATGTTATCACGGGATACCTTTAACCTGGCAACGGGAATGAAAGATATGAAGGCGCCGAGGGCCTTCCCCATAAATCTGCCGGCACTGAGGGGAATGTATGACATTAGTTGAATATTGTACGGATGATCCAGTAGCCCATCGGATGCCCACATTAAAAAAGCGGATTGCCCCTTGTTAAGAATTTAGACTTTATTTATCACAATCCCTTGCATATTCAATATTATATGTTAAGAAAAGAACAGGTGCGGGAATCATTAATCCGTTTTATGATATATGTCAATTCAATTGACAATAACTGGTGTTCATCCGGAAGCTATTCATGGAATTTACAGCTGATTTCACAAGAAAATTCAATAACCCTTTTTCAGCCTTAAGGCACAGAAATTTCCGTTATTACTGGGGCAGCATGTGCATTTCGCTGATCGGGACATGGATGCAGAATATTGCACTCCCCTGGCTGGCGTATTCAATGACCGGATCGCCTTTCCTGTTGAGCCTGGTAGGGGCACTTCAGTTCACTCCCATGCTCCTGTTTTCGCTATTTGCAGGCGTTGTTATAGACCGTTTTCCCAAAAAAAACATACTGTACTTCACGCAATCGGCCGCGCTTCTGATTACGCTCGCCCTTGCTATACTGGTCTGGAGCGGGCATATCAGGTACTGGCATATACTGATCCTGGCGACAATGCTGGGTATGGTCAACACCCTGGATATGCCGACGCGGCAAACCTTTATTATTGAACTTGTGGGCAGGGAGGACCTTATGAATGCCATTGCCCTGAATTCCTCTGTTTTCAATATGGCCAGGGTAATAGGTCCTGCGCTGGCCGGCATAATTATGGCGACAATGGGGATTGCCTTCTGTTTTTATATCAATTCGGTCAGCTTTGCCGCTGTCATCATAGGGCTATTTTTTGTCCATCCGTTGATAGCCCATGAAAGGAAGGACAGGAAAGGGAAGATACTGCCGGATATCAGGGACGGTTTGAAATACATTTTTAATGATGAACTTCTATTAAACACAATACTGATGGTAGCGATTGTCGGGATTTTCGCCATGAATTTCAATGTCCTTGTGCCCGTCTTTGCAAAGGAGATACTGGGGCAGCAGGAGGCCGGCTTCGGTTTTCTCATGTCCCTGGTCGGAGCCGGGTCCTTTGCCGGGGCAATGCTCATCGCCACAATGAGCAAATTCGGGCCACAGAAATTTGTGCTCAATATAGTCCCCCTTTTCATTGCGGCGCTGCTTATCCTGACCGGCTTTACAAATGTATACATGCTTACCGGACTTTGCCTTGCCGCCTCCGGGCTATGTTTTGTCGCTTTTATTGCCAGCTCCAACTCCTCCCTGCAGCTCAATTCTACGGACGAATACCGGGGCCGCGTCATCAGCGTCTACATGCTGGTCTTCGGAGGTTCAGTGCCCATAGGCAATCTTTATTCCGGAATAATCAGCGATCGATTCGGCCCCAGGGCAGGATTCATTGCATGCGGCGGCATTATTTTCATCCTGATGGGGATGAGGCATCTCTTCAGAAAGAAATCCGGCAGGGAACCTGTTTCCTGACCCGGCACATGGTAACCACATAGTCTCCGATTTCATAATCCCTAAAAAAATCCCCTGCCTTTTTGACACCTCATTTCCATAGGTGATATAATATTGAACATATAGAGGAGAGATCCTGTTAACACTAAAAAAAGGAGGAGACTATGTTGCCGATTACAAAAATACTGTGTCCTACGGATTTCAGCGAGCCTTCCTACAAGGCCCTTGAAACCGCCAATGAGCTGGCAAGGCATTTTAATGCTGAGATTATCCTGATCCATATTTTATCTCCGGTGTTTATATATCCGGCCAGCGCACTTACACCGGGCATGACAAAGACATCAGAGATAAGTGATGTGGAAAGGGATGAAATGGCCTATAAATCGCTTTCCATGACGCTGAAGGAGAAGGTCTCTGATTCGATCAAATCACGAAGCATTATGGCTAAGGGAAATCCGGCCGAGGAGATTGCGCGATGCGCGAAGGAAGAAAAGGTTGATGCTATAATTATTGGCACCCATGGATTTACAGGATGGCGCCACCTGATACTCGGGTCAGTAGCGGAAAAGGTTGTCCGCCTGGCCTCCTGCCCTGTCATCACAATCCCGGCGCACAGGACAGCGGTTGCCATGTAGATATTGTTTTGGTCAGGGCTGCCCTCCGCGCGGGCAGCCTGCCATCTATTCATCCATGTAGGTTCAGCCGCATGGGATGACAGGCATATTTACGGGGTTGACCTGGATGCCAGCGCCATCATAACTCTCCGGGACAACCGGAATCTGCCGGTTTCCTGCCTTTAGTCAGTATAGGCGGAACTCCTTTTTAATTATGAAAACGGATATACCCCGCCGGTACGTTTCTAATTGTTACCAGAATTCATGCCGATGCCGACATGCTGTCACTGCAGAGGCTTAATCAATAGTTCCGGCATTAAATGCCGGGCTGAATCCCGGGCACAGCCTGGATTCAGCCCGGCACTTATATTTGTGGACGATATATGATAAAAGCATTATAACTATGCCGGTATTCTTAAGGATTATCTACTTTAGCGATATGAAGGCTAATGAAATTTCAGGGAAAATGTTCATTCATAAAAGGAGGGAATGATGAGTCTAATTCGATCGCTTATGGGAAGAAGGCAGTTTCTGGTCGCCGCAGGTGTGACATCCGCATCGGCGCTGGCCTTTAATAAACTCCATGAGACCGCTGATCCCCTGCTTCATGCAAGCGCCGCCATGGCAGCCGAAAGACCTGCAAATGCCGATGTTAAAGGCGCCTATTCTGACAGGTACAGTCATCTTTTGTCGCCTATCAGGATAGGAAATGTAGTGCTGAAGAACAGGATGATGCAGGCCGTCAGCTTCCCGCGTTATATGATGGGGCCGGAGACATTTCCCTCGGAGCAGGTTATAAATCATTATGCAAACATTGCTAAAAACGGCTGTTCTATCTGTATGCTGATGCCGATAAGCAGCGGCAATCGTACTCAGAGTGGAGCAGGTGGCGCCCCCGGCGGCATGCCTGTTTTACCCGCGGGGCAGAGTGGGAAAAAGATTGTAACCGAAGGTGATCACATGCCTGTCTGGGATGCGGAATCTGTAACCGTACAGCACTATCTCGCTCAGATGACCGATGCCATCCATTATTACGGGTCCCTTGCGGCTATTGGAGGCCAGGCCGGAGGCGAGGGAGGATACAGCATCAGTACCGTGGCCCTGGTGCCTTCCGGGCCGATGGGAAAGGAGGATATGGGCCCGGGAAAGGAAATCCCGGTCGAGATGATACAGAAGATGTGCGAGGACGCTGCAGCCCATGCAAAGTCCGTGCAGTCCCTGGGTTTTGACATGGTGCATTTTCACATGGCCTATCAAAACAGCATCCTGGCGCACTCCCTGTCGCCCGTGCTGAACAAAAGAACGGACAAATACGGCGGCAGCATTGAAAACCGTGCACGTTTAACCCTTGAGGTGGCCCGGGCCATTAAAAAGGCCTGCGGTCAGGATTTTCTGGTTGGGGCGAATATCAGCGGGGAGGAGAATCTGAGCGGCGGCTACACTGCCCTGGATGCTGCTGAATTTGCGAAGATATGGGAGGGAGCTATCGACATCCTCGTGATCCGGGGAAAGGACAGGAATGCCTCGCACCCGAACGGCTACAATTTAAAGAAGGAGGACAACCTGACACTCCGCTACAGCGAGACCATAAAGAAAGGCGGCACGAAGATTGCCATAGCGCCTAACGGGGGGTTCCAGGGTCTGGATAAGAATGAAGAATACATCGCGACCGGAAAGGCAGATATGATCTCCATGGCCAGGGCCTGGATTGCCGATCCGGAATACGGCAAAAAGGCCTACGAGGGCAGGGGCGAGGATGTGGCGCCCTGCGTCATGTGCGGCGAGTGCCATGGCGCCAATGAAGGGCCATGGCTAAGCTACTGCTCTGTAAATCCCAGGTTCGGCATTTCGCACAAGCTTGACCGGATGATTGACGCCCCTGTCGTATCAAGAAAGGTTGCAGTAATCGGCGGCGGCCCGGCCGGCATGAAGGCGGCTGTCACGGCCGCGGAAAGAGGGCATAAGGTGACGCTGTATGAAAAGAATGACTTCCTTGGGGGGCAGCTCAAGTTCACGGACTATGTATCATTCAAATGGCCCTACAGGGACTACAAGGATTATCTTATTCGCCAGCTGCATAAAACCGGAGTAGAGGTCCATCTGAGCACGAAAGTCACTCCGGAGATGATCAAGTCAAAGAGGTATGATGCGGTACTGGTTGCACTGGGCGCAGAATCCATCATCCCGGATATCCCGGGCGCAAAGGGAGGCAATGTACGGGCTGCCATATTTGTATACGGAAATGAAAATGCCCTGGGAAAGAACGTCGTGGTTATAGGGGGGGATCTGATCGGGGCTGAGACAGGGATGCATCTGGCTGAAAAGGGCCACAGGGTTACGGTTTTGGCAAGGGATAAAAGTCTGGCCCCGGATGTCTCCCAGTATGTCAGCTGGGATTTTATAAGGGCATATGAGGCGCTGGAGGCTCAGGGAAACTTCAGCTACGTCACGGAGGCTCAAGCCACGGGCATCTCGGATGGGAAAGTAACCTACAGGGATGCAAAAGACGCCGAGAAGACCATCCAGGCAGACAGCGTCGTGATCTATGCAGGCCGTAGACCAAGGATGGAGGAGGCGATGAAATTTTCCGGATCCGCCAGGCGGTTCTTTATCATCGGCGACTGCAGTGCCCATGGCGATGTAAGGACATATTTCGAGGCAAATTTATACACGAGCGTACGGAGCGGCTTTGCCGCGGCATCAGAGATATGAGGAAAAAAGGCGCAGGAGGTAGGGCGCAAGGCTCAAGGAAAAGCCCAATACAAATAAAAAAGGCGCAAAGCCCAGCCCTTCGACTTTACTCAGGGCCATGAGTCCTTCGACGGTGCTCAGGACTATGAGCTTGCCGAATAGCCAGTCGAATGGGTCCCAAGGTGCAGGAAGTGAGATTCTTAAAAACAATTACAAAGATATGGAGGATAGCATGAGTTTAATCAAATCGCTTATGGGAAGAAGGCAGTTTCTTTTAGCCGCAGGCACGGCGTCAGCTTCTGCGCTGACCTTGAAAAACCTCGCCGGGGTCGTTGACCCTGTTTTCCAAACGAGTACAGTAATGGCATCCGAAAAGCCGGGTGCTGCCGGCATTAAAGCAGTAACCAACAAGTACCCTCATCTTTTATCACCTCTAAAAGTAAGAAACAAGGTACTGAAGAACAGAATATTTCATACCCCTTCTCCTCCGCACTCTCTGCAAGGCCCGGAAAATTACCCTGGCGAAGCCTATAGAGCTCATTATTCGGAGATGGCAAAAAATGCTGCTATTGTCACGCTGGTAGAGGAATATGGGACATGGCCAAAAACCTATAATTCAAACTCAATGAAATCGGGCCCGTCACACTATTCAGATTCTATGTGGGAAGACATCCCCCCGGTCCGAAATTATGTAGACCAGCTTGTTGAAGATATTCATTGCGAGGGAGCCCTGGTTTGCTGCGGACGGATCGGGGGTGGTATGCGAGGGGCAGGAAGTCAAGGCGGTCCGGGTGCTCAAGGTGCCCAAGGCAGTCCGGGTGGTCAAGGCGGGCCGGGTGGTCAAAGCGGAGCAGGAAGTTCGGTCAAGATTGAGGACATCGTAACACTGGCAAAGCAATATGAAGACAAAGGTTATGACGCGGTAGAGGTGGGAGAACGCAGCTGGACGGGTATTGAATCGGTGCGTGCCGACATTGAGATGATTGAGGCAGTCCGGAAGGCAACCAACCTTATAATAGTGGCAGTTATATTGCCGTATACTCCCGGGCTCAGCAGGGCGGAGCCTTATACCCCCGGGCTAAGTATGGGGCAGGCAGCATCAGGCCCTGAATTAGAGGAAGTCGTTGCAATGATAAAAATGGTTGATGGCCTTGCTGACATCATCAGGATGAAGGATGCCGGTCACGCCACTAACCATCCTAACAGCTTTACCATGGAGAAAGGCAAACCATGGATGCTCAAATTCGCCCAGGCCATAAAGACAAGCGGTGCGAAGATCATCACCGCCCCCAGCGGAGGGTTCCATGAGCCGGAACTGAATGATGAGTTTATCGCGAGCGGCAAAACGGATATGGTCGCCATGGCGACACCCCTTTTCGCCGACCCGGAATATGTTAAAAAGTTATATGAGGGCAGGGGCGAGGATATAGTGCCCTGCGTCAGGTGTCACGACTGTCATGGGATCAGCAGGACGGAAGGGCCATGGTTCGACTCGTGTTCCGTAAACCCGAAGTTTGGATTATCGGCAACAAAAAAGGTGTCGATCCGTCCTCCCTTTTCTTCAAAGAAGGTTGCCGTGATAGGAGGGGGCCCGGCCGGAATGAAGGCGGCCATAACAGCCGCTGAAAGGGGACACAGGGTGACCCTGTATGAGAAGAGCGATGCCCTGGGCGGGCTGCTCAAGCATACGGACTATACCCAATGGAAATGGAGTTACAAAGACTTCAAGGATTACCTTGTCCGGCAGACATATAAGGCAGGGGTAGAGGTTCATTTGAACACTGATGTCACCCCGGAAATGATTAAGGCAAAGGGTTATGACACGATTCTTGCCGCCTTAGGTGCGGAGCCCGTCATTTCGAGGATCCCAGGCGCGGACGGTAAAAATGTATATAACATCTTCAGTGTTTACCCCAACAAGAAGTCCCTTGGAAAAAATGTGGTGCTCATCGGCGCCGGGGTCTTCGGCACAGAGACCGGAATATGTCTGGCCAAGGACGGATATAAAGTAACGGTACTGGCAAGCGGAAAAGAAATGATTGAAGCAAAATTTGTAGGGCCACACAATAAGACGAACCAGATAGATATATATCAAAGCCATCCTAACTTCAGTTATGTGCTGGAGACAATAGCCACACGCATTTCGGAAGGGAAGGTATTCTATAAGGATGCCACAGGCAGTGAGAAGTCGGCTCAGGCCGACAGCGTAGTGATCTATGGCGGGCTAAGGCCAAAGATGGATGAAGCCATGAAGTTCTCGGGCTCGGCAGGGCAGTTTCTTCTTCTGGGTGACTGCACCGGCCAGGCCGGCACTGTTCAGAAGACCATACGCAGCGCATTCTTTACTGCGTCGCAGGTGTGATAAAAAAAGGCGCAGGGCACAGGGCGCAAGGTAAGGGCAAAAAACATAAAGAGAGAAAGGTGCAGGGCGTAAGGCACAAGGTATAAGGTAGAGGCTTGTTCACCCTTGTACCTGCCTTGGAAGACAGGAGCTGGGAAGCTGGAAGGCTGCGAGGCTGAGATAAAAGCAGGGTGGGGGAGGTAATGGAGGTTTTCTCCGTTATCTCTCCTCCGTCGTCTGTCTTATGGAAACCGTCCTCTTATCTTCTTGCCTTCTCAGCTTCTTATCTTCTGCCGGTCTCTGACCTCCGATCTCTGACCTCTGTTTTTTCCCCTTGACATCTTCTATGTATCGTCCGATTATGCCCCTATTCATGTCTTATTTCTAACCAAACGTTATTAATCTGGGGGACCTAAGATTCTTCAGTTAAATATAATTGCTTGATTCACCCGATATTTTAAATCTTTTCCTTATATCCATCCAAAACTGGTTGAGAAACAGGAATACGGTTGAATTTTTGGGCATATGGGAGCACCTCAATAATCCTGATTTTAAACCCATCGAATTCGATGGGTTTAGAAAACAGGGTGAGGTCGCCTCCTGGATGACGCGAGAGTGAAGAGGTTAGAAACAAGGAAATAAAAAGGCAACTGGAGGGAATGGGATAAGAAGGGTAAGGGAAGTTTTCATAAAGATGGATGTCTCGATCCGGATTTTTGGATTGATATTTCGATGTGTCCCCTATCTTTTACCCTGCATCAAACCTCTTCAGAATATGAACCGGGACAGGCGACATCGGCATTGAACAGAAACCTCCTATAAACCCAAATAGGATGTTGAACAACTTAATAATGATCGCAATATCAAATAGATCAGTCAATATAAATTTATTTTGAGTTTAATAATCTTGAAATATTTATATCTTAGAAGGAAAACTATTCAATAACTTGTTCTCGGCGACTGCGTCGCCGAGAATCGCGGCGCTGACTTCGTCCTGTGCCATGTCCCGGCGCCTTGCGCCAGAACAAGGCACAGGACCGGACAGCGGAATCCGCACAATCAAGCTGCGCTTGCTTGCACGGCTCCCGCCGCCGGTCAGCGCCGCGATTATGTAACATCGGAGAATAATCATGAAGTGGTTTCATATTTCTAACTCAGACAAAATTAATAAAATCGCAAGAACAAATGACAATCATAATGATGAATGCATTATACCTTCGGTGCCGGAATGGATTTTTAAATTAAAGGAAGACGACCCTTATCGAGAGCCTGACCACCCGCCAAGAATATGTGTTGCTCCGTCCGTATGGCAATGTGTTTCTGGGTTAGGAAAAGCGTACGGTGATGGAATTCCAAAAGGCAAAATGTATGCCTATGAAATATCAATTGCTGAAATTGCAGATAGAACCTTCGAAAGTCTAGAAACAAAAATAACCGATGAACATTGGATTGTTGACGAATTAATCGATGATAATGCCGCAATAAAAATTGTCGGCTCTATAGAAATTGAGCGAACTTTTATCGAAATGAAAAAATTCACAACTGATAACACATTGAACCAATTAAAAGAATTAGATGAATGGGAGTCAATTTGGGAAAGGGGAGATGACGTTAACGGTATTAGTGAGTTAAATCTTATGATTGACCATTTGAAAACATTACTTACATGGTGAAATGTTACATAACAATGGCTTTCACCGGAAAGCCTGATGAGACGCCGGCTTCCAGTGAAGCCAAACATTCGGCAATAAAAAATGAAAACCACTTCTTTAAGTGAGGCCATTTATGAGTAAGAGAATTAAAGATTCGCTTGATGTTCTTCGATTAATACGTGATTCGTATCATAAAGATAAGACAGTACGTATCTCGACGCTGCGAACTAGGGCAATAAATACTGTCTCTAAAAGGGGCGTTGATGCAAAAACAGTCTTCGCCCATCTGGTGGGTAAAAATGTCTCCTCAAAAATATCAGCTCATAAATTTGATGAGTTGCTTAGAGTATGGTTGGAAAATAACTCAATGAATCTAAAAGATTCGTATTTACTTGATGCTGATAATCAAGACAAAAGGGTTATCAATGAATTCTTTGGGAATCCCCATGTCTTGGACACTCCAAAAGCAACAGATCTTAATGATCCACCAGAATCAACTCGAGTTGAGACAACAATATATAGGATTCTTCGAGATACCGCACTTTCAAGGGAAGTCAAAATAAGACAAAATTATCAGTGCCAACTATGTTCAGCGACTATACAATTAGGCGATGGGAGCTATTACGCGGAGGGGCATCATGTGAAGCCCCTCGGAAGACCATATAATGGGCCAGATACAATAGATAATATAATCTGTGTTTGCCCAACGTGTCATGTACTTTTAGATTACAAAGCCATAGAGCTTGATAAATCAAAATTACCCAATGTTTCACCTGAGTATATAGATTTTCACAACCATGAAATCTATGGTAGATATTGAGAATCGCAGAACCATTTGCTTCAGGTGACAGCGTAAAAATCACGCTGCCCCTGAGCAACACGTTGGTGCTCATGCGGGCCACGAAAGATAGGCAGAAATCAACCTTGTCCATGCGGTAGCAGGAAAAAGTATAAACGTTGCTGTATTGATGAAAATATAAAATAGACGAATCTAATAAAATGTCTTTAGACCAAATATTCAGTTTTTTGAAGGCCGGAATTGCACATGAGGCTCCAGACCAATCCCAACCGCACAAAAAATGTCGGATCAAGGAGATTGGTATTATTAACGATGATACAGTGATTTGTGAATTCTATCCTTACGCAACTAAATCAATGGAAATAAAGATTGAAATAGGATTCATAATGTCAATAATTGCTTCATTCTGGAAAGAAAATCCTAACGTACCTCAGAATATCCGTAACTTAGCACTCAGAGCATTTTCAGACCAAAATGAAGAATTGATGTATGCAATTTCCTCACGTGATACTGCTGAACTGATGTGTGAAGGCAAATCTATCGAATGGCTTAGAAATACTATTTTCCAAGATAATTCTGCGGATCATCGATTAGCCATAGCTAAACGGCAAATATCCGAGATAGAAAATGCTATAAGAGAAATAGTTTGCAGTGTTTTGGAAAGATTTCATGGCCCTCTGTGGTGGGTTAATTGTGTTGATACCAAGACCAGGGGAGACGCAAGGTCATCATACATAAAGCAAACTGGGGCAACATCCTCAGACGGTAGTGTTCTTATTTCATATACTTATCTTCTTAATTTAAAAAAAATAATAACTGACAATTGGTCTGAATTCTCATTTATTTTCCCAGACAGAACATTGTTCGAAAATTGCATTAATGATCTAAACGTAATCCGCAGGCAAGAGGCTCATAATCGTCCGATAACTCATGCTCATCTTGCTAATCTCCATCAGATATACAATGATATCTTGAGAAAAATTAGTCAGCATTATCCTGATGTGGTTTCAAGCTATCTTTTAGAAAATTGGCGATCGAGAATTTCTGCCATTCTTGGAGAATATTCAGAAAAGCAGAGGTCGCGTTCTATTGGAAGAGAATTTGGATTGAAACATAACATGGACACCGTTATAGAAACTATTAGTGATCTATCCGATGTTGAAACACGTTTATCATCAGTGCCAGTTCCACCCAATAATATTGATATGTATAATGAGTTGATTGATCTTATTCATAGCTTGAAATCATCCTTTGAAGAAATGATTGATTGTACAAAGGTGGGTGATTTTAGTGGAGTAGAGAGAGCTGGACAAAAGAATAATGTCGTTAGTGAAAGGATCAAATTGTTTACAGAAAAGATTTATCTAACATATTGATGACGGCGATTAAATTAATCGCCAACAATCACTTCCAGCCGACGCTCTTAATTCGCGCGGCTGAAGCATACGTTCGCGCCGCTGCGCGGCGCGAATGCGCGAGTTGACTGCGTCGAACGACCGGTTCGCGCCGCTTCGCTCTGCGAACCAATCGTTCGACCGGACAAATTTGCCCGGCTAATCGGTCGCTTCGCGCCCATTATCCGCGCAAATTCGCCGGTCAACTCGCGCATTATGAATGGAAAAGATGAAAACTGAAACCGATAACGACCCCAGAATGCCGAATTGGGCCTTGCCAGCGTTTTCCTGGCCTGTATCGTTCTACTTCCTCGCTGGCTTTGCCGTAGACATTGGCTTTCCGCCGAAGCCTGAGATAAAGACTGGCCATATTTTTTTCTTGCTTGCGTGGCTATTTTTCCTATTCCTACCGTTTTTTAAACGCATCAAGTTAGGCAAGTTCCTTGAACTGGAGCGTGAAGTAGAAAAGGCCAAGGTGGAGTTGAAGGAGTTCAAAGACGAAGTACGAACAAACCTGTCCCTGATATCTACAAACGTCAATACCATAGGAAATCTATCAAATCAAATAACTGTTAACCTGCCAGGGTTGGCCGATATCGAGGAGATAAAGAAACGGTTAGACGAGAAGACCCCAAAACAAACAAAGGAAGAAGTTCAAGAAATACGAGACGAACTGGCGCTAGAAGGTGAAGATACAGTAATGGCGCTCGCGAGAACGCGCATTCGGATGGAACACCTACTGCGAAAAATTGTTGGCAAAAGAACCACAGTTTCATCATTCAACGACAGGCCAATTCGCTATGCCACCTTGCCCCAAATGTTCAGACTTTTTCTGCGAGAACATGAGGAATATACCCATTTAGAACAACCTTTTTCATACGTAATTCAAGTGTGCAATGCGGCAATTCATGCACAACGGGTTCCTCAGTCGCAGGCCGAAGAAGCTCTTGATATCGGTGCCAGGATTATTGCTGTTTTGTCCGAGATGGCAGGAAAAGAAGAGAAAGATTCATAACTATCGGGTGCAGCTAACTCGGCCATAAAGCGGCCTCGTAGCTGACCCATTTGTTAGGACATGTGTTCAATTATGAGACTTGTCAGTCTATTATCAATAATATTTGTTTCAATCATCACAATACCTTGTTATGCATGGGTAACTGGGAAAGTTGTAGATAATGAAACCAGCCAACCTATTGAAGGTGCAGTCGTTTACGTGGAATGGAACGTCACTAAAGGACTTCCGGGCTTGACATATACTGATAAATATAAAACTAAAGAGACACTTACCGATGAAAATGGTAAGTTCAGTATCTCAGGTATTGTTAACCCATTTCCGTATATATCGAATATTACAATTTACAAGAAGGGATTTATAGCTTGGAATAATCATTTTATATTCGAAACATGGGAAAACCGAGAAGACTGGAAAAATGGTTCTGAGGTGAGGTTAGTAAAATTTACGCCAGACTATTTACATTATGGCCATAGATATAATTATTATTCGCATGTAGATTTTATTGAGATGGTAATACCAGATTCTGAACCTAATTCAATGATCAGAAAAGCAATTGAATGGGAGGAAAATAACAGCTTAAAAGAATCTAAATCAATGATAGCAATAAATATTACCGGCAAAGTTATTGATGCCCAAACAGGAGAACCAATCCCTAATGCTTTATGCGTAGTGGCAGGATATGGAACAGGATATAGTATGTCAGGTTCATATTCCGAGTTCTTTAGCGATGTAAACGGAAATATTACAATATCTGGAACGTTCCCAATGATTATTAGACCCCCATATTTACTTGTTTACAAAAGGGGATATATTGCTTGGGAAAGCTATTCTATCTTCCCCAATTACCATAGTGAACGTAGACAAGATTTTAAATGGCAAGAAGGATACATTTTTAAACTTGAAAAGTGGAATCAGAGTTACTCGCATAGGGAGCATCATTATTTTATGGAGTCTCATTTCCCGACATATCTTAATAGTGAACTGAATAAAGCTCTTGAGTGGGAGATGGAGAATTGAAATGCCAAACATCGGTTTGCATAGGAGCGCTGAAAAACCTTTGCGCCCTGTGAAACCGAGCGTTGGCCACAATGGAGAAATAATGCACACTCTTTTACCATCACGACTGCTCGGAAATCAGGTTGTCGGGAATGTAGGTCTTTTCTATGTATGCTACCGCCTTTCCCGTCATGCTTGGAACGTCATGCCAACTGCACGCAACGCCCGAGGCATCGACATCGTGGCATACAATAAGGACGGTTCCCGTGTCGTGACTATTCAAGTCAAGGCCTTGTCAAAGCGAAACCCAGTGCCTTTGGGATCTCATTTGGAATATCTCTTTGCCGATTTCGTAGTTGTATGTGCAAACGTAGGAACTCCTGAACCTGAATGCTATGTAATGACACCAGATGAAATCAAGCAACTTGCCCATCGTAGTTTGAAGAACGGAAAGGTGAGTTTTTGGCTCCAGCGGCCTGCTTATGAGACGGATGAATTTCGCGACAAATGGGAGAGAATTGGGAGTGGAATTCACCAAGCCAACTGCTTTAGAGAAAAGCTTATAGCTATGGCGAAGATCAAAGGTGAGGCGGTTCCAGAAGAGTCGATATTAGAGAAAGCTGACTTGTTAGAAAATTGGTCAAGAGACGAAGTATTAAAATTTGTTGCTAAGGATGCGGCTCATAAATAACACTAATAATAAAAGCGGTCAACAAATGCAATCCAGCCGATCGCTACGCTCCGGCTGATTTTTTCGTTAGCTCAGGAGAAAAATGACACCGTCTGAGAGAATCAAAATCATTCGGTCCATTTCTTCCGCCCTTGTCGACAAGGAGTGGGCACTAATCGATCTCACACTAAAGCAGTTTGGCCTGCCTTGGACAAATCAGTGGCAAAGCGGAGATAAGGCCGCCTATGTTATCGATATGATAAGCGACGGCGATGATCATAAATTGCTTGATCTCGGCAAACATCTAGGAGTAGAAAGCGAACTTGCGCAGGTCTCGGCTCCGTCATTTTGGCAACCTCAAGAACCATGCATTTTCATAAGCCATATCTCTGTATTCAAGACGGAGGCAACGACTTACCAGGGTTGTCTATCAGCCTTCGGCATCAACAGCTTCGTCGCTCACCAGGACATAGAGCCTACAAAGGATTGGCAAAACGAAATAGAAGTCGCCTTGGTAACCATGGATGCGTTATTGGCCTTGCTAAGCCCTGGGTTCAGCGAAAGCAAGTGGACTGACCAAGAAGTTGGGGTGGCTGTTGGTCGCCGTGTCCCAGTTATCCCAGTCCGAATTGGTCTTGACCCTTACGGTTTCATAGGCAAATACCAGGCGGTTCAGGGCTTATCGAGGAAAGTATCTGACGTCTGTGACGAAACACTCACTCTCCTTCTGAAAAAGCCTGTGATCGAGGCAAAAATTACAGAAGTATTGGTTAGGAAACTTGCTGGTTCGGTATCTTGGGCTGAGGCAAAGAAGAACATGGATTACCTGGAACGGTGCCAACACCTAAGGCCCGAAATGGTTCAGGCAATACAAAAAGCGGTTGATGAAAATGATCAAGTGAAAGATGCGTGGGGAGTACCTGATAGGATCAAGAATCTCATTAAAAGAATAGGGAGCTAACGATGGCGTGCACCCGATCGCCGAAAAGGTCGGCGTAACAGTTTAGTCCTTATGGATATTGATGATAGCACAGGTCAGCTTGAATTTCTATACAAAGCTGCCTGGGCGGTTGGTGTGTCGGAAGTAAAAAGGGTTTGAAAGAAATTGATTGGTGAG
>Ga0105099_10001369_pt1 | contig 15416 bp, 15 predicted proteins | sample PPLLak3cmMay2015_2_FD_79138 | JGI IMG/M metagenome (GOLD analysis project Ga0105099, IMG submission 79138) | Freshwater sediment microbial communities from Prairie Pothole Lake near Jamestown, North Dakota, USA - PPLs Lake P8 Core (1) Depth... | ecosystem: Environmental > Aquatic > Freshwater >... | reverse complement strand
GGGAAACGCCCGCTCGGCGCTCGGCGATGATAGCGATATCCGCATCATCGACCCACACGCTGTGGGCCAGCAGGGTGCGTTCGTCGAGCACTCCCGCGCGGTCGAGATAGGCGACCGGTGAGACTCCGGTGGTCGACCGGATATGATCGGCTTCCCAGCGGGTTTCGGCCGCGTGGACTTGGAATAGAAGATCGAAGTCGTTGCATAGCTGTTTGGCATGGACCAGCGTTTCCCGGCGGCACGTGGTGGGCGAGTGGCAGAAAACCGATGGCCGGATCGTTTCCACCCGGTTCTGCCATTGTTGGCAGAAGCGGCGGGCCCGGAGTAGGTTCTGGGCCGGATCCGGTGCGCCCGGAGCAGGGTGGTCGATGATCCCCTGAGCCAGCACCGCGCGCAAGCCGGCAGTCTGTACGGCCGACGCCACGCAGTCCTCATGAAAATATCCGTCGCAGCAGGTGGTCGTCCCGGAAAGGAGCATTTCGGCGCAGGCGAGAAGCGTCCCCCAGCGCACGGATTCCGGGTGGATGGCCGCGCGCTCAGCCGGGAAGATATGGTCCTGAAGCCAGGTGGTGAGCGGCAGGTCGTCGGCCAGCCCCCGGAAAAGCGTCATCGGCAGGTGGGTGTGGGTGTTTACCAGGCCCGGCATGACGATGCCGCCCTGAGCGTCGATGACCGCGCACGCTTGCGGGTGCCGCCCGTCGTCGGGCTCCTCGCCCAAGGCTTCGATTCTTCCGCTTCTGATCCCGACCCAGCCCCGCTGGAGCAAATCGAAAGACGGGTTGCATGTGATGAGGGCCGCGTTGTGGATGAGGGTGTCGAATGGCATGATGATCGGTGTCCGGTGCTGGATATGGGAAGCTGGATGCTCGATTCCGGCTGCGGGATGCGGCTTCGGATCGCTGCAGGATTTTTCTTTTAGCGAGCATCCCGCATCGCGCGCAGCGTCTATCCCGTATTTGTTAATTTAGAGGGCAGGGACCGCGCCAAGATCGCTCATCGCCTGCCGGCGATGCGATCGCCGATCGCGTTCACGTCGTCCATGGCTTTCTGTACGTCGAACGTAAGGATGCGGCCGTTTTCCATGACTACCCGGCCGTTGATGATCGCGGTGGTGACATCGCTGCCCTTGGCGGCATAGACCAGTTGAGACACCGGGTGGTAAAGGGGTGTCAAGTGCGGCCGGCGGGTGTCGATGAGGATAAGGTCGGCCTGTTTGCCGGCTTCCAGCGATCCGATGCGGTGGCTCAGGCCGAGAGCCCTCGCTCCCTCGCGGGTGGCCATGCGCAGCACGGTTTCGGCCCCTAAAACAGTGGGATCGAGCCGGTGGACTTTGTGAAGTTTGGCGGCGGTATCCATCTCGAGGAAGAGATCCAGGTTGTTGTTGCTGGCAGCACCGTCGGTGCCAATCCCAACGCAAACTCCGGCGGCGAGCAGCTCGGGCACCGGCGCGATGCCCGAGGCCAGTTTCATATTGCTTTCGGGGTTGTGGGAGACCTTGACGTCGTAGCGCTGCAACCGCTGAATATCGGTTGCGGAAAGCTTCACGCAGTGGCAGGCCAATACGTTGGGGGCCAGCACCCCCAGGGTCTCGAGGTGCTCTACCGGGGTTCGGCCGTAGCGTTGCCGGAGGTCTTGGACTTCTTTTTCGGTCTCTGCCAAGTGGACCACCATCGGAAGCCGGTGACGGTTTGCCAGTTCAAAAGCGCGTTGCAGCAGTTCGGGTGCACACAGGTAAGGGGAGTGCGGTTCCACGGCAACCGTGATCAACGGATCCCCGCGGTAGGCCTCGATCAGCGCGGCGGTGTAGGCAAATCCCTCTTCCAATGGGCCGTAGTGCGGTGAGGGGAAATCGAAAAGAACTTCCCCGACCACAGCACGCATGCCGGCGGTGCGTGCGGCTTGAGCCACGGCGTCTTCGAACAAATACATGTCGCAGAACGTCGTGGTCCCGGAAAGGATCATCTCGGCGCAGGCTAGCAGCGCGCCGCAGTAAACTTTGCGATAGTCCAGGTCCGCCTCGGCCGGAAAAATGTGGTCGTTCAGCCAACTCATCAAGGGCACGTCATCGGCCAATCCCCGGAACAGGGTCATGGACGCATGCGTATGGGTGTTGACCAGCCCCGGCATGATGATCCCGCCGCCGGCATCAATCACCTTCCGGGCGCCGCAGGTGCCGACCGTGGCCGGGCCGCCAACGGCGGCGATATGGTCCCCTTGGATGGCCACGGCGCCATCGGGGATGACAGTGTGATCCGGGTTCATGGTCAGGACGATGCCGTTGCGGATCAGAATGTCGACCTGCGCGTCAGTCATCGAGCTGTCCCATAACGGCTGCAAGGAGTTTTTCAAGAACAGGCGCCGCCTGATGGGCGACGGCGACGATGTCCTCCAGGGTGGCGGGGGTCGGGTGGTCGGGGTCGTTGACGTTGGTTATGATCGAGAGGCCGAGGACCTGCATGCCGCCATGGATCGCCGCAATCACCTCCAGCACCGTAGAAAAACCCACCGCATCGGCTCCCAGAGCCCTCAGAAAGCGGGTTTCCGCCGGCGTCTCCAAAGAGGGCCCCTTCAGGCCGACGTAAACCCCCTTGCGGGTTGGGATTCCTGTGAACCGGGCGGCACTTTCCGACCGTGCGATCAGGCTGCGGTCATAGGCCCGGGTCATGTCAGGAAACCGCGGCCCCCAAGCGGCCACGTTGGGGCCGGCCAGCGGGTTTTCACCGGACAGGTTGATGTGATCGGTGATGACCATCAAATCTCCCGCTCGGAACGTCGGGTTGAGGCCCCCGGCGGCGTTGGTCACGATCAGTCGGCGAACGCCCATTTCCTGCATGACGCGGACGGGGAAGGTGACGTCCGCCGGCGAGTGGCCTTCGTAGAGGTGCAATCGGCCCTGCATGACCACGACCGGATGATCTTCGATGTCCCCGAAAAGAAGCCGGCCGGCATGGCTCTGGACGGTTGCGAGCGGGAAATGAGGGATGCTTCGGTAGTCGAAGGCTTTCGTCACGCGCAGCGCCCCGGTGGCTTCGCCGAGGCCGGTTCCGACGATCCATCCGGTGCGGGGAGCCGTTGCGATGCGAGCGTTTAAGAACGCCGCGGTTTCGACCGCGTTGCGCTTGGATTCATCCAATGACATGGATCTGTCCCGTGCATGAGGTTGGCGACGGGATGGATCTTAGTTTATACGGCTTTTGCCGTCAAGCCGGGCAGTTGGCGGCTCCCAGGCAGTCATTGACTTTCGTTTTTAGGTATGAAATAAATTCCGACCTGCATGGGTGTTCATCCGCTGAATTGCATTTTCATCCCCGATGGAGGCTGTGCACGTTATGGGAACCGATTTTCATCCAAGCCATCCCGATATCACCGCAGACATGTGGGGGCGGATCGATGCCGTCATCTCCTCAAACCAAGGCATGCCCGGATCGGTCATCGGGGTCTTGCGCGAGTGTCAAGAGATCGTGGGCTACCTTCCGGCGGAAGTCATCGACTATATCAGCATCGGCCTCAATCTCTCCCGCAGCGAAGTTTTCGGGGTGGCATCTTTCTATGCGTTGTTTTCGCTTTATCCGAAAGGCCGCAACCTGGTCAAAGTCTGCATGGGGACCGCCTGCTACGTGAAGGGCATCAAGGAAGTGATCAGTCGGATTGAAAATCATTTCCAGGTCAAGCAGGGCGCCACGACGTCCGACCGTCGTTTCTCCCTGGAGCCGGTTCGTTGCCTGGGTGCCTGCGGCTTGGCACCGGTCATGGTGGTGAACGGCGACACTTACGGCGATGTGAAATCGGACAAAGTCGTTCATATCCTCGACCAATACGAGTAGCTGACCAACAGGACTCGACTTTATGAAGATTTCCGAAATTCGCGACATTTTAAAAGCCGAGGTGCTGGTGGGGCATGAGCAGCTCGACCAGAGCGTGGTCGGAGGAGGGGGCGCCGACCTGATGGCCGATGTGCTCTCTGCCGTCGCCAGAGGGGCCGTGCTGCTGACGGGGCTAACCACGGAACAGGTTCTCCGGACGGCCAAGGTGGCCGGCGTGGCGCTGGTGGTGTTCGTGCGCGGCAAGCGGCCGGACGAGCCCGTGCTCGATCTGGCTCGTTCTTACGACATGCCGGTCATGTTGACGCGCTATTCGCTTTTCGTCGCGAGTGGGCGCCTTTACATGAACGGTCTGCGCGGCCTGGATGGATCCTGGTGACCCCGCGAAGGCGATGGCGCCTTCGTTCCGGGGGACCCGCCGGAACGGGTCGGCCCAGCGCGCCGGTATGCGCTGCGGCCTTCTTTCGGAAACATCTTTAACTGAGAGCGGCAGACCCAGGAGCAAGGAATGAATTACGTCAGGACCCACTTGATGCTGTGCAGCGGCACCGGCTGTCATGCCAACCACAGCTTGAAGTTTCGAGACGCTCTCCGGCACGAACTGGAGCTGAAGGGGCTTTCGGAGGAAGTCCGGATTGTCGAAACCGGATGCAACGGCTTCTGCGCCGTCGGTCCGGTGATGCTCGTTCAACCCGAGGGGATTTTCTACCAGAAGCTCACGCCGGAGATTGTGCCGCATCTGGTGGAGGAGCATCTTCTCAAAGGCCGCCCAGTCCGTGAACTGCTTTACGTCGATCCGGCTACGAAGCAAACGATCCCGAAGATGGATCAGATTCCTTTTTTCGCCAACCAGATGTTCTGGGTCATGCGCAACAAGGGGGTGATCGACCCAGAGGTGATCGACGAGTACATCGCCCGGGACGGTTATTTCGGCGCCGCCAAAGCCCTGATGGAAATGAGCGCCGAGCAAGTCATCGAAGAGGTCAAGAGGTCGGGCTTGCGGGGACGCGGGGGCGCCGGGTTTCCAACGGGAATCAAATGGGAGTTCGCCCGCAAGAGCCCGGGAGAGGTGAAATACGTGCTGTGCAACGCCGACGAGGGCGATCCGGGGGCGTTCATGGATCGGAGCCTGCTCGAGGCGGACCCGCATGCGGTGCTGGAGGGAATGATCATTGCCGCCAAGGCCATCGACGCCCGGCAGGGCTATATTTACGCGCGAACCGAGTATCCGCTGGCCATTCGACGACTGGGGATCGCCATTCGACAGGCCCGGGAGTACGGACTGCTCGGCAAGGACATTCTTGGAACGGGGTTCGACTTCGATATTGAGATCTACCAGGGCGCCGGTGCCTTTGTATGCGGGGAAGAGACGGCCCTGATGCGATCGATCGAGGGCCGGCGCGGCATGCCGCGCCCGCGCCCGCCGTTTCCGGCGCTCAAGGGACTTTGGGAGAAACCGACCATTTTAAACAACGTGGAGACCTTGGCGAGCATTGCCCAGATTATTCTTAACGGCGGCCGATGGTATGCCGGGGTCGGCACCGAGGGCAGCAAGGGCACCAAGGTATTCGCTCTTTCCGGGGATGTGAACAATATCGGCCTGGTCGAAGTGCCCATGGGCACCACCCTGCGCAAGCTCATCTATGACATCGGCGGCGGCGTCCCCAACAAGAAAAAGTTCAAAGCCGTCCAGCTGGGCGGCCCGTCGGGCGGTTGCGTACCGGAGGAGCACCTCGACATTCCGGTGGATTACGAGGAGATCGCCAAGGTCGGTGCCATTATGGGATCCGGTGGCGCCATCGTCATGGACCATGAAACCTGCATGGTGGACATGGCACGGTTTTTTATGGACTTTGTGCAGGATGAATCCTGCGGCAAATGCACGCCCTGCCGCGAGGGCACCCGACGCCTGCTTCAGATTTTGGAGAAGCTGTGCGAGGGTCGCGGCGAGGCCGGGGACATCGAAACGCTCGAGGAACTGTCCGGCATCATCAAGGATGCCTCGCTCTGCGGCTTGGGGCAGACCGGACCGAACCCGGTGCTGTCGACCTTGCGCTATTTCAGGGACGAGTACGAGGCGCATATCCACGAGAAACGCTGCCCGGCCAAGCGCTGTGTGGCGCTGCTCAAGTTTGAAATCGAACCGGAGATCTGCACCAAGTGCGGTCTGTGTTTTCGTGCCTGTCCCGTCGAGGCGATCGTATGGAAGAAGAAGGAGGTCGCCCGCATCGACAGGGAAAAATGCATCAAATGCATGACATGCTTCGAAAAATGTAAATTCGGAGCCATATTCTAGTGGTTTCGCCAAGGCATTGACCACTGAGCGCTATTGGAGATCTGGGTATGACGGAAGCTCTCATCGTGATGGGCGGACTGGGACTGAGCATCGGTCTAGTGCTGGCGGTGGCAGCCAAATTATTTTACGTTTATGTCGATCCGACGATCGAAGCGGTCACCGCCGCCCTGCCGGGGGCGAACTGTGGCGGCTGCGGCCAGCCGGGCTGCAGCGCGAATGCCGAAGCTATCGTTGCCGGTAAGGCAGCTCCGAACTCCTGTGTGGCCGCCGGCCCGGAGGTGGGCGAGACCATCGCCGCTCTGCTGGGCGTTGCAGTGGAAGCCGTCGAGCCCGATTTCGCCAGACCGGGGTGTTACTTCGGGGTCGCGGAGGCCGACACCAAATTCTTTTATCATGGCTTAAACGATTGCCGCGCTGCCGCCATGTTGAGCGGCGGAATGAAGGTGTGCACGATCGGCTGCCTCGGTCTCGGGACCTGCGTTCGCGCTTGTCCTTTCGATGCCCTCAGCATGGGAGCGGAAGGGCTGCCGGTGGTGAACGAAAAACGGTGCACGGGTTGCGGAACCTGCGAGCGTGTCTGTCCCAAGCATATTATCACCCTATCCTCCGTCACCCGGCGCATCCTGCGGGAATACACCACGCAGGAGTGCACGACCCCTTGCCAGAGGGCCTGCCCGGCTGGAATCGACATTCGGGAATACATCCGGCAGATCACGCTTGGGGATTATCACCGGGCGGTTCAGGTCATCAAGGAGCGCAATCCGTTCCCCGCGGTCATCGGCCGGATCTGCCCCCGTCCCTGCGAGACGGAATGCCGCCGGCAATTAGTCGACGAGCCGGTGGCGATCAATTATCTCAAGCGGTTTGCCGCCGATTTTGAAAAGCAGAGCGATAAACGGATACTGCCCTACGCCGCGCCGGCGACCGGTCGCAGAATTGCGGTGGTCGGCGGCGGCGTGGAAGGGCTCTCCACCGCTTTTTTTTCCGCCCGCCTCGGTCATTCACCCACGGTCTTCGAAGCCACCTCCCAACTCGGCGGAATTTTGAGGAGTGCTATCGCCCGGGAGCGGCTGCCCCAGGAAGTTCTGGACTGGGATATCCAGGGGATTTTGGATATGGGCGTTCGCGCCGAGACTGAAAAGGTGCTGGGAAAAGATTTTACGGTGGGCAGCCTTCTGCAGGACGGATATCAAGCGGTTTTTCTGGCGACCGGCGGCTGGGACAGCCGGCTGGCGCGCGGAGGGGGAAGGGCACTGGAGTCGCCGCTCCCGGGGACGTTTCTGCTGGTAGACCTGTTGCGCCCGGATTCCAGCGTGCCACCCTTTTCAACCTCACCGGAAGCGGACGTGATTATTTATGGCGGCGGCAAGCTGGCGCTGGATGCCGCCAAACGCTGCCGGGATCTCGGTGCTCGCACCGTCACGATTCTTTTCAGGGAAACCTGGGACCAAAGCCCGCTGAACGACGGGGACGTCGCCGCCAGCGGGCTGGATGGCTTGACCATTCGCTGCGCGATGGCCATTCAAAGACTGCTCGGCGAAGGCGGCGAATTGACCGGGGTGGAGGTGCTGGAACTTGAAAGCGGTCAAATGGAACGACTGGCCGCCCAACGCCTGATCCTGCCCGCGGGCCGTTTCCCGGAGATGATCATTGTTCCATCCAGCGGTGAACTTTCAGCCGAATCAGGCACATCCCCTGCGCCGCTGGCCTGGGAGGGCGTTCTACCCTACAAACACCCCTGGCATCGCGATCAGTCGGGGATCTTTGCGGCGGGCGACGTGCCGACAGACTATAGCGCGGCCATTAAGGCCATCGGCGGCGGGCGGAGGGCGGCGGCATCCATTCATCAGCTAATGAACGGCATTCCCCTCCAACTCGGCGAGACGGTCATCGGGCCGCAGTCGTACCTACAAAACATCAGCTGCGTTGAAGACGCAAAACCCTTTCCGCGGCAAATTATGCCGATTTGCAGCGGGCCGGAATTGAAGCGTTGCGGCGAGATCGAACGCGGCTTCTTGGAAGGCGCGGCGCGCGCGGAAGCCGGCCGCTGTCTACAGTGCGGGCTGATCTGCTACCGGACGGCGCCACCCAAGAAACCGACAAATGCCTCTCTGTCCGCTTGAGTGGAAATCCCGAATCAAAACTGAGGTGCACCAGTTTGGCAAACGAGGAAGGCGTCGTCATCCGCGCGGATGCATCCGGAACTTGGGTCAAGACTATCCGCAGCGATGCGTGCGAGAGTTGTGCTTCCCACGGCGCTTGTCATTCGCTGGGGGGCGGCAAGGAAATGGAGGTGTCCGCCGTCAACCGCATCGGAGCCAGGGTCGGGGACCGCGTGGTGCTCAAAATGGATACCCTGTCGTTCCTGAAAGGAACTTTTTTGGTGTACCTGTTCCCCATTCTGCTGCTGGTCGTCGGGGCCGCGCTGGGGGAATGGATCTCGCTCTCATCGAATCTGCAATCCCCGCTGCCGTCGATTCTCTCAGGCTTCTGCGGCCTGGCCCTTGGTCTGGTTCTTATGAAAATGATCGCCAACCGGCTTGCGAAAAGGGACGACTACCGCCCGCGCATCGCCCGGGTGGTCGGCCGCGCATCGGGGGGATCGACACGCGGAGACGGGGACCCGCCGTCCATAACCGAGACGACTTCAGCCGATCGTGTGCGATCCGGTTGACCGGATTCACGGTTTTTATAAGTCGCCCGGGTTGGCTTTGCGGGGGAAGAGATCTTCAATCGGAGTGCTTTCAATCTTGGAAAGGCAGTTTTGAAGGGCTTCCGCTTCGGTTTCCCCCACCCCCTGGTATTCCTGCCGGGCGATGATGTTGATCAGGTTGGGAACCGCCACGAACCGGGCGGCCAGTTGACCGTGAAGCGCTTCATGAACGTCGATGTAGACCAGACGCTGGCTGCGGATCAGGTTGTAGCGGGTGATTCGGGTCAGAATATCGCTGGGCTGTAGACACTGCATGCGTTCTGCGCCTCGCTAGTCGGGTTCGATCGTCAACCTCAGAGGGAAACCGCTGTCGCGCGCGGCCTCCGTTACCATATTGACCTTGGTTTCAGCAACTTCCATCGGATAAATCCCGCACAGCCCGGTTCCGTTCTCATGAGTGTGCCACATGATGCCCGTCGCCTCGTCCATGGGCTTGTTGAAAACCTTCATCAAGACTTCGACGACGAAGACCTTGGGGGTGTAGTCGTCGTTGTGAATCAGGACCTTGTAAAGCGGCGGCTCGGTCACCTCATCACGGACCTCCGACACGTCGCTTTCATGGATGTCTGGACGTTCCCCGCTCATCAAAGGACGGCTCCCTGCTCATAGCCTGGATGACCGCAAATCGCTAGTCAAGCCGATCGCCTCTTCAGCGGTAATAGTAAGCGCCTCCGCTTCTAAGTCAACGAATTGCCGGCGTGGCACCGTCGAATTTCGACGGGTGGATATCCTCCCCGCCGAGGACCGGCAATAACAGGATGGGTTCATGGTGTTCCTTTGACCTCGCGGGGATTCATGCTAAAATGAGAACCGATAAGGCTGATAAAGCCCATCAACCGCATGCGGTTATAGAGGAAAGCTGATGACCGAAACCGTTTACATCACCAGCAGCAACACGGCGGTGTTTCGCTGTCCGCACTGCCAGCGGACGAAGAATGTGGATGTGTCCACCTTGGGAGAATTGAAGCAGCCGCTCCGGTTCAAGGTGAAGTGCCCCTGCGGCCAGACGACCGTCTCCGTCATCGAGAAGCGGCGTCGCTATCGCAAAGATACCAACTTGGCGGGCACCTACATCCATTACGTTAACGGCCAGCCGAAGGGCAAGGGACCGGTGCGGATCAAAGACCTTTCAACCAGCGGCATGAAGCTGTTGATCAGCGCGAGCGAAGCCTTTGCCGTCGGAGATCTGCTGAAAGTCTCGTTCCAACTGGACGACCCCCCGCGCAGCCTGATCCAGAAGAAGGTCGTCATCCGAAACATCAGCCCGCCCCTGATCGGCGCGGAGTTCGCTCCTACCGAAACCATCGACAAGGCTCTGGGGTTCTATCTGCGCTCTTAAAGGCCGCCGTTATTGAAATAAGCCCGATGAAGAAAACGCGTTGCTCCTGGTGCGGGGATGACCCGCTGTATGTGGGCTATCATGACACCGAGTGGGGCGTGCCACTGCACGATGACCGCCGGTTGTTCGAATTTCTGGTGCTGGAGGGCGCCCAGGCCGGGTTGAGCTGGATCACGATTCTAAGAAAGCGCGAAGATTACCGGCAGGCCTTCGACGGGTTTGACCCGCGCCGGATCGCCGGTTACAGTGAGAAAAAGGTAGAAAGTCTCCTCACAAACCCCGGGATTGTCCGTAACCGTCTCAAGATCACATCCGCCGTTCGCAATGCAAGGGTTTTGCTCGATATTCAGGGGGAGTTCGGCAGCTTCGATGCCTACCTGTGGCGTTTTGTCGATGGCCGGCCAAAACAGAACCGCTGGAAGACGCTCAAGGAAATCCCCGCCGAAACCAATGAATCCCGAGCCCTGAGCAAAGACCTTATCCGCTGCGGCTGCTCCTTCGTCGGCCCCACCATTTGCTACGCCTTCATGCAGGCCGTCGGCATGGTGAACGATCATGTCGTGCCGTGTTTCCGCTACCGGGAAATCTCCGTGGGGGCTCGATAGGAACGAGGGCTGCGGGGTAAGGCCGGTTCGCCCTCCGGCTAAAAATATATCAATCCCCCATTTTTGCCATGTAGTCGTCGTACATGGTTTCGAAGGCCAGCTTGTGCTTGGCTTCTTCCTGGCAGAGCATTTTGAAGACCTTCTGGGCTTCCGGGGTGTCGGCCTGCTTTAGAAAATCGTTGTAGAGCTTCAGCGCCTTTTCCTCGCGTTTCATGGCCAGCAACAGAATTTCGTTGTAGGCCATCCCCTTGCGGTATTCGAGATCCAGCACGTAGTCGCTGCGCTTGATATCCTTGATCCACTTCAGCTGGTAATCCTTCATGGCTTCAGTGAATCCATGGGATTTGAAGTCATGGAGCAGTTTCTGGTGCTTGGCCTCTTCCCTGGCGAAGTCCAGGAACATGTCCTTGGCACCCGAAAAGGCTTCTTCCTTGGCCAGGCTGGAATAGAACTGCGCGGCTTCCTTTTCCTTTTCTATCGCAAAATCCACAATGGCTTCCAGGCTGTCGAATTTCATGCTGATCTCCTTTCCCAAGCGTGGACTCTATGTGAATGGCTGACGGAGTGCCGAGTTTTTATGAGCCTATTGCTTCTTTGGGACGCCAACCAAATTGAGAAGACCCTTCAAATTGCAGCTCTCACATATCAGGAATTTGAAGCGAGATCAATGCTTGCTATCACGCAGGATGTTCGATTTGGATGCGCCATCGCATTCGACCTTTGAATTTCGGCAGGCTCTCTGTCCGGCCTATCGCTTCGACTAGGGCCAGTAACCCGTGCATGGAATCGCGGCACCGGCGTAGGGAAAACCGACGCCTGTTCGATCTTATTGAAATCACATGGCCTCCTGTTTCAGATGGCGTCGATCTTAGGGTATTTTCATTGTTCCGATGGCGGAAAATACAACAAGAAGCCACGCGGCCCGTACGATTCAGTTTCCGGTGATTATTAAAAAAAACAAATTATTCCAGTCAATTAAAATAATACGCCGGGGTCGGCCGGGCTGGTACGCCGATTGCTCATAAGGATCATTGAAACGAAGGCAACGACCAACAAATGCAACCGGAGGAGAAATGCCATGGCCACCAACCCGAAGGACAACCGCAGAGACCAAATCGGATATGGAACCACTTACCGCAGAGGGGCCGGAGACGAGCCGGCCCAAGGTGCCATCAAGGCCGTTCTTGGCGGGCAGGCCTGGCTGGTTAAGCCGGATCAGAAAGCCAAGGCTGCGCGCCCTTGCATCTGGATGCAGGCCGGCGCGGTGAAGTTTAAGAACTGCACCCACTTCTATGATTGCGCCACCTGCAGCTATGATCATGCCATGGGCGAAAAAGTGCAAACCGGCAAACAGATCGGCTGGCAGGCGGCTATGCGCTTGCGACCAGGGATGGATCGCGACTGCCGGCATTCTCTAACCGGTCGAATCGCTAAGCGGACCTGCGCCTGCAACTATGAATGTGCCGCCTGCGATTTCGACCAGTTTTTCGAGGAGGTCTGGTCTGCCAAGACACCGGTTGCGACCGGCGAGATGACGCACGTCCGGGGGTTTGACGTCCCGGTGGACCATTACTTCCATGAAGGCCATACCTGGGCCCGGATCGAAAGCGGTGGTGCGGTGCGGGTGGGCATGGATGATTTTGTAAGGAAGCTTCTCGGTACTGCGGATGGCTTCGATTTGCCGCTGCTGGGCAAGGAGTTTCATCCCGGAAAGCCGTCCTGGGGTCTCAAGCGGAAGGGGAAAACGGCGGACGTGCTTGCGCCATTAGGCGGCGTGATTCTGGAGGTCAACCATCGGGTGCGGGAAGCCCCTGCCGCGGTCGGCCATGAACCCTACGGCGAGGGGTGGCTGTTCCTGGTTCACACGCCGAACCCCAAAAGCTCTCTGAAGGCGTTGATGACCGATCAACTGGCGCTGGGTTGGATGAATGCCGAGGTGCAGCAGCTCGAAGATATGGTCGAGGCCGTCGCGGGTCCGCTGGCTGCCGACGGAGGATATTTCTCCGAGGACATATACGGCCTTCTGCCCGGTCTGGGGTGGGAGCGGTTGACGCGGACCTTCCTGCGGACGTGAAGCGAGGGCGTTAAGGCGAGAATGTCAAAAGGGGGATCACATGAGCGCACGGACATCCGCAGTCGCCTATAAGGGCCAAAAACGTTGTATCTGGATGCAGGCTGGGATCGTCAAGCAGAAAGGCTGCACGTTGGACTTTGAGTGCGCGCAATGTAATTTCGACCGCGCCCTCTGCCGAGTCGCTGCCCGGAACCGGAATCGGCGGCTTCGAGGCGAGCGGATGCAGGGCCGCCGTGGCGCCATCGTGTCATGGCAGGAAAATCTCAAACGACTGCCCCTGTGGAAGCGCCCGTGCCTGCACCATCTGAAAGGGCGCATCGCCTTCCGGGCCTGCACCCACAACTATCTGTGCGGCCAGTGCGACTTCGACCAGTATTTCAACGACCCCTACACCGTGTTCGCCGCGGTGCACCCGCTTGAAGCGCTCGACATCCACGGCATCCGGCTGCCCCAGGGATATTATCTGCACCCCGGTCACTGCTGGGTGAGGGTCGAAGAAGAGTCCACCGTCCGGGTGGGGTTCGACGATTTCGCCCTAAGGGTGCTGGCGCCCTTTGACCGGGTCGATGCGCCGTTGATCGGAAAGCCGCTGGACCGCGGTGCGGCGGCCATCGCCGTCGGCCGCGGAGCGTACCGCGCTCGGTTTCAGTCGCCGGTCAACGGCGTCGTCATCGCGATGAACGCTGCGCTGAAAGAGAGCGGGTGCCGCGCCGGTATCGACCCCTACACCGCCGGCTGGGTGCTGCAGGTCTGGGTTCCGAATCTGCGGCACGACCTGCATGCCCTCATGATCGGCGACCAGGCAGCCGGGTTTCTGGAAGGGGAGATCGGTCGGCTCCATGATCTCATCGAAGAAACAGCAGGCCCGCTGGCGACCGACGGCGGCCGCCTCGGCTACGATCTCTTCGGATGCCTGCCGCAGCTCGGCTGGGATGCGCTGGTGTCTGCTTTTCTGCGGACCTAGTGCAGCGCATCGTCGAGCATGACGCGGCAGTAACGGCAGAGGTCGCTCGACTTTCGGTCCACGTCGGCTTCGCTGCGGCAGTAATGCATGACGCAGGCGGGGTCCGGGCAGTGCCGCAGGTTGAAGGTGTGGCCCAGTTCGTGAATGGCTTCCTTGGCCACGCGTGCGAGGGCTCTTTCGGAAAAACAGTGGGTGCCCGATCCGGCGTTCAGCCGGTGGGTGGAGACGATGCACGCCTTTCCTCCGAGTTGGGCTTCGCCGTAGACGTGGGTCAGAATCGGAATGAAGAGATCCACGTCGGCCAGCGCCAAGATTTTGAAGACTCCCGGCGGAGCAGCCTCGGCCAGGCGCCGGAGGATCGGCGTCGAATGGAACTGCTCGCGGCCGGCATCGAATGCAAAGGACCAATCCTCCAGAAGCGGGCGGACGCAGACGGGAGCGTGGAACACCCGCTCGATTTCGCGGCCGACGGCCGACAGCAATCGGGGGTCGAAGTCGCCCATCGGGGCGATCAGGATCGTCTGCGGCGGCGCTGAGTTCACGCGGTCTTCTGCAGTGCGTAGCGTTTGATTTTGTTGTAGAGCGTCGACCGGTCGATCCCCATCACACGAGCGCTGCGGGCGATGTTCCACTGATGTTCGTCCAGGATTTTGCGGATATGGGCCTTCTCGACCTCTTCCAGCGTGGCCGGGTGCGGTGCCGCGCTCGGAGGACGGCACAGGATCGGCAGATCCGATGGCAGGATCTGCCGAGCTTTTCCCACCACCACGGCGCGCTCGATGGCGTTTTCAAGCTCGCGGACATTGCCCGGCCAGTCATAGAGCATCATTTCGTCCAGGGCCTCGCGGCTGATTCGCTCGATCGATCGATGGGTTTCCTGCACATAGCGGCGCAGAAAATGCTCGGATAGAAGCGGGATGTCCTGCTTGCGCTGCCGCAGCGGGGGCATGGAGAAGGCCACCACATTCAGACGATAGTAAAGATCCTCCCGGAAGCGGCCATCGCGAATGGCCTGTTCCAGACTGCGGTTGCTGGCAGCCACCACCCGAAAATCGGCCTCGATCGGCTGGGTGCCGCCGACGCGGTAGAAGACCCGGTCTTCCAGCACGCGCAGCAGGTCGATCTGCATGCGCATGCCGATTTCCCCGATTTCATCCAGGAAAAGGGTTCCGCCATGGGCCAGCTCCAGGCGGCCCTTTTTCGTTTCCTTGGCGTCGGTAAAGGCGCCCTTCATGTGCCCGAAGAGCTCGGTTTCCATCAGATGTTCGGGAATCGCTCCGCAGTTGACGACCACGTAAGGCCCGCGGCAGCGGCGGCTGTGGCTGTGGATCGCCTTGGCGGCCAGGCCTTTGCCGGTGCCGGTCTCTCCGCTGATCAGCACGGTGCTGTCGGCCGGCGCCACGTCGCAGATCAGATCGAAAACCGTTTGCATGGCTTCGGACTGGCCGATCATGTTCTCGAACCGGGTGCGGTCCTTGAATTGCTCCTTGAGGTAGAGATTCTCCCGGGCCTGCTGCTGGTGCTGGATGATTTTTTCGATCAGCACGCCGAGCTCGTCCGGATCGAACGGCTTGAGCATGTAGTCGACGGCCCCGTTTTTCATG
>Ga0105099_10001368_pt1 | contig 15421 bp, 12 predicted proteins | sample PPLLak3cmMay2015_2_FD_79138 | JGI IMG/M metagenome (GOLD analysis project Ga0105099, IMG submission 79138) | Freshwater sediment microbial communities from Prairie Pothole Lake near Jamestown, North Dakota, USA - PPLs Lake P8 Core (1) Depth... | ecosystem: Environmental > Aquatic > Freshwater >... | reverse complement strand
TGTCGGTGACCAGGCAGGCATTGGTAAAAACAGAAACCAGCAGTCCTTTACTTTTCAGTAACCGGTAAAGCTCAATAAAATCTTTCCGGAGCAAAGGCTCGCCACCTGTAATAACGCACCAGAGGGCCCCAAGGGAGACTGCCTGGTCCGCGATATTGCCGATTTCATCCAAGGTAAGTTCATCACGGAGAGCTGTTTCATCTCCCGGAGGAAGGTTTATATAGCAATGCCGGCAGTTGTTGTTGCAGCGGGCGGTGACCTCCAGTTCGAAGGATAAGGGAATTCGCTTCTCTCCAATTTTTTTCCAGAGGGCAAAATGAGGCAGACGGATGAAGGAAACTAACTCTTTTCGCAAAGAATCCGCCTCCTTCTGAAATATCTATAAAACGGACCGGCGAAACGCCGTATCACCTCCAACAGCCTGCTGCGGGAGAGAAGTGCAATCATGACGCGTTCCGGACCAAAGCCCAGTCTTATCTTTCTGCCGCCACGCTCCACCTGTGTTACCCGTCCCATGATCGCCTCCATGGAGATAATTCCGTCCGGTTTTCCCGGTGAGTTATCACCCTGTATCAGAAGGGCGCCTTTGTTGCGGGACAACACTCTGTGTACGCAAAGAAATTTTGTTTCCGGATGGAGGAAAGCCACCACATCTCCCATCCCGGGCGGACGGGAAGAAGGGGGGACGACGGATATAATGTCACCATCCCTGATAAATGGAGCCATGCTGCAACCGCCTGCGCTGAATCGAACCGGCATTCCTTTCGCATGTATGGCCTGCATTAGCTCAATCAGGGCTTTTCCGGAAAGGGAGATGCCGCTTTTCTGCAGGGCGGGACGCTGATATTCACGCATCGGTCGATTCGACAAGCATTCTCCTTTTGAGCAGTTCCGTGACGATGCCGGTGACATCCTGTTCGATTTCAGCCGGTTCGGCCCGGTATTGTCGAACCAGGGCTTCGATGACTCCCTGCATGGTTTTCTTGCCGTCCAGCATGTTCCAGATTGCCGTACCGGTTTCATTCATCGAAAAGAGGTCGTCTTCCATATCGCCCACGCCGAACGTGAGGGGAACGATAATCAGGGCGTCGTCAATTTCTCTGGATACCACATCGCTGGAGTGGGAAAAAACCATGTCCATCCGAATCTTTTTCATGATGCCGTCACTCTCCTTTTCAGATTGGTTAAGAGAAAGGGTTCCATGATTCCAGGGTTCAAGGAGTCAAGTAATTGTTTCCAATCGATTTTATTATCGCCATAGGAATCATATCATTTTCTTTCATACTCTAAGAAATATTTTTAACAGCCCTTTTTGTATGTAATGCCAAACAATAGCTTTCTTCTTTGAGAATACTCCTGTAATTTTTTTATTTTGTTTCCTGAGTATTTCACTCGGACCCTTGAATCCTTGACCCCTTGAATCCTCACAGGATCACCGACTCTTTTGGAGAAGATCCTTTATTCTTTCTTCTCTGTCTCGTACTTTCCAGGCCTGTTCCCCCTTCCTGACAAGTCCCAGAAAGCGGGCCTGCGCATGGGCCACCCGGCAGAAGTATTCGACCGGCGTATCCAGCGTGCCGTGCTCGGACCAGGACTTCGCCGGGCATTGCTCACAGAAACCTCTCAGGAAACAGCGGGCGCAGCGTTCGAGATAAAGCCGGTTTATGGCCCTCATTTCTTTCAGGCGGGGAAATACCGACGTTAAGGCTTCTTTCAGTGTGCCCTTTTTCAGGTCAAAAGTCAAATCGGGATGCCGGAGCGACAAGCAGGGTTGGAAAACACCGTAGGCGTCCACGCAGCCCGGTCCGATCCCGCAGGTAAACAGCCGGTCACCCGGAGGCGACAAAAATTTATCAAAAAATTCAGATAGTTCCCTACGATAATGTTCAGGCTGTTGTGTCAGGACCTCCAGACCTTCTTCGGGAGAGACGCGCAGGCGTCTGATCCTGCTGTTTTTGGCAGCGGAATCCCGCCGCCCCCGCAGGTCAAAGAACATTGCGTAGGCAGGCGGAGCATCCATCCTCGGGTTGGCTGCCGCCCAGGCGGCAAATTCCGCCATTTCTTTTTTATTGGGCGGCAACAGAGCTCCTTTTACAACGAAAGGTATTTTCCTGTCGATAAGAGATTGCATGCCGTTCCGGAACTCTTCGTAAGAGCCTGGTGTGCCGGTTACCGCCTCATACGATTCTTTTTTCATGCCGTAAACTGAAATCTCGATATCTTCAAGGGGAGGGATATCGGCCAGCATGTCGGCGATTTGTGGTGTTATCAACCGGGCGTTGGTGAACAGCAGCACCGTAAGCCCGAGGCGGCGTGCAAAAAGATAGAGCTCGGAAAAATCATTCCGCAGAAGAGGTTCCCCCCCGGTGAAACGAACCGTCATAATCCCCAGATCGCCGGCCTGGCGAAGGATCTTCTTCCATCCTTCGGTGTCATGTTCGCGTGAGCGGTTATTGCCGTCACCGGCGGGCAGGTTGATGCTGCAATGGATGCAGTTATTGTTGCAGCGTTCCGTAAGCTCGATGTCAAGGTGAGCCGCGGGAGGCCCTTCTCCTTTCCAGAGAATGTGACTGCCCAAGTCCTTTTTTACGAAGTATCTTTTTTCTTTCATCGGTCCATCAGAGGAGTTTCTCTATGGTGTCATTAATACGGCCGCTCTTGTCAAACTGGAGCCTGTAGGCTGGAACTTCTCCGGCAATATTTTCTATCAGAGCCAGAATCTTTTCCCACCAGTCGGCGGTGACGAGGGATTTAACCACATACTGAACAAGGAGCTGCGCTGTTTCCTTCTGTTTCGTCACCGGGACAAGGCGGTTTGCGGGCGACTTTTCAAGGAACAGGATGGCTGAAAGCGGGGCGGAGGCAGCGGAAACATCCGCCAGATCTCCGTGGCTCCAGGTTCCGTGAATTCGCAGTCCGTTGGTATGGTGACGTACTATAATGCGGTCGTCACAGAGCACTTCGCCCTGTTTTTTCAGCATCTTTGCCGCCGTGGTTTTACCGGCCCCCGAGTGCCCCACGAAGAGGAATCCCTTTCCGTTTATTATCATCCCGGCGGCATGGAAGAAGCAGGCCTGACGGTCGGCGAGCGTCCTTGCCAGAAGGATCTGATCGGAAGGGAACATTGTCAGTGAATGCAAATTCCCCTGGCGGAACAGGGCTTCACTGTTGTTGTAGATCCGCCCCCGTGTATGATCTTCGTTGAATACTGCCGCACAATGAATGGTTTTGTCACATTTTTGGGGCGCTATGCCCAGGTATATCCAGGACCGGTCTTTGCTGTAGATCGCCCAGGGCGCACGGCGGTAAACCTCTTTGCCTGAATTTTCAATCAGATCGGAAACATTTAATTCCTTTAGAGAAAAATGATGGCGCAGTATGATCATCTCATCTCCCGGGCCGGCCGCCCGGAATTTTTTGAATTTGGGGTCAAAGGTCTTTTCCGTGAAAGGGATATCGGAATCAACCCTGATGGTTATTCCTGCTATCCGGAAATACCGGCGGTGATGAAGCTGCCAGTTTTTTCTGTAGTCTCGAGTTTTATCTGTTAGACGGCAGAGGTAAGACACTTTTGCAGAGTATCGTCCGTGTTCCAGGTAGGCATAGGCCGGGCACCACCGGCAATCGGTGCTCTTGTTGCAACTGCCGCAGTTTTCCCGGTACTCGGAGTCGTATCGAACTTTATCGGTGATTGAAGGGATGAAGTCATCCCATGCCTCACTGAAACTCCCCTTCCGCAGGTTATATCGCAGTGCCGGATCCCTGACAAAAGGGCAGAAGGTCATGCCTCCATAAGGGTCAATATGAAAAGTCCGGCATTCGTCGATACAGGCCGCGAAGAGACGGTCGTCTTCCCCGGAAGGAGATAAAGCCGTTGTTATCTTTTCATCATCATCCATTGTGTTGGGCGGATCAAGATCAATCACCGAGACCGGGTCAAGCCTTTGCCTGGAGATTTCACGATTGCGGGCAGCGCTACCGCAGGCTGAGAAATAAAGCCACGGCGCCCCCATACGGTATACCGGACTCAATGAACGGGCAAGTTCTATCATGGCCTCGTACTGGTGATAGTTGCCGCGCATTGGTATCAGCTGCACGGTGAATCCGGTTTTTGCCTCCCTGAGATAGGTAAAACCCTGCATTGTTGCCTCAAATGATCCGGGGGTGCGGGTTATCTGATCATGGACTTCTTTTGTCGCCCCGTACAAGGCAACCATCTTCGCCCCTTTTCTTTTCAGCAGGCGGGCAATGGATGGGGTTATCAGCGTGCCATTGGTGTTCAGAGAATAGGGTAAAGAACTGCTGGTGATCATGTCGAAAATCCCGGCAAAATCCGGACGCAGCATGGGTTCACCGCCTGAGATCGACCAACTGCGGCACCCCATAGCACGGGCCTCGGCAATAATCCTGCCGATTTCATCAAATGAAAGTTCTTTTTTCCCTGAAGGGTCGTTTGCCGGTATGCGGAGCCAGCAGTGGCGGCAACGTAAATTGCAGCGGCAGGTCAGATCAATTTCGCCTTCAAGGGGAAGGCGGGGGATATTTGTTTCTTTTATTATTGTGTACTGTTGCATATCGTTGAATGTCGTCGGATATAAGGGGAAAGAGCTTTGCATAATATCTGATTAAGAGGCTGGCATAGATAATCGGTTTTGCCGGGTTGTTGTTTCTGGTTAAACCAAAAACCATAGACCAAAGACCCAATGGATATACGCCTAAGAAGCAGTTACTCCCGGTCAGAGAATACGGGGGATAAACCTAAGACGTTTTGGAAATCACACTGCAACTGGCTTTGTTGCACTTTTTTTTGTTTGCACTAAATTTCCTGCAAGATCGTATCGTGGCTGCGGAACCGGCAAGCTTGCTGGTCTTGCAGCCGGCCAGCACATTTTCCTCAGGCGTTCCCCTGCCCAGAACAATCAGTTGAGGCCGGGTCCATTTTTTCCTGTTCTCTTTCATATTTTCCCTCCCCGCAGAAAAATTATCTTTGATGAAAAGGGTTCGAGGATCATAAACAAATTTGGAGGTGATCCTCCTTTTACGAGTCCTTTTTCTCTTTTATATTCTAAATTATTCACGGTTGGTGTCAACTTATTTGTGCAGAAATGTTCAAGCAGGCACTTTATCTTAAAGGCGGTGTGCAGATAGCTTTCGGTGATGACCGGTTGAGCAGTCTGGAAGGGATGCAAATAAATAAGGACTGAACCTTAAGACTCAATCCTTATTTTATATTCATAATCAAATTAAGAATCATCGGAGGTTAACAGCAGCAAGTTTCGACATAACAGCCGCAGGAATCGACACTGCAACCACAGGAATCAACGGCGCAACAGCAGCTCATGTCTCTTTCCGAATTTTCTTCTTCGACCTCGCTTCTTTCATCTCTTTTAATGTCATTATTTTCGATTGTCATAATATCACCTCCATATGCGGGAAAAACAGCATGCATTTTACTCCATCCCGGAATCGTTCTCCCTATATTTTATTGTATTGGCTAATCGTTCCTAAACACGATTTCGCTTCCAGATTGATTTAAGATTAATACACGTTTTTGTTATGTCAATATAACGGGCAAACCGGACTGACATATAATCTCAGGGATCAGGGACCAGCGACCAGGGCCTGGAAAGAATAGTTGTGCAAATCAGACTTTTAACTTGCTTTTTACACAACCATGACAGATTTCATCAAGGGGCTGGAGCGTTTTCAGGATAGCCTGACCCGATGATTCCCCGGTCAATGATAAAGAGTCCTAGAGCATCAACCCCTGATATTGTGGCATATTATGCTGATATTATATAATAATCGAATTACAAGCCGCAAATGTAAATGACGTATCGATACGCCCACAGCAGGGAATCGAACCCTGGAGCCCCGGAGGGCGCGGATTAGCAATCCGCTGCAATACCATTATGCGACGAAGGCACTGAATTGTGAGAACAGGAAGTCTTTTAAAGTTTTCCCGCTTAATCTTTTTGTAGGTAGGTTGGCGTGCTAGCCCCACGCTTTACGCAAATGGGCTTTATGGCGGACCGCAAGGCAGGTTGTGAGATGAAGTTCAGCACGTTGTCGTTTTGACGTTGATGCTTTGTCCTCTTTGATCTTGCCTTGATGAATCGGGTCAGAGGGAGGAATCTCAGCAGCCCTAAGTTAAGGTTTGGGTGCTTAGAGGGTCGCAGAACCGAGAATGAACATTGACCCCTATCTAGTCGATTCAAGCTCCCTGCTCTCCTACAACTTATTTTAATCGGCAATTTCTTGGTAAAACAAATTCTCGCGTACGTTCTCTTTTGTACGCCACGGATTTTTTTACACTGCGAAATTCCCCGATTAAAATCAGTTGTGCTCGAGGGTTAAGCTGGCTGTTGATTAAAATCAGTTGTGCCGTTGGGTTGGGCGGGGCGGGGGTAGATATTTAAAATATAAAGTTCTGGTAAAACCATGAATAAAAGTGGTTGGATTCATATTCTGGAGGCGACGATTGCGGTTTTGATTGTGGCGGGGGTTATGATGAGCGTTTATTCTGAGCAGTCGGCGAGAGAGGTTTTGAGTGTTGAGGATTATTCTTATAGTTTGCAGAACGAGATTTTGGATGAGATTGCGATGAGCAGTGATTTGAGGTCGGATGTAATGAAGGTGGTTGTTGATTTGCCCGGTGACCCTGCTTATGATTCCTTAGACGAGTATGTTGCGGAAAAGGTACCTGAGGGCATCGGGTATCTGCTTCGGGTTTGTAATCTTGGAGATGTGAATGATTATTGTAAGATGGACCCGATTATTTTTTATGCGACATTAGATAAGGATGTTTTTGTAGAAGAGGTTGTGGTTTCTGCGGAGATTGGGGACGGGGAGGATGCGGAGTATTCCCCGAAGAAGGTCAGGTTGTTTTTCTGGGAGGGTGGATTTCCTGAGGGTTATTGTAGGGACGATTGTATGGTGGGCGGGTCGCCCCTGTTCTGTTCGAGTGATTTTCTTAAGGTTTTGAAGAGCGAGTGTGGAAATTTTGATTCGGACCCGTGTTTGGAATATGGGACGAGTGCGGTTGTTGAGGAAGTTTGTGGTGTCGGTGAGTTGTGTGTTGATGGGGCGTGCGTGGCTAACTTGTTGAGTAAGAGAGTTTGTAGGGAGAGGTCGTATGTGGTTTGTGATGTATGTGCCGAGACTAATTATTATCCCGCTCTATGTTCGGGTTATGATGGCGGGTTTGAATCCGGAGATTGTAATAGTGGGGATGACGATGAGTATAGTTGTTGGAACTTTGCTGGCAGTTGGGAGAGCGACTGTGCCCTTCCTGCAGATTTACCCGATTGTCCTGATACCTTGTCGTCTTGTGATAATTTCATATTATATGATACCGCTGTGAGCACGATTGTGCCTTGCGCTTGCGTGCCGACAACTTGGACGTCGATTGTTGACCTTAACACTATTTGTACGACTGACTTTGTTGAACAGACAAGTAATTGTGGGAACACCAGAAGTGTGGCGGGGACTAAGGATTGTACGCCTCCTGCGGTGGCTGTGCTGAGTGCGAGTTATAGTAATTTGAGATATAATGAAGGATTAGACCCTGGATGTTTCATAGGTAACGACAAATGGGTTCATTATGATATGATGATAGTAGAAACAGGAGATAGCACTGATGCGATATTGGGTTCAAGGAAGAGATGTTATTATTGGACTGAGAGTGGTGTTCCAATGAGTAGTTGTGATTCATTAAGTACAACTATGCCAGCCTCTTTTGGCGGGAACGTTGTTCCTGCTGGCGAAAGTATAACTGGGACAAATAGATGGTTTTGTTATAAATCAGGTTTTAATTATGATGTGACTGAAACTTTTTATTCAGATAGTCTTGGGGTTAATCCAATTGTTGATTATACTATAAGTGTGGGCGCATAGTTTTTTATAATTTGAGAATTGTGACTATAATTGTGTAAGTAATCAGTCTCCGTTCCCCCCACCGCCCCCGCCTCCACCACCACCGCCGCCGCCACCTTTACCGCCGTCTTCATTCTTTATTAGGTTGAACTTGCCGTTGCTTGAAGTCAGTTCGTATTTATTCCCGTCGGGACCTGTGTAGAAGATTATTGCTTCCTGAGTTGTTGTTTTCGTTTCTCTGTTGTGGGTGACTACTTCTTCCGCGTTAAGTCGTGGGTTTGAGGCGAAGTCTGAGAGGTTTGCATTCGGTAGTTTCCCCCATTCGGAGTTCAGGTCGGCTTCCAGTCCGCCCGCTTTGTCGAAGAGGACGAGGTCTTGGCTTTTGTTTTCGTATGCGGTGTAGCCGTTGGGTTTGATGTCGGACTTGTCGATGCCTCTCGTAAGTTGGTATGTCGAGACACAGCCTGTTAGGTAGAATGCCGATAGAAGTGCGATTAGGGTCATCGTTAACGATATACATTTGCTTTTCATGTCCTTGTATATCGCACTGATCAGCTTGTATGTCAAGTTTAGGCCAGACATGTTATTTTGCAGGGTGTATGATAGTAGTTTTCGGGGGATTTGCGTATATTTTGCGACTGGTGCCAGGGACGGTTGCAAAGCAAGAGACGCGGTTTGTCTATCTTGATCTGTAGCCGTACCGGCCGGGAGGCGGCTGTTATCATAAGAAATATTTTTTCGTTATAATTTTTGGTGATATTTCCGGGTAGTATTTGACTATGGTCTGAAAACTTTTTGGAATTGTTTCCCTTTCCCATTTAACTTCAATGGCTTCAATGACATTCTCTCCGGCCACGATAAAATCAATCTCTGTCTGGTTGGTTGTACGCCAGAAATTAATCTTGTTTTGCGACAGATGATCATTGCTTAGCAGTTCCAGGAGAAATAAATTTTCAAAAAGATTTCCCTGATCATTTCTATGATCAATGTCGTTAAAATTATTTACGGCATAGTTCCGTAAACCAAGATCCATGAAATATATTTTCGGAGTCTTGGTGATTTCCTTCTTATAATTTTTATAAAAGGGATAAATCCTTTTAATAATGAATGTTTGTTCCAGAATGCTTATATATTTTTCGGCTTCATTTCTTGTAATCTTCAATGATGTTGCCAGATTCTCAATATTCAAAAGATGTCCGGACTGGTTTGCCAGCAATCCCGCCATGCGGTTGAAAGCCTGCGTGTTTTCAACCCGCAAAAAATCGGTAATATCCTTTTCAATATAGCTTTGATAAATATCCTTGAGGATCATTTTTTTTTCAATCTTTTGCGTTTCCAAAGCCACAGCCGGATAGGATCCGAAAACAAGCATATCGGCCAATGCCTGTTTTTTCGTAACAGGCGCAGCGAAGCTGAGGTATTCGCTGAAAGACAAGCGGTGAATTTCAAATTGTCTTGCTCTTCCGACCAGATGTTCTTTTAATTTTGACTTGATTTCAAGCTGAGATGATCCTGAAAAAATGATTTTGATATTCAGGCCCAGGTCATACAGTTCTTTTAAAAAAAGCCCCGGATTTTGCAGCCTCTGAATTTCATCGATAAAGATAAATTTCCTGGCATCATCTTTTCCGATAAATTGAATAAATTCCGGGATATCATAAAAAAGCTCCTGGAGTTTAAGATCATCCAGATTGAAATAAAAAATGGATTGAGGGGGAACATTTTTCCGGATCAGATGCTGAATCATCAAAAAAATAATCGAACTCTTTCCAACCTGCCGGCTGCCGATAAGTCCAATAATTTTATCATTATCTAAATTATTAATAATATGAGATAATATATCCCTATCTTTAAGATTGAAGGAAAAGCCTGTCTTATAACGCCATGGATTTTGCAGTTCAAATATCTCTTTAATCATAATTTTACCTAGTTTATTATTGATAGTAATTTATATTGAACTATTATTAATGTCAATTCCAATTTACCAAAAAACAAGAAGCACTCAAAAACAATATGCCCGCTAATTGTTTTCATCGGAATATAGCACATATTTTTTGGATTGAAGCTCCCCGCAGCAGAGCTGCGAGGAATGCACTCGCTGTTTCGGTTCAAGTTAGAAGGTTTGCCTGTTAAGGAGAAAAAAAGGTGCCGGTTGCAAAGCAAGAGAAAATGATTTAATTAAAAATCTCAGGACTTATTTCCTTCCAACTTACGATAATTTATTGTTTGCATGCGAAATTAATTATATAGGAGGGTACCATGACACAAAGTGCCGAGGAGATCAAAAAACAGGCATTGGCCGATTTTTCAAAGTACGTCAACCCCCAGAAGGCAAGAGTATTGAAAAACGCCGGACTCGATATTATCGAGGGAAAGAGGGAAGGAGCGTGCGTCTGGGACATCACGGGGAAAAAATTTATTGACTGCATAACATCCGCCGGATCATTTAATGTCGGAAGAAGAAATCCTGAGATAGTCGCAGCTCTCAAAAATGCCCTCGATGAATACGATCTCGGCGTATTTCTTCTCTGCAGCAAGCCTAAAGCCGATCTTGCAAAAAAGCTTGCCGAAATAACTCCCGGAGATCTGCAGTATGTCATGTTCGGTGTGGGCGGAGGCGAGGCAAACGATTTTGCGATAAAACTTGCCCGGGGCTTCACAATGAAGACGGAGATCATTTCAACAATAAAGGCCTATCACGGACATACCGGATTTTCTCTTGCAGCCATAGGAAGGGATGCATACAAGAAACCGTTTTATCCCATGATGCCCGGGTTCAAATTTGTTCCATTCAACGATCTTAAGGCAGCTGAGGAGGCAATGACAGATGATACGGCTGCAATCATTCTTGAACCTGTCCAGGGTGAGGGCGGAATACACCTGGCCACGGACGAATATCTGCAAGGGTTAAGAAAGATCTGTGACAAGCGGGAAATCCTTCTTATATTTGACGAGATCCAGACGGGATTCGGACGCACCGGGAAGATGTTTGCCTGCGAGTATTCGGGTGTTGTTCCGGACATAATGACAGTTGCAAAATCACTCGGCGGCAATCTCTTTCCGATATCAGCCACAATATACCGGGAGGAGCTGAATGACTTTCTCGTAACTCATCCCTTTGTTCATCTTTCAACCTTCGGAGGTTCAGATCTCGGATGCATAGTTGGAATGGCTGTGATTGATTTTCTTGTTAAAAACAGGATTCCCGAACACGCAGCAGCCATGGGCGAAAGATTCCAGAAGGGCTTCGATGTGCTGTTGAAAAAATATCCGGATCTTCTTCTTGAGGTGCGGAGAAAGGGCCTCATGATGGGGCTCCAGTATACCAACGAGTCGATAGGGCCCAGGATGAGTTATCAGCTTGCGCAAAATGGTGTAATGGCAATATATACCGGCAATGAGCCATCCGTAATGAGGCTCATGCCTGTTCTTGTGATTCAGCCGGATGAGGTCGATTTTGTGTTAGACGCGCTCGACAAATCGATGGCGGCAATAATTAAACAGGGAGGCATCGAAAAATATTAGGAGAGACCTTTGCATAACGCCCCCTTTTGCCCGATTACTGCGTCAGGCTCGAATTTTAATCCTCGAAATACTTACGTGTATTCCTGCGGTTAAAATTATCGCCTTTCTTGTACTTGAACAAAATTGGACATTCTTCAAAGGTCTCTGTAAAACAAATTTTTTATGGACAATCACATTAATTGTGTGAGGAGGGTTTTATATGGCAACATCAGACGAGATAATGGAAGCTCTGGCAGACTTTAAAGAGCAGTGTAACGGCAATAAGCGTTTAAGAAGAATGCAGAGGGACTGGACAAAGGTGCTGCATTATGCCTCGGTTGATACAGGCGATAAATTCACGATGACTGTCAAAGAGGGTGAAATATTAAGCAATGAAAAAGGGTCAGCCGGAACTCCCGATGTAATAATTGAAGGTGAAAGCGAGACTCTTTGCGACATGTTCTGGGGAGATATAAATCCCACGCAGAAATACCTGAAGGGTGAGATAAAGGTCAAGGGGACCCAGGAAGACATCATGAGGATAGACGCCATTACCGCCATCATATGGCCGGAGGTCTGAGAAATGTCCGTTATTGATGACATCCTTGCCGAAAAGGATTTTGAGAAAATTAGGAAGGAGACCGAGACAAACTACAAGGAGTATCTCAATCCGTTTGCCTTAAGGATGTTCAAGAACGCCGGTCTCGATGTGATAGAAGGCAGGAGGGAAGGCGCCTGCGTCTGGGATATTTCGGGCGAAAAGTACATAGACTGCGTGACCGGCGCCGGAATCTTCAATGCAGGCAGACATAACCGTGAAATAACGGATGCTTTGAAAAAAGCCCTTGACGTATACGACATGGGCGGATGGATAAGCATCATAAGGGAAAGGGGCCTTCTTGCAAAAAAACTTGCCGAGATTACTCCCGGGAACCTTAAATACTCGCTTTTCTGCTGCGGTGGCGGAGAGGCTGTTGAAGTGGCAATCAAGCTTGCAAGGGGACATACCCGGAAAAAAGAGATTATCTGCATGGAGAACGGGTATCACGGGGTTACAGGCTTTTCGCTGCCTGCAACAGGGCGTGAAGTATACAAGAAGCCTTTTGCCCCGCTTACTCCCGGATATATCCATGTTCCTTTCAACAATTTAGACGCCGTAAAATCTGCAATAACAAAAGATACGGCGGCAGTGCTTCTCGAACCCGTGCAGGGCGAAGGCGGGATACGCCCTGCCGGTGATTCCTATCTCGCCGGGTTGAGGCAGCTCTGCACCGAAAATGAAATACTTCTTATATTTGATGAAGTACAGACCGGATTCGGACGCACCGGAAAGATGTTCTGCGCAGAGCACAGCGGGGTTACCCCCGACATAATGGTGCTTGCAAAATCGATGTCGGGCGGTATTTATCCGATATCATGCGCAGTCTTTACGGAAGAGATAAGCGATTTTCTTTATGCCAATCCATTTATAATAATAAATTCTTTCGGGGGAACCTCCCTTGCCTGCCTTACGGCTCTTGCCGCCATTGAATACATTGAAAAGAACGATCTTCCGGCACGCGCTGAAAAAATGGGTAAAAGATTCATGGGAGGTCTTCTGAAGCTCAAAAATAAATTTCCCGAACTCGTAGTGGATGTCCGGGGAAAAGGGCTCATGCTGGGAATAGAGTTTCCCGAAGACAGCATAGGCCCCAGGATGGCCTGCCTTCTCAAGAAAAACGGAGTCATCTCGATATACACCTTCAATAATCCGAAGATTATAAGGATCATGCCTTCGCTCGTTATATCCGAAGAGGAAGTTGATTTCGTGATAGATGCGTTTGATAAATCTTTGAAGGAGATAAGGATACAGGAAGCAGGACATAAATAAAGGAGTCAGAATTCAGAATATGGAAGAAAAACAATACCACAGATGTTCCGGCTCCCTGCTTCTGTATTCTCATGCTTTGTTGTGCTTACTCCGTGCGGATTTAAACCACGAAGAGCACGAAGAATTTTTATGGAAAGAAACATAATAATTGATGCTCTCGTAAAAAGTCATATGCGAACGGATTTGAGATTTTTGGGAAAAAGATTTTTGAAGAACTGAGCGTTAAAAATCACAAGGCTTTAACCCGCCGCAGGCGAAAACTTCTTGTGATTTAGCGAAGTGATTTAAAAATCCCCAAAAAGCTCATCAAGTGAGCATATTTCAACTTTTTACGAGGCCATAATAATTGGAAAGAAACATATCATGACTGAATTAAGACGAGCTGTCGGTTTGAGAACAGTGGTTTCAACAGGAGCCGGAATGGCTCTTGCAACTGTTACGTATCTCTCTTTTATCGAACTTGCGAGTTATCTTACCGGGAATTCCTCCTGGATAGCCATACTGACTGCCGGAATCATGGCTGTACTTGCCGGTTCATGTTTTGCCGAACTCAATTCGATGTTCCCCACAGCCGCAGGCATAAAACTTTTTATAGAAAAAGCTTTTGGTGAGAAGGCTGCGATCATAATTTCAGGCGTTTATGTCCTGGGGCAGCTTTCAATTATCGGGGCCGAAATATTTATCCTTTCTCAGGGTATTTCGCAGGGTTTTCCGCAGATTAACCCTTTATTATTTGCCGTAGTTTTCGGCCTGATTCTCTTCTATTTGAATTTGAAGGGAATTAAAATTGCCGGGACAACCCAGGATATAATAGCATACACAATGTTTGTCGGCCTCATAGCAGTGTCGGTCTATGGTTTTTACAGAATTGATTTTAATTTCATAAATCCTTTTGAAATAGGAACTTTTGACGGGTTTATTCAGGCTGTTGCAATCGGAATGTCAGGCTTTATAGCTTTCGAATGGGTCATTACCATGTCGGAAGAAGTAACAGACGTAAAAATAATCCCCAAAGGCATGATGCTTGCTCTTGGCCTTTTAACGGTAACTTATGCCCTGTTCTCGATGGCAATGACTTCAGTTTTAAGCAAGGAAGAACTCGGGTGGGTTCTTAAACCTGAAGGGCTTCCTATCCCGCATATACTATACGGAAAAAGCCTTCTTGGCAGTTTCGGCCTTTATTTCATGATACTGATGGCTCTTTTTGCTTCCCTCACATCAATCAATGCCGGCCTGATGACATCATCGCGGTTTTTATATGCCATGGCAAGGGACTGGTCGCTTCCGAAATTTATGGCCAGGCTACATTCGGTTTATGCGACACCCTGGGTTGCGATGGTTGTAGTAACCCTTTATTGCGTTGCCGTGACTGCATTCGGTTTTATCACCCATTATATTCTCTGCATGATCCTTATTATAGCCGCGGCAGAGTGCATGATATATATCGTAATAGCGCTTTGCGTAATAAAGCTGAGATACACGGAGCCCGAAAGGGAGAGGGCCTTTAAGATAAAAGGCGGCATCTTTTTCCCCGTGGTCGTTATCATTGTTTATGGAATTGTAGGGAGTTTTATCCTATTCGGGCCGGTAAAACCCCAGGATCTGATAGACCAGAAAATAGCCTTATTCTTTATTTTAGGGCTCCTGATACTTGCGACTGTTTATGTTTTTGCCGTTCTTCCGGGCATGAGGGAAAAGTACCGGAAAATTGCAGAAGCAAGGGCGCCGCGAAGAAGAAGGAAAGGCTCGGATTGAATATTTTTGGTTCTTCTCCCAATTAGTTGGGAGAAAGGGTTCCAGGATTCGAGGGGTCAAGGGTTCAAGTGTTTATTTCCCAATGATTTTATTAAAGCTTTCATCATCCTCTCAACCTCCCTGATATCCCTTAGAAGTCCTGAAATACTTTCAGTATCGAGATAGCCCAGGTCTCCGGATAATAGCATCTGAGTCTCAAGTTCACACGTTGATCCATAGGCAATATATAATGAACGTAAATATTCAGAAGGGTCGTTTTCCTGCCATACCCTTCCGCAATATTACCGGGAATCGATAAAGCCGCTCTTCTCATTTGTGAAGTCAAAGAAAAATCCTCAATTTTAGGGAACATTTTCGTTGTCTTATAAATTGCCGGGCACAGTTGATATGACTTTATGCCAAACTTTTAATTCTTTA
>Ga0105099_10001366_pt1 | contig 15446 bp, 18 predicted proteins | sample PPLLak3cmMay2015_2_FD_79138 | JGI IMG/M metagenome (GOLD analysis project Ga0105099, IMG submission 79138) | Freshwater sediment microbial communities from Prairie Pothole Lake near Jamestown, North Dakota, USA - PPLs Lake P8 Core (1) Depth... | ecosystem: Environmental > Aquatic > Freshwater >... | reverse complement strand
GCAGTTGGGGCAGCTGCTTTCAACAATCTTGCTCATGGGACTATTTTAGTACAGCACTCGGTAAAAAGCAATGTCAGGAGACTGGCTTTAAACATATCTTCTCTGGATGAAACGGGGGAGTTTGCTTTGGGACGCCTTTCAGTTTTGACTGTTGATGTCTGCAATCATATTGATGATTGTCTGGCGTTCTGCTTCGTTTCGTGCTTTACCCAAAGAGGATTCAAGGATATTGAGGGCCTTGTCTTTATCTCCCAGTTGCTTGTGCAATCTGGCCAGAGCAATCAGTATGCCGGGGTCATTGTTGTAGGTGATGGTTGAAGCTCTTTCGTAGGCCAGTAACGCATCCTGCCAGTTTTTCTGTGCTTCAAGGACCTGGCCTTCCAAGATATGGAGCTGTGGGAAGTTTTTCTTTTTTTCCAACCCTTTTTTGATGTAGCGCATAGCTGCATCGAGGTTGTTTTGTTTTATCTCTAAAATGGCCAGATTGGCGTAGGCATTTTCCGGGGTTTTATATGTACTGGAAGTGGCCGCAATCAGTAAATTTTCCCGGGCGCGGGGGTATTGCTGCAATTCCAGATAAATAATCCCCATATAGTTGTAAACATCGTAACTATCCGGAGTGAGTTCTTTGAGCCGTTCAAAGTAGCTCAGGCTCTGATCCAATTCTCTGTTGTTGAGGTGCACCAGCCCCATACCCAGTATGGCGTCGATGTTGCTCGGGGCTTTGGCAAGTGCCGCCTGAAAACGGTTGCGTGCCTGAGTGAAATCTCCACTATCGAGAAATGCCAAACCTTCGTTGCACAAATATTCGGCACTACCTGGTTTGGCTTGAGATGGTTCAAAAAGGGGGGATTTCTTTTTGCCGCAGGCAATTGCCGTCAGGATCAGAAGAGTCAGGAAAGCAAAGGCCAAGGTTTTTTTGCAAACTCTCATTGTTCTCTCCGTTTCAAAACTCTATAGGCGGGTGTCAGCACAGAGATGCCCTGGAGTTTTTTATCACCAAGATATTCAAAATCGAACATGGCGCCGGCAGCTTCAAAGCAGGATCTGGATGTGATGATTTCTCCTGGGCCGGCAATCGAGGATTCCAGCCGCGAAGCGATATTGACGGTATTCCCCAGTACAGTGTAGTCATAGCGTTTGGGAGAACCGAAGTCACCGGCGATCAGGCGTCCGGAGTTGATGCCGATACGGATCTGCACTTGGTCTTTTTCGGGTAGTCCCTCGTTGATTTCAGCGAGTCTTTTTTTCATTTCCAGGGCTGTCATAATGGCTTGTTCTGCATGGGCTTCTATGGCAAAAGGCACACCAAAAATGGCCATGATGGCATCACCGATGTATTTGTCCAGAGTGCCATTGTATTGAAAGATGATGTCGGTCATGACGGTAAAGATGTTATTCAGGAAGATACCCACTTCCACGGGTTTCATCTTTTCAGCCCGGCTGGTAAAGCCAACGATATCCATGAACAGGATGGATGCTTCGGTCTCTTTATAAGCAATGAATTCTCTGGACTGTTTATCTTGCATCTCCAGAATTCTCGATACAATACCCGGTGAATGGTACCGTTCGAGACGCGCTCTGAGCTTTTTTTCCCGGTTCAGCGTCTGTTGGCTGTTTATGCCCTCTATGGACAAACCTGTAAAATTGGCGATGGCACTCATCACTTCAAGATCCTGTTCAACAAATATTTTGCCGCTGATGGTGGTGTCCGCATAGATAAGACCATAAATCGATTTTTTAGTCCAGATGGGTACAGAAATGGCTGAAGTGATACCATACATGATAATACTTTCAGCACCGTCGAAACGAGCGTCATCCAGTGTGTTGGCTGAAAGAATGGCTACTTTTTCCCGAATTGCCTTCATGGCAATGGTTTTTGAGATGGCAATGCTGGGGTCTTGTTCGTCGCTGTCGCTTTGGGCATAGGCCAATTCCAACCGTTCCTCTTTCTCATCGTAGAAGAAGATGAATAAGCGCTTTGGTTTAACGAACTGGCTGATAAGCTCGCCGACCCGCTCGATGCTTTCCTGAATGGTGGTGGCGGTTAACAGGTTCTTACCCAGGCTTGTCAGTGCGGTCAGCAGTTTCAGATCGTTCTTCTGCAGTGTGTCCTTGTTTTCAATGGGAAGTAGTTCTGACAGGGGCAGAACCATGGATATCTTCTGGTCTGTATCATCGGCAACCGGCTGGACTTCTGTATCGGCAAGATAGCGGAGGACAGAGCGGCCTATGGTAATATTGTCACCCTCAACCAGATCTTTCCGGGTTACCGGCTTACCATTGACAAAGCTGCCATTGGTACTGCCGAGATCGACTAAACGATGCCCCTTGCGGGTTTGGCTGATTTTGCAATGGGTTCTGGAGACGGTGCTGTCATCCAGTTGGATGTCATTGTTGGGTAATTTGCCAATGGTCAGCTCTTCGTGCTCCTGAAGATGAAACACTTTCACTTCATCGTTGACAATATATTCTATTTTGTAATCCACTCTGTTTTCAGACTCCTTTTCATCAGATTTTTCAAGGCTTCATGAGGCGGTCTGCCGTTGAACAGAATGTCATATACTTGCTCCGTAATAGGCATATCGATTTGGTGCTGGCGGCTTAGTGTCCAGACTGCACGAGTGGTTTCAACGCCTTCGGTAATGAAGCGACTGTGGCTGATAACATCATCCAGCTGAGCGCCTTTGGCAATTTTTTCTCCCAACTGGTAATTGCGTGAAAGCGGGCCGAAGCAGGTCAGCATGAGATCTCCGATTCCTGCCAGTCCCCAGAATGTTTCCAGGTTGGCGCCTAATTTTTGTCCGAAGCGGGAAATTTCCACACTGGCACGGGTCACCAGGGTGGCGGTAGTATTATACCCATAGCCGCTTCCATGGACGATGCCGGAGGCAATGGCCATGACATTTTTGAGGGATCCGCCAATTTCGATTCCCCGCAGGTCGGTGCTGCTGTAAATGCGTAAAGAGTCAGAAGAAAAGGCTTGTTGAATTTCTGCCGAAAGAGTTTCATTTTCAGACGCTGCAACAATCGCTGTAGGGTGTCCTTTGGCCAACTCCCGGGCAAAGGAAGGGCCTGAAAGGGTGACCCAGTTTTTCAAACAATCAGGGCCGATCACATCGCCGGCAATTTGAGATATGGTCAGCAGAGTATCGGCCTCAAAACCTTTGGAGAGATTGACCAAAGGCTTATTTTTGAGTTGTTCACGGCAAAGATTCAGGATGGCCCGGTAATGCTTTGATGGAATAGCCAGGAATATGATCTCACTGGATTCCAGGGGATCAAGAAGCTCTGTGCTGGCCCGGAGGTTTTCACTCAGACGAATTCCTGGTAAGAAAAGCTGGTTTTCGCGATGTCTGTTGATGTATTGGCACACTTCGGGTTCATAGGCCCATAGGATCACTTGATGACCGCATTGGGCCAGATGGTTGGCCACAGCGGTTCCCCAGGCACCTGCGCCGAGAACGGCAACTTTTTTTTTAATCATGGCACAAGGTCTTCCCCAGACGCGCCTCCTCTCTGTTCAGGATGCGTTGTATGTTTTTTCGGTGTTGTACAATGATTATCAGGACACTAAGCAGCAAAACCATAGCCACTTCGGCGCTTTGACTCAGAAGGGCTACCATGAAGGTGGCTGATACTGCGGTAACAGAAGCTGCTGAAACATAGCGGGTGAAAGAGACGGTGAGGAGGAAGATGAACAGAAAAATCAAGCCAAGCTGTGGTAAGAAGATAATCAAGGCGCCATAGAATGTGGCCACACCTTTTCCACCCTTTCCTTTCAAAAAAGGGGAGTAGATGTGACCGGTCACGGCCGCCAGTAAAATAAATGCCAGAAAGGGATTGTAGTCAGGGAAGTGATAACTGGAATAAAGTAGCGGCAAAGCACCTTTGGCGCAATCGAGCAGCAGGATGAGCAGTCCGTAAAAGAGACCTTTGGTCCGGAGTACATTGCTGGCTCCGATATTGCCACTGCCCATTTCCCTGATGTCCCTTTTGTCAGTCAGGCGGAACAGCAGATAGCCGAAAGGGACGGCTCCGGTTAGGAAGCTAAACAGTAGTGTGATTCCCATGTGGCTAGACAAGACGATACTCCTTCACCTTGTCATGGCGTGGTCCATCCGATAATAAAAAGCTGGAAAACAGGCTGAGATGATCAAACTGGCAAGTTAACGGGGGGGGCTTGATCAAATAGGGTGATAATTGTTTTATCGAGACCGGGCCGTGTCCAGCCTGGATTCTGGCCAGGCTGAAGTGGGGCGAAAACGGACGATTGTCTGGTGTGAACCCGATTCCCTTCAGCATCAGAGATAATTGCTCCCGCAGCTTTGTCAGAGGTGTACTGGATTTTATTCCAGCCCATAGAATGGATGCTGCACCATTTCGGATGAAGGCTCCAAGACCGTCTGTTAAAATGGGGAAAGGACGGGTGTCGGCCAGAAGTAAATCCAATCCGGATATAAGCTTCTGTTGTTGCTCTGTGTTGACATCCCCCAGAAAATGAAGGGTTAAATGAATGGTGGGACTCCTGGCCCAGCGGAAAGGAAGGTCTGCCTCTAAAACTGGTTTCGCCCAGCCATTGATTTGTTCCATGATTCCCACGGGAGGTGTGTAGCCGATGAAGAGTCGCATGATGATATTATAAGTTCTCGGTGTTGTATTGTAAAGTCAAACAGAGGCTTGCTGTTGTTTTGCGTAGCGGACTTCCACCAGGGTCAGACCGCGTGCGGGAGCTGTTTGTCCGGCACGGCGCCGATCTTTGGCTGCAAAAATGTCCGGAATATCCTTGACTTCAATTTTGCCACGTCCCACATCAATCAGGGTGCCCACGATATTGCGGACCATGTAACGCAGGAAACTTTTCCCTTTTATTTCAAAAATCAGCTCCTCACCTTTTTTTTTCAAGGTAAAACTGGTGACTTCGCGCAGACGTTTTTTTTCTGGTTCATCCGATGTGAAAGAGCTGAAATCATGGCAGCCAATAAAACAGGGTAAGCATAGGCGCATATGTCTGATGTTCAGTGGATAGGGTATATGTGCCTGATAGCGGATGGAAAAAGGTGATGGGACCTGACCTGTAAAAAGCCTGTAGCGATAGGTTTTGCTGACAGCGCCATAACGGGCGTTGAACGAGATGTCGGCCAGTTCGCAGCTGCGGATACGGATGTCTTCCGGAAGAATGGCATTGACGGCTCTTTGAAGGGATTCGGCGGCAATTGGGATGGCCAGATGAAAATTGGCCACCAGGCCTTCGGCGTGAACGCCGGAATCGGTGCGACTGCTGCCGGTTATCAGTACCTTGTCTTTGGCAATGATGGTCAGGGCCCGGATGATATGTCCCTGCACTGTGGGGGTCTGCTCATTCTGATATTGCCAGCCGCAATAGCAGGTGCCATCATATTCTATGATCACCCGATAATTGCGTTTCTGCGACACGACGACCAACTATGGCTTATTTAAATTAACTGCAAAGAAGGTAAGAACGGACTTAAGCCAAGAGAATTGCAGGGCTAAAGGGCTTTTACAATTTTGTTGCTGCGGATGCAAGAGGTGCACACCCGGGCTGTTTTGGCACAGCCGTTCTCCATGACACGAATCTTCTGCAGATTGGGCAGCCAACGCCGCTTGGTAAGTGTATGGGAATGGCTGATATTGTGTCCACTCATCGGTTTCTTGCCGCAAACGGCGCATACTTTTGACACAGTCGGCCTCCTATGATTTCTGAATCTATTCAGTAAATGAAGGCATTTTACTAGAAAGCTGCCTTAAAAGCAAGCATCTTCTTTTGCTTTATCCCGAACAGACACCTGCCAGCGCTGTCAGCGGGTACGTACTCCGGCTCGTAAACCAACTTTGAAATCGCTGTTTGAATTGCCGTTTATACTGTTGGTATAGAAGCTAATTAATGCTTCCAGGAAGAATTTCATGCTTTTTTGAGGGGAAGACATCATGGCCCCGACTCCACAATCAATGGCAAAGGATGTATATTTTTCTGCTGTGTAGAAACCAAAGCCCCCCACACCGTAAAAGCTGTATTTACCGGTTCCCGGAAAGTGAAGCAAGGCGTCAAGGCCCATGTTGGTTCCCAAATGAACTGTGACACCGTTCAGCAGATCGACATTGAGCAGGGTGGTTCGAAGCTGAAAATTCTTCATGACGTCCAGCAGGATGTTGCCCTGAATGGCCAGGGTGAAAGGATCATCAAACTGCATGACGGCTGCACCCTCAACCCATACGGGTAATTCGGCCTGCAGCGTTGGTGCAATCAGGATACATAAAATGAACAAACCAACAATCTTTTTCATGATACCCTCCGTGAATTTTTAAAAATATATCTGAGAGAGAAATATTTTTCAACTTCTGGGGGTGCGGTGTTGGTGAAAAATCAGCCTGACAGCTTTTTCTGGATCGTAAAGGCATCATTCAGCTATGTTGCTATCCAAAAAAAGATCAAGTTCCCTTCGTAGGTGCCGGTGAAAACGGATTCCCCTCTTTTTCAGAATGATGAATTTGGCGATGTAAGAATATCCCCCTTTCAGTTTGCCATCAGCTTGAATGATTTGCCAATCCTCCACGTCATTCCTGTGAATCTGCATTCTTGATGGGTGTTTTTCTGCCAAAGAGTCATTGTAGTTCATGATAGATACGTCAAAGTAGTTATTTTCATAGGCATGCACATACCCCCAGCTCCGACAGGTACAATCCTCATCCAACTTTAATGCAAATCGGCAATAAGCGTAATCAATGTGATTCTCTACCTGGCTGATGAAATCATTGATGGTTTTCTGAGCCATTTGAACGGATGCCCTCACCTCGGGCTCTTCATCATCAATTTTATACTCGTCAATACCAGGGCCATCATCCCTGATCCATTTTATCCCGAAATAAATGAACAAACTTGCCATCAGGCATTGGCAAAGGAATTGGAGTAAGCTGCCCAACTTAATATCCATATAGGAAGTTGTTGATTCCAGCAACTGCACCACCGAGGCGACTACCATGACCAGCCCTACCAAAAGGGTTGTTCCTCCCGACAACACACTGACCCCCTTGCCGGATTTCCAACGATCACGCAGCCGTAAAATAAAAATGGGTAATCCAATCAGCAGCAAAACGCCCAACAATAAACCCAAAAACTCACTTCCATTCATTGGGCCCTTGCCAAAACAAGAACTGTTTTATTCATCTTGTCCATTATAACTCAGTGGTATGTGATTCAATATGGTAGTTATTACTGGTAATATAGTCAACTTATTCACTGAACAAATCAACAAATCAGCCTGGCACCTTTTTGATCCGGTCAAGGCGGAGTGAGGGGGTAGATGATGAAGATTGGGCCGCTCTGAATGTTTTTTTTGAATTCATCCGGGATGGCGTGCCACTCCAGCAGATCGACCCGACACGGCAGATCGGATTCTTCGAATGCCTCTCTGAGTGAGGAAATCTTTGCTGTCTCATCATTGCGGGTGAAGACCACCAGATCAAGGTCGGAGCCGGCATGTGCGGTGAATCGGACTCGCGATCCGAAGGCCCAGACTCTCGTGCCCGGCAGAAAACGTCCGACGAGTTCGCACACAGCGGTGAGCTGGTTATCATGCAGGTCGATGCGATCTACAATGTCCATTTGTTGGTGCTCATGGTTTCATATAGTCCCAGGGCGTCGGTGATGAAGCCCTGCATTTCCGAGAGCACAATATTGATTTTCTTTTCGGAATATTCGTGAGTCGTTGTGTTGCGCAGGTCGGCGTAACGGAGCCATTGGTTAATTTTGTCATTGATCAGCCGGTTCTCGTTGGCCAGTCGGAAAAGGGGTTTTGGGCTGGCGCGAAGATCGGCGAGGCCGAGGTCTTCCTTAAGATAACGCTTCAGGGTCTTCCACAGGCAGTCAAAGGCGATTTCAAAGCGCTGAATCACCGATTCGGCGACGGCTTCACGGTCAATGGGCAACAGAGTACTCCGATTGTCCAGGCTCAGGTAATTTTCGTGTTGCAAAACCAAGTTTCTGAGCGCCTTATACAGTGTGCCGTATTCAATCATGACTGAATGCTCCACGCAGTTTTCATGCACTTGCAATCGATAGTATATCACAACGGATTGTTGCAGAAAAAAGGGTGGGGTAAAAAAGCATGGAAAGACAGGGTGGACAGCAGAGGACTAATTGTTATATTAGGGGGAGGCGCTCAGCTTAATTTTCTAATTGGGTTAGCAGTTCTGTGGATTGAAAATAATGGGAAAATATGTTGACAAGCGAGGGTTTCGGAATTAACAAAGTAGCAGTCCACCGTACACAGTGGACATTTCAGGCCGTAGCGCCGATGGGGCCGATGAGGCCCCTTTTTTTTTATTGAAGGTGGGGGGCTTTTGTGTTAGATTGGGGGCATGAAACAGGTCGCCCTCGAAAAGTTGCTGCGCTTCACCAAACAGTTCATCAAGCTACGCACCATGGGGCATTTGTGGAATGCCTTTAAAAAGCTGCATTATGCCGATGTGGCATCGCTTTTAGAGCAGCTCACCCCCAGTGAACAGGATATCATCCTCAAGATGTTCTTCGAGCGGGGCATTGAGATGGATCGTCTGGCCGAAATTGTCAGTGAGATCCGTCCGGAGCAGGCTGTAGAGATGCTGGCCCGTTTACCTCTTGAGCGCACTTTAGACATACTGGCTGTGCTCTCTTCCGATGATGCTGCGTCCCTGGTTTCTCTCTTTCCTGAAGCGCAACAGCTGGAATTGCTGAAGCGAATGAAGAAGGAAGATGCGGTTGATGTCAGTGAGCAGCTGGCTTATCCGGAAGAATCGGCAGGACGCATCATGTCCTCAGATTTTCTGGCCCTTGATGAGTCTACCACTGCTGGTGATGCCATTGCGGCTATACAGCTGGCCGGTGAGGATGTCGAGGTCCCATTCTATCTCTATGTGACCGATGCCGAGCAGCGCCTCAAAGGTGTGGTTTCCCTTAAGCAGGTGATTCTGGTTAAACCCAAGCTGATTCTGAAAGAGATTATGACACCGGAAGTGTATAAAGTGGATGTCTTTACCGACCAGGAAGAGGTGGCTGCGGTGGTAGCCAACTACAATTTACTGGCCATACCGGTGGTTGATGAATCGGATCGTCTGGTTGGGGTGGTAACGGTTGATGATGTTGTCGACATCATTCACGATGAGGCGACCGAAGATATTTATAAATTGGCTGGCGTGACGACCGATTACAGTATTGACCTGCCGCTTTTCAAGTCTCTGGCCAAACGGATTCCCTTGCTGCTGTTGAGTTTGTTGACTACATCTGTGTCGGCCTGGGTTATTTTCAGTTTTCAGACCACTCTGGCCATGAAGGTGAGCCTGACCATTCTCATGACCATTGCTCCGGCCATCGGCGGTATAGTCGGTAACCAGACGGTGGCCATCATGGTACGGGAGATCGTGATGGGGAATCTGGAATGGAAAGGGTCAGGAAGACTTCTTCTCAAGGAGCTTTTTGTTGCTGGTGGTGTTGGCATCACCATAGGCAGCATTGGGTTTGGGCTTGCCGGTCTGATGTTTGGTGAATGGATGCTGGGCGCAGTTTTCGGTGGTGCGATACTGATCAATATTTTCAGCGCTGGTCTTTTTGGTACTTTGATTCCTCTGGGAATGCGCCGCTTAAAAATGGATCCGGCACTGGCATCGGGGATGGTGGTCACCATGCTGACCGATGTGGGTGGGCTGCTGGGGTTTCTGGGACTGGCCAGCATTTTTTTGTTTAACAGATAGTTCATTCCATGCCTATCGCCAGCACCAAGGCACTTGTTCTGGGGACGGGCCCTTTGGCTGAGCAGGATAGGGAGGTTTTTCTTTTTACAGAGCGTGGGGAATTTCGCAGGGCCATTGCTCCAGGGGCCATGAAGAGTAAAAACCGTTTCGGCAGCCTGCTCGAGTTGTTCTCTTTGAGCGACTTTGTCTATTACTGGCGCGAGGACCGCAGCAGCTGGACTCTGAGTAAAGGCGATTTGCTACTCAGTCGTTTTCGGCAGTTGTCAAAGCCTGACAATCTGTTTCATGGGGTTTTTATGGCTGAATGCCTGTGGCGTTTTCACTCCCACCAGCAGGAGCATGTCAGGTTATTTCGTTTGGTGAACGCACTTTTGGGGGTTCTGGATGAGGATGAAGGTATTTATCTGCGTGAGATGATGCCATATTTCTTAGTTTGGCTCCTCAGGCTGGAAGGCTTCCTTTTTTCTGTTGACCTCTGCAGCAGTTGCAACACATCCCTGGGGCTGGAAGGAGGGTGGCTTCGGGATGACGGGCGGGGCTTGCTCTGTCAGGTTTGTCGGCGAACAGAGACCAATCATTTTTCCCGGGACTGGCTGAACTACATTTTTTGGACGCGCCACCATGGTCTGAATGCGCAGACGGTGCGGGAAACGGCACTGTCATCCCGGGATGGTTTTGCCTGGTTTGTCAAATGTCTTAAGGGACTGCTGGAAATCCATGGAGAATTCCGCTTCAAAACGCCCCTGCCATGAATGATTTTATCTTGTTTTGAAGTGATCTACTGTGGTTTTTAACTCATCCGACTGGCGGGAGAGGTCCTCCGATGTCTGGGCCACTTCGCTGATGGCTTTGACTGATTCACTGCTGGCCTGGGTAATCTCTTTAATGCTATAGTTTACCGAGATAATGGTGTTGCTGTGTTCTTCAATGGCCAAAACCACTTCGGCGCTGTCATTCAGAATTTGTATACTGGAGGCTATGATCCGTTCAAGTATGATAAGGGATAATTGCCCCATATCGCTGCTCTTATTGACTTCCTCTGAGGCTTTTTTCATTTCCACAACGGCGTTTTGGGTCTCCCGGTTAAGTCCGGTAACGATTTTAAAAATTTCTTCACTGGATTCAGCTGAACTTTCAGCCAGTTTCCGGACTTCATCTGCGACAACGGAAAAACCTCTGCCGGCATCTCCGGCTCTGGCTGCCTCAATGGCTGCATTCAGGGCCAGCAGGTTGGTCTGCTCGGCGATGCTGCTGATAAAACCAGTAATCTCGACCACCTTTTTCATCGAACGGTTCAATGAGGTAAGAATCCCTTCCAGACGGTCGGTATGGGTCTTAATTGAAGCCAGGGAGTGGATCGATTTCTGGATAGTGCCTGCGCCATCATGGGTCAATTCGCTGGACTGCCCGGCTCCGGCTCTCATGCTGCCGGTAAGCTTCTGAATCTTGTCAGCCATGGCCGTAATCTCGCGGATTGACTGTTCGATCATGTGCATCTGGCCGTTCTGCTCTTCAAAAGTTGCCGACAATTCCTCTGTGGTGGCCGACATTTGATGTGATGCAGAGCTGACTGAAATAGTGTTCTGCTTTATCAACCCAATCAGGGTCTCAAGGTTGGCGATGAACAGGTTGAAATTTACGGCCAGGCGGCCAATCTCATCATTGCTTTGAGCGCTGAGACGGACTGTCAGATCGGCTGATCCGCTGGCAATGGATTCCATCATGCGTTTGACTTCTGACAATGGGGCGAACCGTTTTGATATCCTCCAAATCAGCAATAAAGTCATCAGCAGGAGTATGCCCAGCCCTGATAAGGAGATGGATCGACGAAGGCCAGAAATGGCTTTTTTACGCTGTTCATCGGTCTGAACCAGACAGAAGTATCCCAGTGGGGTAGCGTTATCCGGATGGGTGATGGATATGATGAATAGTGAGGCTTGGTTCCCGTCTATTTTGATCTCTTCTGTCAGAATTTGTTCGGAGGCTTTGGGGAATTGACTCGGAGTCAGCTTGTTTCCGCTATGACACAGGGTTTCCATTTGGGTGTTCATAACGGAAGTGGCCAGAATGGTCTTGTCTTCTTTAAGGCTGGAAAGCTGCATGGTAATGGCTTCCAAATCTGAAAAAAGAACCAGGGGAGCCAGGTTGTGCGCCATGATGTGGCAGAGACTATCTCCTTTGCTGTGATCGATAAGCTTGATTTGAGATGAGCTCTGTGTAACCGCAAAAAATGTGAAGAACAATATGGCCACAGACAGACCACCTGTTATAAGAACGATGATCTGGGTGCGTAGGCTGTTGATTCTCTCTGCTCTCATGAGGCCACTTCCGCTCGGGAGTAGCGATGCCATCTCAAAAGAATCAGGGCGGGTACCATGAAAATGAAATCCCGGATCAATGTCTTCATGAGGGAATCTTCTTTGATGATGGCAAAGCAGCCACAGTCGATTTCCAGCCCTCGGAGTAGTGAAATCAGAACGATGACGATGAATAGCATCAGCATCAGGTTGGCCGAAAACACAGCGCCAGCCGGCCAACGATCAATCAGCAAAGTCAGTCCGATTGTAAATTCCAGCCAGGGTATAAAGTGGCCGAAAGGGGTGATTAGAAATTTGGGTAGAATCTGATAGGCGGTCACGGTTTCAATGAAGGCTTGGGTGTCCAGGATCTTGCCGATGGCGGCAGAGATGAAAATGAGGGCCAAAACGATTTGGCAGAACCGAATCAGCCAGGGGTGATTTAGGAGATGACGGTCGTTCACGGTTGCTCTCCTGTGACGATGGTGTTTCCGGTTTCCTGCCATTCGGCAAAACCGTTTCGATAGAGGAGGATGTTGGTGATTTGCTGTCCCTGCAGCTTCTCGGCGAGCAGGTCGGCGTCCTGGCAGCTGGCTGAGGAACAATAGACTATAATGGTCAGGTTGGGGGTGAACTGAGATCTGATGAGGGGGTAAAAGTCATCAAATTCGTAGGCTGGCAGGTTGATGGCACCGGGGAGATGCCCGGCCTGATAACTTTCGGTTGAGCGGGCATCCAACAAAAGATGGGGGTCAGAAGCCAGAATCAGTTTCAAAGTTCCCTGATCAATCTCCTGAACCATGTGGGGCATGATGGCTGGTGCGGCTTTTTCGGGGGGGGCAAAGACCCAGGCGCATACCGAAAGCACTAATGCGGTCAGCATGATGAAGATGGCTTCTTTGATCATTGTTTTCATTGGAATACCCAGCGCAGGTTTTCTGCTGATCTGATGATAGTATGCACTCAGGCTGCTGTCAACGCCTATATTGAATTATGATATACTGGAAAAAAAATGAAGGGACCAGTTACATGATTTTGAAAAATGTACATATTAGGAAGTAGGATCTAATGGTGTTTTTTCCTTTTACAACCGATATTTCAAGGTTTCTGTGGGAATGTGGCGCCGTGCTCCACCCCCGGCATGCCCTGGAGATCGCAGTAAGAAAGAATTATGAAAATGGCTCAAAGTATAATTAAAATGGCTTTGGAATACCGGTGACACATTCAAAACAATTACCAGGCATATCACAATCAGTAAAACCGGACACGCTGATTCTGATGGAACTGGCGCGCAAGAATATGCCTTTTGGTAAGTACAAAGGCCGCCTGCTCTGCGATTTGCCCGAGTCCTACCTGGTCTGGTTCTCCCGGCAGGGTTTTCCCAAAGGTCGTCTGGGTATATTGCTGGCTACCCTGTTCGAAATCAAGGTCAACGGCCTGGAATATCTGCTTCTGCCTCTGAAACGGGGGTGAGGGATGGGATAAAACCACTTCCCAAAAACGTCTTAGAGACTGTAGCCACTCAGGACACACAGATTGTTATTATTTGAACAAGTTATTGTCCACGGGGTAGTTGCAATATTCAGAAAAGGTGATTTTATAAGAGTGTTGATCTAAACTGGTTTTTCTTTTTTACAGCGGATATATCAGGGTTTATGGGGGTATGTGGGGCTGTGCCCCCACTCTCTGTCACCCTCAAGAGATCGCAGTAAAGCAGAATTTTGCAACTGAGTCCACTATTAAGGACATTTTTTGTTTACTTTTATGGACAAGAAATTGCTACAGATTTGCATTATAAAAAGACAAAACAGTCAAGAAAAATGAGGAGGAGTTGATGAAGGTAAAATACGTTCTGAGTATTATTCTGGCTCTTTTGGTTTCTATTCTTTTTTTATTTCAGTGTAAAGATGTCAGTGAGGAGGCTGGTCAGTCTGATGTAGATGAGTCCTTTCAGAAACCGGTTAATCCAAGCACGCCGGCAGCCAAACGGTCATGGGCCTACCTTTTTTACAATGCGGCTGATTTTACACCGGGATACGATCCGACTTTCCATTTTGCCAATGAGATGAACGAAAGCAATACCGAATTGTATGTCTTAATGCTTCGGGATGTCCACGCAGACAATGTCAGTCAATGTAATGTAAGCCTAAAACGTCCAATAACTGACAGTACTGCGGCCATTTATCGGGTTAAAAAAGGAAATACCGAACTCCAAAAGGAAATGGGTGAAGTGAATATGGGACAGGCCTCGACTTTGGCAAATTTTATCACCTATGTAAAAACCTATTTTCCGGCTGAACGGTATCTGCTCGCTTTTTATGATCATGGTGGTGGCTATTCAGGGTCCTGTGCGGATGATACCAATAATGACTGGTTGACCATGGTGGAAATGCGCCAGGCGTTTGAACAGGCTGGTCCTGTTGATCTGATCATGTTTACCGCTCCTTGCCTGATGGGTTCAATAGAAGCGATGTATGAAATAAAGGACTTTACCCAGGTGTATATTGGCAGTGAAAATACCAGTGGTTACTGTTACTGGTACCAGTCCATGAGTGATGTTAGAAAACTGTTGGAGATTGGGGCGGGTATTGGCACCAATGATCTGGCTGGAGAGATCATACAAGCCCTAGGGAAATATGGTTGTGTAGAATATGATGGGGAACCGACAATGACCTTCAGTGCTGTCAGCAGTAATCGATTGGCAGCGATTGTGGATCTGTTTAAAGAGATATGTACTTTTTATAACGGGAAGAAAGACAAGCTCAGTGGGTTCTTGGACCGCAACTATGATCAAATTCAGAGTTACTACGGGTATAATATGGATTTGTTTGCTTTGTCTGAGCGTCTTTCTGCAGAGGAAACTGATCCTGGTGTTTTGAGAAAGCTGGAGAGTTTGCGCTCACTTATAGAACTGGCTGTTATAGCTGAAGTTCATGGCGATGAGGTTTCCGGTTCACGGGGGATTGCCGTATTTTGCCCAAAGAAGAGTAATAAGTTCTTTAGTGACGTTGGGTATAGCGACAATTTGTTTGCCAAAAGCACCCTGTGGGGGGTTCTGCTCGGCCATTATAACAATGGTTCCCGATCGGATCAAAGCTGGAGTCAGATTATGCAGCGGCACAGTGGTTTGATCCCTCTTAAAAAAAACGATGAGTAGGGTTTCATAAGAAAGTACAGATTGACAAAAGGGTGTTATTCCTGTAAAAATCTGGCCATGTCTTCGACAAAACCTGCTGTATTTGTTTCGGTTGTTATTCCTGTTTATCGGGGCCAGGACTCGGTAGGGCCGTTGGTCGACCGACTGATAAAATCATTGCAGAACCATTTCCAACTGGAAGTCATTCTGGTCAATGACGACTCTCCTGATGATTCAGAAGCTGTTTGCATCGAAACACAGCAGCG
>Ga0105099_10001365_pt1 | contig 15449 bp, 16 predicted proteins | sample PPLLak3cmMay2015_2_FD_79138 | JGI IMG/M metagenome (GOLD analysis project Ga0105099, IMG submission 79138) | Freshwater sediment microbial communities from Prairie Pothole Lake near Jamestown, North Dakota, USA - PPLs Lake P8 Core (1) Depth... | ecosystem: Environmental > Aquatic > Freshwater >... | reverse complement strand
CCCCTGTTAGGGGAGTGAAATAGTACCTGAAACCATATGCTTACAAAGAGTAGGAGCCTCGACTTGTCGGGGTGACTGCGTGCTTTTTGTAGAACGAGCCAACGAGTTAATTTTATAGGCAAGCTGAGTCGTCTTTGGCGACAAGGCGCAGCGAAAGCGAGTCTTAATAGGGCAATTAGTCTATGGAATTAAACCCGAAACCGAGTGAGCTAACCATGGCCAGGGTGAATCCGCCTTAGTCGGCGTGAGAAGGCCCGAACCCACCAGCCTTGCAAAACTGGGGGATGAACTGTGGATAGTGGTAAAATGCCAATCGAACTCGGAAATAGCTGGTTCTCTCCGAAATATATTTAGGTATAGCGTTCGTATAGACTCTGGGGGTAGAGCACTGGATGGAAGCCGATGCCTTCGGGTTTCGGCTCCAATCAAACTCCGAATACCAGATGTTTTTTTACGAATAGTCAGTCCACGAGGGCTAAGCTTCGTGTGACAAAAGGGAAAGAACCCTGATCGCCATCTAAGGTCCCAAAATATATGCTAAGTGGTAAAGGATGTGGGAAAGCTCTGACAACTAGGAGGTTGGCTTAGAAGCAGCCATCCTTTAAAGAAAGCGTAACAGCTCACTAGTCAAGGTTTTCTGCGCCGAAAATTCAACGGGGCTCAAGCATATTACCGAAGATGCGGGTGTTGTGCTTCGCACATAACTATCAACTTACAATTAACAACTGTCAACTAAAATTAATTAAAATTAATTTTTATTATAAATGTTGATAGTTGAAATGTTGATTAGTTGAAGGTTTTGCGCGAAGCGCAATGCGGTAGGAGAGCGTTCTTTTGTGGATGAAGCTCGAGCGTAAGCAAGGGTGGACGCAAAAGAAGTGCGAATGTTGGTATGAGTAACGAATTAGGCAGATGAGAAATCTGCCCACCGAATATCCCAGGTTTCCCGGGCAACGATAATCGTCCCGGGGTTAGCCGGAGCTAATCCACGCAAGTGGAGATGCACAGCAGGTTGATATTCCTGCGCTACTGAGAGATTATCTTATAATGACGCGGATCGTAGGTTTTGAGGCGCGCATGGTTGCAAATCAAAATTGAAAGTCTGACAAGAAAAATTATAAGCCACTACTTTTAGTATCCGTACCGCAAACCGACGCAGGTGGATGAGGCGGGGAGCCTCAGGTGATCGAGAGAACTCTCTCAAAGGAACTCGGCAAAAAAACTCGGCGTAAGTTAGCAATATGCCGTGCCCAGTTTATCTGGGCTGCAATAAAAGTCTTTCAGGCGACTGTTTACCAAAAACTTAGGTCTCTGCAAACCCATTGTGGGAAGTATAGGGGCTGATGCCTGCCCAGTGCTAGAAGGTTACGGGGAGGATTGACCGCGGCGCAAGCTGTGGAAGGTTCGAACTTAAGCCCTAGTGAACGGCAGCGGTAACTATAACCGTTCTATGGTAGCGAAATTCCTTGTCGGGTAAGTTCCGACCCGCACGAATGGCATAACGGTCTGAAAACTGTCTCTGAGAGAGGCTCGGTGAAATTGCAATGGGGGTAAAGATGCCCCTTACCCGTGGCAAGACGGAAAGACCCCGTGAAGCTTCACTATAGCTTGATATTGGATCATATTTTTGGATATTTAGTGTACGAGGGAGCGAAAGCGACCCTGAAACACCTCGTTTTTGAAAATGTGGTTCTAACCCGCCATAAATGGTTGGGACAGTGTCAGGTGGGTAGTTTAACTGGGGCGGTTGACTCTAAAAATGTAACGGAGTTGTCCAAAGGTTGGCTTAGTCCGCATGGAAATCGGACTGAAAGTGCAAAGGCATAAGCCAGCTTGACTGCGAGGCCTACAAGCCGAGCAGCTGCGAAAGCAGGGCTTAGTGATCCGGTCCGTTCGAATGACAGACGGACCGCTCAACGGATAAAAGCTACTCCGGGGATAACAGGCTGATTTGGCCCAATAGCTCACATAGACGGCCAAGTTTGGCACCTCGATGTCGGCTCATCGCATCCTGGGGCGGAAGTACGTCCCAAGGGTTTGGCTGTTCGCCAATTAAAGCGGTACGCGAGCTGGGTTCAGAACGTCGCGAGACAGTAAAATATACTAGCTGTCTTTAAATTTTCCTATTTGCTGGAAACTCTGTAGTCCTAATAGGACTTGTAGAATCTGATGGTACTTGTTATATTTTAAGTATGATAAGTAAAAATCCATTCAGTGCAGACAACCAGCAGGAAAGATCAAGACGAGAATTTTTTCGAGGATACGTCACAGGTTTGGTTGATGGAGAAGGAAGTTTCCATGTCGCTTTTCAAAAGCGCCGTGATCTTCCTTTGGGAATTTCAATAATTCCCGAATTCCATGTTTCTCAAAATCGATGCAGTATAAAAGCGTTAGAAATTGTTAAATCGATTTTGGGTTCAGGATACATCAAACCAAATCATCGCCATTCATCTGATCAAACTTATGTTTTTGTTGTAAGAGACAGAAATGATCTTATAACAAAAGTGATTCCATTTTTTCGATATAATAATCTTATAACAAGTAAAGCAAAAGATTTTAATATTTTTGCAAAAATTGTTGATTTAATCGAAAAAGGTTATCATCGTAATCGTCATACAATTATTAAAATAATTGATTTGGCTTACCAGATGAATGCAGGCGGAAAAAGACGTGTCGTGAAAAAAGAAGATTTAATTCAAAATGTCTTGAAATCCTCAGAGACTATATGGAGAAAATCCGATCAAAAATCGGATAAAGATATAGTCCGAACTGAATAGCGATATTCAGAGTTCGATAGAAATATCGGGCCACCATAGATATATAACAGTCATTGATGTGGTTATTAAAGTAACAGATTGTCGGTCCTAATCTGCCATGGGCGTTGAAGTTTGAGGGAATTTGCTCCTAGTACGAGAGGACCGGAGCGAACGAACCTCTGGTGTGCCGGTTGTACTACCAAGTGCATTGCCGGGTAGCTATGTTCGGTCGGGATAACCGCTGAAAGCATATAAGCGGGAAGCCCATCCCAAGATTAGACTTCTTAGATCGGTTGTAGACTACGACCTTGATAGGCTCTAGGTGTAAGATCCGTAAGGATTTCAGCCGTGGAGTACTAATAGATCGCTATTTAACCTTGTAACTACAATGATGTTGAATGTAATTTTTTACTTTACCCGCCTGCCATGACTGGCATGTCGGGTAGGCAATTATCAATTTTACTTAACAATAATGTGATTCATCGTGACTAATAGTGGCTGGCTTCGCGTGACTAATTGTATTACAATAAACCACTACGAATCACAATGAGTCACTATTAATCACAAGAAAATAAATTGTAAATTGGAATTTGAAAATTTAAAATTTAAGATTTAAAGTTATCAGAATAGTTGCAGACGAAAATTTCGTCTGCAACATCCTGGTGGTTTTAGCCCCAGTATAACTGCTTTCTGACTTACAGAATTGCATTCTGTCACGTCATAAGCGCAGTATACGGGGTAAACGAAGGGGCTACACCTCTTCCTCCCAGTACCAAAATAAAAAAATTCAAATATAATTCAGTTTAAAGTCCAGGTGCTTCTAGCGGGGTGGTCACACCTCTTCCCATTCCGAACAGAGAAGTTAAGCACCTCAGCCCCGATGGTAATGCATCCGCAAGGGTGTGTGAGAGTAGGACGGCGCCTGGACTTTGCACTGAATTTTTTTATTTGGTACGGGACTTCGCATTCCGAAAGTGATTGTGAGAGCGAAGCCACGTATACGACGATTCTGCAATAACAGGATGTAATCCGTTTTGCAGAAAGGAGTTATACTGTGGTAGCTCACTGCCGGGACTATCAAAAAATCTCCTAGAAATAGGAGATTTTTTGATTAAATATTTTTTATCGTATTTATAACTCGATTGCATTTATCCAATCAATTACATTTTCTTTTGTGAGATTTTTTTTATCTTTCATATAAATGCCCAGCATTCCAACAGCTGTTTTCTCTTGGGATGATATTTCTGGATCCCCGCATATACCAAAAACCATACTATCTATTGCGTTTTTCAAATCTCCTCGATTCACATATTCCATCGAACGATTTTTTATTTGATCTAAGTGTTTTTCACTCTCATTTTTTGGTTTTGTTTCCGGCATTTTAAAATTTTCACCTTCATTTGATTTTAATTCTTCTCCCATTTTTACCTCCTAATTAATCTTTACTTATAATCAATTTTATTTTAACACTTTATATATATATATATTGCAATATTGAATGGACGTGATATATTTTGATATAATGAATAGTAGAGTTGTGAAAGCAATTAATACGTGCTAAATTGAAAACAAATAAATAATAATATATTTAAGCTAAACCTTGCCGAAAAAATAGGATAAACATATTTTGCAAGGAGAGAGGTTTATATGCTAGAGAGTATTTTTGGACCATCAAAGAAACCAGGTGATACAAAAAGTGATGATAAAAAACAAACAGATAATAATCAAAATCAATCAAATAGCCAACCACAAGTTCAGCCAGTAACACCGACCAAGGATGATATTTCATCTGTCGCTCCTGACGAGCCATATGTTAACGACGATATCCCCAGTAAACCCGTTGTGCATGTTGTTAACAATCAAGATGAAAAAGAAGAGTATAATTTACCTGAAGAAATGCTGCATGGCCTGAAAGATCTTGATGCTTCTATTGAGAAAGATGATGAAAGCATTGTGGATATGGAAAGGGATTTGGATTCTCATAAGGAAAATATTGGACAACTCACCGCCGAATTGAAGGAGAATGAGGATAAAAAGGCATACTTTGAAAAAAATATCGCCAAAACCAAAGAATCCCGCGAGAGAAAAATCAAAAGACGAGAACAGGCAATTCAAAAAGCCAATGAGGCGGTAAAGAAATTAATGTCTGAAAGTATTGAAGAGGAACCCGAAGAATCATCGGAGCAAGCAAAAGAAGAAACATCCAATAAAAAAGACAAAAAAACAGAAGAAGTGGAAAATAAACAGGAAGAGAATAGTTCGGCAGTTCAAGAAGAAAGCAAATCGCCGCTTGAAGAAATCGCCGAAGAAATGAAAAAAGAGCACGAAAAAGAAAAAACCGAGCAAAATCCAGCGGAAAAATTCAGAAGCAAAGAAGAATAATATTAATAAATATGATAAATCAAAAACCCGTTAATAGCGGGTTTTTGATATCAAGAAAATAAATGTCGGGTATTGACAATATGTAAAGTTTACTTTACAATTTAAAACGGAGAGGGAAAAATCATTTCACTGCAGGAAAATAAAAACCATAAGTGCAGTAAAAAGTGTTTTTTCCAAAAGGCTTTTATGATTAAGATCTCCTGTAAACTGAGAGCTTTAAGGGAGGGGAAAGATTTAACACAGGAAGATTTAGCCGAGAAGCTGGGAATATCGCGACAGTCGATAATCTCGGTTGAATCCGGCAAATCGTTTCCGTCTCTTCCCTTGGCTCTCGAAATCGCCAATTTATTTGAAAAGGCAATTGAGGAAATTTTTGAGTGTGGAAACAAAATGATTAAAAATTTCCCTGATTCTTCGATTATGAACAGAAAAGAATCTCGGGGAGGCCCAGTGAAATACCTTGATTATTCGCAAAATAGATCACTTGAGGCCAGAAAGGCAAAAATGAGAAATTTAATTCCTTTTCGACCGCTCGGCATGGACCGTTTTTTTGACGATGACTGGCAGGAAATGGATTTTCCCAAAGTGCCCAAAATTGCGGTGCCGGCAATTGATGTTTACGAAAAAGACAAAAAAGTGGTCGTGGAGTGTCAGCTTCCGGGAATTGATCCGGAAAATGTCAAAATTGATGTTGCCGATGATGTTCTTAAAATCTCCGGCGAGAAAAAAATCGAGAGCGAAGACAAAGAAAAAAATTATTATCACCGGGAAATGTCCTATAGCTCTTTTGCCCGCTCAGTAATACTTCCAACCAAAGTCAAATCCGATAAAGCCGAGGCAGATTATTCTGATGGTATCCTAAAGATTACCATTCCAAAAATTGAAGAAAAAAAACCAAAAGCAATCAAAGTGAAAGTCAAAAGCAAAAAGTAAATTTATTATATTTGACTTTAAAAATAGTTTCTGATAAATTTAAGTAAAGTCGATTATTAATTAAGAAAATTAATTTTACTCGAAAGGAGGTCATCATGGCAGATGACATTCAAGATCCAAGCCAAGATCCAAACGCAATGCCAACTGATCAACCGCAAGATCAAACTCAAGCACCGGCAGATGACGCTGGTGCAGTGCCAGCAGCGCCAGCCGAGGAGACACCAGCTACAGAGGAACCAGCAGAAGAAGCTGTACCAGCAGCTCCTGCCGAAGAGGCCCCTCAAGCCGAGGCTCCAGCTGAAACACCTGCAGAGGAACCAGCAGAAGAAAACCCGGCACCGGAAGCTCCCGCACAATAAATTGCATTTGGAATTTAATTATCCACAACCCCCTTGAAAAGACAGGGGGTTGTGGTATTTTGAAAAACATATTATTATTTATATGCGTTAAATTGTTATTTAATAAATTAATTCAAGGAGGTGAATCTGCATTATATTAAAATAATCTGAAGGAGCAATATAATGACAGATAAGATCAGTGGGAGATTGGTAATCATTTTTGGACCGATGTTTGCCGGGAAAAGCGAGGAAACATACCGCCGCATCCGGCGGTTCCTGGTTGTTGGTAAAAAAGTAATTATTGTCAAACCGAAAATCGACAAGCGTTACAATGCAAATGTTTTTCGAACTCACGCCGGTTCGGAAATCCATAATGCCATCATTGTTTCAAAACCACGGGATATTCTCAATCACTTAACGGACATTGATGTATTGGTAATTGAAGAATTGCAGTTTTTTACCAGGGAAATTATTGATGTAATTCTTTACATCATCAACGAAATAAAGATTGATGTGATCGCCAATACCTTAGTCGCTGATTACAATGCAAATTTGTTTGGTTTTGCGCTCGAGCTTTTTCCCCATGCCGATGAGATCATGCCGCTAAGAGCAATTTGCACCGAATGCGGCTCCGAAGAGGCAATATATTCCCAAGCAGTTGATATGACTATCAAAAAAAGCGATAACCAGGTTCACGTTGGTTCAATGGGGAACTATGTCGCTAGATGCCGTAATTGTTATGAATTTTCCCCGGAAATTGCCGATCGGATCAAAAAGATCAAATTGGCACATAGTCGAATCAAAAAAAAATCTAACGGAAAAAGGAAAAGTATAAAAATCATAAGTCCCAATCCGTCTTTAATCAAAGTATAACGAGGTGCCAAGCACCTCTTTTTTTATTAATAAATTGAAAAAACATTTGAAATCACATACAATGATAAAGTGCTTATAAATTATCATAAAGGAACCGATGAAAAAATTTAAAAGAAAAAGTAAATCACCGAGTGTTGAAAGTCAGAACAAAAAGACCGTATTAAAGTTTAATGACAAAAAAATCAAGCAATACATATATGTCATTACTGCAATCATTTTGATTATTGTGATATTCGGTATCGGGTTTGCGTACAAGAGACAAGTGATTAGCAATCAATATAATTTTCAGGCAGCCGGGGAGGTGAAAATTATTGATGGTTCGGGTCAGCCACAACCAAATGTGCCGGTCGGAGAAGAAAAAGCCGATAGTGTTCATAGTCCGATTAATCCCGAATCTCCCGCGACCATTGAAGATCTTGGAGGAAACAAAAGCAATCCGACAAATATCGATCAGTTGCTGGAAGATAAAAACATAGAAGTTAATAAGTAATGTAATTTTAACCACAGATTTCATTCACTGATCACACTGATAATTTAATTTTTCATCTGTGCTATCTGTGAATAAAATCAGTGGTTGAGGATACATTGTAAATATGCCAAAATATTGGTCTGGCAACGTTACCAAAGAAAGCAATGCCTTGGATTTAGAGGAGGGAGTTTTTACGTGGGATGATCCGGTAAAAATCGCTAAATCACTTAAAAAATCGGCTGAAATGAGTAATCGCCGGAAAGCCGATCCATTTCAATCGGCTATGTCTATGCTGAATTTCTACATTAATCGCGCAGGTAACAATCTGCCAAAATCGCAGAAAGTTGTTTTGGAAAAAGCAAAAATTGAATTAAGAAAATTATTTGGGAAATAATGATTCGTTTATTTGTTGAATTAGTTATTCGTAAGGGAAATATGTCTTTAAAAGAATATCAAAAAAAACGAGAATTCTCGATTACACCCGAGCCGAAAGGCGTCGAAAAGCTAAAGGCTAATAGCAAAAAGCTGATTTTTGTGATCCACGACCACTTTGCCCAAAATCATCATCACGATTTAAGACTGGAAAAAGACGGAGTTCTGAAAAGCTGGGCGGTGCCAAAACTTACTCCGCTGAAAACCGGCGAAAAACACCTGGCAATTCAAGTAGAAGATCATCCTTTGGAATATGCTGATTTCAAAGGAACAATTCCCAAAGGAGAGTATGGCGCAGGAGATGTTAAAATATTTGATAAAGGAATATATAATATAGTACACGAAACAAAAAATAGTCTTGAAATTAATATTCAAGGCAAAAAAGTTAAAGGTGTATACGCTTTAATTCAATTCAAAAACCCCTCGACCAAGCTCGGGGCAGGTGAATCAAAAAATTGGTTGTTTTTTAAAACTAACAAGAAATAATATATTCCAACCATATTCCACACCTGGTGTGGAATATGGTTAAGGGTTGTCAAGAAATAATAATACAAAGGAGATAGGATGCCAGAGTTGCCTGAAGTCGAAACAATCAAGCGTCAACTTGAAAAAAAGGTTGTGGGATTAACGATCAAGAATGTTAAAATCAACAAGCCAAAACTTTTCAAAGGAGATACCAAGGATATAATCGGTGCAAAAATTACAAATGTTGGCCGTCGAGCCAAGATGTTTATAGTAGACTTAAATAATGGGAAGCATCTTTTGATTCATCTCAAAATGACAGGGCAGCTGATTTTTGTCGATAAAGAAGGTAAATATGGCGGAGGACACCCAATCCCGCCTTTTAATCTTGAAGTCCCCAATAAATATTCGCATATAATTATTTATTTTACCGATGGTTCGGTATTGTATTTTAACGATCTGCGGCAATTTGGGTGGATTAAGGTTTTATCTGGTAAAGAATTAGAAAAGGCATTGGAAAAATCCGGTGTTGAACCTTACAGCAAAGAATTCACTTTAAAATATTTTAGAGAAATCCTTTTGCGAAAAAAAAAGTCGCCTATAAAATTAGTTCTTATGGATCAAAATCTTATTGTTGGAATCGGTAATATTTACGCAAATGAAATGTTATTTGTTGCCGGAGTTAAACCGGATAAAAAAGTTGAAAAACTTTCAATAGCGGAAATTAAAAAAATTTACAATGCAATATTTGAAATTTTTGATAAAGCAATTAAATATCAAGGCACATCAGCGGAAGATTATGTTAACCTTGAGGGAAAACCGGGTGAGTTTGATAAGCACTTATTAATTTATGATAAAGAAGGGGAAAATTGTCCCAGAAATTGCGGCGGAAAAATCGAAAAAATAAAATTCGGCGGCCGCGGCACTTATTTTTGCTCAAAATGCCAGAAATAATTCACACATTGTTAAATTGTCAAATTGTTTATCCCGAGTATAGTCGAGGGGCTAAATTGTTATTATTTATTTAATCTATAGTTAATGTAACAATTTAACAGTTTAACCATTTAGCAATTTTTTATGACTTATAAAACAAAAGGAATCATAATCAAGCGCCGAAACTTTGGCGAGGCGGATAGAATTCTCACCATCTATACCCGTGATTTTGGGAAAATTTCCGCTATTGCCAAAGGAGTCCGCAAGCCGCTTTCCAAACTCGGCGGGTATTTGGAATTGTTTTATTTGAATGATATGGTTTTAACCGAAGGACGGAATTTCGACATTGTCACTGGCGCGGTAGTATTAAATGATTATCCAAAAATTCGCGAAAATCACAATAAAATCAATCAAGCTTTTTTCATTTCCGAATTGCTGAATGTATTAATAAAAGAAGAAGAAAAATCCGAAGAGATATTTAACTTATCAAGGAAAACTATCGAGAAGCTAGACACTAGCAGTAATAAACTGCTCCTATCTTATTTTATCTTAAAACTTTTGGATGAATTAGGTCATTCGCCCGAAATTTCCCACTGTGTAAAATGCCGAAAATCGTTAGAGAAAGGAATAAATTACTTTTCTATAATTTTAGGCGGAGTGCTATGCGATGATTGCCGAAAATTTGACCTGGGGGCGAAAAATGTCTCGGTAAATGCAATAAAATTAATGAGAATCATGCTTGAAAATGATATTCAAATATTGGATAAATTAAACCCCGAGAGCGATTTAATTATGGAGGTTAATAGAATATTCAATCAATTTGCCGAGGATATTGCCGAGAGAAAGATTAATTCTCTGAAATACCTTGATAATCCGGCATGACTAATTAATTATACAGTTATCTGGTAAAATATTATTATGAAAAATTTGCAGGAAATACAAATTGATTTAAGGAATTTGCAGCATAATATTAAAAGACTCAAATCGCTCATTAAACCGAAGACCTGCCTTGCTCGCCTCGCATCGAAGCGGGCCGGCAGGCGGGCCAAATTTATGGCAGTAGTCAAATCCAACGCCTATGGACACGGCATGGTTAAGTGTGCCCAAGCGGCAATCGAAGCTGGAGCAGATTGGCTTGGGGTGGTAAATATTAACGAAGCGCTTGAATTACGAAATGCGGAGGTGAAACCTCCGATTTTGATTTTGGGGTATGTAGAAGCGAAAGATTTTAAAACAGCGGCGGAAAATGATATATCGGTGGCGATTGTAAATTGGGAACAAATAAATTATCTTAAAACTCAAAGATCAAAACTCAAAGCTATATCTAAAAACTTAAAACTAAAAATTCATATAAAAATTGAGACGGGGATATCCAGATTGGGATTTACTGAAGAGGAATGGCCGAAACTGATTAATAAGCTGAAAAATTTGCCCGAAAATATCACAATTGAAGGGATTTACTCGCATTTTGCTTCCGTCGAGGAATATGATTTAGTTTATGCGCAAAAACAGATTATACAGTTCGAAAAGTTTAAGAAACTTTTCGAAAGCCATAAGCCATATGCCATAAGCCATATGCCAATATTTCATATGGCGGCTTCGGCTGCGACAATGATTATGCCGGAAAGCCATTTTGACATGGTGAGATGCGGAATTGCGATTTACGGACTGTGGCCCTCAAAAGAAACTAAAGTTTCTTTTGAATTTAAAAACCTTGCCTACCGGCAGGCAGGTGAAAAACTAAAAATGAAAAACCATAACTTGAAAATAAAATCTGAATTTTTAAAACCAGTATTGAGTTATAAAACCAAAATTGTTCAAATAAAACAAGTTGAGCGTGGTGATTTCATTGGTTATGGCTGTACTTATCCGGTTGACAAATCAATGACGATTGCGGTAATTCCAGTCGGTTATGCCGAAGGGTTTGATCGGGGATTTTCCAACCCTGCGCCAGTCTTCGACTCCGAGGTTGCTCAGACTCGAGGAGCGGGCAATAAATCGGGCGAAGTTTTAATTAACGGTAAAAGATGTCCGGTGGTAGGAAGGGTTTGCATGAATATGATGGTCACGGATGTGACCGAGTTAAAAGTTAAAAGTGAAAAGTTAAAAGTTGGAGACGAAGTTGTTTTAATTGGAAAACAAGGAGATGAGGAAATTACTGCCGATGAATGGGCGGAGAAACTCGGAACAATCAATTACGAAATAACAACCAGATTGCCAAAGGATATCATAAGGGTTTATAATAAATAATATGAACTATATTGGTATATTTGATTCCGGTGTTGGAGGGTTGGGAATTTTCTCGGAAATCAGGAAACTCTTGCCGAAAGAGAATATTTTATATTTTGCCGATACGGCAAATTGTCCTTATGGAGAGAAATCAATTGCGAAAATTAAAGAAATTTGCTGGAAAAATACTGAATTTTTAATTGACCAAGGAGCAAAGATTATTGTTGTTGCCTGCAATAGTGCATCTGTTTCGGCATTAAATTATCTTCGGTCGGAATTTCCTGATGTTCCAATTATTGGTGTGGTTCCGGTAGTAAAAACTGCCGCCAAAATCACTAAAAATAATCGAATCGGTATTCTTGCCACCGAAGCAACAGTTGATTCAGATTATTTAAAAGGTTTGGTTAATGAGTTTTGTGCCGGTAAAAAAATATACTATCAAAAAGCCGGTGAATTAGTTGATCTGGTTGAAAATATTTATTATAAAAAACAACCTGAAATCGAAAAAAAAGTTAGAAATAGCATTAGGCCTCTCATTTCTAATGGTGTTGATGTCATTGCTCTTGGCTGTACACATTTTCCATTTTTAAAAAAAGAAATTGAAAAATTAACCGGTCCGAAAATTACCGTGTTAAATTCCAATGGAGCAGTTGCCAGGCAGGTAAAAAGAGTGCTTTATAAAAATAAAGATTTCATTGAAAACGAAACACCCAAATATGTTTTTTATACAACAGGTTTAAAAGGAATTCTAATAATTCAATTAAGAAGATTGATAAATTTTAATGCTAAAAAAATCCATCATTTGAAATGGAAAAAGTAATTAATTATTGTTATAATATTAATAAGTTTGATATGCTTTTCTGTTAATAAATTGATTTGTTTTAAATTTCAAAGGAGGTCTTGCTGTTATGGATTTACTGGTTATGCCTCGATCTTTGGACATTAAAAACAATTGCGATTTTTTTCACGAAAATTTATGCCAAATTGTTCCTCAAGAAACAATTACAATCTTCGGCTTTGATAATGATTTGTATTATTCTGAGGTCAAAGCTAAGATTATTCATGTTCTATCATATTTAACAAAAACTAATTTATTAATCCTTGATCTCACAGGGGTAACTGAAATCTCTCTAGATGCCGGGGCAAAGTTCTTGAGCCCGATAATTCATCGAAGGATTAAAATCGTCGCCATAGCCAGTTATCATCTTCATAAAAAAATAAAAAGATTTGGCATCGAGGTTTTTTCAACCAAAGAAGAATATCAAGAATATTTAAACGACATTAAAAAAATCGCGTAACCATATGACCACAAGCACAACCCACGGCCCTTTTAAAGGGCCTTTTATTTTATCATGATTGCAATATTGTTCTCATGAGAGTAAAATGATAGTATAATTAACTTTTTCAAAAAAGGAGCACTCATGAGCAAAAATATTCCGAAGAATGATTTAATGGAAAAAATTGTCAATTTATGCAAGCGAAGAGGGCTTATTTTTCCTTCAAGCGAAATATACGGCGGAACCGGTTCGGTTTGGGATTACGGCCCATACGGGGCGTTACTAAAAAATAATGTTAAAATGCTCTGGTGGCGGGACATGATTCAATTTCGAGATGACATGGTGCCGCAGGATTCATCAATATTAATGCATCCCAAGGTTTGGGAGGCTTCAGGCCATATTTCATCATTTACCGACCCGCTTGTAGAGTGCAAGAAATGCCATCATCGTTTTCGCGAAGATCATATTTTGGAAGGAAAATACGGAAATGTGGTTGGAAAGGGCGGGAAGGTAGTATGCCCTGACTGCGGCGGCGAGATGACCGAATCAAAAATGTTCAACTTGATGTTTAAAACTTTCATGGGTCCGATGGAAGATTCTGCACATGCCGTATATCTCCGGCCGGAAACCGCCCAGGGAATTTTTGCCAATTTCAAGGCAATTTTAGAGGTTGCCAGAAAAAAACTGCCTTTTGGCATTGCCCAGATTGGAAAATCATTTCGCAACGAAATAACCCCGGGTAACTTCACCTTTCGCACTCGGGAATTCGAGCAGATGGAAATCGAATATTTTGTTAAACCGGACGAAGCCGAAAAATGGTATGATAAATGGATAAAAATAAGGGAAAAATGGTATCGGGATTACGGAGTAAAAAAAGATAATTTGCGGCTGAGAAAACATGCAAAAAAAGAACTTGCGCATTATGCCAAGGGAGCGACTGATATTGAATATCATTTTCCCTTCGGATGGAGCGAACTTGAGGGAATTGCCAACAGGCAAGATTACGATCTTAAGCAACACGAAAAGTTCTCCGGCCATGATATGAAATATTTTGAGGAAGAGGGAATGAAAAAATACTATCCTTATGTGATAGAACCATCCGGCGGGGTGGATCGAGCGGCATTGGCATTTTTGGTTGACGCCTACAACGAAAACGAGCAGGGTGAAGTATTTTTGCGGCTTGATCCGAGGTTATCGCCAATAAAGATTGCCGTGTTTCCCCTGGTAAATAAGGAAAAATTGCCAAATATTGCTCATGATATTTATGATGAACTCAAACAAAACTGGTTTGTGCAATATGATGATGGAGGCTCGGTCGGCCGCCGCTATCGCCGGCAGGACGAAATCGGCACGCCATATTGTGTAACCGTAGATTTTGATACCCCCAAGAAAAACACAGTCACTGTTCGTGAACGGGATTCGATGAAGCAGGAGAGGGTAAAAATCAAAGAACTATTAGATTATTTTAAAGGTAAACTATCAAAATAGGTGAGTTAATAATTATTGAAATTATTAATCAATCAAAATCAGAGATATTTTCTCTGATTTTGTTGTTTTTATGTTATCTTCTTGACAATTTAGTTAAAATAATATATTTTTGATGAAAATCAAGATTTGAAGGAGTGATTTTTGTGACATTAACAAAAAGGAAAAAAGAAAGCATTAAAAATATTATAATTTTAAAGAATAAAATCAGCCCATCAAGTTTTATATTCTTAATTTTTAAACTCATTGCTCCGCTTGGGATTTATAAATTTCAAACAAGATGTTTTGAAGATGCTTTGTTCATTCTTAAGAAAAATATTGGTGATATTGAACTTGCCAAATTAATGGGAGAAATGGATTTCTATTACAGAAATGGCCGTTATTTCAGTGATGAAATTGATGTTTCTTTCACTGAATTACAGAACAGTAAAATAATTGCCTTTATTAACCCTAAGTTTCATGGTTTCATTTATTTAGGAAATAAAGAAAGAAAAAACAGAAGCCAAAGAGCTAAATATATTTCAAGAATATTATTAAGACAACTAAAAAAAGAATATGATTTTGCTGATAATATAAACGTAAAGCAACTATTAAAATTATCAACTATGTTTTTAAAATATTATAAAGAAGAAATTGAGAAAATTGGAAATAATGAAGAATCAAAGGATAAATACAGGGAATTTGTATCCCACTGGAATAAAAGAATTACATAATTAATGATACAGAAAAGGAATTTGAATCGGGAATTATCCCGATTTTTTTATTAAAAGAAAATACCACCAGCGTTAGCTGGTGTGTGCGTTTGATAGCGTAGCTGTATAATAAAATCACCCCGAACATAGAGAGGAGGTGATTTTATTTATGTCCAATGGAAGGTTGT